>Ga0315899_10009491_pt1 | contig 10451 bp, 10 predicted proteins | sample LakEriMetagenome_2_FD_203518 | JGI IMG/M metagenome (GOLD analysis project Ga0315899, IMG submission 203518) | Freshwater fungal communities from buoy surface, Lake Erie, Ohio, United States - Buoy 4 MA112 | ecosystem: Environmental > Aquatic > Freshwater > Lake | place: USA: Lake Erie, Ohio...
CGCGGCTCCGGCAGAAACAACCGGTTCATCCGCTCCATGAACCGCGCATACACCGACGGCCTCAGCACCCGCAGCGTCAGCGGAAAAATCGACAGAAAACCCAGACACGCCGTGCTCACCCATCCCCGCACCAGCGACCGCGACGACACATAACTGTTCTGCGCCACCTTCGCCCAAATCCTCCGCAGCGCCTGCCGCTTCTCCTGCATCCCCGCATGCTCCCCCACCGGCACTTCCCTGACTTCGTGCCCCGGCTTCACCACCACCGGACACAACGCCACCCCGCCCGCATCGTCAATCCCCGCATAGTCAATCGCACACCCGAAAAACCCCGCCGCCCCTAACGTCTCAATCTCGGGATCCACTTCCTCCAACGCACGCCGGATCGATTCCTCCCGCTCATCAATGCAGAACATCACCTGCGCCGCCAGCCGCGCACTCTCACGCACTAACCTCGGCATCCGCCGGTGCTGCGCCAGCGGCACCAGTATCTGCCGCTCATGCCGCCGCTCATACGCCGCATGCAGCAACCGCCGCCGTTCCAGATTCCCGAACGCCGCTACCTCCTGCCTCAAGGCCTCGAAACTCACCACCGGCAGCGCCAGCAGCTCCGTACTCCCCATCCCGATCAGCTGCGCCGCATCAAACACCGCCGCCACCGCCACCTCCGCCTCCACCCCCGGCCGCCTTCTCACCTCCCGCCACGACCGGCTCTCCCCAGCCAGATTCCGCAGCGCCGTCACCGTATAACACAACCTCAGCGCCAGAAACTCCAGCAGCGAACACCGCACCCGGTCGTGCGGAGCCAGCGACGGATCCTCCTCCAGCTTCCGGATCAACCCAGCCCACCCAGCCAGCGGCAGCAGCTCCGCCACCACATAATCCTCCCATTCCTCCTGCGGCACCCCCAGCTCGCCTAACATTCTCAGCACCACATCCTCCGCATCCAGTCCCTCCGCCTCATGCGCCCGGAACACATCCCCGATCCCCTCCAGATTCGCCGGAAACAACGACATCCCCTGCCCCATGATCCGCCGCGCCGCTCGCAGGAGCCCCAGCTCCCGCATCGGCATCGGCCAGTACGCTATCCCCTGGTCCACATACGCCCCCGTCAGCCGGATCAGCGGCGGATGCACATAGTCATCCATGTTCAATCCCTTCGTGATCATCACCGCCTCTGCCGGCCGTCTCACCCGCACCGCCTCCCCCGCCACCGGCGCCGGCATCCGCCGCACACACGCCTCCCACAACGCCCGCGGACTATCCCCCGCCAGCCCGGTCTTCGCCGCCGCACTCAAATCACTCCGGAACGACGTCAGCCACCCGCCTTCCTCAAGATGCCACGCCAGCGTCCTCGCCTCCGCCACCCTAACACCCGGCGTCAGCATCGCCGTCCGCAATTCATGCCGCGTCAGCCGCCCCGGAATAATCAACGCATCAGGCTCCGCCCGCACCACCACCCGCACATCATCATCCGCGATCCGCCCCCGACCCCGGTCCACCTGATACGCCTCCTCCTTCATGTACGGCTCCGCTCCAAACTCCCGCGCCGCCTTCAGCACCGCATCCTCGAACTTCAGATGCTGAAACGCATGCAGCGTGTTGTGGTGAATGAACACCCCGATCGGTCCCTGCGCCGGAAGATAGTGCGCGGCATGATCGACCGCATGGCGCAGGGCCTCGCGCGGACTGGCGGCTGTATGGCTGGTATGGTCGGTCTTCAAAGCTCCACAATAAAGCCCACGCTCGCCACCCCGCGCCATCCCCTCCCCATGGGGTATTGCGCACCCTCCCGGGGGGACCCCCGCCAAAGGGTCCGGATTTACCCCGCAGAGGCTATGGGATTCCACATCCCGGCATGCGTCATTGTCCTTGTTCCCTGAATCCACCATGTCTCACCCATCCCCTGCACCATCCGTGCCCGCCGGACCCGTCCCCGTCGGGAATCTCTCAGGCCTCGCCGCCTTCTGGAAAAACGACCTCCTCTCTGGCTTCCTCGTCTTCCTCATCGCCCTCCCGCTCTGCCTCGGCATCTCCGTCGCCTCCGGCGTCCCGCCCATCGCAGGCATCTTCACCGCCGTCATCGGCGGCATGCTCACTCCCTTCCTCAGCAACTCCGAACTCACCATCAAAGGCCCCGCCGCAGGCATGATCGTCATCGTCCTCGGCTCCGTCCAGGAACTCGGCTACGAAGGCGCTCTCGCCGTCGGCGTCATCGCCGGCCTCATCCAGATCCTCTTCGGCGCCCTCAAACTCGGTACCCTCGGCGAATTCTTCCCCATCGCAGCCGTCCACGGCATGCTCGCCGCCATCGGCATCATCATCATCTCCAAACAAATCCACGTCGCCCTCGGCGTCGCCGCTCACGCCAAAGAACCCCTCGAGCTCCTCGCCGAAATCCCCGAAAGCATCGCCAACCTCAACCCGGAAATCGCCCTCATCGGCGGCATCGCCCTCCTCCTTCTCTTCGGCCGTCTCTTCATCAAAAACAAGCTCGTCCAGGCCATTCCCGGACCCATGCTCGTCCTCCTCGTCGCCACCCCCCTCGCCGTCTACTTCGACATCGCCCACCAGCACATGTACCAGTTCCACGGCCACCAGTACGCCGTCGGTCCCAAGAACCTCGTCTCCCTCCCGCTCAACATGCTCAGCGGGATCAGACACCCCGACTTCTCCGGCGTCCTCTCCACCACCGGCCTCAAGTGGATCGTCATGTTCTCCCTCGTCGGCACCCTCGAATCCCTCCTCAGCGCCAAAGCCATCGACCTCCTCGACCCATGGCAGCGCCGCACCAACCTCAACCGCGACCTCCTCGCCGTCGGCGCCGCCAATACCCTCGTCTCCTGCATCGGCGGCATCCCCATGATCTCCGAAATCGTCCGCTCCTCCGCCAACCGCAACAACGGAGCACGCACCCGCTGGGCCAACTTCTTCCACGGCACATTCCTCCTCATCCTCGTCGCCTCCGTCCCATGGCTCCTCAACATGATCCCCCTCGCCGCACTCGCCGCCATGCTCGTCTTCACTGGCTTCAACCTCGCTTCCCCCAAAGAATTCCACCACATGTGGGAAATCGGTAAAGGCCAGCTCGCCGTCTTCCTCATCACCATGATCGCCACCCTCGCCACCGACCTCCTCATCGGCATCGCCGCAGGCATCATCGTCAAAATGATCCTCCACATGACCCAGGGCGTCTCCTTCCCTAACCTCTTCAAACCACGCCTCAGTCTCGAACAGCACCCGGTCACCGGCGACACTTCACTCCACGCCGAAGAAGCCCTCATCTTCTCCAACTGGCTCCCAGTCCGCAAACAACTCCTCAACCTCAAGGACACCCCCAAGCTCAACCTCAATCTCTCCAAAACCACCCTCATCGACCACTCAGTCCTCAAAAAACTCGAGGAAATGGCCATGGACTGGAAACTCGAAAACCGCGAACTCATCCTCGACGGCCTCGAAAACCACTTCCCCGTCTCCACCCACCCGCTCGCCGCTCGCATCCGCCGCTCCAGTCTTCACCCCGTCTCATGAATCTCCGCCCGCCCCCATGGCTCGCCGCCACCGCCGCCCTCCTCCTCTCAGCCGCCGCCGCCCCAGCCGCCAGCGTCTACGACTCCAACGGCCACCTCTGGCTCAACTATGTCGGCGATCACCCCCTCGGCGACACCAAGTGGGGCATCCACCTCGAAAGCCAGTTCCGCCTCTCCGACATGGGCTCAGACTGGCAGCAGCTCCTCATCCGCCCGGGCATCAACTACACGCTCACCCCCCACATCACCCTCACCGCAGGCTACGCCCACGTCACCACCTACCCATACGGCGATTTCCCATCGCCCGACGACTTCCCCGAAAACCGCTGGTGGGAACAGGTCGCCGTCAATCACAAGGCCTTCGGCCTCGACTGGACCCACCGCGTCCGTCTCGAACAACGCAACATCGGCACCCTCGCCCCCGACTCCAGCGGCAACTACCACCAGAACGGCTGGCGCTACGAAAACCGCATCCGCTACATGCTCCGGACCACCATCCCCGTCTCCGCTGACAAAAAATGGTACATCCCCGTCTGGGACGAAATCTTCATCAACTTCGGCGACAACGTCTACCGCAATCACTTCGACCAGAACCGCGCCTTCGTCGGCATCGGCCGCAAGCTCTCCGACTCCACACGCCTCGAAGTCGGCTTCATGGAACAAACCCTCCAGCGCCGCGGCGGCATCATCCACGAAAACAACCACACCGTCGCCGTCTGGCTCCTCTCCAAATGGCCCCTCAAATAACCCCTCAAATAACCCACTCCTCCCGCCCCACCCCACCGCCCGCACCCACCGAGACTAATCCACTTCCTATCACTCACACACCTCCCATTGGTCCTATCAGCCCCATAAGACCCATTCCCCCGCCCCCCATTCCCCTGCCAATCCCTCAAATCGCCGCCCCGCCCGACACCGCCACCTCCACCCCCGGATGCCGACGCGCCGGCACTCTCGCCCGCAACCTAACTCCTCCCGCCGCCGCACGCCCGATCACAAACTCCCCGCCCGACTGCTCCGCCCTCGCCCGCATCCCGATCATTCCGATGCTCGCCGACGAACTCCCCGCTCCCTCCGGCAACCCTCGCCCGTTGTCCTCCACCGTCAGCTCAATCCATCCCGCCTTCTCCTCCAGCCTGACTTGGACCGCCGTCGCCCCGGAATGCCGCGCAATGTTCGTCAGCGCCTCCTGCGCAATCCGGTAAAGATGCGTCTCCGTCTCGTCCGCATACCGACCCGTCCCAAACGAATCATAGCGCAACTCAATGTGAGCCCGCTGCGCGTACTTCTCCGTCAGCCACCGCAACCCCGCATCCAGCCCGAAATCATCCAGAATCACCGGCCGCAGCAGTTGCGACAACTCCCTCACATTCGCGATCGATTCATCCACCAGATGCAGGCAATCCGCCCGCAGCGACTCCAGATCATCAGTGCTCCGCCGCGTCAGCCCCGCACGCACCGCCGCCAGCGACTGACCTAACTCATCGTGCAGTTCATGCGAAAACCGCCGCGCCACTTCCTCCTGCGTCTGCAGCATGTGCCACGACACCCGGTTCAATTCCTCCGACTGCTGCGCCATCCGCCGCAACCCGTGCCTCACAAATCCCACCGTCGCCGCGGCACACACCGCCGACAGCACCAGACACGAAATCAGCAGCAGCGCCGAATCATCCGCCAGCCGCACCGACTGCCGCTCGATCTCTCGCTCCGATTCCTCCAGATGCTTCGAACTCTCCGTAATGATCCCGTGAATCAGCGCCACCACCCGGTCGTGACTCCGGAACACTCCCTGAATCTCATCCTCCCCAGGCACCGACTCCCGCAACAGCGCCGCACGCACCAGCCCGAAAAACTCCGCGGTCCGCGCCTTAAGTTCCTTCCATAACCCCGCCTGTGGCGTCGTCTCCGATTCCTCCGTCAGCCGCGCCACCGTCACCTCAGCCTCGGCCAGCTGCCCGATCAACCCAGCCCGGTCATCCGGCTCCGGCGGATGCGCCACCCGGTGCACTAGCTCCGCGATCGCATCCTCCTCCATCTGCACCTCATACAGCAGCCGCGAAATCCTCATCTGCTCCGCCACCATCGAAGCCGTCCCCCGCCTGATCTCCCGGCTGTCCCGCAACGCCGCCCACCCCGCCGCCGCCAGCAGCAGAAACACCACCGTAAACCCAGCCACCAATCCCCGCACCAGATAGGACGGCACCGCACCCTTCCTATCATCTCCCGATGCCTCGCTCATACGCCCCTCAATCAACCAGCCCGTTGCGCACCGCAAACCGCACCAGCTCGCCAATCGAATGCAGGTTCAGCTTCTCCATGATCCGTCCCCGGTGCGCCTCCACCGTGTACACACTCAAATGCAGCGCCGCCGCGATCTCCTTGTTAGTCCGGCTCTCCGCAATGTGCTGCAGCACCTCCCGCTCCCGAGTGCTCAGCAGATCAATCGGATTCGTCACATGCCGCCGGTAATCATCAATCACCGCCTCCGACACCTCCGTACTCAAATACCCCTTCCCGTGCGCCACCGCCCTCACCGCCTCCAGAAAATCCGCCTCACTGCTGTCCTTCAGCAGATACCCCTTCGCCCCAGCCCTCAGAATCTCCCTCACATAAACCGAATCCTTGTGCATCGACAGCGCTAGCACCCGCGTCCGCGGCGACACCGACGCCAGCCGCCGCGTCGCCTCAATCCCGTTCAACCCAGGCATCGTCACATCCATCACCGCCACCTGCGGCTGTAGTTCCTCAGCCTTCCGCAACGCCTCCAACCCGTCCGCCGCCTCTCCCACCACCTCCATGTCCCACTGCGCCGCCAGCAGATGCCGGAAACCATTGCGCACCACCGCATGATCGTCCGCCAGCAGTATCGTGATCACTTCCTGCGCCATAATCCTTCAATTCCTTTCCATCCACGCCCCGGCAGCCCCCGCCCCCCACCGTCACTTCTCAACCGGCAACCCTGCGTCCTCCCATCCGCCAAACCCGCCATCCAGATGCACCAGATTCTTGAACCCCAGCGCCTTCAGCTTCGGCAGCGACCGCGCACTCCGCCCGCCCGCCTGACAATGCACCACCACCACCGCATCCTTGTCAATCCCACCCACTCCCTTCTCAAATTCCTTGCCCATGAAATCCACATTCACCGCTCCCTTCAAGTGCCCCGCCTTGAACTCATCCGCCGTCCTCACATCAAGGATCACCACCTTTGCCTTCCCTTCCTTGCTCCCATCCTTCGCCGCCGCATCCAGCAGCGCCTTCGCACCCGCCGCATCCACATGCTTCACCCCGTCCTTCAACGTCCCCGCCGTCCCCGCAGGCTTCGCGTCCTGCCCGCTCACCACACCAGCAACCATCGCCATCATTACCGTCGGAAGTGTCTTCATATCATTATAGGGAAAATCTCCAAACGTCACAGCACGTGCCCCATTTTCAGCCGCTTCGTCTCCAGATACCGCCGATTATGCTGATTCGGCACCGGCTTCACCGGAATCTGCTCCACAATCTCAAGGCTGTGCCCCTCCAATCCCACAATCTTCCGCGGATTGTTCGTCATCAGCCGGATCTTCCGCACCCCCAGATCATGCAGCATCTGCGCCCCCATCCCGTAATCCCGCAAATCCATCGGAAACCCTAGCCGCTCATTCGCCTCCACCGTGTCCAGTCCCTCCTCCTGCAGCTTGTACGCATGAATCTTCGCCGCCAGCCCGATCCCCCGGCCCTCCTGCCTCATGTACAGCAGCACCCCCCGACCCTCCTCGGCAATCCGCCCCATCGCCGCATCCAGCTGCCACCCGCAGTCGCAACGCTGCGACCCGAACACATCTCCCGTCAGGCACTCGCTGTGCACCCGCACCAGCACCGGCTCCCCATCCGCCACCTCCCCGCGCACCAGCGCCAGATGCTCCTGCTGATCAATCGTGCTCCGGTACAGATACAGCTCAAAATCCCCGTAGTCCGTCGGCAGCTTGATCACCTGCTCCCGCCTCACTAACAACTCACTCCGCCGCCGGTACTCGATCAGCGACGCAATGCTCGACATCTTCAACCCGTGCCGGTCCGCAAACACCCGCAACTCCGGCACCCGCATCGCCCGCCCATCCGACGCCAGAATCTCAATCAGCGCCCCGGCCGGCCGCAACCCAGCCATCACCGCCAGATCCACCGCCGCCTCCGTATGCCCCGCACGCCGCAACACTCCCCCAGGCCGCGCCACCAGCGGATTCACATGCCCAGGCTGCACCAGATCACCTGCCGTACTCGCAGGATCCGCCAGCGTCCGAATCGTGTGCGCCCGGTCAAACGCGCTCACCCCCGTCGTCACCCCGCGCGCCGCATCCACCGTCACCGTGTAGTTCGTCCGAAACGTGTCCCGGTTCTGCGCCACCATCGGCCCCAATCGCAACGTCGACGCAATCCCCTCAGACACCGGCGCACACAGCATCCCACGACCCTCCGTGATCATGAAGTTCACCATCTCGGGCGTCATCAACTCCGCCGCCCCGATCAGATCCCCCTCATTCTCTCGGTCCTCATCGTCAGTGATGATCACCAGCTTCCCCGCCCGGATATCACCAATGATATCCTCCACAGGGTCAAATACTCCGTCGTTCGTTTCAGCCATCATGCTTGGGCAAGGCGCATGGGCACCGCAATGCCCACACTCATTCAAAGTTCCAACTTCTTCCGGGTGTAACTCGAACTCTGCTTCGAAAACGGCCGCCCGCCAGGCGCACGATCCGTCCCATTGCACTTCACCCGATCCCCGTCAGCCACCATCTCAAACTGGCTCGTCGACCCGTTCTGCCCCCGCGTCTTCCACACCACATGCTTCCCGTCGTCACTCAACTGCCCCACATACTGATTGTGCGCGTTGTCCCCGAAATACCACGCCCGGTACACCTCCGCAGAGGTATCCCACGTGCAGATCCATCGATAAGTCGACGCATTGTCCCCGCTCGCCTGCCCAGTCATCTCGAAATACCGGCCCCCAAACGTGTAAAACCCCTTCCACTCGTCCTTCCACGACTTGTCCAAGGCCTTCAGCGGTTCGTCCTCATGCTCGATCTTCTCCGTCCCCGTCCACTCCGCCTCCAGCGCCTTAAACACCTTCATCATCTTCGCCACCGCCTCCTTCTCCTCCTTCTCCTGCTCCTCCATCTGCTGCTTGAATTCCTCCGCATCAAACTCCTCAGGCACCCCCTCCTCCTCCGCTGGTTCCTCCTCACTCGATTCCTCCGGTTCCGGCTTCGCCGGCTTGTCGTCCTGCGCTCGCAGCGCCGGAACACTCACCAGCAGACCGGCACTCAGCAGAAGCGCAAACGGGCGGAACAATACAGTTTTCATGGCAGAAGCTTATTCGGGTTCATTCACAGATGCAACGCGGCTGTCGGGATTTCACCAGTCGCGGCAAAACCCACCCAGCCTCCACTTGCATAGCGCCCCCACTCACCAGATTTTTCTCTCCGATCACACCCCCTCGAAAAATCCGCCCACCAAATCCGCCCCCGCCCCAGCCCCATCACCCCCAAGATCCAACAAAAAAGCCACCCGCAGCGTCGTCCGCCGCGGGTGGCCCCGTAAAGTCTCGCGTCAGCCCAGATTACTGAACCTGCTCGCGATTGTGCACCACACCGGAAATAAACCCAACCTCAGGCGGGAATTCCAGCAACCCAGTGCTCGGGTGATACTCTTCACGGATCCCCGGAGCATACGGCGCACGGTACGTGCCCTTGTAGGCCGGGAACGGGAAGGTCACCAGTTCAAACAAACCGTACCCAACGCGCGCCACGGTCTTGCCTGCTCCGTAAATCGTGCCGTAAGACACTTGCTCGCTCGCTCCGCCTTCCATCTCCGACCGGGCCCACTGCACCGGGATTTCAGTGTAGCCAAAGCCAAGGTTGGCCACCGCGCGGCTCAGCTTGCGCAACATGCCATGCTTGTACGCCGGAGGCGACTGGATATCGGCAGTGCCAATCCCGGCAATGCCCGCGGTGAGGAGAATCAGGAGGAATTTCTTCATAAAAAGAGATCTGTGCGTGGAGCTTATCGGGGACCCGCTTTCCTTGGCAACATCAAAATTGGGATTTTTGGCCTCCGCATAACGGCGGATTCTTGCCCGAGGCCACCCGGAGCTGCAACTGGGTCCCAGCCGCGTTACACCCTCGGCTCCGCCACCTTCCCCTCCACGCTCGACGGCATGTCGCCCCGGAATGCCCGCGGCACGACCGCCATGACAAATGCCTCCCCCATATAAGCCGTGCAGCCGCTCAAACATGCACCGGCTCCAGATTGCTCCAATCCACCAGCGCCCCCACTCCCGGATCTCCCTCAATGCCAACGGCTGATCCACGGATTGTGCTCCCACAGGTCCAGGATGGGCGCGCGCACATCCGTCACGAAACTCCCCGGATCCCCAAAATGCAGATCCCTCACCGCCGAGGCCAGCATCCGCGTATCCGCCGGGGGATTGGCGTTTCCTACCATCATCCTCCGAATGATCCCGCCTCAAGGTTTTGATGAACTCACCCGTTTATTGTATTCAATATACGCAGACGTTGCAAAGGCCTGCCCGTAAGAAAAATGTCCGAAAACCCTCGGGAAGTGACCAATCCCCTGGCAATCCGCAAGGCTGTTGATGACTTCGAATTTGATTGTCGTATTTTCCATCAGCCCCATCATCAGCTTTTCCGCTTTGCTAACGTAATCCCCGGAAACAAGGTTCATTTGCATCGCCCGCTCAAGGGAATATAGGATCATCGCGCTCCCCGACGTATCAATGTCGCAATAAGGATTCACTAGGGCTTGTTTACATTGGGTTCCAGAGTCCGAATTGTTCGTAAGTTGCTGAAACTGAAAACACCAGCATGGCGAGAAACATGCGCTTGGTTTTTTCGTAGCGGGTGGCCACGCGCCGAAACGCCT
>Ga0315899_10009496_pt1 | contig 10450 bp, 8 predicted proteins | sample LakEriMetagenome_2_FD_203518 | JGI IMG/M metagenome (GOLD analysis project Ga0315899, IMG submission 203518) | Freshwater fungal communities from buoy surface, Lake Erie, Ohio, United States - Buoy 4 MA112 | ecosystem: Environmental > Aquatic > Freshwater > Lake | place: USA: Lake Erie, Ohio...
ACACCCGCCACACTCCAAAATGCTTTGCGTGCATGACCAAGCAGACCACCAGCTGACTTGCCTTCATCGGCACGCTGAGAACAAACAAACAAACGCTTTAGGTTGACGTGAAAAGCCGGATGATCAATATCGAGCAAAATCGGGAATACTTGTTTGGTAATTTCATTCGTAATACGAAACACATCAAAATCGTATTGTGTAGGCTCCAAGCCCATGGCTTGCTTTAATTCTGGACGTGTATGGTCACGCACATACATGGTGGCATACACCGCCAACAAGAAAAATCGTATCCACAGCACATTCCCACCGCGCAGCAAGTGCGGATTGGCGCGCATGATTAAGGCAAACGATTCTCCATGACGAAACTCATCATTACACCAGCGCTGAAACCAGCGAAAGATAGGATGAAAACGTTTCTCGGGATGCTGTTCTAACTGACGGAATATTCGTATGTAACGCGCATAACCAATTTTTTCTGACAAATAGGTCGCGTAGTAAATATATTTAGGTTTAAAAAAGGTATATTTTTTTGTGCGCTTTAAGTCACCTAAATCGATACCCAGACCATAATCCTTCAGTGAAGAATTCAGAAAGCCTGCATGACGCGATTCATCGCGAGCCATGTATTCCATCAATTGCTTAATGTCGGGATTCTTAACATTGCGCTTAATCTCGTTATAGAGCACGCAACCTGAAAATTCTGAAGTAAGTGAACTGACTAAAAAATCTAAAAATTCCTGACGCAATTCAGGTGACATGTTTGCAGCCAGATCACGCGCTTCATCGGCAAATGTCGCATCGCGCTGGAAGTGATCGTGATTATTGTCGCCTTCATACTCTGCCATCATGGCATCCCACTCAGCACGCACAGGCTCGATATTGAGCTTGTCCATAGCCTCAAAGTCTGTGGTGTAAAAGCGAGGAGAAAAAATCGTATTAGTCACCGCTTTGCGGTTGGCATCTTCTACTGAATTAATTTCTTCTACGGCGGTTTTCATAATCATTCTCCTTGCGCTTCTACTTTCAACAACCACTTTGTCGCTCAAAAAAATAGCGCTAAAGCTTTATTCGCGGCTGCACAGCCCACCACTCAATTCGTTACTAATTCCATCGCCTGCGAGGTATAAAATCCACTGGAAATTTTTTCAGTACGGCCAGGCTGCCATCCAGTCAGACGTGCGCAAATCACCATCTCATCACGTAACGCCGCTTCTGATACAGGCTCAATAAAAGGGGCGCGATCGCTGCGTGGAAATATACGACCCACACGTATCATGGTGGCGAGTATGGGATTACTAGGTGCGAAGGTAAATAACACGGATTTCGATGTGCGCTGCGCCAACCCTGCCAAGCCTTCTACCATGTCATGTTTTTCGTAATGAATCATGGAATCCATCGCGACCACATGATCAAAGCGTCCATAGCTAGTTGACAGCATGTCACCTGAAACAAATTCTAATTTGCCTCGGCCCAAATCTTTGGGTAAACGCTCGCGCGCTAATTGCACTAAGGTAGGCGACAAATCAATCGCAACAACTTCAGCTCCACGCTTAACTAATTCAACTGCCAACGCACCGGTACCGCAACCGGCATCTAAAATACGGCGACCATATAAATCATCTGGCAACCAGCTTAATAGTGTTTCGCGCATACGATCACGACCTGCACGTACCGTTTTACGTATACCCGATACAGGTGCATCCGATGTGAGTTTGGCCCATTGATCAGCAGCTGTGCGATCAAAATATTCTTCTAGCCTGTCACGCTTTTCCTGGTAGCTGGAATTTTCCATCATGTCCCCTTTCTGGGGTGCTATTACAGTTAACTTCGGTGGCGTGGCGGAGCAAACAGCGCTCTACCCGCGCGCATTACATCAATCAAATCCAAGCAAATCAAAAATGTCTCTGTCTTTCATAGGCTGACAAATCAATGGGTCAGTACCGGCCCACAGACTTGCTGCCAATCGTAAATACTCTTGCTGCACCATCAGTACTTCGGGCGAATCGCCCATTTCAAACAAGGTCGCTTTTTTCAGACGGCTTTGACGAATAATGTCCAGTGATGGAATATGCGCCATCGTTTTTAATCCTATCTGTGCATTAAATTTATCGATCTGATCAGTCGCATCAGAACGATTAGCAATCACACCGCCTAAACGCACGTTGTAATTTTTTGCTTTAGCGCCGATCGCTTGCACAATACGATTCATCGCAAAGATAGAATCGAAATCATTAGCCGTCACAATCAAAGCACGATCTGCGTGCTGCAAAGGAGCTGCAAAACCACCGCATACCACATCACCCAACACATCAAAAATCACTACATCGGTTTCGTCTAGCAGATGGTGTTCTTTCAGCAGCTTGACTGTCTGACCCACCACATAGCCACCACAACCTGTACCCGCTGGCGGACCGCCAGCTTCGACACACATCACGCCGCTGTAACCTTCGAACACAAAATCTTCGACGCGCAATTCTTCCGTATGAAAATCTACCGACTCCAAAACATCAATTACCGTCGGCATCAGTTTTTTAGTGAGCGTAAAGGTGGAATCATGCTTGGGATCGCAACCTATCTGCAGCACTCGTTTACCTAGCTTGGTAAAGGCCACCGAAAGGTTAGATGAGGTCGTGCTCTTGCCTATTCCGCCCTTACCGTAGATAGCAAAGACTTTTGCATTGCCTATCTTCATGCTGGGATCGAGCTGGACCTGCACACTGCCTTCGCCATCACCGCGACGGTCACGCTTGATTTCACTTACTGGTACGGTCGCTATGTTCATTGTTTAACTCCTTCGGTAATGCTTTCCTGTCGGTAGGACAGTTCTTTACATAGTTCGTACTCTGCAAGGATTACTACAAACGCGAACACACCTTTCGTGTTAGCGGCCGTAATGAGCTTTTGCGTCGTACAAGGTTTCTATTGTTATGTGCATCACACCGCTATCTTTGGCATAGCGCTCGGTATTACGACGCGCTTTACCACGAACAAAAAACGGTATCTTTTGTAATTCTTTTTGCGCATCATCTGTCCAGCTAGGCAGCGTTTCGTCCGCATTTGCGACTGCCGCTATCACTTCAGGTGCCGCACTGTGCTCGGTTGGTTCAGCTGCTGCGCGTGGCGCCCCGCCTTTACCCAAGTGCGAGGGTGCTGCGCCTTCATGAAACTCAAAATCATTTTTAAACATACCCAACAAATGCTCTTCCAGACCCATCATCAACGGATGAACCCAGGTATCAAACAAGACATTGGCACCTTCAAATCCCATTTGCGGCGAGTACCGCGCAGGAAAATCTTGTACGTGTACAGGCGCAGAAATCACGGCGCATGGCAATCCCAAACGCTTGGCGATATGACGCTCCATTTGGGTACCCAGTACAAGCTCGGGTGATAGCTCAGCGCATCTCGCTTCTACTTCAAGATAGTCATCCGTGATCAAGGCTTCTATGCCATATTTTTTTGCAGCTTCGCGTACTTCACGCGCAAACTCGCGGCTGTAGGTACCTAGCCCTACGACCTCAAAACCTAATTCATCCGCAGCTACGCGTGCAGCAGCAATCGCATGCGTCGCATCACCAAAAATAAATACGCGTTTACTAGTTAAATACGTTGAATCAACTGATTTTGCATACCAGGGCGCACGCGAGGCAGCATCTTCCATGGCTGGATCAAGCGCGATACCGGCTAACTGCGCAACCTCGGCCATGAATTCACGTGTGGCCTGGGCGCCTATGGGTATGGTTTTAGTAAACGGCATGCTGAAATTTTTCTGCAGCCATGTAGCCGCTTGCATGGCGACTTCCGGATACAACACCACATTAAAATCGGCATCAGCTAATCGCGCCAAATCCGCCGGCGTTGCACCCAAGGGCGCGACCACATTGATCGCAATACCCATGCGCTCAAGCAGCCCGGTAATTTCGCGTAGATCATCGCGATGACGAAATCCCAGTGCACTAGGGCCCAAAATATTGCATGAGGGTTTAGCAGCAACATGATCGTCACTACGTGGCTTGGCTAGTGCCCGCACGAGTTGATACAAAGTTTCTGCTGCGCCCCAGTTTTCTTTTTTCTGATACGAGGGTAGTTCGAGTGCGATGACCGGTATAGGCAGATTCAAGGCTTTAGCCAAACCACCGGGATCATCTTGAATTAATTCTGCAGTACATGAAGCACCTACCATCATTGCGTCTGGCGCAAAGCGTTCATAGGCATTGCGCGCCGCATTTTTAAATAGCTCTGCCGTATCTGATCCTAAATCGCGTGCCTGAAACGTGGTGTAGCTGACCGGCGGTCGCTTAGGCAAACGCTCTATCATCGTAAACAGTAAATCGGCATAGGTATCGCCTTGCGGCGCATGTATGACGTAATGTACTTTTTCCATGGCGGTGGCCACGCGCATAGCACCTATGTGTGGCGGTCCTTCGTAGGTCCACAGCGTTAATTGCATGCGGCCTCCGATGAACTGGTTGTCGTCGACTCTAGCGAACTTGATGCCGGATTCTGAACAAGCTGACCGCGCTGGTCCAAACCCAGTTTGGCTTTACGTACAAAGGTACGCGCAAATAATTCAGCCAGATCGGCACTCTGCTCGTAACCATGTATAGGCGAGAACACCAGTTCTATCGCCCATTTGGTGTTGATACCTTCTGCCTCGAGCGGATTAGCCAAACCCAGCCCACACACGACAATATCGGGTTGTATAGTGCGACAGCGATCGAGCTGCTTCTCTACATCTTGACCTTCAGATAGTGATGTGCCTGCTGGCAGCATCGCTAATTCATACTTCATATGTTCACGATGCAGGTAGGGCGTGCCAACCTCGGTTAGCTTCATACCTAATTCACGAGCTAAGAAACGCGCCAGCGGAATTTCTAATTGCGAATCCGGGAAGAAAAATATGCTCTTGCCGTGTAATTTTTCTCTGTGTCTGTCAAGCGCGCGATTAGCGCGTTCACGTGAAGGCAGAGTGACTTTTTCAAACACTTCGTTTTCAACGTTAAATAAATTAGCAGCAGCACGCAGCCATTCAGTGGTTCCCTCTACGCCAAACGGAAATGGCGCCGGTACATAACGGGCGCCGCGCAACTCGAGTGCGCGTGCGGTATCTGTGAGAAATGGTTGAGCTAATAAGTAGCGAGTGTTTTCACCGATGGTGGGCAATGCTTTCGATGAGCGTGGCGGGAAGAACTGTAGGTCTTCTATACCCATCGCTTTTAAGTGGCGAGCGAATTGATCTTCTACTACATCGGGCAAACAACCCACGATCATGAGTGACTTTGTCGCTGATTTATCTGCGGCAGGTAATTGCGGCACCAGTGAGGCTAAACACGCATCTTCACCTTGCGTAAAGGTCGTTTCGATACCGCTGCCTGAATAATTCAGTATGCGCACGTCATTCACATATTCTTGCGAGAGCCGCACAGCCGCACGCGAAAGATCGAGCTTAATCACTTCGGAAGGACACGAGCCCACTAAAAACAGCATTTTGATATCGGGCCTGCGCTCGAGTAATCGGCGCACTACACGGTCGAGTTCTTCGTTGGCATCGGCTATGCCGGCTAGATCTCGCTCATCAATAATGGCGGTGGCAAAGCGTGGCTCGGCAAAAATCATCACCCCAGCAGCAGATTGAATTAAGTGTGCACAGGTTCGTGAACCTACAACTAGAAAAAAGGCATCTTGTATTTTGCGATGCAGCCAGATGATGCCTGTCAATCCGCAAAATACTTCGCGCTGACCGCGTTCGCGCAGTACAGGTGCGTCTGAACAACCACCATCTAATTGAATAGGAATCACGGCATTCATGCGTGAGCTCCTTGCGACGGCAGGATAGACGACGACAGTGCTGCTTGCTGTGTCGTCTTGGCGTGCTGCAGTCGCGCTGCGCGCAGCTTTAACAAAAACTGACCCGCATTAATTGCATACGTTACGTAGGCCACTAACGCCAACACCATTTGTCCGTGCACCGATGGGTTGCCTGTATATAAGGCGAATAGATAGGTAGTGTGCAACGCCAGCACCATCATGCTGAACATGTCTTCCCAAAAGAAGCTAGGCGCAAACAAATAGCAGCCAAACACGACCTTCTCCCAAATACAGCCGGTAATCATGATGGTGTAGAGCAGCAAGGTTTTAATCACAATAGAGACGGTGGCTGCGGTTTCGCCCTCACCTGTCTGCAAAAAGCGCACAACCAGAACCACGCTTACTAAGAACACGAAAAATTGCACCGGGGCCAATATGCCCTGCACCAGCGTCCAACGCGTGGAGTCGCGACGCACTCTTTCCTCCGGCGTGTAGAGCGGTCTGGGTGAGGCGGAACTGGCTACGTTTTCGTGCATGGAATGCGCTCCGTCCTGAATGGACTGATTGCTGGACTGTAGGAGTGACTGATGAGTATGTCAACTAAAGATTACGTAAGGTATTATTGACAGGCTTGTAGGGTCTAACAAGACTGGTACAAGCTATAGCCGCCAGGTTGGCTGGCATATAAAACTTATTGATCTGATATTTCTTTGACACAATACTCGTCAGAGCGTAAAAAGAAGGTGTTGCTGCTGAGGGCCGCAACAAACGTCGCAATCGCAGCACCCATGGTTAACTATTTGGCTACTTGCCAGACCGGTAAACCCAGGGGCACTCTGGCTGCAGGAGATAGCATGGACAAGTCCACAGACGACCAAGACCACCCCCTCCCACCCGGCAGCTATGAGCCGCGGGGTGATTCGTCCTGCGAAAATCGTTTGCGTGGATTAGTTGAAGCTGAAATCATTCCCCGCCTAATGCTGGCCCATCGCGATCAGCATGTGCAGCAAGCTCCTGCCGTCCCTCGTGAAGAAGTCGTGGCGTTTACCGAGGCTCTGCTCAAGCAAAACATTTCATTGGCCAACGCCATCATTGGCGACATTTGCCAGCGCGGCGCTCCCATGCAGGCGATTTATCTGGATTTGCTCACCCCCTCAGCTCGTTACTTGGGTGAGTTATGGGAAGCCGACATATGTAATTTTTCCGAAGTGACCCTTTGCCTTTGGCGCATACAAACCATGTTGTATGACGTGAGCCCCGCATTTCAGTGTGAATCTACCCTGCGCTCCTCTACCCAGGCTGAACGCCGCATATTGATTGCGAACCTTCCCGGCTATCAGCACACCCTGGGTGTTTCTATGCTGTCAGAGTTTTTTAGGCGAGATGGCTGGGTCACTCTAACTATCCCTTCGCCACAACCCAGAGAAATTCAGGATTCGCTTTCTTTGGATTGGTTTGATGTGGTCGCACTTTCGGCCAGTACCGACCGAGAAATCGATGACCTCACAAAAGTCATCACCGCAGCCCGCAAAACCTCCCGCAACCCGCGCCTGGCCGTCATGGTCGGCGGCGCTCTTTTCCTGCGCCATCCCGAACTGGTCCGCAGCGTAGGCGCCGACGGCGTCGCTGAAGATGCCCTTACGGCACTCACTCTCGCAGCTAAACTTGTCCAACATCAAAAAGAAGTCAGATTAAACTGACGCTAGCAACTGACAATTTAGCTTGAATATCCTTATAATTGCGGTCACAATCTATCCGCTGGTATATTTAAATACTGTACGGTCGTTTTTTAAGTTGATCGTCCTGCAACATTTATGCGGCCTACTATCGGTTCCCACTACGTGACCCAATTCGAAACTCCCAATCAATCGCTCTCAGGCTTGAGTGCGGCGGCAAATGCTGCCTTGCTTTCCGCCGCTGCGGATGTGGTCTTGGTAGTTGACGCTGAAGGGGTGGTGCAGGATGTGTCCAGCAGTGCTGGCGCCCTGCCGGTAGAAGGTGGTCAGCGCAACTGGATAGGCAAATCTTGGCAAGACATCGTCACCATAGAGACGCGCCCAAAAATAGCCAAGCTATTAAAAGATGCCGACTCCGACGGCCGAACCGTTTGGCGGCAAGTCAATGTCAAGGCCAACTCAGGCCCCGATGTTCCTCTCTCCTTTTGCGCCATACGTGTTGGGCCCAACGGCCGCATGATTGCGCTGGGTCGTGATTTACGCGCGCAATCCATACTGCAGCAGCAATTAGTCGATGCGCAGCAAGCTATGGAGCGCGATTACCTCCGGTTGCGTCATCTGGAATCACGCTACCGAATTCTGTTTGATCTCACCTCCGAGGGCGTCATGGTGGTTGAGGGTAAAACTCTCAAGATAGTCGAAGCCAATCCCGCCGCTGCGGCCGTACTCGCAGAAAGTGTGCGTCGCTTAGTGGGGCGCAATATCCTGGATTGTTTTGATGCCAAAGCCGGCACGGCCTTGGCCAAGCTGCTGGATATTGTTCGCGCCAGTGGCAAAGCGGATCAGTTATCCGTTGCTATCCCTACGGGTCAGTTGACACTAGGCGTCTCCGTCATCCAGGAAGAAAGCGGTGAATTACTGTTGGTACGCGTGGTGAATCAAAGCCAGGCCAGTCCTCCCATAGGAAGCAGCGCCGCGCAAAGCGAGATGGTATTGCGCGTGCTGGAACAAACGCCCGATGCATTTGTTGTGACCGATAACGATGGCGAAATTCTGGCTGCCAACCGCGCCTTTACTGAACTTGTACAGCTGAGCCGATCTGATCAAGTCGTGGGCCAATCACTGGATCGTTGGCTAGGTCGTGCGGGTGTTGATTTGAATGTCTTACTGGCCAACCTGCGACAGCGCGGCTCCGTCAAACTGTTTGCTACCAATCTGCGTAATGAAAACGGCGCGTCGATTCAGGTAGAAATTTCTGCGGTATCCGTGCCGCATGGCGAGCTCAGCGGATTGGGCTTTACCATACGCGATATCGGTCGTCGACTGGGTAGTGAATCGCAGCATGAAATTCCACGCTCAGTAGAACAACTCAGCGAACTGGTGGGTCGTGTACCGATGCGTGAAATCGTCGGAGAAACCACCGAACTGATAGAAAAACTCTGCATCGAAGCCGCCTTGCAACTGACTCAAGATAATCGCGCTACCGCCGCTGAAATTCTTGGGCTCTCGCGCCAAAGCCTGTATGTGAAACTGCGCCAATACAAAATTGGTAATCTGGGTGGCGACAAGTAACACCACGCCTAGGCTACTTAGCAATTCACGAAGATAACTACTCAATGCTGGTCGTACGCTCAGCTTATCTGGGATAATCGCGTTTTGAGTTCGCTGTAGCTTTGCTAGAATTTCATTGTCACTGCGCCCACCATCTCACTTTAACTATCTCATGGCCCAAACACCCAAAGTTGCACTCATTACCGGCATCACTGGGCAGGACGGTGCATATCTCGCCGAATTTTTATTAAAAAAAGGCTATGTCGTCCATGGTATCAAGCGACGTAGTTCGCTGTTTAACACCGACCGCATTGATCACCTCTATAAAGATCCGCATGTCGATGGCAGAAAATTCATACTGCATTACGGTGACCTGACCGACAGCACCAACTTGATTCGCATCGTGCAGAGCGTTAAACCTGATGAAATTTATAATCTGGCAGCCCAAAGCCATGTAGCCGTAAGTTTTGAAGAACCTGAATACACAGCTAATGCCGATGGCATAGGTGCGCTGCGATTACTGGAAGCCATACGTATTTGTGGCTTAGAAAAAACCACCCGCTTTTACCAGGCGTCGACTAGTGAACTGTATGGCTTAGTTCAAGAGACTCCGCAAAAAGAAACCACGCCTTTCTATCCTCGCAGCCCTTATGCTGTTGCCAAACTCTATGCTTACTGGATCACCGTTAATTATCGTGAAGCCTATGGCATCTACGCGTGCAATGGCATATTGTTTAATCACGAAAGTCCGATACGCGGTGAGACCTTTGTTACGCGCAAAATCACTCGCGCACTCGCACGCATAGTGCTGGGCCTACAAGATTGTCTGTACCTTGGAAATTTATCCGCACTCCGCGATTGGGGACACGCCAAAGATTACGTAGAAATGCAATGGCTAATGCTGCAACAAGACGTCGCTGAAGATTTCGTTATTGCCACCGGCGTGCAATATAGTGTGCGAGAGTTTGTGGATTTTGCGGCCAAAGAGCTAGGTGTAACACTGGTCTTTGAAGGCGAAGGTGAAAGCGAAATCGCACGTATTACTGCCGTTAATAACGTCGATGCCAAATGCAAAATCGGCGATACCGTCGTGCGTGTCGATCCGCGTTATTTCCGCCCTACCGAAGTAGAGACTTTGTTAGGTGATCCAAGTAAAGCAAAACAAAAACTGGGCTGGTCACCGGTGACGACGTTACAACAATTAGTAAGCGAAATGGCGCAGAGTGATTTCACCTCCGCCAAACGTGACAGCTTGGTTAAGCAGCATGGCTTCCAGGCCTTTGATCATCACGAATGATTTATAGCCTGCATGAATAAATCTGCAAAAATTTTTGTAGCTGGTCATCGTGGAATGGTGGGTAGCGCTTTGGTGCGGTCGCTGCAATCCAAAGGCTATATCAATATTATTACGGCCA
>Ga0315899_10009497_pt1 | contig 10450 bp, 6 predicted proteins | sample LakEriMetagenome_2_FD_203518 | JGI IMG/M metagenome (GOLD analysis project Ga0315899, IMG submission 203518) | Freshwater fungal communities from buoy surface, Lake Erie, Ohio, United States - Buoy 4 MA112 | ecosystem: Environmental > Aquatic > Freshwater > Lake | place: USA: Lake Erie, Ohio...
GCAGGCCGCCGAATACTTCGAAGCCCTGGTTGCGTACTTCGCCCGGAGCCCAGACAGCGGCGAGTTCGAATACCGACGCATCGAGATCGGCATCGGTCTGTGCAAAATTTCCGGTGCGGCCGTCGGCCATCGAAAGATACAGGATGTCACCGAACATGCCGAAGTCATCGCCCTGGCCTTCCACATGACCCATGAACGCCATATCGATTTTGCTGATGATGTCGCTGAACTCGGATTCATTGCCGACCGGCGGTGCGTCCTCACGAAGATCGGTGGAGATGGACGCTGCCCACACATAGGGCGTCACGCCCCAATCCCAGCCTTCATCGGCATGCGCGTTGGCCAGTGGTGCGGTCGCCAAGACGATGGCAGCGGAGAGCAGATTACGTAGTTTCATGTTGTACCCCTGTCAATTTTTTGGTGTGGAAAATCACGATTAGTATACCCATTGAATGCGGCTGAGAACAGCATCGGTCACGCCGGTCACGCCGTTTTTATCGAGCCAGGTACGGCCCCAGCCAATGCCGAATTTCCAGCGCTTGGTCGCCCACCAGTTCAGGCCGAGATAGGTTTTGTCGAAAGAGCCGCCCTGGACCGTATTGTCATCAAGGTCGACATTGGAATAGCGCACCACCAGTTCCGGCGCGCCCCAGCGGCCGGTCGGAATCACCCTGCGGGCATAGCCGACATTGCGGTCATACGGGCGGGTTTCACCGGTGATCACCCAGCTGCCGGTGATGTAGTAGCCCTTGAATTCCGGATCATTAAGCGTTGGCGAATCGACGGTGGCATGGTTGTACTCGGCCAGCACCGAGAACGGGCCGCTGTTCCACAGCGCTTCAAGACCGTACTGGAAGGCACCATCGGCCGGCATGTTGCCGGTATCCACGTAATAATCGGTCACGTTCGATTCTGGACGGCCGCGGTAGCGCAGGGTGCCGTCGGCACCGACTTCACGTAAGGCCAGGCCCAGATGCAGGAACTGCTGCTTCTCGGGCACATCCCAGACCAGTCCGGTCACGCGTGCGGCGTAATCCATGCCGCGACTACTGGTGGAATTGATGTCCCAGGTATCATTGAATACGCCGTAAGACAGAGTCATGGTTTTCTTTTCGCCGAACACATGCAGCATCTTCACGCCCATGTTGCGCGACACGAAGAACGGACTGAGTACGCGCTCGGAGTGTGGCAGATTGGCGGCATCGCCGACCATCTCGTAGTTGAACGGTTCCTTGGTCTTGCCGATGGTCAGTTTGTTGTGCGGCCCGCCGATCGGAAAGGTGAAGGACAGATCGGTCAACTGCCAATTCTGATCTGGATTTGTGGCGAAGCCTTTATACTCGCCGCCGAACAGATAACTCACTTTGTAATCCTTGCCGATCGACCCGAGCAAGGTCAGGCGCGCACTGCGCACCTGCCACTGACTGGCCTGGTCGCCGACCTGGGCGATGCTGTCGGCGTCCTGATCGATGTAGGTGAAGTCTTCCAAGAGCGCCAGAGTCGGCTTGATACTGAAGTAGTCGTTGACCTGATGCATGCCGCCATTCGGTTTGATCTTCAGATCGGGCACGGCATAGTCGACTTCGGTCGGCGCGGCCGGGGCGTCGCCGGTAGCAGTGCCGACCGGTTCGCTCAGGGACTCGGTGGATTGGGCCGATGCCGTCGCAGAGGCCAGAAAAAACGCGGCGGCAATAGCGGTATGTTTCATCAAGCGACAGGTATTTATATTTTTCATGGCAGCTTCCGTATGTCTTTCAATTACAGCGTTTTTGGCAGTCAGTGTCTATACCGAAAAGGCCGTATTTTTATCCCTGTCAACCGGTAAAGTGAAGCCCCTCCGGGAGACCTGGAGGGGCCCCAGCCGGCGCAACATCGCCTCAGGGGGTGACGATGTTGAACCAGAACTTGAAACTGTCCATCGATGCCAGGAAATCATTCACGACGGCGGCATTGCCATCGATCTTGGCGCTGCCATCAGCGACGGCTTTATCCAGTGTGATGTTGCCGAGTTGGATGTCATTCAACACGGTCTTGCTCATGGTGATGGTGGCATCGGCACCGGCCACGGCTTTAGGACCATGGTTCAGCACGGAGTTTTCCACACGCAGGCCATGGGTTTCACCGACATCGGTGAACACGGCATTGATGGCGTATTTCTTGCCCTCCACTTTTTCCGGATTCAGACGGACCGCGAAATAATCGAACAGCATGCCCGGCGTCATGGCACGGATGGTATCCGGAGTGGCCGAAGCCGCGGCCTGGACATTCGGGACGCCGTTACGCAACTCGAAGGCACCCTGCAGATACACCGAACGCCACGGGCCGGACTCGGCCTGATAACCCAGCTGCTCCAGTGCATCGGCCAGCAGATTCTTGGCCTCCTGGTTGCCCGGATTGGCGAACACCACATGCTTCATCATTTCGGCGACCCAGCGGTAATCGTTTTCCTTGAAGGATTCACGGCCTTTGCGGATGGCTTCGGCTTCGCCGCCCATGGCTTTCACATAGCGCGGCGCAACCATTTCCGGTGGCAGGTTGTTGAGGTCGGACGGGTTGCCGGTGTACCAGCCCATGTAACGTTGGTAAACCGCACGCGAATTGTGACGCAATGTGCCGTAGTAGCCACGGGTACTCCACTCGTTTTCCAGTGAAGCCGGCAGTTTGATGATTTCCGAGATTTCCTCACCGGTGTAGCCCATGTTCATCAGGCGCACGGATTGATCATGGGTGAATTTGTAGATATCGCGCTGCTTGCCGAAGTACGAGATGATGCCGTCGCGGCCCCATTGCGGCCAGTGATGGCTCTGGAATTTGACCTCGACATCCTTTCCGTACAGGTCGATGGTTTCATCGATGTACGACGCCCACTTCAGCGGATCACGGACCTGGGCACCGCGCAGGGTCAGCACGTTGTGCATGGTGTTGGTGGTGTTTTCAGCCATCCACAGCGCCTTGAACTGCGGGAACCAGGTGTTCATTTCCGCCGGGGCTTCGGTACCCGGCGTCATCTGGAATACCATTTTCACGCCATCGACTTCGACCACCTGACCGGTCTTGCCGACATCGACGGTCGGCAGAATCAGACTCGCACTGCCGCTGGACGTGGTCATGCCGAGACCGCCGTTGACACCACCCCGCGCATTGCGCGGCAACACGGCGCCGTACATGTATACCGCGCGACGACCCATGGCATTGCCGGCGATGACGTTCTCACTGACGGCATGTTCGGTGAAGCCTTCGGGGGCAATGATTTTCACTTTGCCGCTCTTCACATCGGCTTCGTCCACGATGCCGCGCACGCCGCCGTAATGGTCGACATGGCTGTGGCTGTAGACCACGGCGTGAATCGGGCGCTTGCCCAGATGCTCGCTGACCAGCGCGTAGGCCGCCTTGGCGGTTTCCGGCGAAATCAGCGGATCGAATACGATCCAACCGCTTTTCGTTTTGACGAAGGTGATGTTCGACAGATCATAACCGCGGACCTGATAGATGCCCTCGGTGACTGTGAACAGGCCGTTGAGCATGCCCAGCTGGGCATTGCGCCACAGACTCGGATTGACGGTGTCCGGCGCCGGCTTGTCGAGTCCGATATAGGCCTTGTAGGCTTCCAGATCCCAGATGACATTGCCCTTGGCATCGCGGATGGTCAGGGATTTCGGGGTGGCGATGAAGCCCTTTTGGGCATTCTCGAAGTCCTGGCGGTCACTGAATGGCAGGGATTCCAGAACCTGTTTGTTCGCGGCCTGGGTCGCCGCCGTGGCGCCCTTGGTCGGCGCCAAACCGGCTTGTGCAACAACGACTGGCGTGGCCAGAGCGGCCATCATCAGAACAAACAAGGGCTTAAGTGGCAGATAAGGTGCTTTCATAAAATCCTCTGGCACGGCAATGGAATCGTAATCGGTCATGCTATCGCCATCGATTTCGGTTATCTTTACGTTAATGGACAGGTTTTTGACTTCTGCGACAGGGGTGCCAGTGTCATGACCGTTTTGGAATTGAAGGTGGGCGAAAACATAGAGCATGCCATGCGACCCACACCGATGACCTCGGTGCTTTGGGTCCGGAATATCGTGGATGCCCTGGATGGTCTGGGCCTGGATGGCATGGCTTTGGCCCGGAAAGCCGGCATCGATCCGGCCTTGTTCGGTGTGGTGGAGTCCGGCATTCTGGTCAAGGAAATCGTCCAACTCTGGGAGATTGCCGTTGCCGAGTCCGGCGATGCCGCCATCGGTTTGCGTGCGGCGCAGAGCTTTAGGCCGTCTTCGATGGATGTAACCGGCTATGCGATGATGAGCAGCCCGAACCTGCTGGCGGCGCTCAAGCGCGGCGTGCGCTTTGCCGGGGCACTGACTTCAGCCTCCACTGTCGCACTTGCCCGAACCGACCACGGTTATCGCTTCACGATGAATTTAATGCCGGGCATCATCGATATCCAACGGCAGAACCATGAGTTCGCCCTGTATAGCACGCTCAAATTCTTGCGCTGGATTGCCGGCCCGGATCTGCTGCCGAGCCGGGTCGAATTCATGCACCCGAAACCGGCCGAGCAGACACTGTATGCCGAGGCCTTCGGCATACTCCCGGTTTTCAATGCACCGCATCTGGCCTTGAGCTTCTCCGAAGCCGACGTTGCCCGGCCATTGCTCAGCGCCAATGCACAAATGGCCGTTCTGCATGACCGTGCGGCGGAACAGCGCATGGCGCAGCTGGGGACCGCGCGCAATACGCTGATGGTCCGCCAGTTCATCGTTCAAGGTCTTCCCGATGGCGAGCCGACCCGCGATAGCATCGCAATCAAGATGGGGATCAGCTCTCGCACCTTGCAGCGCCGCCTGCAGGACGAAGGCCAGACCTTCCATGAAATCCTCGATGATGTGCGGCTGAATCTGGCCAAGCGCTATCTGGGCAATGAAAAGATCTCACTGTCCGATGTCGCGCACCTGCTCGGCTTTTCCGATCAGAGCAGTTTCACCCGGGCTGCGCACCGTTGGTTTAATGACTCGCCAAGCCGGGTGCGTGCCAGATTGATCGGACGCGAGATTTCAACCAAGTAAGCGCGGCATCACCGGCCGGATTGCAAGGCCTGCAGGCGGGCCTCATACGCCGCGGATTTCCGGGCATCGCCCGTTTCCCGCGTGTACTCGACCAGAGCCGCCAGTATTTCCGCATTGCGTGGAAAGCGCTTCAAGGACTGCTCCAAGGCTGCGATGGCGCGGGCACCCTGCCCGCTGTCGTGCAGCGCGATGGCATGGATGTAGGCATAGCGGGGATTGTCGGGGGCCGAAAGCGCAGCATGCGCCAGAAGCGGCAAGGCCTCACTCATGCGGCCCTGACGGATACGGACCAGGCCGAGTGCATGCGACAGATCGGCATTGCCGGGCAGCTTGCGCAGGCCTTCGTCAAGAACCGCCTCGGCCTCGTTCTCCCGGCCGTAGATCCGGTACAGATCGGCCAGATTGACATAGGCCGGCACGAAGCCCGGTTCGATGCGCTGGGCATTGCGGTAGGAAGCCTCGGCCTTCAAGGGATCACGGCGCTCGGCATAGAACAGTCCGAGATTGATGTGCGATTCCGGGCGGTCAGCATTGGCTTCCTGCGAAGCCACATATTCGGCGAATATTTTATCGACCCGGGCGCGCATCGGCGGCGCCATGCCCGCATCGGGCGCAATGGCCAGGGCACGCGCAGCCTTGATGCGCACGATGCGTGACGGATCATCAATCAGGCCGGCGGCAATGCGCACACGCTCCTGCGGCGGAGCGGATAGAACCGCGTCCATCGCGGCCGCGCGCACCATGGCGTCGGCATCTTCGGCGGCCGCTTCGATGGCGGGCAGCGTGGCTGCAGTCAACAGGGGCCTTAAACGGGCTGTGGCGGAAGCGCGGACAATGGCCGGGCTTTCCGGATTTTTGATGACCGCCCGCAGTCCGTCGGCCGCACCCGGCACGCCTTGGCTGGCGGCGTGGAATGCCGGGCCAAAAGTCTGATACCCCTTGCGCTTCGGCCCGTAGTGTTTGCTTACTGCCTCAGCTGCCCAGGCCGCATCTTTGTCGGTATGACAGGCATTGCAGGCATTCGGCGTGCCCAGCGCCGCACTTTCATCGGGGCGCGGAATCCGGAACGAATGATCATGGCGTGCATCGACGCCCATATAGGTTTCCGTGGGCATGTGGCAGGAGGCACAAGCTGCCCCGGGCGAATTTGCGGGGTGCAGGGTGTGAACCGGCGCATCGTATTTGGCAGGCTGATGACATTGTGCACAGACGGCATTGCCTTCGGCCTTCAGCTTGCCGGTATGCGGATTGTGGCAGTCGCTGCAGGTGACGCCCTTGGCATGCATCTTGCTCTGCATGAACGAACCGGTATTGAAGACTTCGTCGCGTTGCTGACCATCCGGATGGTAGAGCGTATCGGTCAACAGCGCGATGTCATGGCTGTCGAGCAGGCCACCGCGATGATCCATGCCCGTATCGAAGGGAGACCGCCGTGAGTGGCATTGGGCACAGACACCCAGTTCACGGTGTGACTCCAAGGGCATGTTGCGCACGGCATTTCCGGTTGCGGCATCCGGCATCCAAAACGTCTCCTTGCGCTCATCCAGGGCAACGGCCAAACCATAACCGGCTGCGTTTTTATCCGCGCCGGCCTTGGCCCAGTCCACATGTTTGGCGCCGGGGCCATGACAGGCCTCGCAAGCCACGTTCATTTCGGCGAATGTGGTGTTGTACGCATTGCTGGCAAGATCGAAGTTACGGTCAAGCTTTGTGGTGTGACAGTCGGCACACATCCAATTCCAGTTCTGGTCACGACGTGTCCAATGCAAGGGATCAGAAGGCGTAATGTTCTGATCCGGATACAGGTGATACCAACGCTGGCCGCCTTTGTCCTTGGCACGCGCATCCCAGGCGATGGACAGTGCCTGCAGGCGGCCATCCGGAAATTCGATCAGGTACTGCTGCAGCGGCTCGATGCCGAACACATAACGGATCTCGAAATCGGCCAGCTTGCCGTCCGGACCGTCGGTGGTGACGAAGAATCGATCGTTGCGCTTGAAGAATGTCGAACGCAGCCCGTAATACTCGAAACGGGCGTCGTTGAAATCCCCGAGTACCGTTTCAGCAGTCGCATGCTGCATGGCCTTGGCGTGCTGCGAGCCTCGCCATTGGGCGGTTTCAGCCGAATGACAGCCGGCGCAGGTTTCCGCCCCGACGAAGTCCGGCTTGGCGGCCTGCATGGATTTTCCGGCAAGTGCCGGAGCGGAAACATCATCCGCTCTTCCCATCCAGAAATAAACCGCACCTGCCAGCGCTGCAATCGCGGCAACGGCCAGAATGAGCCCAAGTGGTTTTCTCGCGGCGCCGTTTGCTGCCGAAGCCGGAGCGGCGGCGGATTTTTTCGATTTGGACATGAGACGCTTCGGTGCCGTTCAACAGTTTTCAGGATAACCGATTGTTCAGGGCTTATCGAACGGATAGACCTGCTTCCAATCTTTCTTCATGTCGACAACCGTCCAGCCACGCGCCGCGGCTTCGTCCAGCCCCTTGTCGAGACGGCCGATGTGCGAGTCACGGTCATACGCCCATTCACGGTCGGCATCGGTATGGTGCACATACAGCGCGAAGCGCCTGCCTTTGCCGGCAGCGGTCCATTGCAGCATCTGCAGGTCGCCGTCGGAATTGCCGAAAGCCGCAATCGGCCGACGGCCGATATGCTGATTGATGGCAACCGGCTTGCCTTCCTTGTCATCGATGAAATTGAGTTCGGGAAGACGTGCCAACACCGGTACGCCGTCACGCATCTCGAATTTGGTCTTGATGCTGCTGCCGATGACCTGCTCGGGCGGAATGCCGTAAACGGCCTCTGTCCAGGGGCGCATGAACTCGATGCCCCCGCCGGAAACGATGTAGGTTCGGTAGCCATTGGCGCGCAGATAACGAAGCACTTCCAGCATCGGCAGATACACCATCTCGGTATAAAGACGGCCGGTTTTCGGATGCTTGGCGGAGGCCACCCAATTCCGGACGATGGCATCAAACTGCTCCGTGGTGGTGCCTGCATGGGTGGCCATCGCCATTTCCATCAGAGCATGCTCGCCGCCGGCAAGGGCGGATTTCATGTCGCCACGCAATACCGAGGCAAAAGGTTCTTTGGTTTTCCATTCCGGGTGCTCGGGCGCCAGTGCCTTGATACGGTCGAAGATGAAGAACGCCTGGAAATACATCGGCTGTTCCGACCAGAGCGTGCCGTCGTTATCGAAGACCGCCACGCGCTCGGCAACCGGGACAAAATCCGGGCTGTTCTTACGGGTCGTGTCCTCGACGAAATCGACAATGGATTTTTTGGCGGCCCCGTCCTGCCAGGACGGCAAAGGATCGGCAGCGTGCAGCGGCGCGCAGAGCAATAAGGCGGCTGTGAAGGCGACCAAGGTGCGGGTGAAGATGTTCATTGGCATTCCCCTGTTGTACAGACAAAAAACGGGCCGCGCATTGTTCATGACGCGGCCCGTTTCACTGTTCAGACTACATTGATGTCAGTTTTTATGAGGCTTGCTGACTTCTTCCATGACGCGCTCAAGATTGAAACTGCCTGGCTTCTGACGTGGCGGGAACTCGCGGAAGCTCTGCAGCCACTTGCCGACATAGGCGCCCGCCGGAGCGATCGTGTACATGCGCTCCATATACCAACGCTGATAGCCCATGGCATGCTCTTCTTCGGCACGTTCAAACGGATCCATGCGCAGATTGGTAATTAGCGGCGCACGCAGCGGCACAAAGGGCTGCTGCCAAACAGCAAGACCTTCGGCTTCCTGCTTAAGGAAGGTGATTTTCCAGGCGTCGTAACGCAGGGCGGCGACTTGGCCGTCATCGGTCCAATAGATGAACTCCCTGCGCGGCCAGGCGGCTTCGCCCTTCAGCGCCGGCAAGAGGTTGTAGCCGTCGATATGCACTTTGTAGCTGCGCTTGCCGACTTTGCGACCTTTCAGCAGATCGGCAGTGACGTTGGCGTCGCCGGCCGCGGCCAGCAGGGTCGGCAGCATATCTTCATGCGCGCCGATGTCGTTGATCACGGTGCCTGGCTTGATCACACCCGGCCATTTGATGAAGGTCGGTACGCGGTAGCCGCCTTCCCAGTTGGTGTTCTTCTCACCTTTGAACATGGTGGTGCCGCCGTCCGGCCAGGTGAAGGTCTCGGCGCCGTTATCGGTCGAGTACATTACGATGGTGTTGTTTTCCAGACCCAGCTCTTTCAGCTTGGCCAGCACCTGGCCGACGTGACCGTCGTGCTCGACCATGCCGTCGGCATAGATGCCCAGGCCTGTCTTGCCGTCGGATTCGGCCTTCAGATGGGTGAAGATGTGCATGCGGGTGGAGTTCCACCACAGGAAGAACGGTTTGTTGGCGTTCTTGGCACGCACCATGAAGTCAAGCGCTTTGGTGGTGACTTCTTCATCGATGGTTTCCATGCGCTTCTTGGTCAGCGGGCCGGTATCGGTGACGCGGCCATCCGAGAAGCTGTGGATCACGCCACGCGGACCGAATTTCTTCTTGAATTCCGGATTCTTCGGATAATCGACATTTTCCGGCTCTTCTTCGGCGTTGAGGTGGTAGAGGTTGCCGAAGAATTCATCGAAGCCGTTGTTGCTTGGCAGCATTTCGTCACGGTCGCCCAGATGGTTCTTGCCGAACTGGCCGGTCATGTAGCCTTGCGCACGCAGCAGGGTGGCGATGGTCGGATCGGCCTGCTTGAAGCCTTCCGGTGCGCCCGGCAGACCGACTTTGGTCAGGCCGGTACGGATCGGTGACTGGCCGGTGACGAACGCGGCGCGGCCGGCGGTGCAGCTCTGCTGGCCGTACCAGTCGGTGAACAGCGCGCCTTCGTTGGCGATACTGTCGATGTTGGGGGTCTTGTAGCCCATCATGCCCCGGTTGTAGGCGCTGATGTTGAAACCGCCGATGTCGTCACCCCAGATGACCAGGATGTTCGGCTTGCTGGATTGGGCCATGGCGACCGGTGCGCAGGCGAGTGCCAGCAAAACCAGTGCCGCCGATTTGACGTGCTTGAATAATGTCAGTTTCATAAAACTTCCCCGTGGTGCGTGAACGGTTGTTTTGGCTGGACGAATTGCATCTTCATCCAGAAAGCCATCATAGAAAATGACCGGTCCCGCATCTTTACTTTGATGGACAGCAGTTTGTCTTTGGCTACCCTCTCCATTAGCCAGCGCTTATTTCATTTGCAGTTCCATCCGCACCTTGCCATCCTGGGCTTTCAGCTGGGCATTGGTGGACAGGAACACGCGGGTCGGATCAAGGGTGCCGTCCTTCAGCAGCGCATCCTGAACAGCTTCGCCGCGGGCGCTGCCCAATGCGGCCAGCTCGGCGTCGCTGGGCTGGTATTTGGCGATGAGCTGGGTTTCCAGCCAGTCCACCTCGACGGATTTCTTGGCTGC
>Ga0315899_10009499_pt1 | contig 10450 bp, 9 predicted proteins | sample LakEriMetagenome_2_FD_203518 | JGI IMG/M metagenome (GOLD analysis project Ga0315899, IMG submission 203518) | Freshwater fungal communities from buoy surface, Lake Erie, Ohio, United States - Buoy 4 MA112 | ecosystem: Environmental > Aquatic > Freshwater > Lake | place: USA: Lake Erie, Ohio...
TGATGGACGCCCTGTTCCACGACGCGCCCACGACCAACCGCTACGGCGTGGGCGAAGTGCTTTATGGCATCGAAGAGATACGCGAATTTCGCAAAGGCCGCGGCGGATCGCCACAGCGCCGCTTGGGCAGGGTGGCGATCACGGTCTATGGCGATTCCTTCGCCACGGCGGATGCCGAATTCTTTCGGGAGAATAGCGATCGGCGCGGTCGCCAGACCCAGAGCTGGGTCAAGTTCGCGGACGGTTGGAAAGTGGTGTCCGCCCATGTGTCCCTGGAAGGGAACACGCATTGACGGCTTTGTTCGAACATAGTCCCTGGGTCGAGGCGCGCGCCGATGCGCTGCCTTCGTCCGGTGACCGCCACGCCGATCTGATGGCGGTCCTGTCTGCGGCGACCCCTGACGAGCAGTTGGCGTTGATCCGCGCGCACCCGGAACTGGCGGGCAAGGCGGCAATCGACCGGACCCTGACCGATGCCTCCGCGGCCGAACAGGCCTCCGCCGGGCTGGATCGACTCACGCCGGAGGAGTTTGCGCGTTTCCACGACCTCAATGCCGCCTATCGTGACCGCTTCGGCTTTCCCTTCATCATCTGCGTGCGGCTGACCGACAAGGCGGGGATTTTGGCGGCGATGGAAAACCGCCTGTCCAACGATCGCGACACCGAAATCGCGACTGCGCTCACGCAGATCGGGGAGATCGTGCGACTCCGGCTGATGGACAGGGAGGCGCAGGAATGACCGGCCTAGCCGCGCTGGAAGCGGAGCTTGCCCGCCAGCTTTCGCTGATCGGCTTTGGCGGCGCGGACTGGACGCGGCCGCGCGTCCATGCGGAGGGCCATGTCCATGACGTGGTCATCGTCGGCGGCGGGCAGAGCGGCCTCGCCGCGGCCTTCGGCCTGATGCGCGAGCGCGTGTCCAATATCCTCGTCATCGACGAAGGCCCGGCGGGCTACGAAGGCCCCTGGGACACCTATGCACGGATGATCACGCTGCGAACGCCCAAGGATCTGAACCCGATCGATTTCGGCATCCCGGCCCTCACCTACCGTGCCTGGTGGGAAGCGCAGCATGGCCCGGCCGGCTGGGAAGCCGTGGACAAGATCGCGCGCGGCGACTGGATGGACTATTTGCGCTGGTATCGGCGCGTACTGGGCCTGCCCGTCCGCAACAACACGCGCCTCACCGCGATCGAGCCGATCGGAGATGGCCTCCACAGACTGCTTGTCGAAGGGGAGGCCCCGCTGCTCGCGCGCAAGGTCGTGCTGGCGACCGGCATCCAGGGCGGCGGCGAATGGCACACGCCGGCCATGGTCAAGAACGCCCTGCCCCGGCATCTCTACGCTCATACCAGCGAGCCGGTCGACTATGCCGCGCTGGCCGGCAAGAGCGTCGGCATATTGGGCGGCGGCGCGTCGGCATTCGACAACGCCAATGCCGCGCTGACGCTGGGCGTGGCGCAAGCGCATGTCTTCATCCGGCGCAAGCTGCTGCCGCGCATCAACCCGATCCGCTTCATGGAGCGCGTCGGCTTCACCGGCCGCTACCCGGCGCTGTCGGACGCGGAAAAATATGCGGTGATGGCGAGCTTCCTCGGCCATAACCAGCCGCCGACCAACGACACGTTCGAGCGCGCGGCGCGCTGGCCGGGTTTCGGCCTGCATCTGGGATCGCCCTGGACGGGGGTAGAGCATGTCGATGGCAAGGTGCGGGTGACGACGCCGCACGCGACGCATGATTTCGATTTCGTGGTTCTTTCGACCGGCCTCATCAGCGATCCCGGCCTGCGCCCCGAGCTTGCCGCCCTGTCGCCGCATATCGCCCGCTGGGCCGACCGCTTCACGCCGGCGGGCGACGCCAACGCGTTGATCGACGCGCATCCGTATCTCGGCCCCGGCTTCGAGTTGCTGCCGCGCACGTCCGAAGGCGAAGCCCTTCTGCACGGTTTGTTCGCCTTCAATTACTCCGCGCTCATCAGCCTCGGCCTTTCCGCCTCGGCGCTTTCGGGACTCCAGACCGCCTTGCCGCGTCTGGTGCGTGGGGTCACCGACCAGCTCTTCCTCGACGACCGGGACGCGCTGATCGCCGACCTCCTCGCCTATGACGAGGCCGAATTCGTCGGCGAATGGCCGCGCAGGGAGGCGGCGGCATGAGCAGCCTGTCCACCCATGTTCTCGACACCGCGCATGGCTGTCCGGCGGCGGGCATCGCCCTGCGGCTGCTCGGCGGGGGCGGCGCGCTACTTTTCAGCGGCGTGACCGATGCCGACGGCCGCTGTCCCGGCCTGCCCGCGCTCGGCCCCGGCCGCTATGCGCTCAGTTTCTCGGTTGCCGACTATTTCCGCGCGCGTGGCGTCGATCTGCCCGATCCGCCCTTCCTCGACCTCGTGACGATCGACTTTGGCATCGCCGATGAGGACGGGCACTATCATGTGCCGCTGCTCGTCTCGCCCTTCGCCTACTCCACCTACAGGGGGAGCTGACATGGACGTGCGCTTCCTGCTCGATGGCGAGGTCGTGGAAATCGCCAATGTCGATCCCACCTCCACGTTGCTCGACCATCTTCGGTATCGCATGGGCCGCACGGGCACGAAAGAGGGATGCGCGGAAGGGGACTGCGGCGCCTGCACCGTGCTGGTCGGCGAACTGGAGGGGGAAGGGGTGCGATGGCGCTCGGTCAACGCCTGCATCACTTTCCTGCCCATGCTGGATTGTCGGGCGCTGATGACTGTCGAGAGCCTGGCGGGCGCCGAGGGCGCGCTTACGCCGCTGCAACGCTGCATGGCGGCCAATGGCAGTTCGCAATGCGGTTTCTGCACGCCGGGTTTCGTCATGTCGCTCCATGGCCGCTGCATCGGCGCGGTGGGCCATGATCTGCCGATCGCAGATGTGATCGCGGGCAATCTCTGCCGCTGCACCGGCTATGGGCCGATCCTGGCGGCGGCGGAGGCAACCGGCTCGCTGACGCAAGACGATACCTCGGTGGCGCTGGCCCTTAGGCAGCTGCGTTCGTGCGAGACCGTCTCGGGCAGCCATGAAGGCCGGCAATGGTTCGCGCCCCGAACCATGGAGGCCTTGCTCGCGCTACTTTCGGAGCATCCCGAAGCACGCATGGTGGCCGGCGCGACCGATGTCGGGTTGTGGGTGACGAAGGGACTACGGACCCTCGACACGCTCATCTTTCTGGGCGACGTCGCCGAACTGCGGGAAATCGAGGAAGACGCCAGGGGTCTGCGGCTGGGAGCGGGCGTACGCTATGCCGACGCGCATGCGGCCTTCGCCCGGCTACACCCGGATCTTGGCGAACTGGTGCGCCGGATTGGCGGACTTCAGGTACGCAATGCCGGCACGATCGGCGGCAATATCGCCAATGGGTCCCCGATTGGCGACGGCCCGCCGGCGCTTATAGCCATGGGCGCGGAACTGACATTGCGCAGCCTTGAGGGGCGCCGGACGATGCCGCTGGAGGACTATTTCCTCGGTTATGGCAAGCAGGATCGCCGCCCGGGCGAATGCGTCGAAAGCATCTGGATACCCCGCCCCACAGAGAAGGCGGTGGTGCATATATCCAAGCTTTCTCGTCGGTTCGACAGCGATATTTCAGCGATCTGCGGCGCATTCAACCTCTCGGTCGAGGCCGGAACGATAACGCGCGCGCGCGTCGCCTTTGGCGGGATGGCCGGCACGCCGCACCGGGCGAGCGCGTGCGAAGCCGCGCTGACGGGCCAGCCCTTCATCCGCGCGACCCTGGAAAAGGCGGCCGACGCGCTGCGCGCCGACTACACCCCCCTCACCGACGTTCGGGGATCCTCCGAATATAGGCTGGAGGCTGCCGCCAACCTGCTGCTGCGCCTGTGGCATGGCGCGCAGGGCGACACCGTTTCGGTGCTGGACAGACTGGCTGCCCATGGCTGAGCGCGATCCAGACTGGCCGGTGCTGACCAAGCCCTCGCATCCGCATGACAGCGCACGGCTCCATGTCAGCGGCACGGCGCGCTACGCTGACGACATGGCGGAACCGGCCGACATGCTCCACCTCGCCTTCGGGCAAAGCAGCCAGGCCCATGCGCGCATCATCGCCATGGACCTCGACGCCGTACGCGCGGCGCCCGGCGTGGTCGCCGTGTTCACCGCTGCCGATATCCCCGGCGCCAATGATGTAAGCCCCGTTGCGGGCGACGACCGGCTGCTGGCGGAGGGCGAGGTACTCCATGTGGGCCAAGCGGTCTTCCTGGTCGCCGCCGCCAGCCGACAAGCGGCGCGCAAGGCGGCGCGACTCGGCCGGGTCGACTATGAACCACTGCCCGCTTTTCTGACGATCGAGGCGGCGCAGGCGGCCGGATCGCTGATCGAACCCACGCAGCGCATGGCGCGGGGCGACGTCCACGCCGCACTGGCAGCCGCGCCGTTTAGCCTCACCGGCGGGTTCGACATTGGCGGGCAGGATCACTTCTATCTCGAGGGACAGGTCGCGGTCGCGACGCCGGGCGAGGACGGGCAGATGCACATCCTCAGCTCCACCCAGCATCCCAGCGAAGTGCAGCACCTAATCGCCCATATGCTCCACCGTAGTTCGGCCGATGTCACAGTGGAGGTGCGCCGTATGGGCGGTGCGTTCGGCGGCAAGGAGACGCAGGCCGCCCTGTTCGCCGCCGCCGCCGCGCTGGTGGCGCATCGCACCGGCCGTCCCGCCAAGTTCCGCTGCGACCGGGACGACGACATGGCGATGACCGGCAAGCGCCACGCGTTTGCCATCGGCTATGATGTCGGGTTCGACGCACAAGGGCATGTGCTGGCGCTAAAGCTGCGTTTGGCGTCGCGTTGCGGGGCAACCGTGGACCTGTCGCCCGCGATCAATGATCGCGCGATGTTCCATGCCGACAATTGCTATTATCTGCCCGCTGTCGAAATCGTGTCGGAACGGCTGAAGACCCACACCGTGTCCGACACCGCCTTTCGCGGTTTCGGCGGGCCGCAGGGCATGATCGCGATCGAGCGGATCATGGACGATATCGCGGCCCGTCTAGGGCTGGACCCGCTCGATGTACGGACCGCCAATCTCTACGGCCCCGGCCGCGATGTCACCCCCTATGACATGACCATCGCCGACAATATCGCGCCGCAAATTATTGCAAGGCTGCGCGCGGACTCGCGCTACGACGCGCGCAGCAAGGACATTGCCGCCTTCAACGCGGCAAGCCCGATCATCAAAAAGGGAATTGCGCTGACCCCGGTCAAGTTCGGGATCAGCTTCACCACCACCCATCTCAACCAGGCCGGCGCGCTGGTGCTGGTTTATGCCGACGGCAGCATCCAGATCAACCATGGCGGCACCGAAATGGGCCAGGGATTGTACATCAAGGTCGCGCAGGTTGTGGCCGACGTGTTCGCCGTGCCCATTGACCAAGTGCGGATCACCGCGACCCGAACGGACAAGGTGCCCAACACCTCCGCGACGGCGGCCTCGTCCGGCGCGGACCTTAACGGCATGGCCGCCTATCATGCCGCGATGACCATTCGCGATCGATTGGCCGACTTTGCGGCCCGAACCTTCGGCTGTCCGATAGAGACGGTGCACTTCACCCCCGACGGCGTCATCGCCGGCAAGGATAAGCTGTCCTTCGGCCAGCTCTGCCGCAAGGCCCATATCGGCCGCATCTCGCTCGCCTCCACCGGCTATTATGCGACGCCCGACATCGCCTACGACCGCGCGGCGCATAAGGGGCAGCCGTTCTACTATTTCGCCTATGGCGCGGCCGTCAGTGAGGTCGCGATCGACACGCTCACCGGCGAGCATAAGGTGCTGGCCGTGGACATCCTCCACGATGTCGGCAAATCGCTCAATCCGCTCATCGATCTGGGTCAGATCGAAGGCGGTTTCCTTCAGGGACAGGGCTGGCTGACAACGGAGGAACTGGTCTTTGACGACAAGGGCCGCCTGCTCACCCACTCGCCCGCGACCTACAAGATTCCGACCGCGTCGGATCGGCCGCTGCGGATGGCCATTTCCCTCTGGGACGGGGAGAATGTGCAGCCGACCATCAATCGGTCGAAGGCGGTCGGAGAGCCGCCCTTCATGCTGGCGATTTCGGTCTTCTCGGCCCTCACGCGCGCCATCGCCTCGGTCGCGCCGGACAAGCGCGACCTCCCCGCGCTCAGCGCGCCGGCGACGCCCGAACGCATCTTGCGCGCCGTATGCGAGCATCGTGCGCCATGATCGAGTGGCTCGGCTGGCTGGACCGTGTCGCCCGCAAGCAATCCAGCGCGTTGGTCAGCATTCTTGCCAGCGAAGGCTCCGCGCCGCGCGGCGCGGGCACCCGGATGCTGGTCACGGCCGATGCCCTGTTCGGCACGATCGGCGGCGGGCAGCTGGAGTATCGGGCGGCGGAGCAGGCGCGGGCAATCCTGGCGATGCCGCCGGGCTGCTGGCGTGTGCAGGATTATCCGTTGGGGCCGATGCTCGGCCAATGTTGCGGCGGGCGGGTGAGGCTGCTCATCGAGCATGTCGATCCGGGTGGGCTCGACTGGATCGCCGATGCGGGTGAAGAGCGCGCGCTGGTATCGACCTTCACGCCCAACCGGATTGATCGGCATTGCACCCACGCCATGCCGCCTTCTCCCCTGTCGGCGCGGGGCGATCGGCCGCGCGAAGGAACCTGCCTGATCGAGATTTTCGGACAGAGGCGACGGCCTCTCTATCTGTTCGGCGCGGGCCATGTCGGCCAGGCGATAGCGCGTCATTGCACCGGCCTGCCCTTCCGCCTGGCCTGGTTCGATACGCGGCCGGTGTTCGACACGGTCGAAGGCGTTACCATCGTTCCGGAAGCCGCGATCGAGCAATGTGTCGCCGAAGCGCCCGAGGACGCGGCGATCTTGATCCTGACCCATGATCACGCCCTGGATTATCGGCTGACCAAGGCTGCGCTCGATGGGCCGCCCGTCGCTTTTGTCGGGCTGATCGGATCGGAGACCAAACGGGCGCGCTTCCACGCCCGGCTGGAACGGGATGGGATAGGCGCCGAAGCGCGCGCCCGGCTGACCTGTCCGATTGGCATAACACATATCATTGGAAAGGAACCGGACGTCATCGCCGTCGCCACCCTTGCCCAGCTGCTTCAGATGAGGAGCCGATGACGCTCAAGGCCTATCGTGGCGAAATCCTGTCGGTCCCGCACGATCCGCGCCACCACCCCGACGCCGTCCGGCACGAACCCGACGGGCTGCTGGTGGCGGAAGACGGCATCATCGTGGCGCGGGGCGCTTATGCTGATTTGGCTGACCGCTATCCGGGCGTAGCCGTGGAAACCCTTTCCGGCCTGATCGTGCCTGGCTTCATCGACGCGCATGTCCATTATCCGCAGATGGACCGCATCGCCGCCCATGGAGAACAACTGCTCGACTGGCTCGAAAGGCATATCTTCCCGGCCGAAAAGGCCTTCGCCGATCGCGCCCATGCAAGCCAGGTGGCGGACCTGTTCCTGAACGAACTGCTCCGCAACGGCACGACCAGCGCGCTGGTCTTTCCCACGGTCCATGCCCATTCGGTCGATGCGCTGTTTGACGCGGCGCTCGCTCGCAACATGCGGATCGCATCGGGCAAGGTGCTGATGGACCTTGGCCCGGAAGGGCTGCGCGACACGGTCGAGGCCGCACGCGAGGATAGCGAGGCGCTGATCCGTCGCTGGCGCGGCCGGGGGCGTCTCTCCTACGCGGTGACGCCCCGTTTCGCGCTGACCTCCAGCGACGCGCAACTGAGGCTGGCGGGCGATCTGCTGGCCGCGCATCCCGATATATTGCTGCACACGCATCTAGCAGAAAATCTGCGCGAATGTGCGGCGGTGATCGATCGCTTTCCCGACGCCTACCATTATCTCGACGCCTATGACCGGTTCGGCATGGTAGGCGCCCGATCCGTTTTCGCCCATGGCATCCATATGTGCGACCGGTCCTGCGCGCGGATGGCAGAGGCAGGCGCGGGCATAGCCATATGCCCCAGTTCCAACCTCTTCCTGGGGTCGGGCTTCTTAGATTTCGAGCTGGCGGACAGGCATGGCATCCGGCTGGGCCTGGGCACCGATATCGGCGCGGGCACCTCCTTCTCAATGCTCTTCACCGCCGGTCTCGCCTATCAGGCGGCGCTGGCGCGCGGCACCGCGCTCGATCCGTTCCGCGGGCTGTATCTGGCGACGGCGGGAAGCGCGGCGCTTGTGCATATCGACGACCGGGTCGGCAGCCTCGTGCCCGGCCAAGAGGCCGATTTCGTGGTACTGGATAGTCGCGCGACGCCCCTGCTCGCGCGGCGGACGACCGGCGCGTCGCTGGCCGAAAGGCTGTTCGCGCTACAGATATTGGGCGACGATCGGGCGATTGGGCGCACCTACATCATGGGCGAATGCGCCTGGGACAGGAATAGCGAAGGACTGGCATGACCGATATCGACAATTTCATCGCTGGTCTGCCCAAGGCGGAATTGCACCTGCATATCGAAGGCAGCCTGGAGCCCGAGCTGATGTTCGCGCTCGCCAGGCGCAACGGTATCGCCATCCCCTATGCCTCGGTCGAGGATGTGCGCGCGGCCTACGCCTTTTCCAACCTTCAGGATTTCCTCGACATCTACTATGCCGGGGCGGATGTGCTGCGGACACGGCAGGATTTCCATGATCTGGCGGCCGCCTATTTCGACCGGGCGGCGGCCGACGGCGTGCTCCATGCCGAGATCATGTTCGACCCGCAGACTCATACCGCGCGCGGCATCGCGTTCGACACGGTGGTCGAGGGGCTTGTGTCCGCCTGCGCCGACGCGGAAGCGAAATATGGTCTTACCAGCCGACTCATCCTGTGCTTCCTGCGCCATCTGAGCGAAGCCGAAGCGTTCGAGACGCTCGCACAGGCAGAACCCTGGCTGGACCGGATAGCGGCGGTGGGGCTGGACTCGTCGGAGATCGGCCACCCGCCGGAGAAGTTCGCGCGCGTCTTCGCCGCCGCGCGGGACAAGGGGCTGAAGCTCGTCGCCCATGCCGGCGAAGAGGGGCCGCCCGCTTATGTCATGCAAGCGCTCGACATCCTTCAGGTCGACCGCATCGACCATGGCAACCGATCACTTGAGGATGCCGCGCTGACCGATCGACTGGCGCAAGAGGGCATGACGCTGACGGTCTGCCCGCTCTCCAATCTCAAGCTGTGCGTGATCGACAGACTTGAGGATCATCCGATCGATCGGATGCTGGAGCTAGGCCTCCACGCCACGATCAATTCGGACGACCCCGCCTATTTCGGCGGCTATGTCGCGGACAATTACCGCGCTGTCGCGGCGGCGCGTGGATTGACGCGCGCGCAGCTCGTCACCTTGGCGCGCAACAGCTTTGCCGGTTCTTTCCTGCCGCCCGAGGCGGTGTCGACGCATCTCCAGCGCATCGACGCCTATGTGGCAGCGAGTTCATGAGACTGCTGTCCATCATCCTTCTCGCCTTGCTGTCGGTCAACGCCGCGCAGGCGCAGGACGGACGACACAAGGTCATCATCGACGATGAAGGCTTCGCGCTGATGCACCTGATGCTGCTCCAGGCGCCCGAGGTCGATGTTTTGGGCATCACCACCGTATCGGGCAATGTCTGGGCCAACCGCGCCACCGCAATGGCATTGCGCGGCTTGGAGATTGCCGGCCGGACCGACGTGCCGGTCGTGCAAGGCGCGACCTTTCCGCTGCTCAATTCCGAAAAGCAGACCGATCGCTGGGAATCGCTCTACGGCAAGCTCACCTGGAAGGGCGCGTGGATGAAACAATGGGTCGAGACAACGGCGCAGAGCACGCCGCCCTATTTCGGCCCCACCGATCCCGTGCATCTTCCCGAAGGCGACCCGACCACCAGGCCGGCCGACGAGATCGCAGCCAATTTCCTGATCCGCATGGTCCGCCGTTATCCGGGCGAGATCACGATCATCGCCTGCGGGCCACTCACCAATCTGGCGCTGGCGCAGCGGCTGGACCCGGCCTTTGCGGGGCTGGCGAAGGAGCTGGTCTATATGGGCGGCAGCCTCAATCCCCGACAGACGCTGGACAATGTGTCGGCGGCGCAATTCGCCCGGGAGTTCGTCAATACACCGCGCCGCGAATTCAACATGCGTTTCGATCCCGAAGCCGCCAGCATCGTTTCGCGCAGCCCTTGGCGGAAGATCACTATCGTGCCGGTCGATCCGTCGACTGATACGCAGCGCACGAAGGCGCTGCTTGACCGCATGGCGAAGGCCGCGCCGCCCCAGCTTGCGGCCTATATCCGCGCGATGGAGCCCGGCTTTCCGCTATGGGACGAAATTGCCGCCGGCATATGGTTGGACCCCGGCCTGATCACCCGGCACGAAACGCTGTTCATCGACTATAAGGGGTGACTACACGAAAGTGACGTATCTGCACGGAAAGGGCGAACGGATAGCGAACGTCACGCGGCAAGTAGGG
>Ga0315899_10009500_pt1 | contig 10450 bp, 8 predicted proteins | sample LakEriMetagenome_2_FD_203518 | JGI IMG/M metagenome (GOLD analysis project Ga0315899, IMG submission 203518) | Freshwater fungal communities from buoy surface, Lake Erie, Ohio, United States - Buoy 4 MA112 | ecosystem: Environmental > Aquatic > Freshwater > Lake | place: USA: Lake Erie, Ohio...
GCCATCATCAACGCGCTGCGGCTGAAACAGGGCAAGGGCCAGCCCATCCGCACGGACGGGCCCGAAAGCCATCTGCTCACCAAGAAAGGCACGCCCACCATGGGCGGGCTGATGATCCTGTTCGGCGTCGTCACCTCGGTCGTCTTGTGGGCCAATCCGAAAAGCCCCTTCGTGTGGATCGTCCTGTTCGTGACGCTGGGCTTCGGCGCCATCGGCTTCTACGACGATTACCTGAAGGTGACGAAGCAGACGCATGACGGTTTCTCCGGCCGCGCGCGTCTGGCCATCGAGGCGGTGATCGCATCGCTGGCCTGCGCGGCGATGATGTGGTTCGGCCCGGCCAATGTCACCGGCCTCGCCGTGCCGCTCGTCAACGGCTTCGTGCTCGATCTCGGCCTGTTCTTCCTGGCGTTCGGCGCTTTCGTCATCATCGGCGCGGGCAATGCGGTCAATCTCACCGACGGGCTCGACGGTCTCGCCATCGTGCCGGTGATGATCGCCGCCGGCTCGTTCGGCGTCATCGCCTGGGTGGTGGGCAATGCGATTTTCTCGACCCATCTGGGCGTGAATTTCGTGCCCGGCACGGGCGAGCTTGCGGTCGTGTGCGGCGCGGTGATCGGCGCGGGTCTGGGCTTTCTGTGGTTCAACGCGCCGCCTGCCTCCATCTTCATGGGCGACACGGGCTCGCTGGCGCTGGGCGGCCTCTTGGGCGCGGTGGCGGTGGCCACCAAGCATGAGATCGTGCTGGGCATCGTCGGCGGCCTGTTCGTGCTGGAGGCGCTCTCGGTGATCCTGCAGGTCGGCTTTTTCAAAATGACGGGTCGGCGCATCTTTCTGATGGCGCCCTTCCATCACCATCTCGAAAAGATGGGCTGGCAGGAGCCGCAGATCGTCATCCGCATGTGGATCTTCTCGTTCGTCCTCGCCATGATCGGCCTGGCGACGCTGAAAGTGCGATAGGAGGCGTCGATGGTGTCACGCGCGGAGACCTCGCCCTTCGCGGGCTGGTGGTGGACGATCGATCGCTGGCTGCTCGCCGGTCTCGCCGTCCTCATGGTGATGGGCGTGGTGTTCACCATGGCGGGCTCGCCGCCGGTGGCCGAGCGGCTTGGCCTCTCCACCTTTCATTTCGTCCATCGCCATCTGGGCTATCTCGCGCTGGCGGTCGTCGTCATGATCGGGGCGTCCTGCCTGTCGCCGCGCATGGTGCGGCGCGCGGCGCTCGCCCTGTATGTCGCAGGCATGGCGGGCGTCGTGCTCGCGGTCATGTATGGCGTGGAGATCAAGGGCGCGCGGCGCTGGATTTTCGGCCTGCAGCCTTCGGAATTCGTGAAGCCGGCGTTCGTCGTGCTCGCCGCCTGGGCCTTTTCGGAAGGCGCGCGCCGCAACGACGTGCCGGGCACCAAGCTCGCCATGCTGCTGCTGCCGCTCACCATCGCCCCCTTCATGATGCAGCCCGACTTCGGCCAGACGGTGCTGGTGGTGCTCGTCTGGGCCGGATTGTTCTTCATGGCGGGCCTGCACTGGTTGTGGGTGGCGGGCATCGGCGGCGTCGCGGTGTCGGGCGGCTTCGTCGCCTACAAGCTGCTGCCGCATGTGCGGTTGCGCATCGACAAGTTCCTGAACGCCGGCGACGGGCCTGCGACCAATCCCGGCAATTCGTTTCAAAGCGACGTGGCGGTGGACAGTTTCGTGCAGGGCGGCTGGCTGGGCAAAGGCCCCGGCGAGGGATCGCTCAAGCGCATCCTGCCCGACTCGCACACCGATTTCATTTTCGCCGTGACGGGCGAGGAATTCGGCATTCTGGCGAGCCTCACGCTGATGCTGGTGTTCGCCTTCATCGTGCTGCGCGGCTTTCTCGTAGCCTCGCGCAACGAGGATTCCTTCTGCCGTTTCGCCACGGCGGGCCTGGTGATGCTGTTTGGCCTGCAAAGCTGCATCAATATGGCGGTCAACCTGCATCTTCTGCCCGCCAAGGGCATGACGTTGCCGTTCATCTCCTATGGCGGCTCCTCGCTGCTGTCGCTGGCCATCGGCATGGGTTTCCTCATCGCCGTCACGCGCAAGCGTCCGCGCTCGGAGATTTTCGAGCGCGTGGGCCCATGAGGACGCGCGGATGAGCGAGGGGCGCCTCATTCTCCTGTGCGCGGGCGGCACCGGCGGACATTTGTTCCCCGCCGAGGCGCTCGCCGAAGATCTCGCCCGCCGCGGCTTCGTCGTCGAACTGGTCACGGACGCGCGCGCGCTGAAATATGGTGCGGGCTTTCCCGCGCGCGCCGTTCATAGCGTGGACGCGGCGACGCCCGCCGGCGCCTCGCCGATCGCCAAGGCGCGCGCGGCGCTCGTGCTTCTGCGCGGCCTGTGGCAGGCCTTTCTCCTGTTGCGCCGGCTCAAGCCGGCTTGCGTCGTGGGGTTCGGCGGCTATCCCACCGTGCCGCCGCTGCTGGCGGCGGCGATCCTGCGCATCCCTGCCATCCTGCACGAACAGAACGCCGTGATGGGGCGCGCCAATCGCTTTCTGGCGGGCCGCGTCGCGCGCGTGGCGACGGGCTTTCCCCAGCTCGCCGGCGCCGATGCGCAGGCGGCGGGCAAGCGCGTCTTCGTCGGCAATCCCGTTCGCCCCGCCGTGCTGCGGGCCGCGCAGACGCCCCCGCCGGGCTTTGCGGAAGGCCGCCTGCGGCTTCTCGTCACCGGCGGCTCGCAGGGCGCGCGCGTGATGTCGGACGTGGTTCCCGCCGCGCTCGAGCTTCTCGCGCCCGATCTGCGTCAGCGCATCGATCTCGTGCAGCAGGCGCGCGGCGAAGACGAGGCGCGCGTGCGCGCGGCCTATGCGCGCATGGACCTGTCGGCGGAAGTCGCGCCCTTCTTCGCCGATCTGCCCGCGCGCATCGCGCAGGCCCATCTCGTGGTCGCGCGCGCCGGCGCCTCCACGGTCAGCGAATTGGCGGTCATCGGCCGCGCCTCCATTCTCGTGCCCTTTCCCTTCGCGCTGGATCAGGACCAGGCGGCCAACGCCGCCGAGCTTGCGCGCAGCGGCGCCGCTCTGGTCGTCGCGCAAAAGGATTTCTCGCCCCAGCGCCTTGCGCGCGAGCTGGAAACCGTGTTCGCCGACCCGCAGGGCTTGACGCGGCGCGCCGCGGCGGCCAAGAGCGCGGGCGTCCCTGACGCCGCCGCCCGGCTCGCCGATCTCGTGGCGAGCGTGGCCGGCCCCGCACGCGGGTGAGGGAGCCAGAGGAGCCAGCATGAAACTTCCGCGCGAACTCGGCCCCATCCATTTCGTCGGCATCGGCGGCATCGGCATGTCCGGCATCGCCGAAGTGCTTCTCAATCAGGGCTATGCGGTGCAGGGCTCCGACGCGTCGGAGAATGCGAACGTGCTGCGCCTGCGCGAGCGCGGCGCGCGCGTGTCCATCGGCCATGACGCGCGCCATCTGGGCGAGGCGGAAGTGGTGGTCGTGTCCACCGCGATCCGCCGCGACAATCCCGAACTCGTCGCCGCGCGCGAAAGGCGCCTGCCGGTGGTGCGGCGCGCGGAAATGCTCGCCGAACTGATGCGCCTCAAGCGCTCGATCGCGGTGGCGGGCACGCATGGCAAGACGACGACGACCTCCATCGTCGCCGCGCTGCTGGACGCGGGCGGTTTCGATCCCACCGTCATCAACGGCGGCATCATCAACGCCTATGGCACCAATGCGCGTCTGGGCGCGGGCGAATGGATGGTGGTGGAGGCGGACGAAAGCGACGGCACCTTTCTTAAACTGCCCGCCGACATCGCGGTCGTCACCAATATCGATCCGGAACATCTCGACCACTTCAAGACGTTCGACGCGATCAAGGACGCCTTCCGCGCGCTGGTCGAAAACCTGCCCTTCTACGGTTTCGCCGTGATGTGTCTCGACCATCCCACGGTGCAGGAGCTGGTCGGCCGCATCGAGGACCGGCGCGTCATCACCTATGGCGAAAATCCGCAAGCCGACGTGCGCCTGCTCGACGTGGATCTTTCCGGGGGCGCCTCGCGTTTCAACGTTCTCATTCGCGACCGCGCCACGGCGCAGGCCGTCTATCTCGAAGATCTCGTCATGCCGATGCCCGGTCACCACAACGCCCTCAACGCCACAGCGGCGGTGGCGGTCGCCCATGAGCTGGGCATGGAGGGCGCGGCGATCCGCAAGGCCTTGGCCGGGTTCGGCGGCGTGAAGCGCCGTTTCACGCGCGTGGGCGAATGGAACGGCGCGCTCATCTTCGACGATTACGGCCATCATCCCGTCGAGATCGCGGCGGTGCTGCGCGCGGCGCGCGCCTCCACCCGACAGAAGGTCGTCGCCGTGGTGCAGCCGCATCGCTACACGCGCCTGCAGGTTCTGTTCAACGATTTCGCGACCTGTTTCAACGACGCCGATTGCGTGATCGTCGCCGATGTCTACGCCGCAGGCGAAAAGCCCATTGAGGGCGTGGACAAGGCCCATCTGGTCGCCGCCATCAAGGCGCATGGCCATCGCAACGTGATCGCGCTGGACAGCCCGCAGACGCTCGCGCGCACGATCGCCGGAGTGGCGGGCGCGGGCGATTACGTCGTCTGTCTGGGCGCGGGCGACATCACCCGATGGGCCGCGCAATTGCCGGGCGAACTCGCGGAGCTTGGCCCGTGAGCGGAGCTTGGGGCGTGAGCGGGCCTGATCTCGTCGCCCGCCTGCGCGCGCTGACGCCGCGCCTGCGCGGACGGCTGACGGGCGAGGCGGCGCTTGCGCCCTACACGTGGTTTCGCGTCGGCGGTCCCGCGCAAGCGCTGTTCACGCCCGCAGACGAGGAGGATCTCGTCTATTTCCTGCAAAATCTCCCCGCCGACGTTCCCGTGACGACGATGGGGCTCGGCTCCAACATGATCGTGCGCGACGGGGGCGTGGCGGGCGTCGTCGTGAAGCTCGCCGGCAAGCCGTTCGGCGAGATCGAAATTCTCGAAGGGTGCAGAATCCGCTGCGGCGCAGCGGTTCCCGACATGAAGCTCGCGCGCGCCGCCGCAGAGGCCGGCATTGACGGGCTCGCCTTCTATCGCGGCATTCCCGGCTGCGTCGGCGGCGCCTTGCGCATGAACGCGGGCGCCCATGGCGGGGAGACGACGGACGTCCTCGTGGAGGCGCGCGGAATCGACCGCGCCGGGCGCGTGCGCGTGTTTTCTCATGCCGATATGGGTTTCTCCTATCGCCAGTCGCGCGCGCCCGAAGACGTGATCTTCACGAGCGCCTTGTTTCAGGGGCGGCCGGGGCGCAGCCAGGACATTCTCGCGGAGATGGAGCGCATCACCGCCGCGCGCGAGGCCACGCAGCCCATTCGCGAGAAGACGGGAGGCTCGACCTTCAAGAATCCCAAGCCCGACAGCGCGTGGAAGCTCATCGACGCCGCCGGCTGCCGCGGCCTCGTCATGGGCGATGCGCAAGTGAGCGAGATGCATTGCAATTTCCTCATCAATCGCGGCGCCGCCGCCGCCGCCGATCTGGAGGGCCTTGGCGAAGAAGTGCGCCGGCGCGTGAAGGAGAAGACGGGCGTCGAGCTGCAATGGGAGATCAAGCGCATCGGCGCGCCATAAGGGCGCGGGGAGGTTCGCATGAACGAGAGCAAGCACCGCTGGAAACATGACGGCGTGCGGGTGATCCCCGCGGACAGCCTGGATTCCAACACGCCGCAGACGCCGGGCATGAATCGCGCGGCGGCCATCGATTTCGCCCGCGCGGGCGCGCAGAAATTATGGGCCGGCGCCGTGTCGATCCATGCGGGCGCGAAGACGGGCGCCCATCACCACGGCGCGCTCGAAAGCGTCATCTATGTGGTGCGCGGCAAGGCGCGCATGCGCTGGGGCGAGGCGCTCGAATTCACCGCCGAGGCGGGGCCGGGCGATTTCATCTTCGTGCCGCCCTATGTGCCCCATCAGGAGATCAATGCGAGCCAGACCGAGACGCTGGAATGCGTGCTGGTGCGCAGCGACGGGCAGGCGACGGCGATCAATCTCGACATCGCGCCGGCGGAGACGCCGGAAGAGGTGAAATGGATCGATCCCGTCCATCGGGCGTAAGCGGGCGCATTTTCACCCTCCGGTAATCTTGCCGGCTTATTGCGAATGCAAGACCCGCGCGCCGCCCAGCGCGCGGCGGCGCCCGTCGCGCGAATGAGAAAGGCCGCCCCATGAGCAAGCACGTCGCCGTCCTGATGGGGGGATGGTCCTCCGAACGCGAAGTGTCGCTGCGCTCCGGCGCGGCTTGCGCGAAGGCGCTTGCGGGCGAGGGCTATCGCGTCACGCAAATCGACGTGGACCGCGACGTGGCGCGCAAGCTGGCGGAGCTGAAGCCGGACGCCGCCTTCAACGCGCTGCACGGCCCGGCGGGCGAAGACGGCTCCATTCAGGGCGTCCTCGAAGTGCTGCGGATTCCCTACACCCATTCGGGCGTGCTGGCCTCCGCGCTCGCCATGAACAAGGCGATGGCCAAGGTCGTGCTGGCGGCCGCCGGCGTGCCGGTCCCCAAGGGCCGAATCGTTAACAGGGGCGACGCGGCGGCGGCCCATGTCCTTGAACCGCCCTATGTTCTCAAGCCGATCGCCGAAGGATCCTCCTATGGCGTGTTCATCGTCGGCGCAGACGCGGCCAAACCGCCGGCCGAGCTTGCCGATCCGGCCTGGAAATATGGCGAATCCCTTTTAGCTGAGCAGTTTATCGCCGGACGGGAATTGACCTGCGCGGTGATGGGCGACCGGGCGCTCGACGTCATCGACATCCGGGCCGCCGACGGCGGCTGGTACGATTACAACGCAAAATACGCAAAAGGCGGCTCAATCCACATCCTTCCGGCCAAACTTAAAGGAAATATTTACCAACACATCCAAGAGTTGTCGTTAACGGCGCATAGGGCGCTCGGGTGTCGCGGGGTGAGCCGCAGCGACTTCCGGTACGACGACCGCCCCGACGGTACAGGGGAGCTCGTGGTGCTGGAGGTGAATACCCAACCGGGTATGACCGAAACGTCCCTCGTTCCGGAGCTCGCGGCGTATGCCGGGTTATCGTTCGGTGAGTTGGTTCGATGGATGGTGGAAGACGCCTCCTGCGATCGATGACGGGGGCCGGTCCCTCGTTCGCCCCTGCCCAGCCTGCGCTGGCGGGTCGCGCTCCCGCGCGCCTTGACGTCTACCGCCCCGCCAGCCGTTTCCTTCCTTTCCGCCGCCGCCGCCGCGCGCGCGCCCTTCTGGGGCGCGCCTTCGCTTATGCGGGCCGTCGCGGCGCGGGCCTTCTTCTGGCTGTCCTGCTGTTTGCGGGCGTGGGCGTCTATGGCGGCCTGCTGGGCGGCGGGTTCGAACGCCTCGTCGCCGAACATGGCGCGCCTGAGGACATCGCCGCCAAGGCCGTCGGCTTCGGCGTGACCCAGGTGACGATCTCCGGCCAGCGCTCCCTCTCGCCCGCCGACGTGCTGGCGGCGGCCGACATCACCGACCGCAATTCGCTGCTGTTTCTCGACGCCGGCGCCGTGCGCGAGCGGCTGATGGAGGATCCGCTCATCCGCGACGCGCGGGTGCGCAAGCTCTATCCGGGCCAGCTCGTCCTCGAGATCGTCGAGCGCGACGCGTTCGCCCTGTGGCAGAACGACGGGCAGGTGTTCGTCATCGCCTCCGACGGCAAGCCCATCGACGTTTTGCGCGACGAGCGGCTCGTCCATCTGCCCTTCGTGGTGGGAGAGGGCGCCAATGAGCGCGTCGGCGAATTCCAGCGCATCATGGATGCGGCGGGCGATTTCAAATCCAGGATCCGCGCGGGCGTGCTCGTCACCCATCGCCGCTGGAACCTGAAGCTCACCAATGGCGTCGACGTGAAACTGCCCGAGCAGGATCCCGAAGCCGCCATCGCCGCGCTGGCGCGCCTGTCGCGCGAGCAGAAGATTCTCGAGAAGGACATCCTGTCCATCGACATGCGCGTTTCCGGCCGCATGGTCGCCCGCCTCACCGAAGAGGCCGGGGCCGCGCGCGCCGAGGCCCTCGCCAAGAAGCCGAAGCGGGGCCCGGCATGAACGCGCAATATTACACCCCGCGCATGAAACCGCTGTCGGCGCGCAAGAGCGCCATTTTGTGCGCGCTGGACGTGGGCACGTCGAAGGTGGCCTGCCTCATCGCGCGCCTCATGCCGGCCGAGCAATCGGACCTGCTGCGCGGGCGCACGCATCATTGCCGCATTCTGGGCATCGGGCATCAGCGCTCGCGCGGCCTCAAGGGCGGCGTCGTGATCGACATGGAGGAGGCCGAGAGCGCCATTCGCCTCGCCGTCGATTCCGCGGAACGCATGGCGGGCGTGCAGGTCGAGAGCGTGATCGTCAATATCAGCGGGGGCCGGATCGGCTCCAGCTTCTACGGCGCGAAGATCCGCGTGGGCGGCAAGTCGGTGACGGAAGGCGATTTGCATCGCGTGCTCGAGGCCGCCGCCTCGCATGCGGCCCAGCAGGGCCGCGCCGTCATGCATTCGCTGCCGCGCAGTTTCGCGCTGGACGGGGCGGCCGGCGTGCGCGATCCGCGCGGCATGATCGGCGACGAGCTGGGCGCGCAAATGCATGTGGTCAGCAGCGATGCGGCCTCCGTGCGCAATCTCATGCTCGCCGTGGAGCGGTGCCATCTCGACGTCGAGGCGGTCGTGGCCACGCCTTACGCCGCCGGGCTCGCCGCGCTCGTCGACGACGAGGCGGAAATGGGAACCATCGTCGTCGATCTGGGCGGCGGCAGCACGTCCATCGCCGTTTTCGCCGAGAACAGGCTCGAACATGTGGACGCCATCGCCGTGGGCGGCAATCATGTGACGATGGACGTGGCGCGCGGGCTCACGCTGCGCCTGTCGGACGCCGAGCGGCTCAAGACCTATTACGGCGCCTGCATCTCCTCGCCCTCCGACGACCGCGAAACGATCGCCGTCAGCCAGGTGGGGGAAGACGGGGATCAGGTGACGCATCTGCCCAAATCCAGCCTCGTGCGCATCATCAAGCCGCGGGTGGAGGAGATTCTCGAACTGGTGCGCGATCGGCTCGCCGGCGCGGGCTATGCGCCGCAGGGCGGCCAGCGCCTCGTGCTCACGGGCGGCGCAAGCCAGCTCACCGGCCTGCCGGAAGCCGCGCGCCGCATCATCTCCAGCCAGGCCCGCATGGGCCGGCCGCTTGGCATCCAGGGCCTGCCCGAATCCGCAAAGAACCCCGCATTCGCGGCTGCGGTCGGCCTTCTCCTATACCCGCAATATGCGGGAATCGAGTTCTTCGAGCCGCGCCGCATGCCGATGCTGCAGGCGGCGAACGGAGACGGATACGTCGGCAATATGGTGCGGTGGTTCAAGAGCAGTTTTTAGGAACGCGCCTGCGGGCGGGCCGCGCGGCGGCCGGCGCGCCCGAGGGTGAAACGAAGCATGAGAACGGGCGCAGCGCCCAGCAAATCGAGAGGCTGAAATGACGATCAATCTGAAGGCGCCTGAACTGCGCGAACTCAAGCCCCGCATCATGGTCTGCGGCGTCGGCGGCGCCGGCGGCAATGCGGTGAACAACATGATCACGTCCGGTCTGTCGGGCGTGGATTTCATCGTCGCCAACACCGACGCGCAGGCGCTCACCTCCTCCAAGGCCGACCGCATCATCCAGATGGGCATGCAGGTGACCGAGGGTCTGGGCGCGGGCGCGCAGCCGGAAGTCGGCCGCGAGGCCGCCGAAGAGGCGATGGGCGAGATCCAGGATCATTTCGCCGGCGTGCATATGGTGTTCGTCACCGCCGGCATGGGCGGCGGCACGGGCACGGGCGCGGCGCCGGTCATCGCGCGCGCGGCGCGCGAAAAGGGCATCCTCACGGTGGGCGTCGTCACCAAGCCGTTCCAGTTCGAGGGCATGCGCCGCATGCGCATCGCGGAAGCGGGCATCACCGAGCTGCAGAAGTCGGTCGACACGCTGATCGTGATCCCCAACCAGAACCTGTTCCGCGTCGCCAATGAGAAGACGACCTTCGCGGACGCCTTCTCCATGGCCGACCAGGTGCTCTATTCCGGCGTCGCCTGCATCACCGACCTGATGGTGAAGGAAGGCCTCATCAATCTCGACTTCGCCGACGTGCGCGCGATCATGCGCGAAATGGGCAAGGCGATGATGGGCACGGGCGAGGCCACCGGCGAGCGTCGCGCGATCCTCGCCGCCGAAGCCGCCATCGCCAATCCGCTGCTCGACGAGACGTCGATGCGCGGCGCGCGCGGCCTGCTGATCTCGATCACCGGCGGCAACGACCTGACGCTTTACGAGGTGGACGAGGCGGCCAGCCGCATCCGCCAGGAAGTGGACGAAGAGGCCAACATCATCCTCGGCGCCACATTCGACGAATCGCTCGACGGCATCGTGCGCGTATCGGTGGTCGCCACCGGCATCGACACGCCGGCCAAGCAGATGAACGCCGCCGAGGGGCG
>Ga0315899_10009501_pt1 | contig 10449 bp, 8 predicted proteins | sample LakEriMetagenome_2_FD_203518 | JGI IMG/M metagenome (GOLD analysis project Ga0315899, IMG submission 203518) | Freshwater fungal communities from buoy surface, Lake Erie, Ohio, United States - Buoy 4 MA112 | ecosystem: Environmental > Aquatic > Freshwater > Lake | place: USA: Lake Erie, Ohio...
TGAGGTGTCTGCGCCGTCGAATTTGAGGACTACCTCGTTGTGGTCGTTGTTGTGACTCGCCTTGTCAAAGAGTGTGTTGAAATGGCTGATGCGTGGAATAAAGAATCTGCTTGCATGCAGCAGGTGGTCCCTGATGGCGTCGGTGAAGAGGTGAGATGGAATCGCCGGCGGTGGCTTTCGAGCGCTGCAGGATTATCGGCACTATCTCTATGTTGTGGGTGCAGGTCGACTCCGTTTACCGGACGACCGCAATTGCGATTCATCCCGAAGTCGATGGAAATGTCCTTGGGGGAGCAAAGCTATGCTGAGGTGTTGGCCGAGTCGACGGTTTCACAAAATACGGCTTGGACGGACGCAGTGGTCCGAACCGGGCAGCGCATTTCGCAGGTGGCGAATGCACCGGACTTCAAATGGGACTTTCGATTGCTCGCCAGTCCCAAGCAGAACGCGTTTTGCCTGCCTGGGGGCAAGGTCGCGATTTATGAAGGGATCATCCCCTATTGCGAAAATGAAGCAGGGTTGGCTGTGGTGATGAGCCATGAGATCGCGCATGCCTTGGCGCATCATGGGGCAGAGCGGATGAGCCAGCAAGCAGGAGTCAAGGGGGTGGGAGCAGTCCTAGGATGGGCGATGTCCGAGACGACTCCAGCGACACGAGAGTTGTCGATGAAGGCGTTTGGAACGGGCGTACAATATGGTGTCTTGTTGCCGTACAGTAGGCACCATGAGAGCGAGGCTGACGCGATCGGATTGCAGTTGATGGCGAAAGCGGGTTATGACCCATCGGAGGCTCCTTTGTTTTGGGGGCGGTTTGGGCAGGCCAAGTCGGGAACGGATACGCCGCCGGAATGGGCGTCGACCCACCCGAGCGACGATCGTCGAGCTTCGGATCTCGCTGCGAAACTGCCTGACGCGTTGGCCCTCTACCAATCGACTGGAAGCCGATATGGTAAGGGTGAGAAACTCACTTAGGACTCGATCCTATGCAGGGAAATTCTCGACATCCAGGCGGCAAATCTTGTTTGCTGGTAGCAAGAGTTTCTGGCCAGAGATCAGTCCGAGAGCGTCTGCAGGTACGATAATGCATCCTCGAGCGTCGTGGTTTCGATGCCGCTGACACGGCCAGCACGATCGCATTTTCCCAGAAGGATCAATTCGTCGTAGCTCTCGTTCTCGCGAAGGCGACGATGGGCGCGAGCGCCGATCGAGCCATCGACGATTTTGTGGGTGTCCATATGGTGTGCGATGAGCCAAGCGGTACGTTCGGTGATAAACCCGTCGAGCGCTTCGAGTCCAGCATCGACGTGGTTTTTAGGGTCGATTCCCTTTCCGACATCGTGCAGCAACGCTGCCAGTAGGAACTCCTCATCGTAAGGAATTGCATCGCATGCGAGGTCGTAGACTTGCATGGAGTGATACAAAACATCACCTTCGGGGTGGTATTTCGGATGCTGCTTGACGTTCTCGAGCGGTACTAGCAACGAATAAAAAACGCGATACGGGTCCCCTTGGATCTCCATCGATGCGAGTTCGTGTTCGACTTGGACATCTGGGTACACCTCCGCTAGGAACTCCTCAAGTTGAGGTAGTGTGGCACCTTCAATCCTCTTGCCGGTGATGGAGCTCTTGAATCCGTAGCTTCGGAGGTTCTCGCGATAAATGGTCAGTTCGACGTTGAAAGCTTCGCGGATATGAACATGCGTGTAGGTTGCGTTCTCGCCATTTTTGCGGACTTGTTTCCGTTCGACATCGTACGGTAAGCCTTCGCAATCCAAGCAACTCAGAACGACCTCGATGCTATCCGAGAAGATATGGATATCGATATCCGAGCCGGTTCGGACATGCCCCGTGTAGACGCTGCCAATCAGTCGGGGATGGAATTTGCTGAGTAGCCGCATGACACGTAGGGCTGTCAGCCGCATATCCCGTAGAGCGTCGAGCCGCGAGTCTCCTTCGAGGAGCCGAGCAAACGACTGAACCGCTTCGCGGATCTCGGAATTGGAAGGCAAATCGGCCGGTTTCACCCAGCCCTTGCACAATTGACGAGCCGCTTTGTTTTTCGCTTGGTAGTATTCGGACTCATGCCGAAAGTACATCAATCGCGCTGCTTCGTGAGCGATCGCGCGACGTAATTTGGATAGATTCATCATGGCACCGCAGCAGTGGCTGGATGGTCGGTGCATTGCATTCCGAGAATGAGAGGATCAGACCTGACCACGATTGTCCGTGTGTCCGTTAGTCCGTGTGTCCGTTGCCCGGTCCTTGGACCACCAAGCATATGCTTGGTGGGTGCATTTTGTCCAGTGGTTTTCAAGCGAGGTCGGAAGGGCTACTTCCAATCGTAGAGTTGCAGTGATTTTTGGGTTCTCACGGCGACACTCGATCCGGCGACAGCGATGTGAGCCCACGATTCTTCGTCGGTTAGCTTGCGCTCGGAGAGGAGTGTGAACTCGAGCGGGTTGTGGGCGATCAAGCGGAGTTTGCCAGTTTGGTCGAGAGCGAGGATTTCCTTACCGTTGCTAACCATGCTCCAATATTCGCCGTAGGGACGAGTGACCCAAGCTTCTTTGCCTGTTTGCAAATCGATGCAAGCGAATCGCTTGTTGCGGAGGTGCATGTACAGGTAATGATCGATCACGATCGGCGAGGACATGTAACCTTCGAGCTTGTTGTCCCACCGGGTCGTGGAAGCACTACTCTTAACGTCGAGCAGGAGAGATCGTCCTCCGTAGCTGCTGGTAAAAATACCCCCGTTCCAAACGGTTGGAGTGAGAATATTCATTCCGCGGAACGCTGCGACCTCATAGCTCCAAAGCTTCGATCCACTCTCGAGATCGACACCGGCAAGGTAAGTTCGGGTTTGAACGAGCAGCTGACGCTTTCCGTCGATGTTGGCGATCACGGGTGATGAAAACGCGCCGCTGCTCATCATGCTTCCATCATCTCCGAGAGCGCTCCACACAATTTCTCCTGTAGCCTTGTTGAGCTTGTGCAGGCCTTTCCCCGCTTGAATGTACAAGAAATCACCGTCGATGATGGGCGAGCATACCATCCCAAAATCAGGTACCTTGTCGAACTTGGTCCCGAAATCGACACGCCACTTTTCTTCACCGTTTTGGCAATTGAGTGCGACCAAGACATCTCGGATTCCTCCGACGTAGATCGTTTCTCCGTCGCAGACCGGAGTGGCTCGGATCCAACTACCGTTCCTGGCAGCGAAAAAGGGGACACTCATCGAGCCCTTCCATTCCCGGTTCCATCGCGTCTCGCCAGTGCGACGATCGACGCAGGTGACACGCTCGTTACCACCGGTCGTCTCCGTGGTGTAAACCGACGAGGGGGTGATGATGGGTCCTGAGTAACTGTCGCCGAAGGGAACCGACCAAACCAGTTTGAGGTGGTCTTCGTCGAGCGTTTCGGGCCATGTAGGGTTATCGATCAAGCTATCCCGGTTTGGCCCTCGCCAACTGAGCCACTGCGAAGAATCCTCGGCCAGCGAAGAAGGGGCGAGCGCGTTGAAGGCACAGAGGCTCGAAGAGCAAAGGAGGGCGAACGAAAGGGCTGATATCTTCATCGGCATATTCCAGAAAATGAGAGGGCCATCAAATGAGGGTGTCGGTGGGTAGCGAGCGGAGTCAGCAAGGGGATTGCCAAGTGTTTCCCTCAATCCACAGGGAACCGCATCAGCGAAAAAACAGGGTGCTTTCGTGACAATCCCTCGAGCACGACGTCCGATTTTAGCGGAGCGGCAACCCCTTCTTGTGGGGGTTGGCTGAGCGATTCCCTTTTTTGCGAGTTTCTGAAAATCCTTTTGGACAGAGGGGGAATCCTGACCTAGGGTTCCGATGGATGACACCCTTGGGGTGAAGTTACGGAGTTGAAAACCGTATGTTCTGCGAATTCGCCTTTGTGAGATGATTCTAGGTATTCCGAATGCATGAGCTTTTTTTAAAGCAGCCCGCGTGCAAACCGCGAATGGGAAGAGTGAAGCGACGTGGTACCGCCACGGTCGAGTGCGCCGTCGTTTTGCCAGTCTTTGTGTTGCTGTTGCTAGGAACGATGGAAGCATGTTCCATGATCTTCCTGCGCCAGTCGGTTGAGTTGGCCGCCTATGAGTCGGCGCGTGCTGCTGTGCTTCCGCAAACTACGTTGGTAAACGTTCAATCGGCAGGAGCTGCGTTGCTGACTGCTCGCAATGTTAAGAATTTCTCGATCACTGTAAGTCCAACCAACTTCCAGTCGGCTGCCTACGGAACATTCATCCGAGTCACCGCTTCTGCCCCAGTAGCGAACAATAGCTTGTTTGGTTCGATCTTCTATCAAAACATGAACGTCGTCGGTTCGGTCGACTTCATGAAAGAATATTGATCGCTATCAAACTCCAACAAGCATTTCGACCACTGGATTTTCAACCTGTTCTATGGGAAGCAAAGGCCATGATGAGAAAACGTATCAAGCATCGACGCGGCGGCATATTGCCGTTGATGGCGATCCTTTTGCCGATCACACTGATGTTTTCAGCATTCGCAATTAATGTCGCTTATCTCGAGTTGAGCCGTACAGAAATGTTTATCTGTGCAGATGCTGTCACACGAGCGTCGGGTCGAGATTTCGCAATTTCAGGAGACAAATCGAATGCGATGAAGCTCGGGCGTCAGGCGGCAACTTTGAACACGGTAGGCGGGCAAGCGATGCAGCTTGCAAACACCGATTTTGTCTTCGGAGAGGCGTCAAGACCTGATTTGTCGAAGCGATACACCTTCGACCCTAATGGGTCATTCCCGAACGCCGTAGAGATTACGCTGCGCAAGACTAGCGGATCGTCCAACGGTCGTTTGGCGATGATGATGCCGATGATTTTCGGCGGTGTTACCTCGATAGATGCAACGAAAACGTCACGTTCCAATCCTTTGGAAGCGGACATCGCCATCGTTCTCGATCGGTCTGGTTCAATGGCTTATTCGGCCACGGAGGTTGCCGATGGATCGGTTCCGAAATCAGCTCCGTCTGGTTGGACGTTTGGACAAGCTGCACCGCCTAACTCACGATGGCGCGATGCGGTGGCATCGGTGAACGTCTTTCTTGCAGAAATCAATAAAACACCGATGAAGGAAATGGTATCGCTGAGCACCTACAACAGCGATGCTGGTACGGATGTTGGGCTGACAACCGATCAGAGTCAGATCGTTAGTGCGATGGACAAGTACACCCAGAATTTTTACGCGGGTGGTACGAACATTACGTCAGGGATTGATTGTGGTCGATTGACGCTTTTGAGTTCTGCGTCGCGTCCGTATGCGGCCAAGGTGATGGTCGTATTGACCGATGGGATCAATAACGTCGGTACAAAGACTCAATTGATTGCTGCGGCAAATTTGGCAAAGAGTAAGAATATTATCATCTACACGGTGACTTTCTCGAATGAAGCAGACAAGACAACCATGGCTCAGATCGCAGCGATCGGTCTTGGTAAGTACGCCCACGCAACATCGGCGACAGATCTGCAAAATATTTTCAAAGATATCGCAAAGGGATTGCCGTTGCTGTTGACCCAGTAACGACTGTTGCCGACCGTTGAATCAGCCTTGGTTTCGCATCCTTGTGGAGATTTTCTATGCTTGACGAACTGAACTTGGCGAAATTTTTTCGGACTCACCAACGTCTTCGAGGAGCCCATAGCGTCGAGATGGCGTTTATGCTGCCGATCGTGTTCGTGTTGTTTCTAGGTGGAATCGAATTTGCAAGATTGCAGATTATCAAGCACCTTGCGGACAATGCTTCGTATGAGGCAGCCCGCGCGGTCATGGTCCCTGGGGCAACCGTTGCCGAAGCGCAAGCGATTGCCAACAACGTGATGAAAATTGGTGGGATTTCTGGTGCGACGGTCACCGTTTCACCCAATCCGATCTTAGAAACAACGCAAAGTATTTCGGTCAGTGTCTCTGTTCCTGCATCGAACAATCTTTGGTCCGCCGCGACATTTTCCAAAAACCTCTCCATCGGTGCGAAGACATTTCTCGTTACCGAACGAGGGCCTGCATCCCAGGTGAGCGCTATCGCGAGTCTGCCACCGCCTCCGGTCGTCGTTCCTACCACTACGACTCCGACCACGACGGCTTCGACGACAACCAAACCGGCCACAACGACGACCACCCCGACAACGACAACTACCGCGTCTACTACGACGACGAAGCCGCCTACGACTACTACGACCACAACAACGCCACCGACCACAACCGCGTCGACAACCACCACCAAGCCAACGACTACAACAACGCCAACGACCACAACAAAGCCGCCGACCACAACAACGCCACCGACAACAACGGCTTCGACAACCACCACCAAGCCAACGACAACAACCACGACACCAACAACTTCAACATCGACAACAACCTCGACAACTGCAACGAAACCGGCGACAACGACCACCACGACAACAACGACGGCGAGTACGGGTTCGGGTACGGGAACCGGAACAGGGGTAGGTTCCGGAACGGGTTCCGGGACGGGGACCGGCACTGGTACAGGAACAGGCTCAGGCACTGGGTCTGGGACCGGTTCTGGGACAGGATCTGGGACAACCCTAGCCTCCGGAACGGGTAAAGGTGGGACCACCACGACTACCGGTGGTGGCGGAGGTGGTGGCAGCACGGGTACAGGCTCCACGGGGTCGACGACGACAACGTCGACAACCCCAAAAACGACCACAACCACGACCACGACGGCGCCGACAACGACCTCAACAGCTTCGACGTCGACAACGGCACCAAAAACAACCACTCAACCAACCACAACGACAACCACAACTACCCCCAGCACGACGTCGACAGCAACAACCACAGCACCGAAGACCACAACTACGACTACCGCGCCGACAACGACCACAGCCCCAAAGACGACGACCACAACTACAACTACGCCAACAACAACCACGACGGCGCCGAAAACAACAACGACGACTCCACTACCGCCCCCACCGCCACTTTTGTGAGTGTCTTAGTTGAGAATGTCGATAAACCCAAAAAACGTGTTGCAATGCTAGCATTGCAACACGTTTTTCTTTTCAGGATTCGGCTTGACGAGAAGGGGTGTTTCGGGACACGTTGTTAGGGCACGCGGCGGGAAGACTGCCCGCTTGCTCCCGAATCTTAGGCGACCCAGTCTGGTGTTCGGGATAGAATCGAGTCGCTGATGTGTCGAGTTACGACCGTATCGAACTTGGCAACACGATTTTAGTTTCGCGATTTTAGTTTCGCGGTAGCAGTTTTGCAGTTGGGTAGAGTCATGAGGACTCTGTCGCTCAGCGCGCAATTTGCAACATTCGAGTTTCGAGCCTTATCCGAAAAAACAAATCCGCACCATGGCAAGGAGGCCAAAACGTGGAATCATCGCTTCGTCCAGTTGTATCGCTCAAAGCCCTATTTCCCGATGCGCAATTTGTAGGCGCGCCCGATATTCATTGTTCCGCATGTGACTCGCACCCAGAGAGCGACCGGAATGATTGGGTTTTTGCTGCGGGAGTTTCCGACTGGACCGCTGCGGATCGCGATGTTGTGACCGCAATCAACCATGGTGCTACGGCGATTTTGACCGAGCAGCTTCTGCCTAGCAGTGTCCCTCAGTGCATCGTGTCCAATGTGCGGGATGCATATGCCGAGCTTAGTTTGGCCTTGGCTGGCAATCCCTGCGAGAAGATCCTTACCATTGGTGTCGTAGGAACTCATGGCAAGACCTCCGCATCGTTGATGGTTGCCTCGATGCTAAAGCGGATTGGGAAGACGGTCGCGTACTTTACCGACCTAGGTGCAAGCAACGGGAAGGAATCGGGGCTTCCCTGTGAATCCAACGCAGATTCGTTATCGATTGCTGAATGGTTGCAGCAAAGCGTCGACAACCGGACACCGGCCGCGGTGATCGAGTTGAGCGATGACATGTTGAGATCGCATGCCGCCACAGCAATGGAGTTCGATGTGTTGGTATTCACAAGCCTGCGGAAATGCCAGAGGAGCGATTCCCTCCAGGCACGCGGCGTAGAAAATGCGATGACCCGATTGGTCCAGCAACTCAAGCCTCACGGCGTGGTTGTGTACAACGCCGATGATGCGCGACTCAACCGATGGATTGCTCGCCATCAACCTGAAGCGATCAGTTACGGTCTCGATGCGGTAGCGGATGTATCCGGCCGACGGATGCGCGCCATGACGGGTGAACAGTCGATTATGGTTTCGGCCGGAAATTGCATTGCCCCGCTTACCAGTACGATTCTCGGGGATCACAACGCACGGCATATGCTCAGCGCCATAGCCGTCGGGTATACGTTTGGACTTGAATTGTACGAAACCGTCCAAGGCGTTGAACGGCTGCAACGGCTCCCAGGCAGAATGCAACGAGTTCCCGGCGATGGCACTCGCAATGTGTACGTAGACGTCGCCGACCAAGCGGATCGATTGGCGGTTGCCTTGCATTCGTTGTCCAAGGATGGGACTCCAGTCGTTTGTGTGGCGGAAGTCCCTGATGCGGCGACTCCTGAGCAACTGGCCGCATACGGGCGTGTTTTGGAACGCGCTGCAAGTTATGTTATTTTGACCCAATCGCGTCGATCGGTGCGGTTTGGGCAAAAGTCCGTTTGGCAAGTCCTCGATGGCTGCGAGCGGCCAGCGGCGATCCAAATCGTACCGAACCGCGAGGCAGCCATTGAAATGGCAATCCGATCGTCACGAAGTGGCGAGGCGGTTTTACTAGCAGGGTGGGGAGCGAGTCGTTGGACCACAGATCGTGCTCGACAAGGGGTCTCCGACATTGAAATTGGTACCAAGTTGCTCCGCGAGTTTTGCGAGGAACCGCAACTGCCGGCGATCGTCGCCGAGGAACCAACCCTCAAGATTTACCGCGGCCGAACGGCCTGATTGCTCGTCGGGAGCATCGCCGCGCAACCGCGGATTCCTGCAAAACCCATGACTTTGCAGGTCGATTGGTGTTCCGGCTTTCGTCGGACCGAGGTCGGGGTTAGAATCCGAACCTCACAACCTCGACGGCTGTCGCACTGACGCAAGGCCGGCCGGCAGTTCGGGGTTTGAGGGGCAGGCGAAGCAGCGATCGATAGACGGCAGCACTCCTGCCTGCCCTAGAACGAGATCAGTTCACGGGACCGTAGCTCAACGGTTAGAGCAGGGGACTCATAATCCCTTGGTTCTCGGTTCGAATCCGGGCGGTCCTATTTTTGTATTTTTACTCTGAATTTGAATATGGATCATCTCGCTCCTTATACCGAATCGATCGAGGGACTTCGCAGCGTTGGGCACCAATTCTGGACACGCGGTTGGTCTCGAGGAACCTCCAGCAACTACAGCGTAGTCGTTGAACGCGACCCGATACGCATCCTGATCACCGCCAGCGGTAAGGATAAAGGGAATCTGGGGCCGGACGATTTCGTGCTCGTCGACGAAAACGGACATCCGGTGGTTGAGGGGCAGCCCAAAAGTAGCGCCGAAACATTGCTGCATTGCTTGGCCGCTCGCCATGGCGCAGGGGCTATTCTCCATACCCACAGCGTATGGGGGACGTTGCTTTCCCAGCACTTTGCTCCGGTCGGTGGGATACGGATTGCGGGTTTTGAGATGCTCAAAGGGCTTGATGGAATCACGACCCATGAATCGAGTTGCTGGATTCCAATCTTCGACAACACCCAAGACATCCCGGCGCTCGCCAAGCAAGTTGACGAATACTTCCACGCCCATCCCGAAGAGCGTTGTTGGGCGTACCTGATCCGACGCCATGGGATGTATACCTGGGGCAAGGATCTTGCCGAGGCGACCCGGCATATGGAGGTGATCGAGTTTCTCTTGGAATGCTTGGGCCGCTCCACTCGATTGGCTTAGCTCCCTTCGTCGGCCCAGCGGCTTGGTGACGTGAGCATTGGGTTACTTGAGCCTAGTAGCTTGAACTTGGTGGCGTGAGAAGGTTGGCTATCTCATATTGGCTCACATTGGCTCCTATCGGCTCATATCGGCTCAGGCCGTGCAAAGCCGACCTTGGCAAGCCCTGGACACGATCACATATCCCGAGTTCTTCGGGTTTCTCAAGTTTTCTCCCCAAGCTTTCTTTCTGCGAACTTTCTTTCCTGAGAGACGCTCTCTTTAGGGAATGAAGGCCCTCCCCATGGGACTGCGATGGTTAAATCCAGCGGGGAGTGTTACAATTTGCCGGTTGTTTTGTCGCTGATTTGTTGGGTTTTTAATCGTGTTTCCCAGGTGCCACGTTGTCGTTTCATTCTGAATCTTCGCCTGAAGCTCCCTCCGAGTCCCTTCATTATGCGGGGTTGATTGCAGACCCGCGTGTGGCACAAGCTCGAGGGTTGCTGCTCGAGGCACTCGAGGCCCATCGAAATGCGATCCAATCGATTAGGCCTCCCAACCCAGATCTAGTTCCCGGTTATCAGCGTCAATT
>Ga0315899_10009503_pt1 | contig 10449 bp, 9 predicted proteins | sample LakEriMetagenome_2_FD_203518 | JGI IMG/M metagenome (GOLD analysis project Ga0315899, IMG submission 203518) | Freshwater fungal communities from buoy surface, Lake Erie, Ohio, United States - Buoy 4 MA112 | ecosystem: Environmental > Aquatic > Freshwater > Lake | place: USA: Lake Erie, Ohio...
TATAAAGTATTCGCAAAGTAACTAATTTTACAGAAAAGGGGATTATGGCCGAAACGAAACGACAGAAGCAGGTAGCTGCGGTGATTGAAAAAGAGATGAACGCAATTTTTCAGCGTATGGGTTTGGCCACACTGCATGGCGGACTGGTATCCATCTCGGGGGTGAAGGTAACCCCAGACCTCTATGAGGCCAGAATATACCTCAGCTTCTTTCAGGTTGAAGATGCCACCAAGGCGCTAGGGCATATCCAGGATCATGCCAAAGAGATCAAGAAAGAGCTCACAGCCCGCGTCCGGCACCAGTTGCGTATCATGCCCGTTCTGCAGTTCTTTGGCGATGACACCCTGGCGTATGTAGACCACATTGAAAAACTCCTGCGCGACATTCAACAAAACGACGGGACCAACCCCTCTTAAAGCAATGTACCTTTTATTTGCATGGCGCTATTTTCGATCAAAGAAATCAACCCAGGCTATTAACATCATTGCCTGGGTGACCACCGGTGTTATCGTATTTGCTACCTGCTGTCAATTACTGGTACTGAGTGTTTTTAACGGATTTGAAGACTTGGTCAAATCCCTCTACACCTCGTTTTACACCGACTTACGCATTGCACCCGCCCGAGGCAAAACCATCTTAATTAATGCCGATGATTGGAAAAAGCTGCAGGCTGTGCCAGGCATCGAATCCCTGTCTGGCATCGTAGAAGAGAAAGCACTGCTCCGTAACGGCGAGTACCAGACCGTCATCCAACTGTTTGGCGTAGACGAAAAATATGTGGCCGTATCCGGACTGGAAAAGAAAATTATCCGAGGAACCTATGATATCGGCGAGTCGATGGAACCCCGTTTGGTAGTGGGCGCCGGCATTCAACATGCGGCAGGCATCAACATCGAAGGCGGTTACGGGCCCGACAAACCCACTATTATTCTACCGAAACATACCATTACAACCAATGACCCGCTAGCATCCATCAGCGAAGGCGTCGTAACCGCTTCCGGTGTTTTTAGTGTTCAACAAGAGTTTGACGACAAATATGCAATCACCCAGGCTTCGTTTGTTCGACGTCAGATGGGTATGGCCGACAATCTTTACAGTGCTGTCTGTATCAAACTGTCGGCAGATGCCGATGAACAACGTGTTCAAAAGCAATTGTACGTTTTATTGGGCAACCGGGCGGTTGTGCAAACACGATATCAGCAAAATGCAAGCCTCTATCGAACGATGCAAACCGAAAAATGGGCAATCTATGCCATTTTGACGCTCATGCTAATCATTGCCGCGTTCAACATGGTCAGCGCACTTTCAATGCTTATTTTAGAAAAGAAACAGGATATCCATATCCTGCTCAGCATGGGTTCCGGAGAAACACGTGTGCAGCGCATTTTTATCAGCACCGGGCTTTTATTAGGCGGAATGGGTACCGCTGCGGGTGTATTGATTGCCTTTATCCTTTGCTTCTTGCAAGCTCGGTTCCACCTGATTCCGATTACCGGAAACACTTTTTTAATTGATTACTTCCCGGTAAAAATGGTGTGGAGCGATCTTTTACTTGTTATCGGCAATACCGGGCTCATTGTTTTGCTGGCCTCCTGGCTACCGGCTCGGAGAGCGGCCAGTTCTTCTATCAAAAACGGAATAGCTGATTAATAATCCCCCAGTGTTTCAGGATTTTGTTGCAAGGCTTTTTGCAGCTGCTCATCATTAGGCGGAATGCCATGCCATTCGTGTGTTCCTTCCATAAAATCAACGCCTTTGCCCATGATCGTTTTCATCAGAATGACCACTGGCTTTTTTTGTCCGCACTTGTTTTTAGCCTCCTGCAGCACGGACAGCATCGAATCCCAATCATGGCCATCCATCTGCAATACTATCCAGCCGAACGACCGGAATTTTGCGTCCAGATCGCCCAGCGACATAACCGCATCAGTGGATCCGTCAATTTGTTGTCCATTGCAGTCGATGGTGGCTATCCAGTTGTCTACCTGATGGTGGGCGGCAAACAATATGGCTTCCCAGTTCTGACCTTCGTCCAATTCGCCATCACCATGCAAAGAATACACCAACGTACTGTCGTTATTCATTTTTTTGGCGAGTGCGGCACCGGCCGCAACACTCATTCCCTGACCGAGCGATCCGCTTGACATCCGCACACCGGGCAATCCTTCATGGGTAGTGGGATGGCCCTGTAAACGGCTATTGATCTTTCGGAACGTAGCCAACTCGGCCACCGGAAAATAGCCGCTGCGGGACAGAACGCTATAAAAAACCGGTGAGATATGTCCGTTTGACAAAAAGAAAACATCCTCCCCTTTACCATCCATCTCAAAAGACGGATTGTGCTGCATAACCTTGAAATACAAAGCGGTCAGAAAGTCGGTGCAACCCAATGAGCCACCGGGGTGACCACTTTGAACAGCGTGAACCATCCGAACAATGTCGCGGCGGACTTGTGAGGCCACATTGGCCAGTTGTTGATTATCCATAATGTAGCAGAGGCACAAACCTACGGGAATACTATTGAAATTCAAATCCAAGTTTCCAACTTGATTTTGCCACCCAAATGGATAAAATCAGGTGATTTTTGGTATACTTGCAGACCGAAGCGGATCGTGGATGGTCCTTCCGGTAATGACAGCCCCTGTTTCCACCGATTGGACATTCGCCCAGGGGCACAAAACGTGGCTATGGACAATATTATCTTGAGTTCCGGACTCGCTTTTATCATCTGTTTTTTCTCCATCCCGGTCATTATCCAGGTTGCGAAAGACAAAAAGCTGTACGATGAACCCGATGAACGAAAAGTGCATAAAAATGTAATTCCTACATTGGGGGGGCTGGGCATTTTTGCCGGATTTGCGATGGCCCTCTTACTCGGTTTCCCACCCAGTGGAACAATAGAACTCCCCTACTTCATGGCGAGTTTTTTGGTTGTTTTCTTTCTGGGGTTGAAAGATGATATCCTGATCCTTTCGGCTACCAAAAAATTTGCCGGTCAAATCATTGCAGCCTTCATCCTGGTTTATTTTGCCGATATCCGCATTGACAACATGCACGGGTTTTTAGGCATCCAGGAAATTCCAACCCTGGCCTCCACAATTTTAACGGTATTGACCATTGTGGTTATCATCAATTCATACAATTTGATTGATGGCGTGGATGGCCTGGCGGGCTCACTGGCTACACTCACCTCTATTGCTTTTGGCATCTACTTCACCATTATTCATCAAACCGGATATGCCGTGATGGCCTTTGCATTAGCCGCCAGCCTGATCAGTTTTCTGATTTACAACTTTTCGCCGGCTAAAATATTCATGGGTGATACCGGATCGTTGCTGGTAGGTCTTATTCAATCCATTTTGGTTATCCAGTTCATCAAATTATGCGACTCAACCACTGTTCCATTCCGAATCAACGGCGGGCCGGCCATCGGTTTTGCCGCATTGAGTATTCCGCTTTTTGATACGCTCCGGGTGTTTGGTCAGCGAATTCTCAATCGTCGTTCTCCGTTCAGTCCCGACCGAAACCACATCCATCATTACCTGTTAGATGCCGGTTGCAGTCACCCGAGAATCACCATGACGCTGATTGGGATCAACTTGCTTACCCTGGGCGTTGCCATCTTACTCAGAGATCTTGGAACAAACTACCTGATAGCCACCATCCTGGCCATGGGTTCGGTATACACCACGTTGATCTATCGTTTCAGACAACGCGTTATTCTCCGCAATAAGGCTAAAAAAGCCACACCGGACAGCGAGGCCGAACTACTTTCTTCCAACCGCTTGTTCCATTTACAACCCGAAACGGCTGATGTAGATTGAACCCGCCAACACCGCCTTGTCGTTTCGATTGAATAAACATTTATTATTTTTGCCCCGAAAATTATTGTTATTATGCCGAGTGCCGACGAGATTATACAAGATGCCAGTGCGCACATGAACCGTTCCATTGCCCACCTCGAAGCCGAGCTGTCGAAGATTCGTGCCGGAAAAGCCAATCCGGCGATGCTGGATGGCATCATGGTTGACTACTACGGTAACCCAACTCCCATCAATCAGGTGGCTAACATATCGGTGCTGGATGCCCGCACCATTTCCCTGCAACCCTGGGAGAAATCCATGTTACAAGCAATTGAACGAAGCATCATGGCTGCCAACATTGGTATCACACCGCAAAATGACGGCAACAACATTCGGTTATTTCTACCGCCATTGACTGAAGAACGCCGCAAAGAACTTGTGAAGCGATGCAACGGCGAAGGTGAACAAGCCAAAATATCTATCCGCAACATCCGCCGCGACGCGATCGAGCAAATAAAAAAACAGCAGAAAGAAGGATTGAGTGAGGATGCCGGCAAAGATGCAGAAAAAGAGATACAGGATGCCACCGACCGCTACACCGCCCTGGTAGACAAACACCTCTCGGCGAAGGAAAAAGAAATCATGGCTGTGTAATCAAACAGTCCCAGCAGCATTAACTGAACGCATGAACTTGGTACCCATTTCCCAATCCAACGAACGACTGTTCCTGGACGTTGCGTTAGCCATTTATCAACACATCCCAAACTGGATTAGACCGCTGGATAAAGACATCCTTTATGTTTTTGACCCGGCCAAAAACAAAGCCTTTCGTTTTGGCAAGGCCCAACGCTGGGTGTTGCAAAATGAACTAAACCAACCCATCGGACGGATCGCCGCTTTCGTTAATGAACGCTACAAATCCAAAGGAGACCGCTGTCTTGTGGGTGGTATCGGTTTCTTTGAATGCATCAACGACCAAGCCGCCGCCAACCGCTTGTTTAATACCGCCAAACAATGGCTTACCGAACAAGGTGTGGGCGCCATTGACGCACCCATCAATTTCGGCGAACGTGATAAGTGGTGGGGACTGCTCGTGGAGGGATTTCAGGAACCAACATATGGCATGAATTACCATCCGCCGTATTATCAATCGCTGTTTGAATCCTTTGGCTTCCGTCCTTTTTTTGAACAATTCTGTTTTGGACTGCGACCCAAAGAACCACTCTCACCCAAAATTTGGGAACGGCACGCACTGATTGCTAAAGATCCCGCTTTCTCTGCGCGACATGCCAAAAAAAATCAACTCGACGCATACGCCACCGACTTCACCACCATCTACAACAAAGCCTGGGCGGGCCATGGCGGACTCAAATCCATCTCCAATGAACAAACCAAAATCATGTTTCAGAAAATGAAACCGGTGATGGATGAACGGCTGCTTTGGTTTGTTTACCACCACAACGAGCCCATCGCGTTTTTCATAAACCTGCCGGATCTCAATCAATGGTTCAAATACCTCAATGGCCGGTTCGGTTTGCTGGATCAGCTGCGCTTTCTCTGGATCAAAAAAACCAAACCCAATAAAAAGTTCGTGGGACTGGTATTCGGCGTGGTACCGGCTTTTCAGGGCACCGGTGTGGACGCCTACCTAATCGGCGAGTCTGCCAAGATGATTCAATCCGATGCCCTCCCCTACACCGAATTTGAGTTACAGTGGATCGGTGATTTCAATCCCAAAATGATTAGTATAGCCAAAAACCTCGGCGACAGCTTTGTATCCCGCAAGCTGATCACCTACCGGCTAATGCTGAATCCCGATATTCCGTTCGAACGCCATCCGATTTTGTGATCGTGTGCTCGGTTTCCTGTAAATTTGGATCCTGCCTGCCAAAAGGCTCTGAATCATGGATGCATTTGTCGTTTCGGCCCGTAAATACAGACCTCAGCACTTCAACACGGTTGTCGGACAGGCCCATATAACCACCACGTTGAAGAATGCCATCGCGCAGCAACAACTGGCACACGCCTTTTTGTTTTGCGGTCCGCGAGGTGTAGGCAAAACCACCTGCGCCCGTATCCTGGCCAAAACCATCAACTGTGAAAACCGCACTCCCGATGGTGAAGCCTGTGACCGTTGCAGCAGCTGTACCTCCTTTAATCAGGGTACATCGTTCAATATCCATGAACTGGATGCTGCCAGCAATAACTCGGTAGAAGATATCCGCGAGCTGATCGATCAAATACGTTTTGCCCCGCAGGCCGGCAAATACAAAGTATATATCGTGGATGAGGTTCACATGCTATCCCAACAGGCCTTCAATGCGTTTCTGAAAACCCTGGAGGAACCACCACCTTACGCCATTTTCATATTAGCCACTACAGAAAAACACAAGATCCTGCCAACCATTCTGAGTCGTTGTCAAATATTTGATTTCAAACGGATCACTACAAAAGATACTGTCGAGCATTTACAGGAAATCGCTGATAAGGAAAATATCAAGGCTGAAAAAGCGGCGCTTCATCTGATTGCCCAGAAAAGTGAAGGATGCATGCGCGATTCGCTGAGTATGCTTGATAAGATCGTCAGTTTTACCGAAGGCAACCTGACCTATGCGAACACACTCGAACACCTGAACATACTCGATGAAGATGTATTCTTCCGCATCCTGGAACAACTGCATGGAGAAGCGTTGACGGATGTGTTACTGGAATACGATCAGATTGATCAGAAAGGATTTGACGGGGATATTTTTTTGGAAGGGTTCTCCGGTTTCTTGCGAAACGTTTTGTTGTCGAAAGATGCCAAAGCCCTGCCGTTGCTGGATGTATCGGATGATTTTGAGACACGGTACAATAAAGCCGCCGCCGATACCGAGACATCCTGGCTCCTATCTGCACTGAACATCATCAATGAAACCGCCATCCAATACCGAACAGCCCGCAATAAAAAATTACTGATTGAACTGGCGCTGATCAAACTCACCTATTTGAATCAAGCCCTTCACCTCACTACGGACTCCGGCAGTGACGTAAAAAAAAAACCGATAGGTCAGGCTAAAGCGGTTTCTTTTCGAACAATAAACAGCATTATTCCGGTTCGCTCACCAAAACCAACCACTCCACCGCCATCTACTAGCGTTTCCGCAGCCCGTTTGATGATCGAACAACCACATCCTGCACCGGCTATCGAGCAAATACCTGCTCCCAAACCTGCCGCAGCGAACAACACACCAACACCCAAACTTGGCTCACTGCAAAAAATTCGCAGTCAGGTGGCCGGCAATCAAAAAACCACAGAAACCGCCATACCGCTTACGCTTGAAAAACTGCAGGAAGCATGGGATCAGTTTGCGCAGATGCTGGATGAAAAGCAAAACCACTCGGCCGCCAGTAATTTCAGAATGGCCACCCTGGAAATTCAGGATGAAACCCATTTTTTAATCATCACCGACAATCCACTCCAGTTAAAGTTCATCGAAGCCGAACGCGCGTCGTTGGCACCAATGCTGCAATCGACTTTCCGAAATTCTAAGATCCAGTATCAGCTTACCATCCGGGAGACCGTGTCGGATTCAAACCAAGCCAAGCCACTCAATACGAAAGAACATTACCAGCAATTGGCCGTCCGGTATCCGATGATCCGCGAGTTAAAAGAGCGATTGAAACTGGAGGTCGGATATTAAACAAAATCCAACAGGTTATACGAATCCTTGCATTTCAGGCAATCAGCCATCGGTTTTTTATGCTTTTTGCAGTAATTTCGGGGCTCAAAATGTAAAACATGGCAGAGGTTATCAGAATGCCCCGCTTGAGTGATACGATGGCGGAAGGCGTGATTGTAGCATGGAATAAAAAAGTAGGCGATTCGATCAAGCCGGGCGATGTACTGGCTGAAGTGGAAACGGATAAAGCCACCATGGATCTGGAAAGTTATAACGACGGCGTTATTCTGTATATTGGTGTAGAAGCCGGTAAAGCAGCTAAAGTAGATGGTATCCTGGCTATTGTAGGAAAAGCCGGCGAAGCCTTCGAATCACTCCTGGATGCAGAAGGAAACACACCTGCTGCTGAACCAAAAGCAGCACCAGCCGAATCAGTACCCACACCCATCAACACCACAGTACAAGCATCGACACCGGTTACGGCCGCTCCGGCAGCCACAACCGATGACCGCGTAAAGGCCTCCCCGCTGGCAAAGAAAATCGCGGCCGATAAAGGCATTGATCTGCGTCAGGTTTCAGGTTCCGGTGACGGCGGACGAATCATAAAAAAAGACATCGACCAGTACACTCCATCAGCAGCCGACACAACTACCTCGGTTCCGGTTTTCTTGCCTGTCGGACAGGAAGGACACACCGATATTCCACTAACCCAAATGCGCAAGACCATTGCGCGCCGACTGAGCGAAAGCATGTTTGGGGCACCGCATTTCTACCTGAAGATGGAAATCAATATGGACAATGCCATTGCCGCCCGTGCCGCCATCAACGCGGTCAGTCCGGTGAAAGTGTCGTTCAACGATATGCTCATCAAAGCCTGTGCACATTCCCTACGCAAACATCCCGATGTGAACAGCAGCTGGATGAATGATTTCATTCGCCAGAACCACCACATACATATCGGTTCTGCCGTGGCAATGCCCGACGGACTGATCGTGCCTGTTATTCGGTTTGCCGACCAGAAATCACTGGCTCAAATCGCATCCGAAGCCAAATCGCTCTATACCAAAGCCAAGGACAAAAAACTGCAACCCGCCGAATTCAGCGGCAATACCTTTACCATCTCCAACCTGGGTATGATGGACATCGAAGATTTCACCGCCATCATCAATCCGCCCGACAGCTGCATCCTTGCTGTTGGCCGAATCAAAGAAGTGGTTGTTAAAAAAGGCGACAGCTTTGGCGTAACCCAAGTAATGAAAGTAACCCTGAGTTGTGATCACCGCAGTGTGGACGGAGCCGTTGGCGCCGCTTTCCTGCAAACACTGAAAGGCTTTATGGAGAACCCCGTGACGATGCTGGTCTGATTCCATCCTGTCAGCAATTTCAAGAAATATGCCGCACCCCGGAGAACTGTCCATTGCCGACTACACATACGATCTGCCGGTTGAACGGATTGCGCTGCATCCTTTGACGGAACGCGACAGCTCCAAGCTTTTGATATATAATAAACAGGTCATTCAGGAATCCGTTTTTCGTCAACTTCCCGCATACTTGCCCGAAAAGGCGATGCTCGTGTTCAATGAAAGCAAAGTCATTCGTGCCCGGATTCGTTTTCAAAAATCAACCGGTTCGTTGATTGAATTATTTTGTCTGGAGCCGGCTGGCACGTTCACCGATTTCGCAATTTCGTTGAATGAAAAAAGCCGCAGTTCCTGGTACTGCATGGTAGGCGGGCTATCGAAATGGAAAGAGCCGGCATTGGTTAGAACCATCCAAACAGGCAACAGAACCATTCAGTTAACGGCTGTGGTTGAACAGCGATTGGCCGACTGTCACCTGATCCAATTTACCTGGGATGATCCGGATGTTTGCATGGGTGAAATCCTGGAATGGGCCGGCGATATGCCCCTGCCGCCATATATCAAACGATCAACAGAGGATAACGATGCTGACCGCTACCAGACCATCTACGCTAACAGCGAAGGGTCGGTTGCGGCACCCACAGCCGGGCTCCATTTTACAGATCGAGTTTTTGAAGCACTGATTGCAAAAGGGATTCAGCGAAGTGCGGTGGTACTGCATGTTGGAGCCGGTACGTTTCGGCCGGTCAAATCAAAAACGATGCAGGATCATGCCATGCATGCCGAATGGATCGATGTCAATCTTGATACAATCCAACAGTGGAAACACCATGTCGGTCCGATGATTGCTACGGGTACTACGTCTCTGCGAACGATGGAAACCATTTACTGGCTGGGGGTTCGATGTGCCTGTCAACCTGATACGACTGATTTTACCATAAACCAGTGGAACGTATATGAAACGCCATTCATCGATACAACACTGACTCGTACTGAAGCACTCGAGGCGCTCGAATGCAGAATGATCGAATTGAAAATGGAACGGATTTTTACTCAAACAAGCCTCTTAATCATGCCGGGTTACCGATTCCGAATGACGGATGCGCTGATAACTAATTTTCATCAACCCCAGTCTACCCTATTGCTGCTGGTAGCTGCAGCCATCGGCGATCAATGGCGAACTGTTTATGATTGCGCCCTGAAACACGACTTTCGTTTTTTAAGCTATGGCGATGCGAGTTTGCTGTTTATGGAGTAACTCGATTGTTGTTTGTTTCATTATCTTAGTAGTGAAACTATATGTTCGAAAAGAAATCTATTTTACCGATGTTGTGGGTATTGTTGCTGGCCGTGATGGGTCCGATGGTTGCCTATACGCAAACGTTTGAGTATCTGGAGAGCAATACATACCTGACACCTCCAAATCATTTGTCTGGTTACTATTTTTTACAGGGCACACCGGTCAAGCTCAACGAAAAGCGTCAGGTACTCATGGGTACATTAAAAGGAAACGAATACCTTTTTCCACAGGGAAGCATGAGTGGCAAGTATTTTAAAGCCGGTTGTGAAGTTGAATTCAATCAGAAAGGGGGCGTTGTACGTGGTACGTTAGCGAACGAAGAA
>Ga0315899_10009505_pt1 | contig 10448 bp, 8 predicted proteins | sample LakEriMetagenome_2_FD_203518 | JGI IMG/M metagenome (GOLD analysis project Ga0315899, IMG submission 203518) | Freshwater fungal communities from buoy surface, Lake Erie, Ohio, United States - Buoy 4 MA112 | ecosystem: Environmental > Aquatic > Freshwater > Lake | place: USA: Lake Erie, Ohio...
AGTTCAACAAAGACCTCTTCGGTCAGGTCTTTCCATTCTCCGGCAGTCATGTTGAGCAATTGTTCACGAGGAGAAAATCGTGGTTCGTTGTTCACCACCGAGAATCGATTCCACGGACAAACATCTTGACAGACATCGCATCCGAAAATCCAGCCATCGAGTTGCGATGCCACATCGCGCGACAATTCGCGTTTCAATTCGATGGTGAAATATGAAATGCATTTGCTTCCATCCACCACATACGGTTCAACAATCGCCTCCGTAGGGCATGCATCGATGCATGCGCGGCATGTTCCGCAATGATCCGAAACAGGGCCATCGGCCGCCAATTCCAGATCGATTATCAATTCAGCAATGAAAAAAAAGGAGCCCTGTCGTTTGTGGATGATGTTGGTGTTTTTCCCCATCCAGCCCAAGCCACTTTTCTTTGCCCACGCCTTGTCGAGCACAGGGGCAGAATCAACAAACGCACGTCCATCAATAACTCCGAGCTGCTCGTTTAAGCGTCGCATGAGCTCCTTCAGTTTGTCTTTGATGACCACATGATAGTCTTCACCCCATGCATATTTCGAAACCTTCAGTGCTCCTTCACCGATTTTGATTTCCGGATTCGGAAAATAATTGTAGAGAAAGGAAACAACCGATTTCGCGCCGGGCACCAGCAAACGCGGATCGAGGCGCATATCGAAATGGTTTTCCATGTAGGCCATTTCGCCGTGCTTGGCTTGCTTCAGCCAAGCTTCCAACTGCGGTGCCTCCTCTTCTAAAAATCCCGCTTTCGATATACCACAAAATGAAAAACCTACATCCAGCGCCAACCGTTTTATCAATTGCGCATTTGCTTCCGCAGTTAATTCAGCCTGTGTTGCCATCAGAACAATTCTCCGGGGCGATTGCCCTTCAACTTTCCAAGATGTTTATACGCCTGCTCTGTAACCTGTCTTCCGCGCGGTGTGCGCATGATGAAGCCCTCTTGTATCAAATAAGGTTCATAGACTTCCTCAATGGTTCCCGCATCTTCACCAACTGCCGTAGCAACTGTATTCAGACCTACAGGTCCTCCGTTGAATTTGTCGATGATCGTATACAAAATCTTGTGGTCCATTTCATCGAGACCATGTGTATCTACATTCAGTGCATTCAGTGCAAACTGCGTAATCTCTAGATCACATTTTCCATTCCCTTTTATCTGCGCAAAATCACGCACGCGTCGGAGTAATGCATTTGCAATACGAGGCGTACCGCGGCTTCTGCGCGCAACTTCATATGCTGCATCTTGTAAAATCTCCATATTCAGAATGTCCGCACTGCGCTGAACGATATCTGTAAGTGTTTGAGCGTCGTAGTATGAAAGTCGCGCGTTGATTCCAAAGCGAGCGCGCAACGGAGCAGTCAGCAAACCACTGCGTGTAGTTGCGCCAATCAATGTAAATGGATTCAGTTTGATCTGCACTGAACGAGCGTTCGGACCTGTATCAATCACCAGGTCGATGCAATAATCTTCCATGGCAGAATAGAGATACTCTTCCACGACCGGACTCAATCGATGAATCTCGTCAATAAAAAGAATGTCGTTATTCTCCAGATTCGTAAGCAAACCCGCTAAGTCAGCAGGCTTATCGAGTACCGGGCCTGAAGTTGTTTTGATGCTCACGCCCATCTCGTTCGAAATGATATAACCAAGCGTGGTTTTTCCTAATCCCGGCGGGCCATGCAACAACACATGATCCAACGATTCTTCGCGCAGTTTAGCCGCCTTTACGAATATTTCGAGATTTTCTAATACCTGGCGTTGACCCGTGAAGTCTTCGAATGTCTTAGGTCGCAATACACGGTCATAATCCTTTTCCGGATTATCCGCTTCATCGCGTATGTTGAATGAGTCATTCATGGTAGTTCCTTACTTCGCCTCGGTCGATTGATTGTATTCGTTGTAGCGCTTATAAAGTTCGTCAAATATCAGCCTTACACGCAAAGCATAGACGGGAGAAGTAAATTGTTGTTGGATGTCGCGGTTATTCTTCAGCATGATTCGATACCCAACTCCAACACCCACTCCAATCAACTTCAAAATCTTGAATTCGAACGCCATTCCGGGTTCATACAAGACAACCCTACCCTTATTCACTATTCGCGATTCTTCGTTGTTCGATATGCGAAGAAAACTATTTCCTATGCCAATCTGAATAGGCGCCGATAACTCCCAAGGGCCTCGACGATAGAAACTATATTCAGCAAACGGTGCCCAGTAGTTCATTTCAATATCGGCATTGTAGCGAACTCCGTCGACCACGAGTTCCTCGCGCAAATCAGTACCAATAAAATTATAACCCAACCCCAAGGTCAATCTGCTTCCAAAATTCACTCCTGCTTTGATGCCATATATTTTCGCATCATTACCCGTGATAAATGAATTTCGAGTTTCGAATTTGAAACTTGGTGAAATGCGCTGACTAAACACATCCCTGAGCGAATCGCTCAAATTAATGGTCTGCGCGCGAACACAACCCAACGCAAACAAAATCGCTATTGTTATTAACCCTAGGCGCATGATGGCAAAGTTAGCGGCAAAAAAAGACCCGCCACAAGGGCGGGTCATTTATATCGATTCGAATGTTTAATGCGCGTGTTCGCCTGGTTTCATAGGCACAACCTGCGGCACAAAATCTTCTTCGTGCTCCGGGTTGCTGTAATCGTATGCCCAACGATGTACTTCAGGAATAGCACCAGGCCAGTTACCGTGGATGTGCTTAACAGGCGTTGTCCATTCCAAGGTGTTTGAAGCCCATGGGTTTTGCGTTGCTACCTGACCGTACTTAATACTGTGGAAGAAGTTGAACAAGAAAAGTAGCTGAGCAGCTCCACCAACGATGGCGAATGTGGAGATTATCGGATTCAAGTCCATTACCCAATCCAAGAATGGGAATTCAGAATAATCGTAGTAACGTCGTGGTGCTCCGGCCATACCCACAAAGTGCATTGGGAAGAACACGCCGAAACCACAAACGAGGGTAAACCAGAAGTGAACATAGCCAAGTTTGGTGTTCATCATGCGGCCGTACATCTTAGGGAACCAGTGATAGATACCACCGAGCATTCCGAAGATAGCTGACATACCCATTACAATGTGGAAGTGTGCAACAACGAAATACGTATCGTGAACGTTCACATCGAGCGCAGAGTCAGCGAGAATGATACCGGTCAAACCACCTGTAACGAAGGTCGATACAAGACCAATAGAGAATAACATCGCAGGGGTGAAGCGAATATTACCTTGGTAGAGCGTTGTAATGTAGTTGAACGCCTTTACCGCTGAAGGAATCGCAATCAACAGCGTGGTGAATACGAATACAGATCCGAGGAACGGGTTCATACCGGTAACATACATGTGGTGACCCCACACGATGAACGACAAGAAACCAATTGCCAAGATAGAACCTACCATCGCCTTGTAACCAAAGATTGGCTTGCGAGAGTTGGTAGAGATAATTTCTGAAGAAATACCCAAAGCAGGAAGCAGTACGATGTACACTTCAGGGTGACCAAGGAACCAGAACAAGTGTTGGAACAACAGTGGGGATCCACCGGTTACATCGAGTGCCTCACCTTGAATGAAAATGTCTGACAAATAGAACGCTGTTCCAAAGCTGCGGTCCATCAGCAAAAGAACTGCTGCAGAAACCAGTACCGGGAACGACAATACACCCAGGATAGCAGTCACAAAAAGCGCCCACATGGTCAACGGAAGGCGTGTCATCTTCATTCCCTTTGTGCGAAGGTTGATAATGGTAACGATGTAATTCAAACCACCCAACAACGATGATGCAATGAAGAAAACCATTGAGATTAACCAAAGAGTCATACCTGTTCCTGAACCCGGCATTGCCTGTGGCAATGCAGAGAGCGGAGGATAAATGGTCCAACCACCACTGGCAGCACCACCTTCTACGAAAAGGGAAGCAACCATAATCATGCTTGAAAGCAAGAAAAACCAGTAAGACAACATATTCAGGAATCCGCTGGCCATATCACGAGCACCTACCTGCAATGGAATAAGTAAGTTGGCAAAGGTTCCGGACAACCCACCGGTAAGTACAAAGAATACCATGATGGTTCCGTGGATGGTTACCATCGCCAAGTATGCGTTTTTATCTAACAACCCATCGGGGGCCCACTTGTCACCAAGGAAGAAATTCAGAATCTGAAATTTCTCGCCCGGCCAACCCAACTGAAGACGGAAGAAAATAGAGAGCATTACCGCTATCACACCCATGAATATGGCTGTGATAAGGAATTGCTTCGAAATCATCTTATGGTCTTGAGAGAAGATGTATTTCGATACCCAAGATTCTTGGTGGTGATGTGCGTGCCCGTGATCGTGGCTATGATCATGAGCTGTGTGTTCTGCATTTCCCATCGTTCTTTCTTTTAAATAATATCTTTTGTTTAACGAGTCTACTTCAAGCTTGCCTTGGCCATTGGGCTCATTGCATTTTTAGTTGTATCAGCAGGGGCTTCTGTTCCCTCAGCAGGCGTGCCTTCTGCAGCCGGAGGCCCAACGAAAGTCTTCTGCTTTTCCATCCATGCAAGATATTCTTCCTCTGATTCAACAACAATTTTCATCTGCATGTTAAAGTGCGCATTTCCACAAACTTTGTTGCAAAGCAACACATAATCAAATTCATTGTCGCCGAGCTTTCCGCGCATTTCTTTCGTGGTAATGGTCGGTGTCATTTTGAAGCGTGTAGGTACACCTGGTACGGTGTTCATTTGAGCACGGAAGTGAGGCATATACGCTGAGTGAATCACGTCCTGAGAACGGAATACAAATTCAACTTCTTTACCTACAGGCAAGTGCATTTCGCTCTTTACGATTTGATCATCCGCGCCGGTTTCCCAGTTGCTTTTACCACTTGGCTCCTTGAATTCTCCCAAATCGAGAATACGCTGCTTGTGACGTTCCAAGCGATAGATTTTGTCTTCGATAGTCTCAACATAGCTCTCAGGCATTACAGGAAGTTTTTTGTTCTCCTCCAATTGGGCCTTCAAACCTTCAATGTCTTTGTCAAGTTCTTCAATTTTCGCGGCAATCAAATCCTTCGACACTATTCCCATTTCATTTGCTGTGCTTATCAAGTTGTAATTGGCAGCACCAAACTCACCATCCGCTCCAGGATAACGAGCGATCCAACCAAATTGCTTTGAGTACAATTCCACTTGCATAGCGTCCTTAGATGCAGGGCCTGTGATTTTATTCCAGGTAATCAAACCAAATACGATGATGAAAGCCATGGCAACACCCGGAATGAGTGTCCATACCATCTCTAGGCGGTTATCGTGTGCAAAGAAACGAGCCTTACGATCTTTCTTGTACTGATACTTCCAAGCTACCAAGAACAACATCGCGTTCATGATGAAGAACATCACGGTAATCATCCAGATGTTTACGCTCATCAACCAATCTACATCCTTGCCGTGCTCCGAAGCCGGCTCAGGCAAATACTCTCCGTATCGGCCATAGAGATAGAGTGTTCCGATAAAGAACGTAAGCATCCAAACCACCATGAGGTTTGCGTTCAACTTGTTGTCGGCCGGTGAAATATCTTCCTCTTTCGACTTACGCAATGCACGCGTAAATTCATAGACTTTGGTCAATTGTACGATGGCGATGATCGCTAAAACAATTACCAGAATGATCAGTAGTTTCATTTCTCTTCGTGTTTACTCCTGTTCGCTGTTACAACAATTCTTAGATACTGTGGTTTTCACTTTCGTTCAAATACGGGTGATTTACGGGCACCAACGGAGCTTTGCTAAGCGCCTTCATGACAACGCTTACAAATAAACCGAGGAATCCGATAAACAAACCAATTTCAAACCACCAAGCAAATGTGATATGGTGGCCATGATCACCCAATCCCCACTCCAAGTGACCGTGGATTGTGCCAGGCACAACTGCCATGTACAGATCCAGGAAGTGTGTAATGAAAATGATAATACCTACACGTGTCAAATACTTTGGGTTACGCTTCGCATCGCGTGATGTAAGCGTGTAGAATGGAATTGCGAAATTGCAGAAGAAGATCGCCCACATTCCGATCATGTAGTGATCGTAACGCTCCTTGAAGTAGGTAACTTCTTCCGGAATGTTTGAGTACCAAATCAACATGTATTGGCAGAACCACAAGTAGCTCCACAACATGCTCACGGCAAATACCCACTTACCCATGTCATGGATGTGTGAGCTGTTTACGCCCGGCATATATCCTTTGCTTTTCAACCAAATCAACAGCAGAGTCGCAAAAATCATAGTAGTCACCCACATGCCTGAGAAGATGTACCAACCATACATGGTAGAGAACCAGTGTACATCGATGCTCATCAACCAATCCCATGCGATGGTGCTTGAGAACACTGCGAAAAACACAAGGAACAAAGCACTGCGCTTGTATTGCTTCAAGTGCAAATCCAAACTTGGCGCTGCATCTTCTTGCAATGACCACTTGCGGAACAAACGGGCAAACACAACAAATACCACTGCGTAAATAACAAAACGCAACCAGAAGAACCAGCTCGACAAGAAAGGCATTTTGTTGGCGATAATCTTATCGTATGATGGGCTATTCGGATCAATCACCTCGGGGTCCATCCAATGATACAGATGATTTACGTGCAATTGAGCTGCGAGAAGCACAACGAAGACAACTCCTAATCCAATAGGCACATAGGCCCACATTGCTTCAAAAATTCGCTTCAGTTGCGCTGTCCATGCTACCTCAGCAGCGTATTGAACTGCATAGAAAAACATCGCGCCAATTGAAAGAGCGAAGAAAAAGAAACCACAGATGAGCAAATTAGCCCACCAGTATTGATGATGATCCGTCTTGTCGAAGAACCAACCTCCGATTGCGGAAATGGCTCCGATAACCATAAAAATGGTAGACCACTTTTTGGTCGATGCCGGAATTTCGAAATGTGTCGTTGCTTGTGCCATAGTATATAGGTAGGGCAGTAGTTTCTTGGTTATTTGGTAGTTGTCGTGGTGTCGGCAGGTGCAGCCTCTTCGGCCTTGGTTACGAGCATATCGTTTGCATCAAACTCAGGCTCTGTAACTCCCTTCTGCAGGAGTTTAACGTACTCGATAATCTGCCAACGCTCCAACTGTGACAGTTGTGAAGCGTGCTGACCCATCAAACCTTTACCGTAAGTTATAGAGTGGAACATTTTTCCTTCAGGAAGATCCTTGAGTTTTCCTGCGTAATCAGGAATACCTTGAATGTGTCCGTTCTTGGAGATTGCGCCATTACCGCCGCCGTTCTCACCGTGGCAATGCGTACACATGTAGGTGTAAATCTCCTTACCGCGCAGTACGTTCTTCTTGGTCGCCTTCAATGGACTCTTAATTTCAATAGCTGCGCGCTCATAATCCTCCGGAGTGTTGTTGAGAGCATATGGCATAACGAAAGGCATCATTTCAGCCTTCACGTAAGGAATTGTATTTGGTGCAGGAACTCTCGACTGAACAGCTACCAATCCGGCAGCATCTTTCATGTCTTGTGTCCAGTCCATGGTCTTGTTGGTTCCATAGTCAACGTAGGCCTCCAACGCCGGTGAGCGATACATGTCGGGCATGTACTCTACGCCGGGTGAATTGGGGTCTTGTTGGCACGAAGAGAGTGCAACTACGGCCACACAGGCAATACCGAAAAAGGTGTTGGTGCGCTTCATCTCAATAGTCCTTTATGCTAAGTTCAAATACATCGGTAGCACGGATCTTGGCTTCAAGATCTTGCGCCGAAACATGGTTATCTTCTGTTGTGATTTCCATCACAAACTTGTCGTCGGTAGTACGTGGATCCGGGTTATCTGCCGGCATACCGGGCAATGTGCCGTTGCGCAACAAATAGGTAAGTACCATTCCGTGTGCACCACAGAAAACAGAGAATTCGAACATTACAGGAACGAACGCAGGAGCGTTTTCAATCCACGTAAAGTTTGGCTTACCACCAATGTTCCAATCCCAATCACTTACCATGAAATACCAGGTTCCCAATATTGCCAGAGCGGTTCCGGTGCAGGCATACATGAAAGAGCAAATCGCCAGGCGAGTGCGCTTCACACCGATAATTGGATCGAGACCGTGCACAGGGAAAGGAGAAAATACTTCCTTCACACGCACACCTTGAGCTACGAGCGCACGAGCTGCATCCAGCAACTTCTGGTCGTCGTCGTACATCACGTGAAATACTTTATTGGCCATAGAATTATAGCGTTATTTCTTAGTGTTTGTTTTCGTTTTTATAACTCTCACCCGAAGTCTTCAGGATCGTCTTCAATTCGTTGAGTGCGAGCACAGGGAAGTAGCGAGCAAACAACAAGAACAAGGTGAAGAAAATGCCTATGGTACCGATAAACATACCGATATCGATGGTGCTCGCCTTGAATTCACCCCATGCAGCCGGCAAGTAATCGCGGTGGATAGAAGTAACAATGATTACAAAACGCTCGAACCACATACCGATGTTTACGATAATGGACATCACAAAAGTGAACACCAGGTTGGTGCGCAACTTCTTAAACCAGAAGAGCTGCGGAGAGATTACGTTACACGTCATCATGCACCAGTATGACCAAGCAAGAGGTCCAGAGAAACGGTTGATGAACGCATACGACTCATACTGCACACCGCTATAGTCAGAGATGAACAACTCGGTGAGGTAAGCAACACCCACGATAGAACCCGTAACAATGATTACGATGTTCATGTACTCAATGTGCTTGAGGTGAATGTAAGCCTCAAGTTTCATGGTCTTACGCATGATGAGCAACAGTGTCTGCACCATGGCAAATCCGGAGAAAATCGCTCCCGACACGAAGTAAGGAGGGAAGATGGTAGTATGCCATCCAGGAACGATAGAGGTTGCAAAGTCCATAGATACAATCGAGTGAACCGAGAATACCAGCGGAGTTGCAATACCGGCAAGAACCAACGAAATTTCTTCGAAGCGGGTCCAGTGCTTGGCACGACCTGACCAACCGAAGCTGAGAATGCTGTAAAACTTCTTCATCCATGGCTTACGCACACGGTCGCGAATGGTAGCAAAGTCAGGGATAAGACCGATATACCAGAAAACCAGCGATACCGAGAAGTAAGTAGAAATCGCAAATACGTCCCACATCAACGCCGAGTTGAAGTTGGGCCACAATGATCCGAATTGGTTTGGCAAAGGCAACGTCCAGTAGGCCAACCATACGCGTCCCATGTGAAATACAGGGAACAAAGCAGCCATGATTACCGCGAAAATCGTCATCGCCTCAGCCGAACGGTTAATCGCCATTCTCCAGCGTTGACGGAACAACAACAACACAGCAGAGATCAATGTACCGGCGTGACCGATACCTACCCACCATACGAAGTTGGTGATATCCCATGCCCATCCTACTGTCTTATTCAATCCCCAAGAACCGATACCCATACCAACCAGGTAACTGATACAGCCCACACCATACAACGCTACAATAAGCGCGATGGTAAAAGCAATTTTCCACTGCTTTGGTGCCGCACCTTCAATAGGTGATACGATATCGTTGGTGATATCATGATAGGTCTTGTGACCCAGGATCAACGGCTTTCTTATGTTGGATTCTTTGAACATCTCGGTTGGTTTCTTAGAGGTTTAAGCTTCGTTTGCTTCGATGTTACGCACTTTGGTCATGTAGTAAATGTTGGGCTGAATTCCCACTTCTTCCAAAGCATGGTATGAGCGAACGTTGTTGGCTCGTTGAGCATTCTTCGAAGTAACGTCATTCAAATCACCAAACACGATTGCGTTGGTTGGACATGCCTCAGCACAAGCTGTTTGAATCATGCCATCAAGAACTGTAGTTCCGTTGCGCTTTGCTTCGGTCTTACCTGCCTGTATGCGCTGCTGACACATGCTGCACTTTTCCATTACACCGCGTGTGCGCACTGTCACATCCGGGTTCAATACCATACGCAATGTTTCGTCTTGTGAAGGATTCACCATGGCGAACTTGTCGTTCGTTACATAGTTGAACCAGTTGAAACGACGCACTTTGTATGGGCAGTTGTTAGCGCAATAGCGAGTTCCGATACAACGGTTGTAGGCCATGTTGTTAAGACCTTCGTTGCTGTGCACTGTAGCTGCAACCGGACAAACCGTTTCACACGGAGCGTGGTTACAGTGCTGACACATCATTGGCATATGCACCGTGCGTGGATTCTCCTCCGGATTCTCCATTTCACGGTAAGCCCCGATAGTGCCTTTTCCGGTAGCCTCCTTGGTGTTGGCGAGAGTGTCGGCGATGTCGATGGTTTGATGCTCAGAAGAGAAATAGCGGTCGATACGCATCCAGTGCATATCACGGTGACGCAATACTTCGTCTTTACCTACTACAGGAACGTTGTTCTCTGTATGACAAGCAGT
>Ga0315899_10009506_pt1 | contig 10448 bp, 5 predicted proteins | sample LakEriMetagenome_2_FD_203518 | JGI IMG/M metagenome (GOLD analysis project Ga0315899, IMG submission 203518) | Freshwater fungal communities from buoy surface, Lake Erie, Ohio, United States - Buoy 4 MA112 | ecosystem: Environmental > Aquatic > Freshwater > Lake | place: USA: Lake Erie, Ohio...
TTCCCCTGTACCCATTCGAAAGAATTTTTATGCCTATCGGTACTACCTTTGATAATGTGCTCGGCACCGTTGGAAATACGCCAATGATTCGTATCAACCGATTGGTTCCACAAGAGCACGCTACCGTCTTCGCCAAATGTGAGTTCTTTAATCCTCTCAACAGCGTTAAAGATCGAATTGGTCTTGCCATGATTGAGGACGCAGAACGCTCAGGTCGACTGGTCGCTGATACTCATATCATTGAACCCACTAGCGGAAACACGGGGATCGCACTCGCATTTGCTTGTGCCGCAAAAGGATACCGGCTTACGTTGACAATGCCCGAGTCGATGTCGATTGAACGACGAGCACTGTTGAGAGCCTTGGGAGCCAACTTGGTTCTGACCCCTGCAGCCGATGGTATGCGAGGAGCGATTTCCAAGGCCGCTGAGCTTGTTGCGTGCGATCCAGCTGGCTGGATGCCACAGCAATTCGAAAACCCTGCTAACCCTGCGATTCACGAGCGTACCACTGGTCCGGAAATTTGGACCGATACCCAAGGCAACATCGATGCTATTGTGGCTGGAGTGGGAACCGGTGGGACGATAACCGGGGTCGCGCGCTACATCAAGAAACTGAACCCTAACTTCAAAGCGATCGCAGTCGAACCCAAGCAGTCGCCAGTCATTAGCGGTGGACAACCTGGCAAGCACCGAATCCAGGGTATCGGAGCGGGCTTTGTCCCTAAGAACTTGGACCGCTCCGTCATTGACGATGTTATTCAAGTCGATGATGAACTCGCCTTTGAATGGGGACGAAAACTGGCTCGCATGGAAGGGATCATGGCCGGCATAAGCAGTGGAGCCAACATGTGGGCTGCCGCACAAGTAGCCGCGCGACCCGAGTTCAAAGGAAAACGGATCGTCACCATCATGTGCAGCTTAGGTGAGCGATACCTCTCCACCCCACTGTTTGGTGAAATCAATCCGTAGACTTAGGTCCTATCAGACACAGCTCGCTAGTCCCGGTTACAAGCGCGTAACGGAGACGAGTCCCTCCCGGCTCGCTCGAACAGCGGGCCGTTTAGACCGATTCTTACAATCCAACTCGAGCGACTTGAACGGGCACGTTTCCGAATGTGCTGCCCCCGCCTAGATCGGTGAGTCTCTCGTTGGTTATGTCGTTGAGACTCTTTTTGTCAGGTGCCAGCTTGGGCCACCATTGCCCAAGCGCGACCACGACTCCTTTTTTGGCTTCATCGGACACCCTGACTCTTCTCATTATCTCGCCCGTACTGGATCTCACTCGTACATATTCCCCATCAACGATCTTTCGACTCATCGCGTCGTCGGGGTGAATAACAACGGAGGGCTCGCCACCCGCGAGCTTGATGATGCTAGGGACATTTCCCATGGTCGTGTTGACGATGTGACTGCCTGGCGGTGAAATCAATCGAAGTGGAAATTCATCGGTGAGAACCTCTTCGAACTCGAGTTGCTGGGGAGCTGGAGCAAAACGAATCTTACCATCAGGAAAGTGGCTTCCATCTGCGTAGGGGCGATACCCCGCGGGAAATCGCAGCTTCATGGAACCTTGCCGTTTGAGCGTCTCTAAATCAATACCACTTAGCCACGGGTTACTCGACTTTAATAGGTCTTGCATGGCCTGATCTGCATCCCGTTCTAAAGGGCTGCCCTCAAGTCCCAATCGTCGTGCTAATTCACGAAAGATCCAACTATTTGGTTTCGCTTCACCGCGAGCCTGCGTCACCGGTGCAGCGTATTGTAAGTAATAGTGACCGTAAGCGGTATAGATATCTGGGTGTTCCAAAAACGTTGTTGCAGGCAAAAGATAATCCGCATAGTCTGCTGTATCGGTTTGAAAGTGCTCCAATACAACACAGAACAAATCCTCTCGGGACAGCCCGTCACGGACGCGACTGGAGTCGGGTGCAACTGCAGCGGGATTGGAATTGAATACGAATAACCCATGGATCTTTGACTTGTTAGTTGCAAGCTCCGAAGCGAGCAAATTCATATTGACCAATCGCGTTCCTGGACTCTTGAGAGCTAGACCACTGATCGCAGCGCTGTTAAGCCGGAATGCGCCGCTGGTGGAAAGAGCACCTCCGCCGCCAGGTTTCTTCCAAGCACCGAGCAGCGCCGGCAAAAGTGAAATGGCTCGCATAGCGTTACCGCCACTCTCGTTTCTTGTCATCCCGTATCCGACTTTAACATACGGAGCTTCACTCGTCGCGAAATCTCGCACGACTCGCCGTAAGTCATCAAGCGGAATATCGCAATACTCAGCAGCGCGTTCCAAGGGCCAGTGCGAACACGCCTCTTTAAATTCGCCTAATCCACTAGCGTATTCATCGAGATAAGATTGATCTTGCCAACCGTTGTCCAAAATTTCTTTCGCAAATGCTAGAGCAAGAGCGGTGTCGGTACCGACGCGAATTTGCCAGTGTTCATCAGCGAAGCGAGATGTTTCATTGCGATAAGGATCGATATGAAGGATTCTTGCGCCTCGTTTTCTTGCCTCTTTCAGAATAGGTGCGATATGCGAATTGCTTCGAAGTGCATTGATTCCCCAAAGAATAACGTAGCGAGAATGAACCAAATCCTCGGGGTCGGTACTCATTTTGTTGGGGCCATAGTTCGCTTCCCAGCCTGCCCCACCAGTCGTAGCGCAAATGGTTTGGTCTAACTCCAACGCACCAATTTGTCTAAAGAAAGCGACTGGACGATTGCTTTCGAGTTGCCCCATTGTCCCGCCATAATGATAGGGCAAGATCGACTGACCGCCGTGGAACGACAGGATTTCCTTAGTTCGCTGCGCGATACCGTCCAAGGCTTCCTCCCAGCTGATTCGCTCAAATTTGCCCTCTCCTTTTTTTCCAACACGTCGCTGTGGATAAAGCAATCGGTCCGCTTGCTCCTGCCGCTCCGGATAGCGACTCATTTTGACGCAAGCAAAACCTTGAGTGATGGGATGGTCAGGATTCCCAGATAGCTTGGTGACCCGACCATTCTCAACCGTGATGTGAAGCGAGCAAGCGTCCGGGCAATCGATCGCACAGACAGAGGGAAGTACTTCTAGTGTCATTCTGAATCGTTCTGTCTACTTCAGCGTAATGGTCAACGATAGTTTCTCAGAGGGACTGGGAATTGCCACTTCTGAGTATTTTGGAGGTCCAAAACCGCGTTTCGGGTTGTTAGAGAAACCATAGGACTCTTGAGGTATTCCGAAAGCATTCTTATCTAATTGGTTATTCGAATTGCTATCCTGATACACGGCGATAGCCAATTCGTTGTTAGGAAAGAGGCCTCTTTCTAACTCGATTAGTATCGGCTTACCGTCTGCTTCAAATACGTCTTTCCATTTCGCAAGGTCAACTTTGTTGAAGGTTTTAGGGCCATCGTAGAGGGCCACTCGCAGTGGTCCCGCTCCCATTTCATAGCCCTCGATAACTATTTCGAAGTTGATCTTTTCCTGGCTACTACTGGCCTCAATCGCATCATGCTGACTATCTGCAGGCAAGCTCGATTCGTATTGTACTTCTGGGGGACTAGGCTGCGGCTTAACGGTCTCCGGATTTACTCTATCGCAACCTAGTGAAGAGAGGCCGAGACAAGCCACAAATAGTAACCATGAGACTTGGGGCTTCATCTGGTCAGAATAACTCACAACACATTCTCGTTTCTCTTATCAGGTGAAGACACGGCGATTGAAGATACCCCACTCCAGAATTAACAAAGCGAGACCTCCCATTATAAGCCAACGCCAAGTCTCTTGTCTCGATCGCACGGTAGAGGTCTCGGCCGCAACTGCTTTCGCGCCCATTTCGATTGAGCCTGTTGCGCGCACGTCGCTCTCGCGACTCGAAAACAGATTGACGCACAATGTCTCTAAGAGCTCATTCGATTCTACGTCGTAAAAATTATAGATCCCAAGCTCATCGGTCTTCGTGAAAAGAAACCGAGAATCAGAACCACGGGTGAGTGGAACCCTATCTCCCGATGGCGTTTCTACGACACACTCCAACACTTGCGGAGAAAGTCCTACGCGAATCGATTCGCCAGGCCTTACACTGTCAGCAGATGATTCCGCTGCTCCTCCGCCCAGTGTTTCGATCGAAGAATATACGAAAACGGGGAAACTCCTTCGAAGCCCCCAATCCGTGTTTTCGTTTACGACAACACTGAAACCCAATACGGCATCCTGAAAAGGTCCACGAGGAGCAAGCCCGAACACTGGCCCTGAATCACTGGACATCAAAACCTTACCACCCTCGGGAGGAGTCACAGTCATTCCTTCGACGATAATCACCGAATTCATTTCGAGATACTGCGTGATGGGATGGGATCGATCCACATCTAAGATAACAACAGGCCCCGACGCTTCACCTGTCTTCCATTCGTCGATAAGATCGGATGCCTTATTCAAGCTCTTATTGGCCGCTGCGTTTTGAGTTTCCGCGTCAGCAATCGCAGATGAACTATCTTTATTTTGATTCGTGGTATCTTGATTTGCGGTATCCTTTGGCCCATCTGTCGAAGAAGGGGTTTCTTCTGCGGGTTTATCCGTGGTGGTCATGTTGCCTATCTGCTGCGCGGCGATTTGGGGGGGCTTTACGCCGATGAACAGCGTATTGGCAAGTGGCATCGCGACAGGTGCACATCGATCGAACACAACTAGCTCAAAGTCGCCTTGTTTCTGTCGCGATTCGTACTCAGTCGATTGCAGATACTCGACATTTTGAACCTCGACATCCGAGATTTGGCGACATCGATCTGTATTCATTGCGGCTTCCAAAGCAGAATTGCCAGGAGAAACCAACAACACCTTGATTCTACGAGGTGGCCGGACTGCTGCATAAGCCACATTATCTATCGGACTGGAGTCAGCCGAATCCAACGACAGCTTCAGCTCACCTTCTTGTAATGAATTCAGTTCGAATACGATACCCGTTTCCGAATTGGGTGCCATTTTGACGGTCGTAGCATCTGCCAATTCGCCGTCAATCTCTAGCGAAGCGGTAAACGACGCCTCAGACCCACCGTAACTACCCAATCTGGCGTAGGCCTCCATTTGATCAACGGTGCCTTCTTTCTTTTGAACGGCAAAACTTAGAATCGCAATGTTGCTCGTGCTAGCTTCTCCGACCGAGTAAAAATCGACCGGAAGCTTATCGAGATTCGGGTCGTCGACGCTAACGAAACCGCCATCACTAAAAAGGAAAACTCTTGCTGGCAAGCTGTCGGTCACCGTGGATTTTTCTGTTTCGTTAGTCTCAACTGAGTCTCCAGAATCCTTCGCGGGCAATGCCAACGCAGCAGCAGATCGGATGGCTTCGGAAAAGTTCGTAGTTCGGTTGGTAGCAGAGACCGATTCCAGGGCCACAATGAGTTTGTTTTTGTCCTTAGTAAATCCCTGACGTACATCAGCTCGATCCGAAAAGGCGATTAACATCCCAACATCATCATCGCTGCTGTTTTGAATCAGGCTTCGAATCGCCTCCTTGGCAGCTTCGAGTCGATTTGGATCGGCATCGCTTGTGAGCATGCTGGCAGATTGGTCCAGCATGTAGATCCGCTTTTCTCCAACCTGCTCGGTACCACTCCAACCTGGTCGAAGGCACGCGAAAATGATGAGCCCTAGGAATAGCAATTGTAGGTATAGCAAGAGACTGTTCCTGAGTCGTTGCCAGATGCTGTTGACGTGCAGATCCTCTAGAGATTTTTTCCAAAGAAGAGTGCTTGGGACTTCGATTGGTTTTCGCCGAAGCTTCAGAAAATATAAACTTAGTACCGCAGGGGGGATCGCCAATAGAAGAATCCACTGCGGCCAAGACAACGCGTTGATAAAGTTCATCGAACCAATCCTCTGGTTCTGAGATAATCTCCTACTAGCAGGTCCGCACTTTGATCGCTTCTCGCGGGTACATAAGTGATCGATCGCTTGTTGCAAAAAGATTTGGCTTGGTCGATAAACTGCGTCAAGTTCTCTTGGTACTTCTCCATCAAATTGGCCGATATCGTTATCTCGCGAACATCTCCATCTTCGACATCGACCAGCTTCAAATCACCTTGCAGATTGGGCTCCAGCTCTTCTGGACTTAGCAAGTGAACTAAGAAAACATCCATTTCGCGAGCAACCAGCAACCGCAGCGCACTCTCGTATCCGTCTTTGCTCATGAGGTCGGTGACCAGCACGATGATTCCTTTACTCCTACTTCGAGTGCAGTATCGTTTAAGAGCTTCCTGCATCGATGAGCCATCTGTAGAAGCTTCGATTCCGTTCAAATGGGATATCATTCGGTAGACGCTGGACTTGCCTCGCAAAACCGCTGGTCGATCCACCGTCGAAAAGCTCGAAAGCGAAACTCTATCCCCTCGGCATAGTCCGATGTATCCTAGGCTCGCGGCGATTTGTTTCGCTGCGAACAATTTGCTGGGCGATCCGAATTCCATGGAAAGCGAATCGTCTACCAAGGCAAAAAAGTGGAGGTCCTCTTCTTCAAGAAAGAGTTTGAGGTAGAGCCGATCCAGTCGGGCAAACAGATTCCAATCGATAAATCTCAGATCGTCACCGAGAGAATAGTTGCGAAAGTCGGCGAATTCGACGCTTTGGCCTTTTCTTTTGCTTCGCCTCTCGCCTTTCATTCGCCCCCGAAAAATCTTGCGACTCACTAACTCCATTCGTTCCAATTTGCCCATCAAATCTGGGGTAAGGATCTGAGCTGTTTCTGAGGAGAGAGGTTCTGTGGAATTAACCATTGGCGATAGACCGCTATTGAGTTGGGGGTTCTACTGTATTCTAAGCGATCCTCCGACAAAAAGCGAAAGCATCCATTGGCAAACAACATGAAAAGCAAACGATTCGAAAACAATTCTAATCCGGCAGAAATTCAGCCGGGTGAGATCGAATACGAAATGGGTATTCCCATCCCAGGGGAAATTCTCACCAAGGATCGATGGGTTCAAACCGCTTGGAAGAAACTGCCTGAATCAGGTCGGATCGAGCTATCGAAATTGTTCGGGCGAACCGCACCGTTGGCTGTCGAATTGGGTTGTGGAAACGCGCGCTTTACAATTTCATCCGCCGTGAGACGCCCTGATTGGGATCATATCGCGATCGATATATTGCCTGCTGTCATTCGTTACGCGACGCGGCGTGGAAATCAACGCGGGCTCTCGAATACTCGTTTTGCGGTCTCCGATGGATGGAGATTTTTGTCAACGGTTCTTCCCATGCAATCGGCTCGCGAGATTCATATCTATCATCCACAACCATTCGCGGATCCGGAGCAATCCTCTCGACGAATGCTTACTCCAGAGTTCCTCCTTTTGCTCCATCAATCCCTTACTGACGATGGAGAAGTCTTTCTTCAGTCCGATCGACGGGCCTACTGGGACTACATTCGAAACACGATGTCGACTATGTTTGACTGGATCGATGTTGACAATCCGTGGCCAGAGGATCCTAACGGTCGATCTCGTCGCGAAATGTTATCCATCGACAAAGGGCTTCCCATTTTCCGTGGGATTGCGAAAAAAAGAACCTTGCTGTCCGATGATGAACTACAGCGAATCGTCTTATCGCTACCACAGCCAGAATTTGCTATCGAATCCTCGAATAAACCACAGAGGAGGTTCCGAAGGCGGCCGAGTCGCAGACCACCGCGTGGCAAATAGCTACCATCGAATGGAAAACGCTGAGCGACCAAATCTCGCGATACGCATCAAACACGATGCTTGAGAAAACACGAGGCTTGTTTCGCTTCCAGCCTCCCACCGGGAAGGTTTCCGTTTAAAATAAGGGAACCCTCCTACCCCTCCCACCCGCATCCAACCATGCATAAAGCAACCGATTTTGGCTTGGCACCTCTGTGTTCGGCATTGGTTTCTAGTCACGCCGCATTCTCGCGTCTGGCTCGAATGGACCTCGTTTTTTGTCTGCTATTAGTTTGCTTCGCTTGCAATTCGAGGTCGCTAGCGTATCAACAAACGGATGCACCTACGTCAACCGACAAGATTGACTTTTTTGAACGCAAAGTCCGACCGATTTTGATCGAGCGTTGTTACGAGTGCCACAGCTCTTCGGCAAAGCGAATTGAGGGAAATCTACGACTCGATCATATTTCTCTAATTGAACAAGGTGGGGACTCAGGCGCTTCGATCGATCGAGAGAACGTGGACCAAAGTTTATTTCTGCAAGCGATTCGCTACGATGGGTACGAAATGCCTCCGTCGGGTAAATTGCCACAGAATGAAATTGATGTTCTAACCGACTGGGTACGGCAAGGTGCGTACTGGCCCGAAGAGGTAATTCCTGTTGGCGAGAAACAGCTAAAGGAATTCGATCTGCAAGCACGCAAGGACTCGCATTGGGTTTGGCAGTCGATAAGCTCACCCACGATACCTACGCAAGTAAATCTACCCTCGGGTGCGAATCCGATCGATGCGTTCATTGGCGATAAGCTAAGTCAACTTGGATTGCAACCAGCCCCAATCGCGAGCCGCAATGTTTTGATATCGCGCCTCCACTGGGATTTGCTAGGACTGCCACCATCGATCGATACCATTGAACGATGGACCGCCGATCCTAATCCCGATTGGTATTCCCAATACCTAGATGAGCTCTTAGCTGATCCACAATTTGGTGTCCGTTTCGCGAGGCATTGGCTCGATCTGGTGCGCTACGCGCAATCGAGAGGTCACGAATTTGACGAAGACACACCTGGCGCAGAACACTACCGAGATTATGTATTGCGAGCGTGGAACAGCGACTTGCCTTATGATCAATTTCTAGCCGAGCATGTCGCAGGAGATTTGCTCGAGGAACCTCGACGCCATCCGACCCTTAATTGGAATGAATCGATCTTGGGGACCGGCTTTTGGCATCTAGGAGAATGGGTGCACTCTCCGGTCGATGTTCGAAAAGATGAAGCGGATCGATTCGACAATATGGTTGATGTCTTCTCCAAATCGTTTCTTGGGCTAACTGTATCTTGTGCTCGATGCCATGATCACAAATTTGATGCCATCAGCACAGAGGACTATTACGCACTTTTTGGCGTGCTTCGTTCGAGCCACTATCGAATGGTTCGATTCGATAGCGACCAGCAGGAAGCATCCATTGCCCAGCAGCAGCAAATGCTCCGCGATACCAATCAATCGCTTTTTCGAGAGCAGCTTGCCCTGGCATGGAAACAAGCCCGCCTTCAAGACACAGATTCGACAATCTCTGTAACAGTACCCGACCGCCTACCTGAAAATGATCCGCGTACAAAGTTCGATAGTCGATCTATGTCGATGAACGATTTTCGAACTAACGGTCAAACGTTTGGGCGTGCAAGAACAGAGATTGGCGACATCGGATTGTTGCTCAATGGCCAATCGCCCACAGGCTATTCGTTTCGAGTCTCCAGCAGTCCATCTGTTGCGGCTGATCCCTTTTGGTCCCACCAAAAATCCAAGGTCCAAACAACGAACGCGAGCAACCGCAACAACCAAGTTCACATCGCCCATAAGACCTTTCTCACCCCAACCTTTACACTGGAGACCGACTATTTGTCGTTCTTGGTTCGAGGTAGCTTCCGTGCGTTTGCAGCCGTTGATTCCCATCGTTTGGTAAATGGTCCACTGCATGGCGAAACGATCTTTGAATCCAAGTCGAACAATCCAAAGGAATTCCGCTGGGTCACGAGTCATAATCTCGGGCGGTACAAAGGAAAACGATTTCATTTAGAGTTCTCCCCTCTCGACGATCAAAACTTTGAACTATTCCAGGTCATCGGTGGAACACCTCCCGCTGAGACAGCTCCGCGTGCGTTCAACGTCACGGTGTCCGAACTACAACAATTTGCGACCGATCCCGACTACGCAATCAAGACTTCGGTGAATCCGTTTGCTTTAGGCTTGGCTGCCGAGACATGGCTAGAGAAGAATGTGCTGTCGGTCGATAACGTCATCGGTACTGACCTTAGAAAGATCGCTTCGAAATGGCACGAGCAGCTAATCGAGCTTCGTAAACAGGTGCCGATTGAGTCGATGGTTGCTATGGCAATGCATGACGGCTCAGGTCAGAACGATTTTCTTCTCATTCGAGGTAATGCAGATCGTCCAGGTAACGAAGTCCCTCGTCGATTCCTAGAGGCACTTGGAGGCAAGCAAGATCCTCTGGATGATCAGACCGGTTCCGGCCGACTGAAACTGGTAGAGCAGATGCTACATGAAGACAATCCTCTCGTCGCAAGAGTCGTCGTAAACCGTCTATGGCAACATTTACTAGGGAGAGGAATTGTTGCTACGCCGGATGATTTCGGCGTTCAAGGAAGAGCCCCAACTCACCCAGAGCTTTTGGATTATCTCAGCGTGGAACTAAGAAACCACCAATGGTCTCCGAAGAGCTTGATTAAACTTATTTGCGAATCCCATGTTTACAAGCAATCTGTTGCACCT
>Ga0315899_10009510_pt1 | contig 10445 bp, 6 predicted proteins | sample LakEriMetagenome_2_FD_203518 | JGI IMG/M metagenome (GOLD analysis project Ga0315899, IMG submission 203518) | Freshwater fungal communities from buoy surface, Lake Erie, Ohio, United States - Buoy 4 MA112 | ecosystem: Environmental > Aquatic > Freshwater > Lake | place: USA: Lake Erie, Ohio...
CGTATGATGTCCGGTTTTCGGTTGTCTGCGTCATCCATAGTCGCTGTCAGGAAATTCACCTCCGGCGAATCAGTCCACGAACCCTTCGCAGCGATCAATTTGCGAACTAACTGGTCATAGGGCACATTCTGCTGGAACTGATCCGACAACCACTCGCGATACTTGCGGCGCCGGAACAACAGGAACGGCCCATCGCTCGTTCCAACGGTCGCCCTGGTCCAGCGCTCGGCAAAATAATCCGCCCAGCGACGGTCTTTCAACAGGTACTCTGTCCACCACACTGCACGCTGTGATTCGGGGATCCTCTCGAGAGCTCGCACCTCCTCCAAGGATAAACCGTTTCCAACCATTGCGAGACTCAGTCGGCGCGCGACCACATTCCACGCAGCCCCATCTGCAATCTCCAAGCCCCTTTCTTTCAAAGGTGCCTCAATCGCCGCATCGATCCTCGATGCTACATCGATCACATCGTCCGGAAACTGCAGCGGGAGCTCCTGCGACGGTCGCATCAGCGTGGGTCGTGCTGTCGTCCCCCAAAGAATGACTCCCACAATCGCCATCACGGTCGTCCAAAAAAACGCCCGTTTACGCCAACGCCTCGAAGGCTTTGAAGCGGCATGACCAACAAGTGTGGTATTTTCCCCCCTGCCAGTCGACGCTTCAGATTCCAAGGTTTTGGCCATTGCGATGCACTCGTAAGACTAACTCTGCTCTAGGGCGCGCTAAGGGTAACTTCGAAGCGATCGCCGCCGAGGATCGCTCACACGATCCGCACTACGGCGTTTCCTCCCAAGTCGTACCTAACTATTCGTACTTATCGCTCAAAGCTTGCATCAGATCCTGCCGAACGCTTCCTTTCCCGAGGGATTTTTCGAGCCAACCAGCGATCCTTTTCTTGACGATGTCGTTGTTTTGGGCCGATTCGCGATAGTTGGGAGCGAGTGAAAAGAAAACCGCTCTCGCAGCGATATCGACAGGCTCTTTGTCGCTTAACCCTAAGTCGGAAAATGCGACCGCCATCCCAAACGGGAGCTTGCCCCACTCGTGCGTCTGATTCTTGCCTTGTGCGCGAACGATCACCTTGTCAGGAGTCGACTCGACTATGCTGAACTCGGCGCTACCGACTTTGATAGACGAAGTCCCCTTGGCCTTCTTTTTCGCCTCGGCAAATGCGTCGATATATATCTTGTAGAGTTGGCCCATTTGATCCAGTCGAGCCGCCTTGGCCTTCCCTTCGGCAGTCATGGCAGTTTCGTTTGCAGCTTGAATCGACGTATCAAACTTGTCGAACTCCAGCTTGTCGATCGCCATGCGGGCATTCTCCATGTGGCCGACCCATTCTTTGCTCTCCATCGTCGCCATCGGTGGTTTGACTTCGGGTGTCGGTTGTGGCACGGGAGAAGCCGGCGTTTCAGGTGCTGGAGTCACCGGTGCAGGAGTAGTAGCGGGCTCTGGGGTCATTGGAACCTCAGGTTTTGGTTCCATGGTTTTCTCAGGAGCCGCCATTTCCGCGGGATCCTTTGCCTGCATGTCGCCTTTCGCATCCGCGGACACTTCATTGTCCGAATCAGGACGATTGACCTTCGGTAACGCAGGACCGCCTACGTCTCCTCGGCCCTTAGGTCCCTTCAGCCCCAGCTCAAGCTCCCCAGACGATGGCGAAGAACCAACTGGCGCTTGGTTCGAGGAACCAGAGTCCTTCATTCCAGGGAAACGATTCGACTTCTTCTGGTCCTTGTCCGCCAGCCTCGCAGCGACTTGCCTCTGATTGTCGATGTACTTATACGTTGCAAAGCCCAGCAACCCCGCCGCTGCAACAATCATTCCACCGACAGCCATGAGTTGACGCTGCCGCCGTTTGCGGCGCATCTGTTCCAAGAGAGAAACGCCAACCGTGGCTTCCATCGAATCACCCGATGCAGTGGAACTGGCCTTGGCGAGCTTCGAACGGACTCCTTTGCCGAAACTTTCCAACCCCGAAGAGTGTTCATCATTCTCGATCGTGGACATCATAGCCAACGATGGGAACAGCAGGAGCAATTCTGAACGCCGATGATCCGCATCCTGAATCTGAGCCAACCAATCCGGATGCGAATCTTCGGTTGCTGTAGAACTCGCGAATGTCGATTCGAGACCTGCGAGAGTCACAGGGGCCATCGGATCTCCCTCCGGGAACCAGCTTCGCGATTCGACTCCAGCGGAAACATGAGCAACAACCTTTGCTGCCTTCAGTTTGGCGGCAGCCATCTTTCGGAGTTGCGCATCGTAGATACCCCGCTTCTCAGCATCCAACAAAATCGCTTGGGCTTGCTTCAGCAACTTCGCCACTTTATTCGATGATTCCGGATACGATTGCGTGTTCGAGCTTTTGTAAGTCGCAATCGCAGCTTGCATCGCCGTACGTATCTTCTTTTCATCCTCACAAAAGGGCTCGAGGCCGAGTACGGCGTAGTAATCCAACTGATCCGTGGTCAGAACTCGCCCCAGATGCCTTTCGATGGCTTCGATCATATCAGTCATGGTAGTGCCCGCTCTTGGTTTGGACTGTTCATCAGTCTGGACGGTTATTAGTTGGATGGTTCAAGGCTTCAGTCCTGCATGGAAAATGGACTATCATCACCAGCCTCTTCGTTGCGATCGCGATTCAAGCTTTTCAAGGTGGCGATCTTCCTCATCGCACTGACGCAAATCAATAGCAGCACCGGGGAACTGTAACAAAACAAGAGCATGAACAAATGAGTCGATCGATCGGGACGGTCCGGTTTAGCCCCCCTCGCAACTCCAAGTATGTCGTTGATGCTGTTGGCGACCGCGGGTACCCTCGCCGCAAACATCATCAACAACGAGATCGCGGCGAACACGATCATGGTGACAAAAACCGCCCACAATCCGATCACAGGCCGGCGCGATGCGTTCGGAGCAAATGGAGTTTGTTCTTGGAAGGTTTTTGATGAACGTTTCACAGCGTTTCGTCTCAAGCAACGTTTCCTAGGGCTTTTCTCTCAGAGCTTTTTTCTCAGAGCTTTTCGCGAGTTCCACCCCAACCCGCCGAACCCGGCCAGCAAGCTGCACTCAAACCAGCCGCTGGCACGCTCGCCAGCACTTTGCAAAGTCTGCTGCACTCATGACCGGCGACGGTGGAAAACAAATCGAGGCGGAAAACAAATCGAGGTAGCTCGAATCTCTTCTAATATAACGGCCAAAGCTGTAGACAGCGGGAATTGTGGCACGGATAATCAATTTTCGAATCGGCGTTCAGCTTCGCGTTTCACGCGGTTGCGGCTTTCATGCGGTGACAGGATTCGCACGGTGACAGTATTCTCACGGTGAACTCAAGGGCACGGTGAACTCAAGGGCTCCGACGAGCCAAGCACCTCGGTACGTTTTAACGGGCATCATTTTAAAAGAGTGGGCGATCCCATGAAATTTCGGCTAGGTAGGTTCCCATTGGTATGCCTCGGCGCCGCGGCATTGTGCCTAGGAATGGGCGGCTGTGGCAGCAAAGAACAAACACAAGTCGCGGCGAATAACGCCCCAGCCACCGAGTCATCGGCGGCGGCAACCGCACCACCTGCGAGCAAGCCCGCCCTGCAGACTCCCCCTGCTCCTCAAGCCGGCGGAGAGTTGGCGGAAGGAGTTTCCAACCAATCAATCCCCAGCAACGAAGGGGCTCCGGCCGAAGCACCTGCGTCGAGCAAGCCATCGCGCCCGTCGTTCGGTTCTGCGACAGGTCCCGCAGGAGCTGCTCCGGCAGGCGGTGAAGCTCCCGGTGGTGGAACACGCGCTCGCCCAGGGTTTGGCTCTGCCTCGGGTGGACCAGCAACACCTCCAGCCGGTGGTGGAGCACCCGGTGGTGGAACAGCAGCACGACCCGGTTTCGGTTCTGCATCTGGAGGTGGATTGCTGCCTCCATCCGACCCGAACGCCCTTGGTGGAGCACCGGTGGGCCCGGGTTCCCTGTCCGGGTTTGGGGCTACCCCAGGAGCACCCGCCGGCATCAATCCAACCTCTCCGGGAACCACCGCGAGCGAATCGGCCCCCACCCAGCCAGCCCCCCCACCTCCCGTCGAACTGTCCCTCCGCGATCGAGCGGTCATGGCCTTCAAGGCGGGCAATGCCTCACGCGCTTACGGTCTGTTCCAAGCTCACGCATTGCACGTACCCAACGAAGAAGCTGCTGACTTGATCAGCAACTACCGCTGGGATGACAAGCGTCGAGTGCCGCGACTTGGATACACGTTTGCCGTCGGCCTGATCCTCAAAAAAGGGCCTAAGGTAACCGAGCTCAAACCGATAGGCACGGAGAAGAGCGCGCTCGGCGGAAGCCAACAAGGTGGTGGTGGTCGAGGAGCCCCGGGTGGATTGGGTGCTGGCGGATTCGGCGCACCCGCCGGCAGCTCCAACATTCCAGCCCTCCCAGCACGAGAGCTCAGCGATGCCGCAGGAAAATATGCCACGAAATTCGTCGATGCTTTCTCGCGCGAGCACTCCGAAGGAAAATGGTCTGAAGCGTTTCGAGAATATTCGTTCGGTACCGATGCGGGATCCGCATCAGGTCTGGGCGGTTTTGCTGCCGGGTTCGCCGGTGGCTTAGGTGGTGGCGGTCTACTAGGTGCTCCCGGTGCCGGCTTCCCTGGCGCTGGACTAACAGGCGCCCCCCCTGGCGTCTCGCCAGGAGGTGGCGGTCGACCTGGTTTCGGTGGTACCGGCGGACCTCCCGCTGGATACGGTGGAGGTGCAGGTGGACCTCCAGCTGGTTATGGTGGAGGTGCAGGTGGACCTCCAGCTGGATACGGCGGAGGTGCAGGTGGACCTCCCGCTGGATATAGCGGTGGCGGAGGTGCCGGCGGGCCTCCCGCTGGTTACGGTGGTGGGGCAGGCGGACCTCCCGCAGGTTATCGAGGTGGTGGCGGCGCAGGTGGCCCCCCAGCCGGTTACGGTGGCGGTGCAGGTGGACCTCCCGCTGGCTACAGCGGAGGCGGTGCCGGCGGTCCCCCAGCTGGTTATGGTGGTGGTGCTGCTCCCGGCGGTGCTGCTCCCGGTGGTGCTGCTCCCGGTGGTGGCAAAACCGATGGCAAGAGCGGCAACGGCTCAGGTGGCTCGACCAACGATACGGTGAACTTTGTACGCTCCTACCAAGACGACGCATTGGGACTCACATCGGGTTCCCCAACGCAGACCGGTGCACCTCCAGGCCCACCCCCTGGGCCTGCCCAAGGTGGACCGGGCGGTCGACCTGGATTCGGTGGGCTGGGTGCTGGATTCGGCGCTGCCCCAGGTGCTGCTCCTCCGGCAGCCCCCCCAGGCGTTGCCAACTTCAATATGAATGATGTCCAACTCGCCGACGGTGCTGTCGCACTCGGGCCGGGATTGGTCTACATCGGTACCGGCGAGAATCTCGGCGAATTGACGAAGAAAGCCAACAATCGGCATTTCGACGGCCTCATTATCTTCGAGGTCGACGCATCGCTCGTTCTCGCCAATCAAACCATCAAGAACGATTGCAGAATTCGAGTCGTCAACTTGAAGGCAGACAAGGAATCGAAGGAGAAGGCCCTCGTATCGACGATGCTCAACAATCGCGATGTCGCCAACGACAAGGATCCCGATGGCAAAATCGACGCGGCAGTCAACACTTTGATCGGCAAGATGATCGAGGCTTACCCGCTCAACGATTTGCCGAATATCCCCGCCGATGCGATCAAGAACAAACGGCTTGCAGCATTGGCGAACGACAAATCTCGAAGCAAACTGGATCTGCTCAGCGAAGTGCAACTCTACTTCTCGAAAGGCCTCATCGACGAAACGCTCAAGGTCGACGCCTTCCAACAAATCGCCGGCTCCGATGGTCAAAAATTGGCCGCTGGATCCCCCGAGGAAAAACTACCCATCCTCGAAAGGATTTTGAAGCGAGACTACGAGTAGAACGTCCTGTTACCGAACCGGGGCCATTCTTCCCACGAAGAATGGCCCCTTCCATTTCTAGGTTGATGTCCCACCCAAAGCAGAATCACTTTCGGAACTGCTTTCCCCTTCCCTCCTGATCGATTCCAAGCATTTCATCCGCTATCTTGATTTGAATCGAGCCGCGATGAACCGATCGCAATTCACTTTTTGATACACACTCAAGGCGAACTTCCCACCATGCTAAAACGACTCATCTCCCGTCGAATAAACCTATTGATGCTCTGCCTGATTTATCTCCTCGGTGGAATCAACGAGACACCTTTGCTCGCTGATGACTCGATGTGGCTCACACTCCCAGGTGCAAAAGGAAAGTCGCTACCTGGTACCGGCAAGAAAGTGGTGCTCATCTCGGGAGACGAAGAATATCGCAGTGAAGAAGCGATGCCGATGCTCGCGAAAATCCTTTCCGAACAGCATGGATTCGATTGCACGGTTCACTTCGCAATCAACCCTGAATCAAAAACCATCGATCCCAATTATTCGAGCAACATTCCCGGACTAGAGAATCTCGACAATGCCGACTTCATGGTGATCTTCCTCCGCTTTCGCGCACTCCCCGATGATCAAATGAAGCATATCGACCAATTCGTGCGTCAAGGAAAACCGTTCTTGGCCATTCGAACATCGACCCACCCGTTCAATATCGGTGACTCCGCATCCAGTTCGTACAAAGAGTGGTCTTGGAACAATGGCAAATGGCCAGGAGGTTTCGGTCAACAAATCATCGGTGAAACATGGGTATCCCACCACGGTGTTCACAACGGCCAAGCCACCCGAGGTGTCATCAATCCGAAATTGGCAAACTCACCGCTCCTGCGAAGTGTCAAAGACGTCTTCGGCCCAACCGATGTCTACGGCGTTGTCCATTTGCCACCAACCGCGGATGTGCTTCTCTACGGCCAAGTCCTCAGCGGGATGAAGCCAACCGACCCACCCCTACCCGGCGAAAAGAACGAGCCGATGATGCCCTTGGTTTGGACCAAGTCCTACAAGATGCCCGCCAACGGTTCCGCACCCGAAGGCAAAGAAGGAAAGGTGATCGGTTCAACCATCGGCGCTTCGGTCGATTTGCTTAGCGAAGACCTGCGTCGCCTATTTGTCAACTCAATCTATTGGGGCGTCGGTCTCGACATTCCTGAAAAGGCAAGCGTCGCAATCTCGGAGAATTTCAAACCGACGTATTTCGGTTTCAAGGATAAGAACTTCTTCGTGGACAAGAAAATCAAGCCTCAGGATATCCTCGATCGGCTGAAGTAAGAACCTTCAGTTGCCTCGATCGGTTCTCGCACGGATCCCTTGGTCCGTGCGAGGCGAAGGGATGGTCATCTCTCAAGCGCCCTCCAACTTAAAGCCTGCCCGCGACGAATTTCGCGGGGCATTGGAGTTGGAAGTTCAATCGAACTAGCGCTAGTTTGCGCTGGATGGTGCGGTTTCCTCAGGCTGAACAGCGGTCGTTCGTCGACGACGTCGACGCGGTTTGTTCGAAGCCCACTCCTTCGTCATCAACTCAAAAACATCTGGGGATTCATACCGCGCGATGTTTTTCCCCTCGGGAATCGGGCCGATCAACCCTCGGAAAATCGGCATGCCACGCAAGTCCAAATCGGTGCTGCTGTCGTCCGTCCCAACTTGGGAATGTGTCCGGAAAATCAATTCCGCTGAGTGAAAGTCGCGAATTTTCAGCGACCCATCGGTCGCTCGTGTCACCACGCGAAAAACTTCTTTCTTGGCCATAAAGCCCTTTCCTTCGGCGGAATAAACCTAGACACACCTCCTTCCTTGGAACAATGAATAAACGGATTCCGGAGAACCCTAGGGAACAATCCAGCATCCTTGCAGACCTCCCCCAGTTGGTTTTCGGTTAGCAAGCATTCGGAAATTTGCTTTTGTTGAACGGGGCGGTGTTACCGTCACCGCCGCTCCAAACAGTTCGAGACGGGTCCCCCCGCCACACCCTACTTGCACGCCATTTGCTGCGTGCCCTATTTGCCGAACTCGCCCGCAAGCACGCGGCGTTCGATATCCAAGATTTTCTCCAACCGCTTCGCATGGCGAGGGGCTGGGCTGTAACGAGCGCCCAAGAACGCTCGGATGATCTCAAAAGCGAGCTCCGGCCCGATGACCCGAGCCCCGATGCACAAAACATTCATGTCGTCGTGCTCGACACCTTGCCGAGCCGAGTACGTGTCGTGGCACAAGCTGGCCCGAATGCCTGGGAATTTGTTGGCAGCGACACTGACACCCACCCCCGAACCGCATACCAAAATCCCGCGATCGATCTCACCGGCGAGGATCTTCCGAGCCACGGCCTCCGCGAAATCGGGAAAATCGCAGGCATCGGCGGTGTACGTCCCGCAATCCAATGCTTGCACTCCAAGCTCCTTCAGGAATTTGGCCACGTCATTCTTCATAAAAAAGCCAGCGTGGTCGCCTGCGATCGCGTAACGAAGTGGTTGGGTCATGAGGATCTCAAGAATTGAAAAAATGCACGTTGCTGTAGGGTCGAAACGCTGTTAAACTCCCAACCCCTGGTTTGCTGGGTTTTCCTGGGCAGAAGACGTTTCTGTCCAACCGGCTCAACCGATTGCCTCTAACTTCTTGCTACGTCGAACGCCGGAACTGTTTTATCGCCTGTTAAGGGTTGCGTAAATCGATCTTTTGGTTGGTTGTCCTCTTTCCATGCATGAGTCGGTTCCCGAACCGCCCCACTCTCCGAGCTTTCTGACGAGCCCAAGTCTTAGGATTTTTTTGCATGGTCAACCGTACCCTCATTCGCTCTCTCGAAGACGATAACCTCGAAGTAGAACTCAACGCCATGTTTGGCGATGCAGCGGAAGAACTGCTGCTCGATTCGCTCGAGGATGCCAACAAGCAGTTCGATGTCAACCAGATCGTCGAAGGCAAAATCGTTGAAATCAACGAGGAATTCGTCGTCGTAGACGTCGGCTTCAAGAGCGAAGGCGCCATCCCCAAGAATGAGTGGGAAGAAGGCGAAGCCCCACCCGAAATCGGCCAAACGATCAAAGTTTTGATCGAGGAAGTCGAAGACCAAAACAATCTCGAAGAAGCCCGAAACATGATCAGCCTCAGCAAGCGCAAGGCTGAGAAGATCATCCAGTGGGAAACGATGATGGCGTCCGTTCAGGAAGGCCAAGTCGTCACCGGAACCGTCACCCGCAAGATCAAGGGTGGATTGCTCGTCGACATCGGCGTCAATGTGTTCCTCCCCGCCAGCCAAGTCGACATCCGTCGTCCGAACGATATCGGCGATTACATCGGCCGTGTGGTTCAGTGCGAAGTCCTCAAAATCGATGAAGCACGTCGCAATATCGTCGTCAGCCGCCGCTCGTTGATCGAGAAGCAACGCGAAGAAGATCGCGAACACCTGATGGCAGAACTCGAAGTTGGCCAAATCCGAAAGGGTATCGTCAAGAACATCGCCGACTTCGGTGCGTTCGTCGATCTCGGTGGCATCGATGGTCTGCTCCACATCACCGATATGAGCTGGGAACGGATCGGTCACCCAACCGAAATGGTTGCCATCGATCAAGAAATCGAAGTCAAGATCCTTCAAATCGATCGCGAAAAGCAAAAGATCGCTTTGGGACTCAAGCAAAAGCAAAACAACCCTTGGACCAACATCGCCGAGAAGTACCCTGTCGGCTCGACCGTTCCAGGCGAAGTCGTCAATGTCATGAGCTACGGTGCGTTCGTGAAACTCGAACCAGGCATCGAAGGCTTGGTGCACATCAGCGAAATGTCCTGGACACGCCGTATCAACCACCCAAGCGAAATGGTGCAAATCGGCGACAAGATCGATGTCAAGATCCTCGGTGTCGACCCACAAGGCCAACAGCTTTCGCTCGGTATCAAGCAGACTCAGTCGAACCCATGGGACGACATCATGCAACGATACCCAGAGAACGCAGAAGTCACCGGCAAGGTTCGCAACCTCACCAACTACGGTGCCTTCATCGAACTCGAAGAAGGGATCGATGGCCTTCTCCACGTTTCGGACATGTCCTGGACGCGAAAAATCAGCCACCCCAGCGAAGTCCTGCAAAAGGGCCAACAAGTCAAATGCCGAGTCCTCAGCGTCGACCAAGCTCGCCGCCGTATCGCTCTCGGCATGAAACAACTCGACGATGATCCATGGAACACCACCATCCCTGAGAAGTACAAGCCTGGTCAATTGATCCGAGGCAAGGTCACCAAGATCACCAACTTCGGTGTCTTTGTCGGCCTCGAGGATAACCTCGAAGGGCTTCTCCACATCTCCGAACTCGCCGATTCCAAAGTCGAGAACCCAGAAGATGTGGTCAAGGTCGGTGACGAAATCGAAGTCAAAGTCCTTCGAGTCGACAGTGACGAACGCAAGATCGGTCTCTCCCGACGCCGTGTCGATTGGACCGAAGAACAACATCGCGTCGAAGCTGAAAAGGAACAACAACATCAACAGGCCAAAGCCGACAAGCAAG
>Ga0315899_10009511_pt1 | contig 10445 bp, 8 predicted proteins | sample LakEriMetagenome_2_FD_203518 | JGI IMG/M metagenome (GOLD analysis project Ga0315899, IMG submission 203518) | Freshwater fungal communities from buoy surface, Lake Erie, Ohio, United States - Buoy 4 MA112 | ecosystem: Environmental > Aquatic > Freshwater > Lake | place: USA: Lake Erie, Ohio...
GCCTCAATATCCTCGTTTGTAATATTTTGTTTGCCGTAGGGAATTATATTATTATTCATTTATTCAAAACTTGAATCTACGTGTTCTTTAATAAGTGATCTTAAACTGTCAACAGTTTCCCAATCAGAATTAGTTTCAGAATTATAACTGAATCCATTTTTCACTTTTTGGGCACCAAAAGCTTTGATATAATCGCTAATCTCAAAATTTGGAACTGTTGGTAATATAGTATAATATTTTCCTAAATCATAAGTGTAAAAAGAATCCGAGGACGAAATCATTTCTTCATGAATTTTCTCCCCTGGGCGAATTCCAACAATCTCTAATTCACAATTTTGGGCAACTGCTTTAGCTACATCTGTAATTCTGTAAGATGGTATTTTGGGAATAAATATTTCACCTCCCCAAGCATATTCAATTGCATGCATAACCATATCGACACCTCCTTGTAAAGAGATATTAAAACGTGTCATATTGGTATCAGTAATAGGCAGTTTACCGTCATGTTTTTTCTTGATAAAGAAAGGAATAACAGAGCCATTAGACCCCATTACATTACCATAACGGACAACAGAAAATTTAATTGGATTAGTCCCTTTTATATTATTTGCGGCAACAAATAACTTATCTGAAGTTAATTTAGTCGCCCCATATAAATTAATTGGCGCGCATGCTTTATCTGTCGATAATGCTACCACATTTGAAACACTAGTTTGCAATGCCGCATAAATTACATTTTGAGCCCCTCCAATATTCGTTTTGATACACTCATCTGGGTTATATTCCGCCAAATGAACATGCTTCATTGCTGCAGCGTGAATCACAATGTCAACTCCTTGAAAAGCTCTAATTAATCGTTGTTCATCTCTAACATCGCCTATGAAAAAACGGATTTGAGGAAAGTCAATTTCCGGAAACTCTTGAGCCATTTGAAATTGTTTTTGCTCATCTCTAGAAAGAATAATTAACTTTTTTATGTTTGAATAATTTTTTAAAATATGAGTAGTTAGCGCTTTTCCTAAAGAACCTGTACCACCGGTAATTAATATAGTTTTATTAGATAAATTCATAAAATAATTTTGTTATAAATAATGTTGATTTAAAAATACTATGATAAAATTTTTCATCGATTAACGTATCGATTAAACCAATCTACAAAATTTGAAACACCTTCTTCAATACTTGTTGCCGGTTTAAATGAAATGTAATTTTCCAAAGATGTTGTATCAGCATGCGTCTCTGGAACATCTCCAGGTTGAATCTCCATCATATTTTTTATGGCAGTCTTGCCCAGCGCTTTTTCCAAGGCTTCGATATATTCAATTAATTGTACAGGATTGTTGTTTCCAATATTAAATATACGGTAAGGAGCCGAACTTATATCCGAATCGGGAGCATCGCTATTCCAATTTCCATCAACACTGACAGGTTTTACCACCAATCGCTTAATGGACTCCACAATGTCTCCAACATAAGTGAAATCACGCATCATCTTCCCATGATTGAATACATTAATAGGTTCACCCTTTAACATAGCGTCCGCAAAAAGAAAAAGCGCCATATCTGGCCTACCCCATGGCCCATATACGGTAAAAAATCGTAATCCTGTTGTAGGTATTCTAAATAAGTGAGAATATGTATGCGCCATCATTTCATTCGCTTTCTTAGTTGCGGAATAAAGTGAAATTGGATGTTGAGTGGGTTGTTTTTCAGAAAGTGGCATTTTAGTATTTAAGCCGTAAACACTACTCGTACTTGCATAAACTAAATGCTTGACTTTACTATGTCTACATCCTTCTAATATGCTTAAAAAGCCGTCAATATTAGAATGGGTATATGCTCTCGGGCTATCTATGCTATATCGAACGCCTGCTTGGGCAGCAAGATTTACTACAAAATCAAATTTCTCTTGAACCATAAAATCTACTAAAAAATCGTGATCAGCTAAATCCGCCTTTAAAAAACGATAATTGAGATATTTAGTCGATACAAATATATCGCGGTCTTTCAACTCACTACCTTTTATTCCGTGTTCCTCCAATCGAGAATACTTCAGATTTATGTCGTAATAATCGTTAATAACATCTAATCCGACAATATTTATACCACCCTCTGCGAGGAGTCGATTAACTAGGTGGTAACCTATAAAGCCAGCAGTTCCGGTTATTAAAATTTTCATAGCATAAAATTATAAGCGTCCATCGACTGATGATTTTGGTAAAATACCCTTTACATCAAATAGAACTAAATTGTTATTTTTTGATATATTCATACTGAGAAAGAGCTTATGTGCCACTGCTAATATTATAGCAGAATAGTGACTTGTATCAATATTAACATTCTTGTCTAATAGATTAATATAATAATCCTTCATTACTTCTTCTTTGTTAGCCCAAGGATCATGAACATCAACATTAATATCAAAATTCATTAACTCTTGGAAAATATCAATTACTCTGGTGTTTCTAACATCCGGACAGTCCTCTTTAAAAGTGAAGCCTAGGATCAAAACTTTGGCATCAATTATTTTCAAATCTTTTCGCATCATCAATTTCACTACCTCGGTAGCCACGTGTTTGCCCATTGAATCATTTAAGCGCCGACCAGCAAGAATAATTTCTGGGTGATATCCAACTTCTTGGGCTTTCTGAGCTAAATAATAAGGATCAACTCCAATACAATGACCACCAACCAGGCCTGGTTTAAATTTTAAAAAATTCCATTTCGTTCCAGCAGCCTCAAGAACCTCATTGGTATCTATACCCATTAAATTGAAAATCTTACTCAATTCATTAACAAATGCAATATTGATATCTCGTTGTGAATTCTCAATAACTTTTGCAGCTTCTGCAACCCTAATACTTGATGCTTTGTGAGTTCCTGCTGTGATAATGCTTTTATAAATACGGTCGACAAAATCAGCTATTTCTGGAGTTGATCCGCTTGTAACCTTTAATATTTTCGTTACTGTGTGTTCCTTATCTCCTGGATTTATCCTCTCAGGTGAATAACCACAATAAAAATCTACATTATACTTTAGACCGCTTACACGCTCCAGCACGGGCACCATCTCATCCTCTGTTACTCCAGGATATACGGTAGATTCATAAATTACAACATCTCCCTTATTTAGAAACTTAGCAATTGATTCACTAGCCTTGATCATTGGTGTTAAAACAGGTCTGTTGTGTTTATCAGTTGGGGTTGGCACTGTAACAATATAGATATTACAGTTTGCCAGGTCTGCCGCATTAGTTGTTGGTAAAAATCCATTACCATGAGTTAGGTCGGTTCTCAAAACTAATTTTAATTGGTTGCTCTCAATCTCAAGGGTATTATCCACTCCTTCAAGTAGCTCATTTACCCTATTTTGATTGATGTCAAAACCAACTACTGGATATTTTTCGGCGAAAGCAACTGCTAAAGGCAAGCCCACATATCCGAGTCCAATAATACCAATTTTTGAATTTTCTAATTTCATGCTGTTTTATTTATTTGCGCACCAAACTGCGCACCAACTACCTCGTTTTTGATCGATTTTTGAAGATTTCTCAAAACTTAACAATTTGATTTATTGCTGATAATCAATGACTTAAGTGATTTACACTGATTAACAAATACCCTTCGTCGGTCTGGACCACACTAATCAGGATTTCAGTTTTTGAGTCTTCCACCAGCGACTCAATAATAAGTACATCACCGCCAAGAAAAATGTCAAAAAGGAACCGCCAATCGCCATTAATAGTTTACTCGTCTTTTTCATTTCCAAGGGGAAACGCGGCTGATCAATCAACTGAATCAACGGTTGGTCTTTGGCCATCATGGTTCTGCTCAGTTCCAAATTTTTAATCAATTCACCATACATTGTAGACAACACTTGTATCTCCAATTGCTTCTTGGCCTGAGGCACTTTCGCCACGCCCCTCACCAAAAACTGGTTGCCATCTACTTCCGAAGCGACCCCATACATAGCTTGCCCCAATGCCCGCTTCACGCTATCTACCTTATGCTCCATCATCTTCACGTTTTTACGCATCTGTCCCGTTTTGGTTTCTACGTAAAATTCCGTGACGTTTTGTGTTAGAATTTGGGTGAAATTCTTTGCAAACCATTGGTCCTCTCCAGTGAAAGATACCGATACAATGGCCAACTTCTTATCCATCTTGGCCACTTGGAGGTTGGTTTTGGTTAAGTCTGCAGACACCTTGGCCAAAAAAGAATCTTGTGACAAGCTGTAGCCCTGTTTTTCTTCGTTTCCATTGAAATACACGGGCAAGGGATCTTCGGGTTTGCGTGGCTTGGGTTTTTTGGGTTTGTTAAAGTCAATGTACTGGTTTACCAACAACTTTGATTTCCCTGCACTGTCTACCGCAGTCAATAGTGTTTTTTCTACCAACAAGCGGCTTTTCATGAGCTCCAATAAGTTGTCGCCACTGAATGCACCTGCAGAACCACCGCCCATGTCTAGGCCAAATTGAGATGCAATAGAACCAATGCCCCCCATTTTATCGCCCCCTTCAGCCAAAGCAAATGTAAGTTTGGCCGTATACTTGGGCTTTTGAAATTTTGCATAAAAAAATCCGGCCACACCGCCCAACAATCCCAACAACATCAGTTTCCACCATTGAGTTTTGAGGTAGGCAATCACCTCTCCCGCCCTTTGGATGAGCTCCTTGAGGGAAATTTCGTCGGTTTCTTGAATTTCTGATGCCATTAAATTATTGTGTTAACAATGCCCAAAGTGTTGCAAATCCAGTGATTTTTATAGTGATATCTGAAATCACTTTGTTCCAGTCTGTGGGGATTTTATTTACGCGGTCTTTGAATGAAGACTTCGCTTTCTTTTCTTTGGATATCACATACACGGCACTGCCTTTCTTCACTTTTGGCGACACCCTGAATATGTACAAATTGATGGTCCTTCTTACTCTTCCATTGGCCTCCACCACATAGGTTTTGGAACGCCAAGCGTCTTTGGTATAACCGTTGCCGAAAGTGCGTATATAATATCCCGCGCGTTTCCCACCCACAAAGGGTGAGTTCATCACTGCATAATCTGTGAGTGTATCCAAATTCATTAGATTCTCAATGTACTGTATGCCAGAACCATAGATGCTGATGTAATCAATCACTTTGGGTACTGAAATGATGTCTCCCTCTTTCAGGGTATAATTGTACATGGATACGCGGCGGTTCATGGCTTTCTTCATGTCGAACACCAAGAAACCTCCGGGCAAATTGGGTCGGTCAAATTTGGCCCCCTCAGGGAAAGCGTATGGCGTTAAACCACCGGCCATTTTCACGGCGTCATTTACGGTAAAACCTTTGTCTTGGATCACATAAATACCTGGGTACTGAAACTCACCTCTCAGCTCAACGGTTTTTTGGAATTCAAAATTGGGTATTTTACGCACCGAAACAATGTCGAATGGCAGCAACAGCGTATTCAACACCTCCTGATTTTCAGTGATTTCTTTGGGTATGGTCAAAGAAATGGTGGAGGTTTGGTAAGGTTCTCCTGGTTTGTAATTGGGTGCAAAAATATTGCTTCTGGATATTTCTATTTTTGTTAATTCCGCAGATATTTTGATGCCTCCGGCCAAGACCAATACATCACCCAAGGTCAAACCTTCTTTGAAAGCCAATGTCACCGGGTTCTTCACTTCACCATTGATGTTCACCGTGAATTTGTCTAAAAATTCCGCTTCTGAATACAGCAACAACACATCATTTTTCATCAAAGGAATGTTGTTTGGATTGTCTTTGTTATCCAATAGCGATGAAACCTGTAAAGGAATGTACTTTCTGGTCTCATCTTTTTCGGTTCTCACCAGATAGGCCCGTTTCAACATGGCTTGCTCCTTGATGCCGCCTGCTTTCTGTATGAGGTCTAGTACCCGGTCTCCTGTTACCAAAGGAAACACTCCGGGAAAAAATACCGGGCCTTTGATCTCCACTTGGTTCTCCAAGTCTTCATTCACCACACCCACCACCACGGCATCGCCGGCTTTGAGGTTGAAATCTGCATTCAGTTTACTCAAGCTATCCCAATTCACGGGTAATAAGCGCTGGTTCTTATCTATGTAACGCTGCACTTGGGTGTTTGATGCCAAAGCATTGGGTTGAAACCCACCGGCGTACTTAAACAAGTTGGAGAGTTGTTCATTGGGCAACAATTCGTAGGTCATGGGGCGTTTCACCGCACCCGCAACGCTCACCAATTTCCCCACGGTTCCCACCACCAAATAATCGTTGTCTTGCAAGAAAAAATCATCTTCCGATCCCGGATTTTGCAAGTAGGCGTATACATCAAAGGTTTTGATCACTTTGCCATTGCGGCGGAGTTGTATGTTGCGCAAAGTACCAATATCAGTAGGGCCCCCTGCTGCGATCAAAGCATTGAACGCGGTATTGAGGGCAGGGATTTTATAGGAGCCCGGTTTAAATACCTCACCCACAATGTTCACGGTGATGCTGCGGCTGTAAGCCAAGCTGATTTCCAATTGGTTTGATCCCATGTTGAAATTGTTGCTGAGGGCGGTTTTGATTAAGGTTTTGGCTTTGTCGAACGCAATGCCTTTCACGTAGATGCTACCGAGTTGTCCCAGTTCAATTCTTCCGCGGCTGTCTACTTTGGCCACGGTGTTGTAGTAACTCACACCAAAGATGGAGATGCCCAGTTCATCACCCACGCCCAATTCGTAGTTGGCGGGTGCTTTGGCATCGATACTGCGTTCATAAATTTTTAGGTCGCCTTTTCGGAAAAGTTCTTGTCCGTACACGGTCACCGGTATTTCCGCTTTGGGCGCTACAATCTCAGAACCTGTGAGCGGGGTGGCAGCTTCTATTATGGCTTGTTTGCCTTTGGCGTCTGTTGCTTCTTGGATGGCCGTTCCTGGGGAGGCGGCGGCCACGGGGGCGTTGGCTTGAATTTTGTTTACGCGGTCTTTGAATGCCTGGGCCTCCGAGGCCGGCATCCCTTTGGCAAGGGCCAATTTTTCTGCTTGTTCAACGCCCAATCCTGCGGCTTTGGCTTGACTGAGCAGGTCTAAAATTTGAGCATCGGTAAATTCTGATGCTTTCACCGTGGCTGGGTTTTGTCCCATCGCAGGTTGAGCACACAGAGATGTGATGGCCAACATCAATCCTATAAATAAGTTACATTTTTTTTTCATTGCTAAACGGCAAAGATAAGTAGATTTTTGGGTTGTATTCATTTTACGGCTTCGCCCCTTCGGTCACATGAATGTGCCTATTCAAGCAGATATGTGAAAATCACATAGAATTAAATTTGACAGTCCAATACAAAACAAAAAAACATTCCATTTGTAATTGGACCTTCAAATTTAGTAAAATTCATAGGACAATGGGACTTCCGTAACACAGATTTAACGGCATTTTAGTGAACAAGCGATTCCATTGATTGAATCGCCCATGGAAATTACTCCACGGTAGTTAATTATTCTCCAACTACCCTCAAAGATAGTAACTCTAAAGGGTATTCTCTACGTCTATCTGTTCAGTTAAGGTCATCAAATCTGTGGACTCCACCTTATTCAAACTACCAACAGGAGTTGTTTGATATCATTACCAAGTTACACGAAGTAGATGGTTGGAACTTCAAACAGATAAGTGATTGGTTGGTAGAGAACAACTATCTCACCCCAAGGGGAACTACTTTCAGTCAACCTAAGTGTTGGAGTATCTACAAAAAAAAGAACAGGAGTATCAACAGGTTTAACCGAGAGTTCGACCACACCATTACTAATATGGATATCGATGTGGTTGACTATATTATAAAGGAGTAGTTATTCCGACCTCCACTGCGTTACGGTCGGTTCTTGACAGAAGGTCAAACATTATTTGAGGATTCCTTGACCATCTGGGACAGTTTCTTCACCTTGGTAACAGTTGTGGTCGATACGGATAATATCTTCGAGATTTCGTCATAGGAATACGTTCCTTTATTAAGGTACAAAAGTATAGATTGTGAACGTTTCTTGTTGAGAAAGGAACTAACCGAGTCCTTAGTCCCAATTCTACGTCCCCCGTACAATCCCTTTTCCTTTCTGATTTTAATCCCCTCCATTTGACGTTCACGGATGAGAGACTTCTCGAACTGTGACATTGTGGATAGGATTGATAACATCAACTCACTAAACTTGTCCACCGTACCATCCTCGTTGATATTCCTGAAACTTGGATTCTTACACTCAATTACTATTCCTCGTTGGGTAAGGTCTGACCATATTGATAGTACATCCAATGTGTTCCTCCCGATGCGTGTCGCATCGTGGATGACCAATTTTTTGAGTGTACCACTATCAATCATCTTCTTTATCTCTGAACCCTTTGGTCTTTCATATAGAGGTATACTTCCACTACAATAGTCCGTTAGGACGTAGTCGTATTCTTTGGAGTTGGTTAACTGTCTGTCAGGGTTTTGTTCTATTGTACTTACCCTCGTGTATAATACTATCATCTTTATATCATTATATAACTGGTACAAAGATAAGTCTATTTTTAATATAAAACAAACACAAAACACTAGTTTCTAGACAGTTATGTCCTAGTAGAATATCGTATACCCTAATAATTCATTTGAAGTGAGCCAAACATAAATGATTACCTGGGACTCAACTTCGTCCTGAGTTCGGATGGGAGTTAATCTAAACTATGGAGGGATGATGGGATGTACTTAAATGCCAAACAATATTGACAATCCCGGTCAGAATATTCTGGTGTGAGATAAAACACCAAAATCATTATACTTTTATAAAATTAGGTATTGGATACCGTCCTTCCGGGATTCGTTCCTTCTTCCCTTGAATCCTACCTTTCTGAAAAAAAACTAAAAAAGGAGGTATATGGGGGATACTGCCGGTTGAGTTGTCCAGACCATTTTGTGTAGAAACTTGAAAATGGTCTGGAATTGAGTTTTAAAAATTTTTGGGATTTTACTGGAAATTGGGTGGAATGGGTTTTAGAAATTTTTTTGGAAATTACTAGGGATGTTAGTGTAACATTTTGAAAACACTTGTATCTAAAAGTCAAATTAATTACTAAAAATTGAAAAAATGAACAATTACAAAATCACATTTACCATACTCTTATTTACATCATTATCTGTAAATCTATTTGGACAAACAAAAAAATATTCTTTTGAGGTTCAAAAAACGGGTAAAGGAGAACAATCAATTATTTTTATTCCAGGTTTTGCTTCTTCAGGTGAAGTTTGGAACGAAACAATAACAAAATTTGAAAATGAATATACTTGTTACAGTTTAACAATGTCGGGTTTTGCGGGTGCAGAACCACAAATAAATCCAAATTTCAAAAATTGGGTAAATTCAATTTCCGAATTTATTAAAGATAATAAAATTAATAAACCCATTTTGATTGGTCACAGTATGGGTGGTGGATTGGCATTATCTGTTGCATCAGACTATCCTAACTTAATAAGTAAAATAATTGTGGTTGACGGTCTTCCTTGTCTACAATCATTATCAAACCCTAGTTTTAAATCAAAAGAAGGAAATGACTGTTCTTCAACAGTAAATCAAATGATGGGGATGACAAATGAACAATTTTACCAAATGCAAAAAATATCTATACCTAGACTTTTGGAAGACTCAACAATGCACGAAACAGTATTAAGTTGGAGTGTAAAATCAGACCGAAAAACTTTTGCACAAATGTATTGTGATTTTTGGAATACCGATTTGAGAGAGAAAATCAAATCAATAGAATGTCCATCTTTAATTTTATTAGAACCCTATTTTGTAAATCTAAAACCAAGTATTGAGGAACAATATAAAAATTTAAAAAATGTAGATTTACAGTTTGCCAACAAAGGATTGCATTTTATTATGTTTGATGATAAAGAATGGTATTTTAGACAGTTAACGAATTACTTAAAAGTAAAGTAATGGTATTTGAAGACATATATAAACTTTATTATCATAAAATATACCGAATATGTATGGGGTATGTAAATGATTATGATGTTGCACAAGATTTAACTCAAGAAACTTTTATAATTGTATGGAAACAACTACCGAGATTTAGAAACGAATCTAGTATTGGAACTTGGATATTTAGAATTGCTTCAAACAATTGTTTGAGACTAATTGAAAAAGAGAAAAGAGTTATTAAAACTGAATTGACAATAAATTTGATAGAAGAGAATCAAGAGTCTATCGAACCAAAAATTCAAATGCTTTACAAATATATTTCTGAATTACAAGAAACAGATAGAATCATTATATCATTAGAATTAGAAGATGTTAATCAGACCGAAATTGCCAATATTGTTGGTCTTTCAGAGTCGAATGTAAGAGTGAAAATTCATAGAATAAAAGAAAAATTAAAACGAAAATTTAAAGAAAATGGACAACAATAATTTAGACTTATCATCTATTTGGAAACAACAAAAAGTTGGTAAA
>Ga0315899_10009512_pt1 | contig 10445 bp, 9 predicted proteins | sample LakEriMetagenome_2_FD_203518 | JGI IMG/M metagenome (GOLD analysis project Ga0315899, IMG submission 203518) | Freshwater fungal communities from buoy surface, Lake Erie, Ohio, United States - Buoy 4 MA112 | ecosystem: Environmental > Aquatic > Freshwater > Lake | place: USA: Lake Erie, Ohio...
ACCTGGTCAATTAAATTTTTAACATCTGTTTTTTTCTCAGTAATGATAGAAATAATTTTATTATTCGTCTCATCGTCGGTGATAATGTCACTAATTCCAACACTAAATGCGCTTTGTTTCATATATTCCGTAATAATGTTTTGTAAATCATCAATAAATTGCGATGATGCCATGTTTCCGAAATCATTACATGTTCTGTGAATTAACCCATACGTACCTGAGCCAAGGATACCTTTATCCATTTGCCCACGAATATATTTTCCGTTAATAATTTCAATAACATTATTGGATGTAGTCGATTTGTCTGGGATTTCTTCGTCTGCATATTTTTTATTGTTAACTCGTAATGTAAGCGGGGGCATAATTTGCGATAATATTTCAAAATTAGATATGCGTTGGTCAGTATTTTTACTGAGCGTATTTGGGTTGATGCGGTTAAACATCATCAATAAATTCATAGCATCTTTATGAGTAAAGTTGATATCCTTTCTGGTAAATCTATAACATCCAAGCATGGAATCTTGGTAAATTCCAATAATAGATGCGTTGTTAGCAGGACTAATAATTTGATACGGCACGGCTGCTAAATTTTTCAATTCTGACTCGGATTCTGGGTCTTGGGGCATATGTAAATTCATTTCCATGAAATCCCTAAAGTTTCCGATAGGGTCAGACTATACCTTAAGCATTATCAGGTTGATTAAACCATCACATAATACCCACAGTCGTCTAGTCGTTGAACCTTCCCCATGCTCTTATCATAACGAGTTTAGGGGCTTGGCTGCGGATTTCCCAATCCTTTGCTTTTTTACCATTGGGTTCGGCTATAAACCGAGTTCCTCTTATTAGTTTCCATATAAGAGTGGTAGCAAAGGCTCTAAGGGCGTTCCCGTCAATTTGGCTGTGTTGCTAAATGATTCTTTAACATTTTTATAAATTCGATAGCACTATTTTTACTTTCGTCTAATGAAATATGTATTCCGCCAAAATCTGCTTTACATTTGTCAATATATACATACCAACCATATTGTTCATTGTATTTTTTTAATGGTTTGATATACTTATCAATATCATCATCTATATGATTGATATGTTTAAATCTATCAAATTTTTTATCTTTATAATAATTTAATACACCATTTGAAAGACGTTTTTTGCTTTCATCGCTATGTGTAAACGTATTTCCACCGTTCTTTAGATTATATCCGCTAGGATACAAACTATTGAATTCCTTTATATAATGTGTTTGGCGTTCATCAGCATTTTTAATCTCACAACACTCGACTAATTCAACCACAAAATCTTCAGTGCCATATTTTCGTATAGCATTATTTAAATAGTGTGATTGATTTTTTTTAGTTGAGAATGCTTCTGAAATGTGACTACGAAACCGTCCATTACATCCATAAGGTCTATATCGTTTATGATTTAGAATATGGGATACAGCTTGTCCTACATATAGTTTATTAGTCGACAGGCATATTATTTTATAAATTTCACAATATCGGTTGGTTGGTTCATCTAATATGATATTTGACAGTTCTTGGCGTTTTGACAGTTCCATTAGCATCTATTATATTTTTATCTTTAAGTGCTTTCTATTTAGAATCATTTAACTAGGGAGTATCACGCTTTTCACGCTCCCTGTTGGGGACAAAATGTAATTACATATGTCTATCCCCATCGAAATCGGCATTGTACGGCTTTGTCGAAAATTCCTTACCATTTATGGTAAGGGTGGAATACACCTTGTGCCCCATCAGGTTGGTTAGACCATCATTTGGGACCCGTCGTCGTCTACTCTCTGAACCTTCCCCATGCTCTTACCATAACGAGTTTAGGGGCTTGGCTGCGGATCACCTAATCCTTCGCTTTTTTACCATACCCGAGTTCTATCTCGGCCATCTGTGTGTTTCCATCACAAACTTGGTAGCGATTCACTAATTTATTAGATTAGTTAGGCTCTAAAGGGTTTCCCGTCAATTTGGCGACGTTGCAAACTGCATTTTGCATTTTGCATATACAGTTCACTAGGGGGTAACACGTTTTTAACGCCCCCTGTTGCCGACACAAAGTCTATCGGCTACGTTCATACGAAATGTATCACCTTGCTTCATAATTTTAGCAATGTGACACATCATACTCATTCTGTGTAAAGTTGGTTGACGATTAAATAATATCGCGTCACCATCCATCATATGACGGTGTACAATATCGCCATCTTCGAGCACAATGCTCTTCCTATCTAAATAACGAAGCGTTACGCTATCGCCATTTTTCCTATCCAATATTTTAGCGCCAGGCCAGACATCAGGACCATTTTGTATCAATTTGGTTAAGAAAGCCCTAGTTGCATTATTTACTACTACTGGTTTCGTAATATTTTTCGCAATTTTCATAGGAATACCCAATTCTCTAATGGATATATTTGGGTCAGCAGTAATAACCGAACGAGCGCTAAAATCTACACGTTTAGCCATCAAATTCCCTCGCATGCGCCCACCCTTGCCACTTAACCTATCTTTAATAGCCTTAAATGGTCTACCCGATCTTTGGGCAGCAGGACTTGCACCTGGCAATTTATTATCAGTCATAGACCCCACATGAAATTGCAATACAGATGTCCAATCATTAATAGTACTTTCTGGCGCATTATTTTGCATTTTCTCGAGTAATGATTTATTACTTTTTATGATGTTAACTAATATGTGTGTTAAATCATCTTCAGACCGTTGTTGTGCATCGTGTTTTACAGATGGTCTAACGGCAGGTGGTGGAACCGCCATCACTTGACAAATCATCCAATCTGGACGCGACCAAATAGGGCTAAATCCCATAAAGGTAACGTCTTCATCGGATATTCGCTTGAATATTTTCAAGACCAACTCAGGAATTAATGGGATTATAATGTTTTCATCGCCTTCGTCGGATGTGTTAGTCCATTCGGCGAACAAGGAAGCCATACTTTCTTTCTTAATTTTCTTAGGCTGAAGACACCCACATCCATTGTCAGTATCTTCACCACAACGCTTGATATTTTTACATAATTCAAACACATATTTCCATCTGTGTTGATTTTGCATTTTAAGTGCTTGTTTATATTTTTCTTTTGATATTAATAATTTACTACATTGGAAACATACGCATCGTAATACTTTTTGAATAGTAGATAGATATTGTACATAAAATACGGGACGCGCCAATTCAATATGACCGAAATATCCTGGTGTTTGCATATAATTAAGTCCATCTGTTGGACAAATAAGACCGGCTTCCAACACACCCATTCTTGGGTCGAATATGCCGTTTATAACAGGTTTATTATTAATATATGCTTCTTTACTAGTAATTTCAGCAACCGAACCCTTTCGGATTTCTTCTGGTGATAGTATACTAAATTGAATGCCTATGATTTTAGAACTAGTACTCTTCATATTTCCAGAATTCTTCAACATTCTTATTATATATAACAAATAATATTTAGATTGTTTTATTTCAATTTTATTTAATATTGAAAAACTTAATTTCCTAGGGATATTAATTATATAAAAATTGAACTTAAAAATATCTTAGTAAAGATTAATATACAATACTATGTCACACGATACTCAGAATAAACCGAAGACTAATAAGAAACCAACTAACACCAAAAAAATAGCGGATTTGTCTGACGATGACGCATCGTTATATTCCGACGACGATGAAGAAGAGAAAGAATTAGATGTTCACGAATATCGTAAGTTTTTGAGAAATATGTTCCCGTCTAAACACTTGGACAACAAAATAAAGGCTGGTGAAAATCTTAAGACTACATTACGTAAGTATGTTTCAGACGAAGATGTCACGGATAAAAATGTGTCAGAAGAAGAAAATAAACGCACCAAATCTAAGGGAAAGCCTAATCATCCCTATGACACAAGGTCAAAAACTAAATATGTAGATGATGACGATGCCGATGATTATGATACCTGTTCTGATGACGACTATCAACCTAAAAATGCTAAATCAAGTGCTAATGCTAAATCGACTGCTAATGCAAAAACGAATGCTAAATCGGAAAAAATCAACATTGTATTTACGATTAGGGAAAAGGACGGAGAAGATGATGAAGACTACGAAGACGGTGACGATGAAGATGAAGATGACTGGGATACTTGTACTGAAAACGAAGACGACCCTATTAGTAGTGAAGACGATGAAGATACAGAAGACGATGAAGATACAGAAGATGACGCAGATGGCAACCCACTACCAAAAACGAAAACAAAAACATCGTCCAATGTAGAACCGCATATTACGTCACCACTTGCGTCTGTGAATGACGTAGATATTGAAAAAGCATTTCAAGATTTCAAGGAATTATATAAAAATAATCCAAAGGACAAATTATTGAAAAAAATGATTGCGTTGTATGACGAAGAAGTACAAAAACGGAACGAAAAAAAGGAACTCAAACTTCAAAAAGAAAAGGACAGAAATTCGCGTATATTTAAACGGTGTCTGCGGGATAAACATACTATGGATGATTATGATTTTTATGAAGAACTAGATGTTGAGCAACAAAAGAAAATCATCAAAGAATTACGTGAAATTAATAAAATAATTCGCATAGAAAAACCATATCGGTTAACTTTATTAGAAAGTAGTGTACCAATTCCATTCAAAGCATGTGCGCTAAAAAAACTAAAGTCGCTACAAAATTTGGAGCCAGGTACAGGCGAATATCATAAAATAAAAAATTGGATAGACACTTTTATTAGAATTCCTTTTGGAAAATACGAAACATTGTCGTTAACCATAGACGATGGTAGAGATAAGTGTCATGAATTTATGGAAAATGCGCAAAAAACATTATCGGATGCAGTATATGGTCTGAATGACGCAAAAATGCAAATAATGCAGATGCTTGGGCAATTAATTTCCAACCCAAAAGCAATTGGGTCAGCCATTGCCATACATGGACCCCCTGGAACTGGTAAAACGTCCTTAGTTAAAGAAGGTATCAGTAAAATTTTAAATAGACCGTTCGCATTTATTGCATTGGGTGGTGCAACCGATAGTAGTTTTCTAGAAGGTTGTGGCTATACCTATGAAGGTTCAACCTGGGGAAAAATAGTGCAAATATTAATTGATAGTAAGTGTATGAACCCGGTGATTTATTTTGATGAATTGGATAAAATAAGTGATACGCCTAAAGGTGAAGAAATCACCAACATATTAACGCACTTAACGGATACGTCACAGAATAGTCAATTTCACGACAAATATTTTACGGAACTGGATTTCGATTTAAGCAAATGTTTATTCATATTTAGTTATAATGATGAAAGTAAGGTAAACCCTATTTTAAAAGATAGAATGTATCGTATTCAAACACAAGGTTATAATCAAAAGCAAAAAACGGTCATAGCAAACAATTATTTGTTGCCCAAAATTAGAGAACAAGTTAATTTCGCGCGGGAAGATATAATTATTCCTGACCAAACAATTCATTATATTGTTGAAAATATGTGTAATAAGGAAGATGGGGTTCGAAATCTGAAGAGATGTTTGGAAATCATTTATACCAAACTGAATTTGTTTCGTTTGATGCGTCCAGGTTCCAATTTGTTTGAAGAAGATATGTCGCTAAAAGTGGAATTCCCGTTTACGGTTACCAAAGACTTGGTTGATAAATTAGTGAAAAAATCGGATAATGGATTTAATCCCGCGTTGCATATGCTTTATTGTTAGATATATTAAAACGATATAAAAACTTGTTAGTATATAATATAAACTAACAAATGAATGATGAGAACGAAATTTTACAGGACATATATGTTGATTTACTTATTGGCATTGCGTATTTTACAAATTCCGAATTAAGAACGGATAAAATTATGTCCAAAATACATTCCTTGGACAATAATTATTTTAACGAAAAGTTTAACGACCCTTTTTTAATCCAATATTTATCCGCATGTAAAGATGATAGCAAAAAGTGTATCCAAAATTTAATAAATTTACAATCGCGAGTTAAACATCAACTAACTAACAAATGTGACCATGAATGGACTAACGATACTATCGATATAGATATGGATACATCTAAAGAAATATGTTATTGCGTTAAATGTGAATTAAGTAAAAAGTGAGAAGATTAAAATTCAGAATAAGGTACATTATTTGACCCTCTCAATTCCAAATATTTATATTGTTCCATCGTCATGCAGGCACATCCAGTGCTACTGGAATATGCATTAGGGCAACATTCGGGTTTAAACTCGGTGGTTGCAAACATATCCATTTCGCCTTCAGGTAGGGGTATGGGCTGTTTTGGTCGATTCCAAATAGCTTCAACGCCCGCGCCAGGTTTGGATCCAGGGCTATATGTTAGTGAAGGTGCCGACCAAGTAGATGGGTTCATAATATAATCAGGTGATCTAGCTTCAGCAAATTCTGGTCTCATAGAGGTGCTATTAGCGCCAGCAAACCCTTCTCTGGAACGATGCATAGCAGAAGCCATTATATCCATACCTTCTGACAAACTTATTTTGCTACAACTGCATAACATATGACCAAACATAATCCAAAAAATGACAACTATGGCAATTAAAATTTCTACCCGAAACTTATATGACCCAATAGATATTTCCATATTATACATAATATTTAGATAATAAATTTGTCTATGAGATTATTGTAATCTTTCACATCAACCGCATTTATTATTAAACTGCCATCAGTTGTTAATAAATGATATAATATTTTGTTAGTATTACTATTGCTTAATATCTGAACTAATCCATAAACCATCGTGTTATTTTCCAAAATATCACCAATGTTTACATATTTTATGGGTTTACAATAAGTGCGGTTACATAATTGTATGCCCGTATTTTCGTCAAACCCCATGTCGCCAACAATATTGTCTAAATTTTGGTATTTGGAATTTATTAATTCGTCCCAATCGCTGAATACTAGGTTGTTTAATTCAATTACTTTATTGTTAGTATTTAAGCAGTATAAAAACGGTTTATCATAATCAATGTTTAATGCATCAGGATGATTGCCTACGCGTATCCATTGTTCCTTGTATTTCACCAAATGGCTTTCACTAACTAGGATGTTATGTAAATTATACATTTTCATATGAGCTGATGTTACTTTTATTTTTGCGGTAACATAACTTCCATTGGCTAAAATATCACCAACCCGTATGTCTTGTATGGCTATGGTATTGCCATCGCGTAATGGTATTTTCGTATTTTCATCGAAACACCTTAATTTAGGAATACTAGCGGTTTTTATGTGAAGGACTTCGCTCATAAAATAAATAATTATAGCCAATGGGATAGCAATTGCTGCGAAAACGCTTGTTGTTGCGGCAGCCACAGGCCAGGTAAAAGGCATAATCCATAATCCCATAATAACGATAACTAATGCAACTAATATTTTAACAATAAAATCTAATATAGATGCCATTAATGCCTGAAGCGTATAGTATGTGCCTAACATGGTGTATAAACTGCCAGTCATAACGCCTTGAATTTTTTGAAAAGTATCCATCAAGGTGATAACTGTTTTTTGCATAGGTATCATAACATTTAACATACGTTCGAAAATGTCTTGGGCAAATTGTTTAAATCCGTTTCTAATTTTATTAATTAATTCTCTACTTTGTTGAATAGAATTTGCCATTTCTTGAAATATTTGTGTTAAGGATTGTATCATATAAAGAAATGGTTGCAATGCGTATCCAGATATGTTAGTTAATATGTTTTGAACACAAAATTGGAAATTGTCGCTGGTATATTGAAATGCGGATACGTCTTCTGGGCGCGTAATTAACCCTGCGAATAATATGTTTTGTGGTTTGCACCGTTGATTTATCCAATCATCCGCGATAGATTGTTTTGTTTGCATAACTTGGCAATAAGAAAATACGCTAAACACAAATAGTGTTATAAATATGAATATAAATACCGAATTGCCATATAAATCAAAATAAGATAACTTATCATAGGTCTCATTTATGAATAAAAGAGTACCCTTTATATTCGGTTGGTTTTGATTCATTTATATATTATATAAATGGATAATAATAAAGTAATAAAAATGCAAATACTTTGTTAGTTCATCGTCTTTGTTAGTTCATCGTCTTCCCAATCCCAAAAAACTTCAGCATCAATAGGAATGCGTCTATCAGTTGTTATTAAGCAAGAGAAATAATCAGGTACTAAACTAGGTTGTATATTTGCCTTGTTATAATGTTTCACTTGTATCCATTGGTTGTTAGTTTGGTCTAAGACAAAATGGTCACCAGTTACATAAATGTCCTTACCTGTTCCTGTTCCTGATATCTTATACAGTGGTTCTTTTTTAGAATTATCTACTTTTAAAACAGCAAATATTTGTCCCCCACCTTTTAATTTGGCACCCAGTGGTGCGTTTTCCATGGAACATATTAATCCATTATCGAGAGTAATTAGCGTTTTAGGGTGAAAACAAGAACCTATAGCTCGCACTAATTGTCCGCTTGGTCCAGCCCAGGCGCTATTCATAGTTTTAATGGAGCCGTCTAAAACATACATAATAGTTACAACAATGCCGATCATTTTACCGACCATGTCTTTGATGCTAATAATGATTTTTTGAAATTCAACAATTAGATTTAAAAATACGCCGAAAACGTTTTGTATAATTTCTGATATAAAATTTCGCATGGAGCTGAACATAATTCGAATATCATTGATGGAATTTGCGAATTGTCCACCGATAGACGTTAATGAAGTAATCATATAATTTAATGGTTGAAGTAAATAACCCATCATATTCATTTGAGTATTTTGTACACAATAAGTGAAATCATCAGATATGTTCTTTGAAAAAATCCAATAAGGTGGATTGCATCGGTACTTAGTCCAGTTTTCTCTAATTTCTAAAGCGGATTTAAAATACATCATAACGGCAATTTGTGCAATAAAGCCCAAATTAACATATAGGAGATTTAAATAATTATTTATTGTCGGCATAATCTATAATATTAAGATATATATTTATTTTGGTGTTTATTTGGCGAGAATAAATATATATATATGAAAACTACTTAAAGCGGTGGGGTTAACGGCTATATCTTTTTGTGCGCCGTCTAATGGACCTCCCCCTTACAATAGAGCCCCCTTTTGAACCATAATATACCCGATTTTGCGAATTAGCGATCGTATTGACATCGCCTTGTGAAACCGTTTTATCATAAACCGCATTGTTGTTAGTTGCAATTGCTAGTCCAGTAATTTGCGCATTTGTAGCACCAGTTAATGCTGGATTAGGCGCATAAGAAGGTGCGCTAGGGACAATAACCACCGGGGGATTATTACCGCCTCTAAGCTTGCGATGACTAAGCTTGCGATGACTAAGCTTGCGATGACTAAGCTTGCGATGACGACGACTACGTTTATTACGTTTACTAAGCTTGCGACGACTAAGCTTACGACGCTTACAAGATTTTATGCCACCATTTTGTCCTGTTAACTTGCTTTGTAACATATCGTTATTTTGTTGCGCTATTTTACCAGCTGTAAAAATATTGTTAGCGCCAACTGGATAGGATGCAACCACATTTGGCGGTAATGCATTTGTTTGAACAACTCGTTGGTTCATTATATAATATAAAAATATATTATAAGTTTAGATATAAAAATAGTATTCTAATTACTAATATAATGGACAATAATCAACGCCTTCATCTGCAAAAAATGATTAGCGCAAATAATGTAGAAGATACCACCGCATTAATACAAAACTTAAAGCATAGTGTTATATTACGTGAAAATGTGAATAATTTACTTATGTTGAAGTCCAAATATTCGGATTCGCCTGAAAATCTCCATTTAGAAGGAATGGTTGAATGTAATTTTTTATTCACCTATTACACCGATATATACAATAAGATAAGAAAAGACGAAATAGATTTAAATATATTGTTTAAGGCTTTTGATGTGCTAAAAGATATTGAAGATGGTAAAATAGATCAGCATGAAGGCGCATTTAAATTCGGTACATTATTAAAAGAGATTTATGTAGATAGTGCTTTAAAAAAGGCTGAAAAATTAGACGCATTGGCGGAAAATACCGCACCTGAATACAAGGGACCTCAAGTAAAAATGACATGGGCGCAATTTAAGAAACTAACAGGCAAACGATAAATGCCTGCAAAATAAAATAAAATTGATATTATTATTGTTTAGAAGTCGTAAACAACTATAACAATGCCTGTTCAAACTCGGTCGCAAACTCGTAGTCTAAGGGATACCGCAACAAATGATACTAACAAAATGTTAGAAACATTAACGGACATTGATGATTCGCTAGATAGAATATTATCGTATACAACCGCATACGCTACGATACCAAGGTTAAATAGAAAAATATTGCTGGATAAACCAGCATCAAGCGAAGATTTT
>Ga0315899_10009514_pt1 | contig 10444 bp, 5 predicted proteins | sample LakEriMetagenome_2_FD_203518 | JGI IMG/M metagenome (GOLD analysis project Ga0315899, IMG submission 203518) | Freshwater fungal communities from buoy surface, Lake Erie, Ohio, United States - Buoy 4 MA112 | ecosystem: Environmental > Aquatic > Freshwater > Lake | place: USA: Lake Erie, Ohio...
TCACACACACACACACACACACACACACACACACACACACACACACACGCAAACACACACACACACACACACACACACACACACACCTGGCGGTCAGCAATGCCCTGCAGTTCATCCAATTTGGACCGCGCGCGCACCTTTTCAAGTTCGCTCGGCGCCTGAGGAGCCTGGGACAGGGGGGCCGGCGGAGGAGCGGCTGCTCGCGTGAGCCCCCCCCGCCCTTGCACCGTCATCGTCACCTCCTCACCCTCCTCCCTCTGTCGAGGAGGGGCATATGCTGGAGTGGTGCTTCCTGCCTGCGAGTGTGTCTCGAAAGACTCGCGCATGCCGGGTCGCGGGACATCTGAGGTGCGCATGGGCGCTGTGCCGGTGCGACGATACTCTGCGTATGCCTGTTGCAGCTTCTGCTGCTGCTGCTGCTGCTCTGTAGCAGTTGATGCAGTGCGAGCATACGCATTCACAGGCTGGGAAGAGGAAGGCAGGTTGGCCTGCAAAGATGCGTTATTGTCGTAGGTTGCGCGCGAATAGGCCGCGGGTTGGGACGCCGACAAAGCTCCCGAGGAAGGAGTGTTGTAGCTAGCATATATGTTGTGCGAGTAGCCCTGCGGCCGAGATTGTTCTTGCGCACTGGGCCGCGGCTCCGGCATGGTCGAGCGCAGCGAGTGTTGGTAGGCTGGTTGCTGCCCGTGCTGAGGCCCGCCATATTGCTGCTGCATTTGCTGCCCGTACTGCATGGAAGAGTACTGTGATGACGTGAGCTGCGAGCCTGGCCTCCTGTTTGGGTTTAGGGTTTAGAGGGTTAGGGTTTAGCCTTAGGACGAGTACTGCGATGACATGCGCTGCGAGCATGGCATCATGTTTGGGGTTTAGGGTTTAGTTTTTAGGGTTTAACCTAAGGACGAGTACTGCGATAAGGTGAGCTGCGCGCCTGGCATGCTGTTACATAATAAGCGCGCATATGCACATGTGTGTGTGACGTGGGCGTGATCGCCCGGGAACCCGGGGCAGCGGGGCACCCACCGCTGCGAGGTGGCGTAGAAGCCTCCTCCCATTGGTTGCCCATACTGGTGCTGCATGGATTCGCAAGACTTGATTCATCCAAAAGCTCGTCCCCCAAACGGACTAATTCGGCGTCCTTAGGACAGCAAATAACGCGACCGGTCGATCAAAACATTCGTACCGTATTTCCCAAACAGACCGAAATATTCTGTCCTCTGCCGCCCTCTCCTTCAAACCTGGCTCGTGCTTGTGGACGGTTGTTGACGGCCGAGGACTCGAAGGACGGGAACAGCTGGACGTCGCTTTGACCCTGCGCTGTGGGTTCCGTCGTGCATGGACGATGCATCTGGCAGGTGTGTGCGCCCTGCGCCCTAGCGCTGCGTCCGCGCGCGCCTGTGGCTCATGGTTCCATGCAGGCAGCGCGTCACACGCGCGGCGGCACGGTGCGGTTGAGTGGGCGGCGTTAGCAGAGGTTGCGGTGGCTAGCGGACACATTCTGCGGCCGTGCGCTGTGTGTGTGCCGCCGCGACTGTGCCACATGCGCATGCGGGCGCGGGGAACCTCAATCGCATTGGGCTGTGGCGCACATGGCGGCGGAAAGCGCAAAGCGCATCAATCGTCGCGCAACAGCCACCGAGTGCAGCCTGGGCTGTGCGCTGGGGCGGGCTCTGTCTCCGACCCACACGCTTTGCGGGGCCTCTTTGGGCCAATTCATCGTGCACTTGCGTGCTCAAACCCTGCGCGCATGCGCGTTCCGCTTTTTAGCGGGCGCCGTTCGCTGATGAGGTTCTTCAGTATTCCCATGTCGGTACCCTGCGCCATGCTCGTGCCCAGGTGTCAGCGTCTGGGCATCTGGACACTGGCCGCACGCGCACATGAGCGGCGAATCAGCATTGCATGCATAGGTGTGCCCCTAACGCATTCGCGATATCGTGGCCACCGCTCAACAGGAAGAGGCGGATATGGAGGGAAAAAACCGGATCCTGGCGTTAAGAAGCCGGTGGCGCTGGTCATCCCGAAGCCGATTAACTTGCCCAGTAGACGTGCGTGCTCCTTGATTTCGTGATGCTACTTCCGTTGCCCTTTTGAATGCGCTATCGGCGTGCTTTTCGTGTGCCATCGGCGTGCATGAGTGGCCACGTTGCGTTTTGAACCTGGCGGGTGTGCTGTCGTGCAGGCAAAGAGAACAATGGCTTTGACCCCAACATACAGCTAGTTCCCGGGGGGTCATGGAACGGACCCAAGCCTGCAGGAGGTGCGGCGCCTGCTGCGCAGCCAAGTGCAGGCGCGCGTCCGACGGGAGCGCCGGCGCCGGCCACCACCTTTACGCTTCCAAGTGGCGGATGGGCATCTGGGCCCAGCAATGCAGCTCCGCCTCCGAGTTCAGTGCAGGAAGCACGGCGCGAAGCGCAGGACAAAAAAGACTTTCCCGAATTGGGCGCAGCTCCCAAACCTGCTGCGCCCCTTGCTGCGCCGCAGTCTCGCGCGGGCATGGGCCCCGCTTCGGGCCAGGGTGGCTCTGCCGGGTGGGCAGCCCGACCAGAGGAGTCGAGCACCTTGCGCCCGGCACCTGCCGTAAGGGCGCGCCCACTGGGCAAGGAGTGGGCGGAGGATGACGATGACGGCATGGATTTCAGCAAGCCTATCGTGATTAGCAGGGACGACGAGGCAAAAGGGCCAACAACAGCCAGTGTTGAGCCGCTGGACCCCAAGGAGCAGGCCAAGTGGCTTGCGATGAAGCAAGCACCGAAGCTGGCTCAGATGCAGGAAGATATAGCGATGCAGGCTCATAAGGACAAAGATAGGGAAAAGCAAGCCTTGGAGAGCGAGCAGGGAAGGGAAGAGGAGCGTAGGCGTGAGATGGAGCAGCGCCGGAAGGAGCAGGAGGAGGCTGACGCCACGCGCCGTGCGGAGATGCGTGCCCAGGAGTTGGCGCTCCGAGAGGAACATGCCAAGAAGCGAGAGGAAGAGGCCAAGAAGAAGGAGGAGGAGGCCGAGAAGGAGCGTCAAAGGCAGAAGGAATTGCTTGAGACTCAGTCGCAACTGATGGCCGAGTCGAGGGAGGCGGCGAGGCTGAGGCGGCAGCAGGAAGAGGAAAAAGCAGACGAAGAGCGCAAGGCGCGTGCAGCCGAGAAGCTCGCAGAGCTCGATCGCAAGCGGGCGGAAAAGCTTGCTGCGGAAGAAGCAGAGCGTGCGAAACGCGCAGCCGAAGCCCCGCCCCTGCCGCCAAAGCAGGCGCCTCCCGAGAGGGCAGGCATGGGGAGCATACTCCGTGCTGACGAGCGACGCCCCCCCCCTCCGCGCGCCAGTCCCTGGAACCAGCAAAACACCGACGCGGAGCGCAAACAGTGGGAGGAGTTGAGGAGGGATGATAGGCCCATGCCTCAGGGTAACAAGCCTGAAAGTAGGCCGGGCTATAACCAGGCGTCTTTTGGGACCTTTGCCAACCGTGGGCCTAATGCAGTGGAAGGAGTGCCTGCACGCCCCGCCCGCCCTGAGAGGGCCCAGCGCCAGCCGTTTGAGAACAGCGCAGGTAGGTTCGTCGTGGAAGAAATGGAGCCCGGAGCACTCCGCAAGGAGATGGCCGAACGGGAGAAGCTGCGTGAGAAGCAAGCGGCCAAAGATGCCGCGCGTAAGGAGCAGGCAGACAAGGAAGCGGCCGAAGGTCCGAGCAGAACGGAGCTCAAGCGGATGGCGCTCGAGGAGCGTAGGAAACGGGAGGCAGCTCGTCGAGCGCGCGAGGCTGAGGTGGCGCCGGAAGAAATCCAGAACGCTGATCCCCAGCGCGGCGCAGCATTCAAAGGCAAAATCCGAGGTCGTGCCTCAGCGCCGCAGCATGCGTCGGGCGTTGGTGTAGACACCGCCAAGAGTGAGGCGGCCGTCGATGACTTGATGGCGATGCCCATCAACAATGACTTTCTGACTCCGCAGCCGAATGCGTGGACTGGAAGCATTGGGGGGGCTTGGGGCCGCAGCCCTGAGAAAGCGGACGAGGGCGACAGGGGGAAGATGCAGGATGCAAACGACGTGGCAGCGAGGTCGGCAGATTTCCTGTTGGATGATGATGAGCACAGCCCTGAGAAGCTGGTTGGGATGGCTAGCGCGTCGGCGCCCAACCTCGTTGGCATGAGCGGTGGTGGCTTCGGCGGCGCTTGGCCCAACACGGTTGCTGGTGCTGGATGGGGCGTGGGCCCATCAAACGGCACGTGGGATGGCGGCACCTTCGGCGCCCCCTTCCCAGTCCTTTTCAATCCCATTCCGAATGCGCTGTTGCCGTCGCACCCAGTGTGGGACTCTGCCTCTGCAGGGGGCCTGCCTGGGTCGGATTTTCACTCGCAGTGGTCAAATGTGCCGCGCGGATGGAGTGCGCAACCGAGCCTGCAGACTGACGCGTTCCAGACGGGTGTAGGCGAGAATGCGCAGACAGACAGGCCTTCGACAGCGCCCGTCAACCGCAAACAGAACGGCAACCAAGACAACAAGGGCAAGCAGCAGCGCGAGCCCAAGTCAGCACGGGGCGGCAAGGCTCCTGGGCAGAAGAGAGAGAACGCACAGCTCGATGGCAGGGCGGCCGGCAAGGTCGAGGACAATGCGGCGGCATCTGCCGAGGTGACAGCTTCGGGGGCTCAACAGGGCGCAGGGCGTGGCTCTGGCAAGGGAGGTCGCGGGGGCCATTCGGACCCTTCCAACCCTCGCCAGAAGCAGCCGCGAACGCCGCGCGGAGGCAAGGGCAAGGCTGGTGCTGTTGCTGATGGCGAGGCTAGGGAAGCCAGTGAAGCGGGCAAGGAGGCCAAGGGCGACAAGGGCGAGGCCACCATCAAGTCCCGCGGCCCCAAGCCCGAGTTGTTTTCGAAAGATATCAAGCAACGCGCCGCAGCGCTTGTCAAGGAGAAGGAGAGCCAGGCTGCCAGCAGCAGGCCTGCTACTTCCCAGGCTGCTCAGTAATATGGCGACAAAGCGCAGAAGTCCGCTCTATCTCAGGCGGCATGCACGTAAATGGCGATTAAGTCCAATTAGCGTGCTGCCAAGGGTGTAACATTGGCGGGATCCAAAGGCGGGCGTTGGTGCCCAGCCGCAAGGGTTCAATGTTGCGGTGGGTGGAAGGGACTGGAAGTTGCGTGCCGACTTCACTCAAGCAAGCATCGCGAGCGAGATGCACACGAGGTTTCTGCTCAGTCCGGATAGTAAGTATTTTGCGGGTGACAGGCATGGTAAGTCTAGGCAGTATTTTTCACACCTTGTCACCAGGTTGTGAGTGCGAGGCGGCAGAACACTGAGAGGTCCAGGTGTTGGCTCATCCAATCTCTCCACAATCCAGTAGTACTGAATGAACACGATGTTGTTGGACGCTGCCAGGGCCTAACCTGCTCCCCCCCTCGTTCCCTTCCCCATGAGCACGACATTTCCGGACACCAAGGCCTCCCCTTCTCTTCTCTCGCGCGCGCTCTCTGTCCGTCCTTTCATCCATTCCTTTCATCCATTCCCACCTTTGCGGAAGGGACGCAAATATTTAGTGAGTCAGATTTCAGTGACGTGACCAAATGTCTCGGCACGGCCGACCTAATTGGCGCTCTCTTCGGGAGGGGGGGTTTGCAGACACGGCTTACCCTCTTCACCACTACCCATATTCATATCTACTTTTCTGCAATACGCTCCTCCGATGCAGGTATACTAACGTGGCTCAAGCGCTGCTCAAATTTTTATTCTCTGTTATAAAGACCAGGACAAGAGAAGGACATCCAGAGGTGAGAAGGAGGACAGACGTGACAAAAGCCGACAGACGGCCGCCGATTTGCCGGTCCGCGTTACGACAGCAGTCCCTGTCCCGGAAGTAACAAAGCCAGTGGCGAAGGCCATGCACTGAGCATCGAGCACCGACGAGTTCTCATCGTCTGCCACTTCTGTCACAGCATGCCCATGAATGAAGTCATTAAACGGAAGCACACCAAGGATACGTACGAGGGAGTGAGCTTTTGGGCCGCGAGGCGGCAGAAAGGAGTTGTCAATGCACAGGCTCAAAGATTCCAGAACCCTGCAGTCCGCCGGCACCAGCCCCTTCTGTAGGTGGACAATGTCGCCGGGCACCAGGTCGGAGCTGCGCACCAGGATGTTCTTTGCACTTCGCGTGGTCCAAACCCTGATTTGTTCCAGGCTGCTTTCGGCGACATGCTCACGGAGGCCGTCAAAGGCCTCTTGAAATCGGTCGAGAACGAACCCCAGGCTGAGCAATGCCCCCGATAGGCACAGCTCTCGGAGGACGGCTGGGTTTTCGCGCACTTTGCCCAGCTGCGTGCCAGCGAAGAGGCCTGCCGCAAGGGCAGCGGGACGTATGGCACGCAGGATCGCGGCTGTGAAAACGAGCGCAGGCGACAGCGTCGGAAGCGATGCAGGCAGCTCGTTTCGATCGTTCTGCGAACATGCGCGTGCGTATGCGCTCGCGGAGAGCCCGCGCGAGAGGGAGGTCTGAAAACGGAGCAATACTTCGCCAGGGCACAAGGTCCAGTAACCCCTGCCATGCGAGCCAGGGAGTCACGGCGTGGCCAGCAACACAAGCACCCGCAGATGGACGCCCGACAAGCACCATATTGAGTCCCGGAGGGGCGCACTGGCGCCCACCGAGCTTTCACCTTTTGTGCGCGCAGCAATTGCAGCACTCTGGATCTACGGACGTTGATAGCACACGATGGCCCGCTGGGCACTTCTCGTCTCCATCCAACTCCGTCTGTGCGCCGCTGGCATAGCACATCGCAAGGTACGCTCTGGCCTCTTGAAGCTTGCAATCTCTCCCAATGTCCTCCCAAATCCACCCCTCGAAAAAGCATCGTTTAGAAAAGCCAAAATCGTGCGAATCGAAAAAGCATCGTTTCGAGATGGGGGGGGGGGCTGAACATTCAACATAAAAGACCCGTGCAAGCTTATACGGTTTTCCAGGATGCACAAGGCGCTGCTTGCCGCGGCCGTGGCCTGCGGCCTCGCGACCGTGGATGCGTTCAGCGTTACCCCCCTGGCGGCGCGCGCCAGCGTCAAGCTGCAGTCCGCCTCGGCGCGCGCTGGCCTCAAACCGCTGCGCACCCCACTCTCAAAAGTCAAGCTCGCCCCACGAGCGGCGTCGGGTCTGAGCAAGATGCAGATGGCCAAGGTCAAGGCCGAGTACATCTGGATCGGCGGCCGAGGCGGCGGCGGTGACGACTACCGCTCCAAGACCCGCGTGCTCGACAGCATGCCCAAATCCGTCGACGAGCTTCCGCTGTGGAACTACGACGGCTCGTCTACCGGCCAGGCTCCCGGCTCGGACTCCGAGGTGTTCCTCAAGCCGGCTTTCATGTGCAAGGACCCGATGCGCGAAGGCGACCATATCCTCGTGCTCTGCGAGATGCTCCGCCCGGACATGACTCCCATCAAGGAGTCCACCCGCACCCTTGCCCAGGCCATCTTCGATCAGGCCCCAGAGGAGGTGCCCTGGTACGGTATTGAGCAGGAGTACACCCTGTTCAAAGACGGCCGCCCCATGGGCTGGCCCGCGTCCACCGCGCGCCCCTTCAACAAGAATCCTGACCCCCTCCTCCAGTTTGGTTACCCCGGTCCTCAGGGCGCTTACTATTGCGCCGTTGGCTACGACGTGTCTTTCGGCCGCCTCATCTGCGAGAAGCACTTGGACGTCTGCCTCAAGGCGGGCCTGAACGTGGGCGGCATCAACGGCGAGGTGATGCCTGGCCAGTGGGAGTACCAGGTGGGTCCCGCCGTCGGCATCGAGGCCGGCGACCACATGCACATGTCCCGCTTCCTTCTCAACCGGGTGTGCGAGGAGGCGGGCGTGCTCGTCTCCTTCGACCCAAAGCCCATCCCCTCAGATGACTGGAACGGGGCCGGCTGCCACACCAACTTCTCTACCAAGAAGATGCGCGCCGAGGGCGGCTACGAGATCATCAAGGAGGCGTGTGAGAAGCTGGGCAAGAACCACGCCAAGCACATCCGTCTGTATGGCGAGGGTAACGAGCGCCGCCTCACCGGCAACTGCGAGACCAACTCCATCAACAGCTTCAAGTGGGGTGTCGCCGACCGTGGAGCGTCGATCCGCATCCCGCGGTTCACCGCCCGCGACAACAGGGGCTACATGGAGGACCGCCGCCCGGCGTCTAACGTCGATCCTTACGTGGTGACCGCCCTCATCTTCGACACTTGCGTGCTCAAGGGCGACACCAATGTTTTCGAGGGCTACAACGCCAAGTCCGTGAAGATCGCTGATAAGATCTAAATGGTGGTGGCTGCCTGAAGCTAAGTCCTCCAGAGAAGTTTAGGCTCAAGTTCCTCTTTTCTTTCTCTCTGCTTCTCTCTCTATCACTCTTTCCCCTCCCTTCCTCTTTCTCTCTTCCTCTTTCTCTCTTCCTCTTCCTCTTCCCCTCTGCTTAATCAAGTGAATAAAATCATTCCTTATCTCCTCTCCTTTCTCCACCCTCTCTCTTGTTTCCTTCTCTCCTCCTTTTCCTTCCTTATCTCCTCTCCTTTCTCCAACCTCTCCCTGGTTTCGTTTCTTTTCTTTTCTTTTCTTTTGAAATAAAAAATTCACACCCGTTTCTTCTCTCCCCCATTTCTTTTCCAGTTCCTGGTTCACTAAAAATCTAAAGAAGGAGTTGGTTCGTGGCTCAAAAGATGGAGCTGGTTCCAGCCATTTTGTAAGGAAGCCCGCGGTTTTTCCTGCATAGGTGAGAGAGGAGAGGAGGGAAGTTTGAGAGAACGTTGGGAGGAAAAGGGGGGTGAGAATGGAAGAGGGCACCCAGGCTTCTTACGACCTACCCGCCCACACTTCTTACCAACTACCCACCCACACTTCTTACCAGCCAACAAAGCCATCGGAGTTCTCGACAACTTGCGAATAACCGTCATCTTTGAGCCACGAACTAGCCGTCTTAGAACGCGAGCCCGTCTGCATGGAGGGGAGAGACAAATGAGCATCCGTGACATCTATGTGTGTTACTATTGTTCCTGTGTTGCGTGTTCCTGTGTGTTGCAATGCGTGTTCCTGTGTGTTGCAATGCGTGTTCCTGTGTGTTTTCAAACGCCCTTTCCCCGCTTCTCTTTGTTCGTTGTCTCCCTTTACTGACCCTAAACCCTAAACCCTAAACCCCACTCTCGCTGACATACGTGTGTGTGTGTGTGTGTGTGTGTGTGTGTGTGTGTGTGTGTGTGTGTGTGTGTGTGCACAGACACACATGCATACCGCACATCCGACGACGAGTTTCGTAGCCTTATCTTAGGAACACATTAGGAACACATCATACCGCACATTAGGAACACATCATACCGCACATTAGGAACACATCATACCGCACATTAGGAACACATTAGGAACACATTAGTAAAACATCATACCGCACATTAGGAACACATTAGGAACACATCATACCGCACATCCGACGACGAGTTTCGTAGCCTTGTCAGGAAAATTTTCGGCCACGAGCTGTAGTTTTTTTTTGTGTTAGCTAGAACACGTTGTCGAGAACTCCGATGGCTTTGTTGGCTGGTTTGTTCTTTGTGTTAGCTAGAACACGTTGTGTTAGCTAGAACACGTATACACACCCGCCAACACACATCTTAGGAACACATTAGGAACACATTAGGAACACATTTAGTTTTGTGTTAGCTAGAACACGTATACACACCCGCCAACACACATCTTGTGAGCGTGTACACATACGTACACACACGTGTGCTATGAGCGTGTACACACGGGTTTAGTGGGTTTAGATAGACAGTTGGCTTAAATCTTGAGGAGGGAGCTTTTTCACGGGCTTGAGCTCGTCATCATCGACCGTAAAGTTTTGATTTTTTTTTAATTTATTACTTTTTAAATTTAAACCTTGAGGAAGGAACTTTTCACGGGCTTGAGCTCGTCATCATCGCGCGTAAAGGCCGGCACGTTGACACATGCTTCCTTGTTCGTCTGTAGGATTTAGGGTTTGGGGTTTAGGGTTCAGGGTTTGGGGTTTAGGGTGTAGGTCAGAAAGGTCCGAGGCATAGGGAGCGTGTTGCTAATGTGTTGCTAATGTGTTGCTAATGTGTTGCTAATGGGTTTAGGGTGTAGCTCAGAATAGGGAGCGCCCTGGAAGATTTCATGTGACACACAAGAAGCACACAAGGAACACACAAGGAACACACAAGGAACACACAAGGAACACACAAGGAACACACAAGGAACACACAAGGAACACCGAGTCATAGGGAGCGCCCTGGGCGATTTCATCCGGGCACCGCACATCCAGATATTTGTAACCACCTCCTAAAAGCTCGTTGCACTCCTGGTGTATGTCTAATGTGTTAGCAACACATTAGCAACACATTAGCAACACATTAGCAACACATTAGCAACACATTAGCAACACATTAGCAACACATTAGCAACACATTAGCAACACATTAGCAACACATGTCTCGGGTCAACCTCAGC
>Ga0315899_10009515_pt1 | contig 10444 bp, 7 predicted proteins | sample LakEriMetagenome_2_FD_203518 | JGI IMG/M metagenome (GOLD analysis project Ga0315899, IMG submission 203518) | Freshwater fungal communities from buoy surface, Lake Erie, Ohio, United States - Buoy 4 MA112 | ecosystem: Environmental > Aquatic > Freshwater > Lake | place: USA: Lake Erie, Ohio...
GCGGGTGACTCTTTTTCTCTGAGCCTTTAGTCGACAAGGGGCTACTGGGATCCCCCTATTCACAACATGGGATTCTATAGCAGGCTTGGGGAGAGCCCCAATACCTGAAAACATTTCGGGCCGGAGCCGACCCAGGAACAATACTCAGTGTTCTTGTCGCGCAGTTGGTAGGCCGCTTGGGCGGCGATGGATTCTGGAAGGGGGATTACGGGTGGGGGGTCCGGGTACGCCGCCCTTTTGGCGCACGCGGGATGAGTTCTGTACGGTATGGAACTCGGCTCGGTCACCTTAAAGAGAATTGGTTTATTTTGTTTTCCAATTAAACACTCAACACACACAGACGCGTTACAGTCAACAACATTCAGGTCTGCGGCCGCCCCGGTGACCGGGGCGTGATAAATCTCTGACCGGTATGGTAAATCTCTGATCCAATTTTACCGTCGCGAACCCGAACCAATACCTGGCCAGAACCAATTTTACCGTCGAACCGACCAATATCTGGCCAGATATTGGTTCGCGGTTCGCGACGGTAAAATTGGTTCACCGGTCAGAGATTTATCATGGCGGCACCGAGACACTCGCTGCCGCGGCCTCGGTGCCAAGGCACCGTGACAAAGTGCAGGCCCGGCACGCCCGGTATTCTGAAATACGTAATCCGTAGTAGGTCATTTTTGCGGAAGGGAATCTGTCGTAGTCTTGATTACTTGTTTGGTGTTTCCAAAAATAGTCAATTTCCTTTTTTGGCTTCTTTTTTGGTGTGAATGGCTCTGTTCGCAAAAAAAACCTGTGCGAAAAGTCACGTGTTATTTGCGCTACGGATAATGGGGTTTCCACAAGAATCCTAAACCGTGACGGTGCGATTTAATTCGGAGCCTAAATGGTACAAAAGGGGTTCAGCTAAACGTTCGGTATTCACCCTAGTTGGCCTCGCGCACGGAGTAGTAACGGAGAAACTGCGTTTTCCGTGACTTTGTGACTTTGTGACTTTGTGTCCGTGGTAACGGAATCCGTAAAATTCCCAGCAGGCTCGGGGGAGGCCACGGAAAACCATTTCACGTTTGTCTCCGGCGGCTGGGGGTAAGTTCTTACCAAGGCTTGTGGTCTTGAATTACTTGTTTGGTGTTTCCAAAAATAGTCAATTTCCTTTTTTGGCTTCTTTTTTGGTGTGAATGGTTCCGTTCGCAAAAAAAACCTGGCTGCTGAAAAGTCTTGTGTTATTTGCGCTACGGATAATGAGGTTTCCACAAGAATCCTAAACGGTGCGATTGAATTCGGAGCCTAAACGGTACAAAAGCGTTTCCCTTTCAGCTAAACGTTCCGAAGTTCGGTACTGTATCATTCACCCTAGTTGGCCTCGGGCACGGAGTAAATTAGTAACGGAGTAACTGCGTTCCCGGGGGAGGCCACGGAAAACCATTATCTTTCACGTTTGCCTCTGCTGGGTACACCGTGACACACACACCCAGACCCCCACTGACTGAGATGGAAGACCGGCGTGCGACAGTGACAGACGCGTCACCGTGACAGTCAACAACATTCAGGTCATACTCGTCTGCGGCGGCACCGAGACCCCCGCTGCCTCGGTGCCAAGGCACAAAGTGCAGGCCCGGCACGCCACAAGGGCGGAGTCGTCGTGGAGAAGGCGACTGGGAAGAGCGTTTCTTCGCCAGAGGAGAGCGAGGAGGAGGAAGAGGAGGAGAGTAGTGAATAGTGGGCCGTTTATAAAAAATTTCCCAAGTAATCACTTCATAAATAAATAAAAAATAATTTTCTTTTTCCGGCGAAGCAAAAGACAGCGCAATTTTTGCCTTTTATTTTTTACTTCATAAGCGAAACGGCCCACTATTCACTACTGAGGAGGAGGTCACCCTCTGTTGCAGCGCCGTGGACGGATAGAGGGTGACCTCAAGTTCATGAAGGATCACAGTCTTGATCAGTTGTTCACAACTCAGCGTGTGCCGTTGGCACACGGGGACAAGTCCAAAATCCGAGAGCTGCGCCTGGGGCTGGTGGAGGAGGAAGAGGAGAGAATATGGAAAATGGAAGATGCACGGATGAGGTTGGAGGAGGAGGTGGAGGTGACGAGGGAGCAAGCGGAGCTGCTCAAGAGGAAGGCAGAGGCGGCAGCGCAAAAGAAAGCGGAGGGAGATGCTGCCAGACAAGCAGCCGCTGAGGAGCGGGCAGTCCGCGAGAGGGAGGAGGAGGCACGTCAAAAACGTGAGCAGGAGGAGCGGGTGAGGAGGAGCATCGATTGAGGAGGTGCTTGATAAACGCCTGGAGGCAGCACGTAAAAGGTTTCAGGAGGAGAAGCAGAAGCGACACCGTCCGGGTCTGGAGGCAGACAGGATCAGGGACCTGGCTGTCGCGAAAAAGAGCAGGGCAGAGAGAGAAGTGCAGGCAAAGGGCCACTTACAATACAAGGCCTGTTTTGGCAAGTGCAACCATCCGGATTGCAGAAAGAAGAAAAGGGAGCTTTTTGGATCGGACAATTATTGCTATGACCCTCGGGTTCTGGCAGCTGCTGTTGTCACAGCCACGGAGAAGTTGGCCCGGGCTCAAGTTGCGGTTGATGCTGCCAGGAACGATCCCTCGTTCTTGGCAGCTGAGGCAAAGGCCAAGGTGGAAGAGGAGACACACACGGCAGCAGAGGTAGCGTTTGCTAGCACGAAGGCGACTAAGCAGGAGGCGGCTGTTGCCGCTGCCAAGCACACGGCCAATGTCAGAGCGAAGGAGGCACACCAGGAAGCCGCAGCAGCAAAGGAGGAGGCTGAGGCACAGGCCAAGGCGGAAGTGGAAGCAGCTGCATCGCTCAAGAGGCAAGCAGAGGCAACAGCGAAGACAGACGCTCAGGCAGAGGCTGCTGACAAGCATTCAAACACAGAGGCACAAGCACGCGAAGCCTTTTTCGAGCGCCTTCCTTTCGCAGCGGCCAAGGCAAAGGAGGCGGAAGAAAAGGCACGCGAAGCCTTAGTCCTGGAAGAGCGCAGACAGGATGAGCAGCTGCGTGCTGCCGAGGCGAAGTGCAGACGCAAATAGGAGGAGTGTGAGGAGAAGTCCCTCTGGGAGGATAGGCAGGAAGAATTTGCCGCTGCCAAGCAAACAAGGGCGAAGGAAGCACAGCAGGCAGATACGGCCGCCAAGGAGGAAGCTCAGGCACAGGCCAAGGCGCACGCAGAAGCAGCTGCAGCGGTCAAGAGGCAAGCAGAGGCAAAGGCCAAGGCGGACGCGCACGCAGAGGCTGCTGACAAGCATTCAAAAGGCGAGAAGCAGGCACGCGACGCTTTTCTCAGCTACCCCACCGCTATTCTCGGCTACTCCACCGCTAGCTACCCCACCACCAGCTACCCTTACGGCTACTCGGCTGCTGCCAAGGACACGACGTCAGCAAAGATTGCAGAGACAGATGAGTTGGACATTTCAGACATCACGTCAGCGGATGTGCAAGCTGCCATTGCCCAGTTCGTGGCGGAGGAGGACGCGAGTGACGATAAGTTTCGTGGCGAGGAGCTGGTGCTGGGCAATCCCGAAGAGTCCGACTTGCGGCCGCTGATCGGATTTGGTGATGACAGGATTTTCGGTGCGAGCATGGATGACCCCTTGCAAGCGATGAAGTTAGAGTGGTACACACATGGCACTGAGGAAGACATAGCAAACTGGAAGTATGTGGTCAACGGTATTGCTTGCAGCCCAGAGAGGGTCCCGGAGCATGTCAAGGGATCCCAGGATGCTGCAGTATTCGACATTGGGCATGAAGGGATGACGTTGGAGGATTTTGTGAAGTTGCCAGCAAGTCAGCAAGCGGGGCTGAAGAAAGCGGACATAATTGTCGTGCGTCTATGCAGCAGCAGTTCGTATAAGTTTTTCAACAAGAGTATGCGGGGGAAAACCCGCACACCATCAAGGTTTCCGTCTATGTGCTCAACGAAGCGCTGAAGAAGTTGCGCAAGGTAGGCGATAAGGAATCAAAACGAGTACAACCAGATCAAGGTCCTGCGGCGTGGCATGAAGGACATTAAGATGAACATCTCATCGCGATGAGATGTTCGCGATGACCGGCGGCACGGTCCGTGCCGCCGGCCATCGCGAACTTTGTTGAGATGTTCAAAGCTTGTTAAGATGTTCAAAAACTTTGGACATGAGATGTCCAAAGTTGGCGATGACCGGCGGCACGGAGCTTTCTTTCATGGTACACATATATATATACTTTATACATGTGTATGTATATGTATTATATATAATACATATAATATATACTTACATACATATAGTATAAACGTATTACATACATACAATAATAATATCATATATATATACATATATGATATACAGTCGACGACTGATGACTTCGAAGTCGCCAAGTCGTTCGCGGCCAGTCGCTGCGGCCTCATCTTCGAGTACTTCACGCAGGGCCATTCAAGGGGCGTCGAAATTGCGGAGTTCTCCATGTATCCCAAGGAAAGGGAGTTCCTACCTCATGCTCGACAAGGTGTGTTGCTAATGTGTTGCTAATGTGTTGCTAATGTGTTGCTTGTTCCTGTACCCATGCCTAACCTACCTCATGCTCGACAAGAGCAAGAGGATCAGGAGGCTGGAGGACGGCACCATCGTTGTGCCTGTCATCCCGCAGATGGCTTAGGCAAAGTCATCTGCGGGATGCGCACTCGTCGAGCCACGGATACCGACACAGAGGAAGTCGGGAACCGGCACGGGAGCGCAGCGAATCTTCGCATAGAGTGACAGGGCTGCTGACCTCGACAATCGCAAGTCAACAGCTGCGTATCTGTTCCTTCTAGACGGAGCCTCCTGCAGTTGGAAAGTCAAAATCTCACAAGAGTGAAGAACTTTAGCCCAAAGGGAATATCATGTCACTAGACCTGATTAGGACCTAATAGTGCCTTCTCTTTTGGCCAAGGGGGGGGGGGCGGATGATGAGCTCTCACTGCCCTTGAAACACGTCTGACAAATTATGGGGGTATGGTAAGCGCGGAGGAGGAGGAGGAGGGTTAGGTTTTAGGAGCTGGAGCAGATTTCTGCTCGTGCGAGTATATACAATAGGCGAAAAAATAAAAGCACAAAAAGAGAAAATCACATCGATCTAGGGCCGCGAGTGCCCAGAGGCGGTGTTACGTGACAGGGCGTTGCACTTAAGCATGTATCCTACTCCTCACATGACTCTCTCTCTCGCTCTCGCTCTCGCTCTCGCTCTTGCCCTCTCTCGTTCTCGCTCTCTCACTCTCGCTCTCTCCCTCGCTCGCTCTCTCTCAAACTCTCTCTCGCTCTCTCTTGCTCGCTCGCCCTCTCTCTCTCTCTCTCCCTCTCATTCAAGAACCTGGGGATGTTCACGGACTGGAACAGACGTCGCTGCTGGGCTGTCGAACAAGATCAAAGCAGACATTTCACATTCCGAGCCTCTTCTGACGGCGAGTGGAGGTGAAGGGTCGTTGGTTCATCAGTATGTAACGTCAGCGTAGCTGGCCGCTCAAATTGCCATGTGGCAGGACGTGGGAGACACCAAGATTAAGTTTTGCGCATCGAAGCTGTCGCTGGGCAATCCCTCTGAATCCGATCTACGGGAGATGCTTGGGCTCGAGGCACACATTCTCAAAAGTCATTATATAGTGGATCTATAGCATAAATGTACTAGGATACTACCGTTTGCGAACTTCTGTCAGGATAACATCATTTTCGGCATGACCATGGAGGACCCCGTGAAAGCGATGAAGTTCGAATGGCGTCAAAATGGCACTGAAAAGGACTGGGCGAACTTTCGGTATGTGCTGGAAGGTCGTGCTCGCGACCCAGAGTTCGTGAAGAGTGGGTCCCGGAGCATGTCAAGGAGAGTGGGTCCCGGAGCATGTCAAGGAGAGCTTTTCGTCGGGAGACTACCAAAATAATTTTTCGAATAGTGTCGTCATTAGATTTTACATAAAAGGTTTTTTTTTAAAAAATCAAGACATTCTAGTTAACTATTCAGTAAATCAATGGCATCGACTGCCTGCTTCGCGTGGACATGTGCCCTGTCGCGGGGTGCGGCCAGCAGAGTTCAGGAGCCCCCTGCTGCATCATTCCCTTCCTCTTTCATGTGCCCTTCCGTGTGCGCTTCCCCCCCAACAATTCCTGCTCCTCTGCTCCCTCCATCCCCCTGCGCCTCAAACTTAAATCGTGAGGGACTGACGACTTTCTATGTCGAACATCCACCATTCCAGCCTTCTGCGGAGAGGAAGTAGGAGTTGGGGCAGGTGTGCAGAGGGAATGAAAGAGGAGACGGGGAAGGGCAGGGGAGAGAGCGTATGTTAAGCCAGGACAAGGGAAAATAAACACAGAGCAGTTGAAGGGTCGTGCGGGAAGAAGGGGGCACTCGAGGAGAGCGGTAGGAGGAGCAGGTTGAGGTCGACAGAGGAGGAGGGGGTAGGGAGAGGGAGACAAGCGCTGCTTGAAAACATGAGAGCATGATAGGGACTAGCAGCGAACATAGAGAGGACCCTGTGCTTGGCACAAAAGAGGAGACTCCGGCCTCCGCCTCCACGACCGAGCGCCGGCGCGCTGGTGCTTGCTTCATCAGCTGACGCCTCTCCACCATCCTGCGATGACCGTTGACCTGCATCCCCTCTTGCCCCCGCTTCAACCCCCTCTTGCTCTCCTCGCTCTCCGCCTTTTTCTCTGCTCTCTATCGCCACTGTTTCTCGCACTTTCTGCTGTACACATCTCCCAACTGCAACCGCGTCAAGTGCATGGCTACCGCCGCCACAACCTCGCCCTCCCCCCCCCTCCCCCCTCCTGTCGCACTCATCCTCTGTCTTGTCGTCTCCCCCGCCAACACCCCCCGCACCACGCCTCCCTCGCTTCTCAGTCCGCGTGCCAGGTGCGGCGCGACCGCCTGGGGCGCAAGGCCTCGGATGGAGGTGTTGGCGGGGGAGACGCCGAGTCAGAGGGCGATCACTGTATGTACCTCGCTTGCCGCAGTCCTCGGCTGCGCAGCGCTTAGTGACGAGGTCGGTGTGCCAAGGCTGCTTATGTTGGAGGCAGAAGAGCGGTCGCGCGTTGCTGCCTTGTGACGCATCGCCAAAGGACGGGCGTTTCATGCAGCCGATATGCGCCTATATACATGTACACACACACACACACACACACACACACACACACACACGCACACACACACACACACACACATGTTGCGTTGGGCACGTAGACATAGAGGGAGGGGGGATGATGGAGGGAAAGCGCGCGCGCATGACGAACGTGAGCGTGCAGCCATGTGGCGCTGCTGTATATGCAGGTCGCAAGATTCCAGCTGTAGCGCCTGCCGAAATCAATCTCTGCCGTGCGCAATCAGTGCCCTTGCACACCACCTCTCCCTCTAAAAAGTGCACACCGCCTCTCCCTCTAAATCGGGTCATCTCTCTATCTCTCTAAAGTAGCTCCCGCTTCCACATACTTGACGCCTTCCGGTAGCCTTTTCCCCACACCCTAGTCCTTCCATTCCTTACTCCCTACTCCCTAGCCCTGGCTTCCCTCCCCCCCCCCCTCCACACGAAGGACTCCTCCCTCCCCCCTCCACACAAAAGACTGACTTGGCAGCGACGGTTGCGGAGATCAATGTCTCCGGGGCGCCGGTGGGGTCCACAGAAGAGGGGCATCTTGGTGAGCGGCGATCCGTAGTTGGCGCGTTTGCTGCATTTGCACGCGCAGCGCACGCTCAGAAAAAAAATATTCACGGGCACGAGATGTATGTGTTTGTGCGTGCATGCGTGTGTGTGTGTGTGTGGGCTGTGTTGGCTCGCGCCCATCAACCCACATCCACCTATGCATGCAACCATACGCCGCTCGATACCTGCATCCCTCCTGCGACAAACAATTTGGCGGCTGCAAGCGCGTACCGTCACCGTCGATGCTGCCGTCTGGGTCTCCCACTGCCGGGTAGCTCCGCGCCGAACCCACCGTGCGCGACGACCTCAGACTCGGCCGCCCGACGCCCCGCCGTCTCGCGCCAACGGTTAACGCGGTGGCATTGCACCCCGAGGTACTACCTGCTTCTGATACTGTTGGCGCGCGCTGATGGTCCGCAGGAGCATGAGACTGAGACTCACCGCGCAGGCGAATGTCCGCGGTGGCAAGAGCCCCACTCCTGCCAACGCTGCTGCTGGATACGCACATGCATGGAGGTGAGGGCCGCTATGTTTGACCCACGCGCACAGAGCAGAAAGCCCGCACGCGCGCGTATTGTGTTCTTGTGTTCCTGTGGTGTTGTGTGCGTGCGTGCGTGCGTGCGTGCGCGACTTGCTACCTGGCGCCGGTGCAGGCTAGGCACGTGCACAAAACGGCAGCAGCGGGCGCAAATGCGATGCGCCGGAGACGCATTCGCCAGGGTCTTGAGTCTTCAATGCGGCGGCGAGTCCCTTTCCCAGACCAGCGCGGCAAGAGTTGGAGGGGCAGAAGGCGTGGAGCTCAATTGTATGCTTCAAGCACAGGAATCACCAGCGGTCCAAACGAACACCATGAGCAGAATGCAGAAAGCAGCTCTGGAGCAGGGAAAGCTCTTTGGAAGCGCTTTCCCTGCTCTTCTTAACCTTTTGCCCTTGCCCTTCTCCGATCCTGCCGGATTTCGATTGAGGAATGCCATCAGCAGTGGCGATTCCGATCAGAAGCACAACCCCGCGGCATCTGCGTGTGAACGCCTGAACTGCCTGAACAGTTCAGGCACATTCGGCCTACGCCCCCGTCACTGAACCACGAACATCACGGAAACTCTTGCGAAAGCGTTCAATAGTCGGCAGGGATGCTGCCGCAGTACAGCGACGGATCGGCGAAGGGAAAGGGGAAAAAAGTCAAGAAGAAGAAAGAGCTCTCCCTGATCCAGAGCTGCATCCTTCTTATGGTTCTCTTTTGGATCATGGGCTTCGCGGGCTACTTTTACCGCTCCCTCGAGCGCATGCACGGAGCAGACGCAAATGGATACATAGGGCTGGTGATACTGGGCCCGCACACTCGCGCTGGACAGCAGTGGATAGAGCGGTGTGAGGCCTTTTTCAGGGGCGTCGAGGAGCGCTTTGCCGTCCCTGGCTGGTCCGAAGAGATTGAAAAGAGCATTGGCAAGTACAAAGAGGGCGAGTATCTTGAGCAGGTCCGTGCGCGTGAGCGCGAGATCACAAAGGAGGTGGACACAAGTCTGGGCAGCGCAAAATTTCCGCCTGCTCTCACCTCCCTGCTCTCGCCTGCTCTCGCCAAGTCGCAGGAGCACGGTGGGGCCGCTTTCCAGGCCGGGACTGCTCTGCAGAAAGGAGAGCGCGGTGGTGCCCACAGCTCGACCAAGGATCCCAACGCGCTGCCCGAGGGGTCATACAAGGGGTCATGCGACCAGTGCGTCCTGGTGGGATTTGCGCCAGAGCAGCAACTGCGATGCACTTGCACGAATGGAGAAGGGCATGGCACAACATCGTTCCTCCGCCTGTCAACATGCAAAAACGGCGAGTGGGTCGGCAATCTCGATGGCATACTCTCGTGCGAGCCAGTCCCGGAAGGTGCTGACACTGTCGTGCGTCCTGAGATGAGAGAGGAGTGGCGGGAGAGGGAGAGAGGGAGGGATGGAGGGGAGGTAGGTGGGCAGTGAGAGAGGGGGCGCCCCAAACGTGCAAAACTGATTGTGACTCACAAACACCTCGCCAGGCGCAGCAGCGCGCGAGAGAGACCGGGGAGGCAGCCATGACGCAGCACCACAAACCGGGCAAGAGACAGACGAGAAGGGCACATTCCATTCCGTGAGCATTCACACACAGGAAACCCACGCACACGCCGCCAACGCTGCGCCGTCTGCAGCTCGAGCTGATTTAGGCGCCGGGGCTGGCGCGCTCTCCCCTCTTAGTGCGCAGGGAGCCGATGCGGCAGGTGGAGGGGGCGGCAAGATGGCGGCGGGCGGGGAGCTGCGGCTGTCTGACGCGGACTTACACTTGAAGGACCACATCAAACTGCGGGAGGCCAACGCAGAAGCAGCAGCAGCAGCAGACCCCGTAGCTCAAGTTGCAAGCCAACGTGATGCTCAAGTAGCAAGCCAACGTGCTGACCTGGACGCAGGAGCCGCTGGCAGGCCGGCGTTGCCGCGGCGTCCGACAGGGCGGCCGTGGGATGCGGCCAAGACTGCAATTCTGATCACGGTGATCGACCCCGATGACACGCAGGCCCTCAAGGCCACGCTCGAGTCGCTCGAGAAGATCCCAAATGTGCGAGACCACGAGATCTTCGTGTCGCAGGATGTGCCGAGTTCGCGCCTGAACGCGCTTGTCGTCAAGTACCAGGCAAAGGGCACCGTGGTCCACGTCATGTTGAACCTGGAGAAGGTGTATATGTCGTCACTATATAATACACGAACACAAACAAACACACACACACACACACACACACACACACACACACACACACACACACACAAACACACACACACACACACACA
>Ga0315899_10009517_pt1 | contig 10444 bp, 1 predicted proteins | sample LakEriMetagenome_2_FD_203518 | JGI IMG/M metagenome (GOLD analysis project Ga0315899, IMG submission 203518) | Freshwater fungal communities from buoy surface, Lake Erie, Ohio, United States - Buoy 4 MA112 | ecosystem: Environmental > Aquatic > Freshwater > Lake | place: USA: Lake Erie, Ohio...
TAGCCCTGATGGACGTTGGATTGCGTTCGACTCTAACGCGGCACCATCTGTAGCGGGAACCGGTTACACAGGCGGAACCAATCCTGTTACCGAAACAGTTGATGGTGACCCTGCTACGGCTGCAAACGTAAACGCATCAGGTAAGCGAAATATTTTCATCTGTGGCATTTACGGTGCTAATCCCCGCCAGTTCACAAGCCGCTATGCGGGAGCTGCCGATACGGATAACGTGCAGGCATCCTGGTCCAGTCTCCGCGCTAACCCATACACGAATGCAGCAGGTACAAACCTCTACCTCGTATGGGCGTCGACTCGTCAACCGGATGTTGTTGGTAACCCAACGGCATACACTGATGGTGACACACATGATGTTTACATGGCGCAGGTCTCTGCAAACAGTGGAAACTCACTGCTCACTGAGCTTGCACCAACCGTAGCGCAGAGTGCGAAACAGGTTACAACAGTCGATCCGACATATGTATACGACGATACATATCCTGTATGGTCGCCTGTTATCACGATGAACCGGGTCGCGTTCCAGTCTGATCGTACGGGTAACCTGAACGTCAACAACTTTGGTGAAGGATTCACAGCTACGCCTGGTAAGCGTGACTTGTTCCTCGCTAGTGCACTTGATGTATCTGCTCCAACCCTCCTTCGTTATGACACGAATTCCTCAACTGGTGAAATCGTTCATATCAATCAGGGGACGACTTACAATCCAAACGCATCGATTCGTAATCGTGATCAGGGGCTTCTTCCTGGACAGGATGTCTTCTTCACAGTTCGCGCTGATGATCGTGAAGCGGGTATCAAGTCGATTTACCTTCAGTTCAAGAATCCAAACTCGTACTTCCAAGCTGCCGTACAAGGTGGAACCTCACGAGAACACAAGGAATATCGAACTGGAAGTGCCGCTAAGTATCTATTCCAAGAAAGCAATGTCCCTCTTGCATGGCAAAATGCATCGACGGGCAATACTGTTGGTACAGAATACGAAGCTGAAATCGTAACATTGGACGGCGCATCGTATGTTCGCCACCGTTTCAATGGTGGACCAGCATACGAAGCTGGAAGTGATGACCAAATCGCGTTCACTGGCGCGACATTCCCACCACTCAACGGCCAGGGCGGACGCCCGAATATCTGGTTGGAACTTAAGCCACTTGTGGATGCCGATGGAAATCCAGTCCTTCCTGCTGATGGACGGGGTGGAGTGCTATACGGCGCAGCATGGAAACTTCCAGCTGAAGCATCCGACTGGTATCTCGACGTCGTCATGTACGACAATGCAGTTAGTCCGTTTGGAAACGGGTCTTCAAACTGGATTATCTATGACAACGTATGGGGCTTCTCAACCGCGTTGCCACCAAACGCGACAGAAAAAGATATTCTCTTTGTCTCTGACTACACACTTGGGCAAAAATTCTTTATCTCTCGTTCCGGTCAGTTGGTTGGTTCCCCTGACAACCGCCTTCCGATTCAATTCGGAGCTGAGTCGTACTTAACTGACTCTGACATGGCACGTTATCCAAGTGAGCAGGCAGGTAGCACCGCTCCTCCAGCACCTGGAGCGACTGATTTACGTGCATGGTCAGGTGTAGGACCATGGATTAACAGCGGTGGAACTGCAAGCGGATTCAGGCGCAACCGTGGGGGGACAGTCGTCAACCCAGGAATGCCGCATCCACTTGGAGTTGGCTCGTACTACGATGAGCTTCTCGAGTTCCAGCCGAGGGTTGGTTCAAATGGGTCGACGTATGCGCTCCCTGAGCAAGGTCGGTACTCAATTTGGCGTGTCTTGTCTCGTGGGCCGGTCCCATCCGAGCTCCTCCAGGCTTATCTCCCAGCAACCGGGACCCAGCCTGCTGATACACGGGTAGGTGAGCGAACATCCCGATCGACAAAAATCTACAACCGATTGGTCATCTGGTCGTCGCCATTTTCCGGAAACCTCTTCGTGGGCCCCGGATCTGTAACAGACCTCAAAACTCAGAACCTACTTAGTACCTATGTATCAAGTGGTGGACGCTTGATGATTAGTGGACAGGACATCGGATTTGCACTCGCTGGCAACGGTCAGGCAAACGATTTCTTCACCAATACACTCAAGGCTACGTACACTACGGATAACTCCGGTGGTCAAACATTAGCAGCGACTAGCGCTAACCGATTGACTGCGGATTCTTGGTCTGGTACCGGAGCTACGAGTGCCTACGGTGAGACAACCGATGGTGCTACGTACAACTACCTCGCCTTGAATGGCCGATCTTTGCTCCTGAATACTTACTTTGTTTCAGGCAGCGGCGTCGGTGATGCCAGCCGAACGGCTGATCCATCTGGGTTTGGTAAGAACGATGTTGTCGCGCCGATTGCAGGTGCTGTTGCTGACTTCAACTACAACACTGGCGGTGCTGGAATCATCACATCCACCAATACCAATGGTGGAATGGTCGCGTACGCATCATTTGGCATCGAGTCCATCAGTAATGATTGGTACACATGGACGCCAGCTGGTGGCGGCCCGGTCAATATCGCTACACGTGGTCAGCGAGCTAAGTTGATTGCCAACTACTCGATGGGCTTCCGTACGGCAACACTGACCGGACGTTTGGTAGATGAGCAAGGATCACCTGTTGCAGATGCGCTCGTTCGGGCAATAACTGGTGCCGAAACTGCACCGGCTGCGGGAACTGCGATCACGGATGCAGGTGGATTCTTCCAAATCGATGGATTGGATGGTGGAATCTACGGAATCTACGGCTACAAGCCTGGCTACTACACGCAGCACACTGCCGGTGAAGTGGTCCACGGAACAGGTCGCCGAAATATCTCCTTAGTAATGAAACGTGCTAACCCAGGTAAGTTGACAAGCATCACAACGACTGCTCCAACTCCTGGTGGTGTCCTCGCCCTTGATAAGGTTACTCCGATATCAAATATAGAGGTCCAAGCTCGTCGCTTGAATCCTGATGGTAAGACGTCGGTATTCTCTGCCATGAGCCGAGATGCATCCGATGCGCGTATCCCAGCAGGGTCCTATGAGCTCAAGGATCTTCTGATTGGCGAATATGCAATCTTGTGCAACGCAAAAGACACATATGACACCGATGGCAATCTGATTCCAAACCCGAACTACAACCCAGGCTACGGAACGGTACTTGTAACCGCCGCAGCGCAGGCTGATCGGTTCAAGCTTGGTCCGCAAACGACCATTACAACCGTAAACGGACGGGATGTACTTACGGTCGGAGAAGATAAAAATCCGCAAATCGACTTCTATCTTCCGAGTGCCCCTCAGCCGATCAGCGGTCGTGTAATCAACCGCACAACAGGTGATCCTATTCAGGGTGCGTTTGTCAGTGCAGTCTCAACGGAAACCGGAGCTGTTGTTGCAACCGCTACAACAGATGCCGACGGACGGTATGCACTGTCTACGACATCTACTCCGTCATCAAACCTCTTGCCTGCTGGCGGTTACACATTGACCGGTACAGCACTGGGCTACGGGAACGACACGGTTCAGGTCTCCGTTCAGGGAAATACTCCGATTGTTGCAGCTGATCTTCGACTGGTTCCACAGGCTCCAGGCTCGCTGAGTGGCAACGTAACAGGAATCCTTGGAAACGCCATCGATGGAGCATCTGTCAAGCTGTTCCTCGACCGTGGCGGTGTTGTCGAAACAACCCCGACATACACTACGGCGACTGGTGTGGCGTCATCGGCTAACGGCTACGTCTCGAACTTCCGTGTGGACAGTGTTTCGCCTGGTAAGTACGTCGTCGTCGTTGAGAAGAGCGGTCTTGTGTCCGACCCGGTACAGTTGGTCGCAACGGTAGTAACCGGTGTAGAAACCAAGTCGGTAAACTTCCGCCTGTTACCTCCTCGTGTCTACGGTGATGGTCTGCAGCTCGTGTCGGTTCCGTATCAGTACACTGGTACGACGGCACGCGATATCTACGGTCTGTCAGCTACCGGAGACAATGACGGTGATGGAACGGCAGGTACTGCTTCTGACATCGCTATCTACAATACGTTCAACATCGCGGACTGGACTGGCGTCGAGTACAACACCGGAGCAAATGTCCCTCTAAATACAGGTAAGGGCTACTTTGTCAAGTTCGGTGCTATTACAAGCGTCGCCAAGACAGGTACTCCTATTCCAGGAAACGAGTTCGTTGTTAGTCTGGCTCCAGGTTGGAACCTGATCGGACATCCTTTCACGAATCCTTCGAATCCTAGTGCTGCCGGCGTTGATCTTGACCTCTACCAAAATGCATCGGTTCAAGATGATGCAGGCAATGTCTACACAATGACACAGGCAGTTCAGCTGAATCTTGTATCTGGTGTTTTGTTCGGCTACACAGGTAGCAATAGTGGTGGTCAGTACTTTGAGACACGTGTCCTCAAGCCATGGGCAGGATACTGGTTCAGAAATGCTACAACGCAACCACTGAAGCTTGTCCTGACGTACCCAACAAGTCGTAGCGTTCGACCGATGCCATCAAAGACGATTCGTCGTGATGAGATGACAAATGTTGTAACCCGGAAGATTGAGTCCAAGAACTCAAGTGATTGGAGACTGCAGGTTGCTGTAGTTCAGGGAAAACTCCGTGATACGGACAACACCATCGGTGTAGCCCCTGGAGCGTCGGAAACATTCGACAACAAGGTTGATGCTGTAAAGCCTCCGATGGTAGTTGGCGTAGACTCTGTCTACCTAACAGTGGATGGTCAAGTATCTGGTCGCTCAATGGGGCTGGCTGACTCGATCGTCGGATCGAAGGATGATCTTCGATGGTCGGTAAATGTCAAGACATCAAGGGCTGGTTCTACGCTTCTTCAGTGGCCATCTGCTGGGCAGCTGCCTCGAAACATTGATCTCTATGTAACAGATACTGTTACTGGTAAGAGAATTAGTGTGAAGTCGGCTGGTGCGTACCAGTTTGATGCAGTCGCTGGCGGATCAAGACGGTTTGTCTTTGAAGCTAAGACGCAGTCATCTGGTGCACTTGCAGTTTCAAGAGTCAGGACGATCCCTGGCGCAACTCGCTCAGCTGGATACAGATTTGGTATCACGACGACAGTTGCAACAGACATCGCAGTTGACATTCAAACCGTCAGCGGACGGTCAATCAGATCTCTGGTTACCCGTTCGGCTGGAATGAAGGAATCAACGGTTGCGTGGGATGGCCGAGATGCGGATGGTAGGGATATTCCTGCCGGTGCATACGTAGTCATCGTTCGTGCCACAGATTCGGATGGACGAGTGGTTACGCATCGGGTACCGATGACAACTATCCGCTAATCCGAAATAATGTCCCCTGCTGGAGAAATACCAGCAGGGGAATGAGAGCCGGTTGTTGAATATGGGTTGCGCACAAGGGGCGTAACCCGAGAGCAGCGTTAGGTAGATCTACCCAGGAAATGGGAGAATTTACCGACGGACGGAGGAACATCGCGTTGAAGCAAATAGCGCTTGGGAGTATAGGACGACGGATCAGCTGGACGCTGATTTGTACAATGATGCTCCAATTGCTTATCCTAGCGGTACCTCGCCCCGTGCGAGCACAGGTAACCGCATTGCCATCTGTTGCAATCCTTGACTTCGGGGTAATTCCTGGCGTCCGGGTGAGTGCTATTCAGTCGCGAAATGCGACCGATGCTGTGTGGCTTGAAATGTCGCGCGGCGGTGGCTATGACATCACTCCACGGTCAACCGTGGTCGAAGAGCTTTCCAAGCTCGATCTTACGCTGCCTACCAATAACATTGGCTTGCTTCGTCTGGGTCAATCCCTCGGAGTTAAGTACATCGTTACGGGTGACATCACCGATGTAAAGTTTACTGAAGCTCCTCGCCGTGCAAAGGCGACGCTGAGTGTTCGGATGACTGATACTTCGTCTGGTGAGTTCATCAACGGTGCGATGCAGGTTGGCCTGTCACAGATTCCAACTCCTGGAGTTACACCAGATGATGAGCAGCTTGTAAGTCAGGCAATCACTGCAGCAGCATTCTCTGCTGTCAAGCAGATTCGTGACTACACGTTGCCAGAGGCGACAGTCCTGATCAACCGTGGAAATACTGAAGTTCGCCTGAATAAGGGTGCACGTGATGGTATTGCGGCTGGTCTCGAGATGATTGTTCTTCGTGGAAACGACAAAGTCGGGCGAGTCCGTGTTACATCTGTAAATGCGACTGACGCCGAAGCTGTTATCGTTGACACGGGTAAGGGCATTCGTCCAGAGGATAAGCTTGTTTCTGTGTTCTCGTTGCCAGGAATCAGTGTAACGAGCACAGGCGAGTTTGTTAAAACTCCTGTTGCCGACGCAGATAACTTCCGTACTCGTCAGCGCAAGCAGAAGAGTCCAGTGCAGACGGTCATTGGTGTTGTTGCTGCGGTAGCACTTGGTGCTTTCGTAACGCGTACGACGTCATCGAACAATGGTGCTGGAATCGTTGGCGTTCAGGCTCGTGCATATGCAGAGGCTTCTATCGTAACAAGCGGTGATCCTACGGCTGCACGTGTTGAAGTTCGCTGGAAGCCAGCGCCAGATGTTCCTTTCAATAACATCATTGAGTACCATATCTATCGAAACGAAGATCTGGTCGGTGTTTCGCCACGTAACCAAATGTACTTTATTGATTCTCCGCTACGTCAGGGAACCCTTACGTACAACCGGATTCAATACGCTGGTGGTGGTTTCCAACCTACAACTGCTGGTGGCACGACTACGGGCGGTACGACCACTGCTGGTGGTACCAACAATGGTGGAACCAACGGTGGAAATAACAACAATGGTGGCGGAAACGGCGGTAATGGAAACGATCCATCGATTCCATCTAGCCTCGCACAAGCGACTGTTGACGTAGCTCCATTGACGGTTGCTGCAACACACCGATATCGTGTAGCTGTTCTTTACAAGCAACTGCAGGCAGCTGACCTCTCAGGCGGCAATGGCGGCGGTGGCGCTGGCGGCATCGGCGGTGGTGGCGCAGGCGGTATCGGCGGCGGTGGTGCCGGCGGCATCGGTGGTGGTGGTATCGGTGGCGGTGGAAACATCGGCGGCGGTGGTGGTGGAAACATCGGCGGCGGTGGTGGTGGAAACATCGGCGGCGGCGGTGGTGGAAACATCGGCGGTGGTGGTGGCGGTAACAATGGTGGTACCCAGATCCTCTACCGTGAGTCCAATGTTGAAGCTACCAGTGGTGCTGTTACTCCAATCGCTCGGCCGGGTGTTACAGGTCCTACGGTCGACCAAGACCTTCGTCGTGTAACGGTGTCGTTCCGTACGACTCCTGGTGCAAACGAATACGTTGCGGAGTTCTCATCACGCCCTGACTTCAAGAACAAGGTACAGAAGGGTCCGTTTACGGCTCCGTATCTGTCCGGTATTGATTCACGGACTGAGACTTTTGATATCTCCACTGAGTTCAGAAACCTGCGGTCAGGTGATCGTGTTTACTTCCGCATCGGCGGTCGCAATGCAGGCGACCTTCCTGGTCCGGTTGGTAAGGACACACCTAATGCCGGTGACTTCGTCTACAGCCAAGATGGCTCAGCGTTTGGAAAGCTTCCAACGCCTCCGGGCCCACCTAGCAACTAGTTGATTTCGCCGGAGAGGTGCTCCTCTCCGGTGATTCACTTGACTTCGTAAGTTTGATAATTGTGTAAGCGAGAAGACCCTATGTCACTACTCAAGCTACTTGCAGGAACCATTGTCGTCGGTGCGCTTTCGAGCGCTACGTTGGCGCAGCAGGCAAAATCCGTTCCTGGTGAAATCGTTGTTCGATTCAGTGAGTCTATGACCGCAGCTGATGCAGCCAAGATTGTGGCAGCTTCCGGCTGTGAGGTTATTCGTCCGCTTGCATATTCTCCTGGGCACTATCTGGTTGGAGTTGTGGGCCGCGACAAATCTACGCCTTCAACATCCAACCTTGCTCCGGATCTCGAAATTGCGGCCAGCCTTCGCGCTGGTGGCGCTCTTTCCGCTGACTTAAATTATCTGCGTTTTGCGAAGCAGACTGCACCCGCTGGGCAAAAGGTCACCCCAAATGATGCTCAATACGGTAAGCAGTGGCATTACGACATGATTCGTATGCCGGAAACTTGGAATATCCAGTCCGGTAAACGTCAGATCAAGGTTGGTGTGATTGACTCTGGTGTTCAGGTCGACCACCCTGACTTCAAAATGATTTCCGGCCTTTCCCGTGTTACACAACAGGACTTTCATACAGCTGAGCCATCCAATGGCGACACGATGGGTCACGGTACACACGTTGCTGGAACCATTGCTGCATCTACGAACAACACTGAGGGTGTTGCTGGTGTAGCAGGATGGGAACGCCAAGGCCTGGATGTCCGTATCATTTCTGGCCGGGTATTCGGTTCGAGTGGCGGTACGACGAGTGCAGAAATCATTACTGCTGTTCGGTGGTTGATTACACAGAATGTTGATGTCGCTAACTTCTCACTTGGTGGCTACGGTACGTCGACCACTGAAGAGGCGGCATTTAGGGACTTGTACAACGGAAATACTGTCGTTGTGGCAGCTGCCGGCAACGACACGACGGATAACGATCAAAATCCGCACTACCCGAGTGATTATCCGTTTGTTATCAATGTCACCGCCGTTGGTCCTACGAGACGGTTAACGTGGTATTCAAACTTTGCAGGTAACCCGAAGAAGATTGCAGCTCCTGGCGGCGCGTTGAACAATAACCCGCTTGAGGATGTGCTAAGTACGGTACCTGGCTCTAAGTATGAAGCGTTTGCTGGTACTTCGATGGCATCGCCGCATGTTGCAGGTGTAGCCGCGCTGTTGATTGCTTCTGGTTGCCCTGTCGCCAATGTTTATGATGCTATGGCGAAGACTGCGCAACCCGCTGCGGATGGTCCTGATCTGAAGAAGTATGGTCCTGGAATCCTTGATGCTTACTCAGCTGTTCTTCCATACGCAGATCCAGACCCGGTAGTCGAGCTCGTTGGTGGCAACGGCGTTGATCGTGGGACAACATACTTCCATCAAGCGCCTCTGTCTGTGACGATGGTTGGCGTGTCCAAGATTGTTGGTTCGGGAGCTGTTGCGCCGGCAATTAATGAATCCGATGTAACCGTTGAAGTTCAGACAGTCGGTCGCAATCCTTCGACACTTAAGACATACGTCGGTGGTCGAAGCGGTTCAGGTCACTTTGACGTGCCAACGCTTGGGGCCGGAGATATCAAGGGCAAGACGTTTACGGTTCAAGTACCTCGCGATGCGTCTGAGAGCGTTCAACTTGGTGCTGGACAGTATCGAATTGTTGTGAAAGTCGCGGGTGTTGAGAAGAACGTACAGTTCATCACTGTGGTTGATAAGGTTCTTCCTCGTGGTAGGTCGATGGTCGCGGTTCCATACAAGCTCAACACAGTGACATCCGTTACGCCTGAGCGTGGACTGCTTGGACTTGCTCCATCATTCAGCATGGCACGTTACAACCCGCTACGTGCTAGTGGAGAGCAAGAGTATTCGACGTATGCCGACGGCATCGTGAATGTTGCAGCGGTTGGTGTAAACGGTCCATTTGCTGCTCGATTTGTGACGAGTGGGTCAGCGATGACGTTCGAGCAGAGCAATCCTTCGGCATCGATTAGTCCGATCGGTAATGGTTACTGGTTGAATCTTGACCGCGCGACGGTGCTTGACACAACACAGCTGCCTACTCCTGGTGTATCGGCCACAACTCCGTTGGCGCTTGATTCAGTGGGTATAAGGGTCTTTGCTGGTAACGGTGGTTGGAACATGATCGGTGCTCCATTCCTCTTCCCAGTAGATTGGAATGCTGTTAGCGTTGTCGCAGATGGAGTCGCATACTCGCTGGGGGATGCGGTTCAGATGGGCTATATTTCCCCTGTGCTCGTCTCGTACGTGAATGGTGATTATAGTTATTCAGTTGCTCCTGCGGGCCGGTTAGAGCCGTTCCAGGGATACTGGATTAGGACATATCGCGACGTTACTCTTGTTGTTCCGCCTTCGGCTTCACAAGGCTCTGGTAGATCAGTTTCTGGCGGTATTCAATATGGTCTCAAAATCGGAGCATTCGTTAAGGGTGATCGTGATGCTGAAAACGTTATTGGCGTAGCGCAGGATGGTAAGTCTGGCTCTGATAAACACGATGTAACAAAACCGCCGACAGCAGGTGGTGATGTTTACGTTCGTATTCTTGAGGAGCAGTCTGGTAGTTCGCGTTCGTTGGCTTATGATGTTCGTTCAGCTGATGCATCCCGGAAGACATGGAATGTAGCTGTCTCGGCGTTGAAGGATAACGAGATGGTGACATTGTCCTGGAATAAGCTTGGTTCCAATGGACGAAATGTTAGATGGTCTGTTGTCGATATGGCGACCGGTCAAAAGATTTCAGCTTCGGACAAGAGTCAGCTTCAGTTTATGTCTGGTGCTGCTGGGT
>Ga0315899_10009518_pt1 | contig 10443 bp, 7 predicted proteins | sample LakEriMetagenome_2_FD_203518 | JGI IMG/M metagenome (GOLD analysis project Ga0315899, IMG submission 203518) | Freshwater fungal communities from buoy surface, Lake Erie, Ohio, United States - Buoy 4 MA112 | ecosystem: Environmental > Aquatic > Freshwater > Lake | place: USA: Lake Erie, Ohio...
AGCACCAATTGCAGTCGGTAAGTCGTGACCCATAGATGCCGAACCGCTGTTACTAAACAATCGTTGACTACCTTTAATAGTTCCAACTTGCCAAGGTAGAATACAGGCACTGGCATTTCCGCAAACAAATACATCGGTGTTATTTGAATTATCAAAAATTTCTTTTACAACCAAATAGGGATTGATTGCATTGGGAGGATGACTATGTTCATTAACAACTGAATATTTTTCATTAATATTCTTACACCAGTTGGCCCATTCACTATAGTTAGGAAGTGAATGATTTTCTAATAGGACTTCTATAACATCCAAAAATTGTCTAGCATCAGCATGGATGGGTTGGTCTGCTTTAAACGTAGGTTTTTTTAATTCTTCTGCATCAACATCGACTTGTACTACGTGAGCATCTTTGGCAAATCCGTCAAAGTTATAACCAGTTTGTCTTATGTTAAGTCGAGAGCCAATAACCAATACTAGGTCTGCGCCTTGCAAACAAAAATTACCTGCCCTAGTTCCTATACTGCCTGGCCTTCCTGCAAACAATGGATGATCGGTGGAGATAAGATCGTGTGTCCAAGCTGTGGCCATAGGTATGCCAGTTTTTTCTATAAAGTTAAGTAACCTATCTTTAACTCCTGCCAACCTTACTCCGGTACCTGCAAGTATTAATGGTCGACGTGATGTTTTAATTTTGTCAATTAGATCTTTACATTCCGTTTCTAATGCAGGATTGACTACACTAGTATAAGTTTTAACAATTTTAAAATTTAAATGTTCTGTAGAATTTTGTATGTCTAACGGAATATCTAACCATACAGGTCCAGGACGACCAGAGACTGCTTCTGAATATGCCTCCGGCAACGCTTGTTCTAATTCCTGGGGAGTCTTTACAAGTGTAACAAATTTTGTAATGTGTTGTGCCATCTTAACTATGGGACCTTCCTGATCCCCTAGTTGTCTTAAATCAGGCAAGTCATAAAAATCAACACATGTATCTCTCTTTACTTGCCCGGATAGCACAATCATCGGAATACTATCAGTATAGGCGCCAAACACACCATTCATTGCGTTAATGGCACCAGGGCCCGTAGTAACCATAACTACCGCAGGCTTGTTGGTAACACGAGCATATCCTTCTGCTGCCATAGCACAGGCCTGTTCGTGATGCATAAAGGTACATTTTAGTTTAGGATGTGTACCTAGAGCAATGTTTAAAAACATTGCTCCGCCACCTGTTACTGCAAATACCTGTTCAACTCCCTGTTCAACAAGCCAATCTGCTACTTGCTCTGAAACTTTTTTCATAAACCTCTATTTAGAATAAGCGTCTTAAGACTTGGATTTTCATTGTAAGGCCCGTCGATATGATCAATTGTAAGGCTTTCGTTTGATTTAATTGGCAGTATAAGTTTCTCGCCATTCATAATCTCCCTACAAGACAACTGTCCTTTGAGCAGAGGGACCGCAAGATAAAAATCTTTATCGAAGTTTTCTTTATGAATAATATAACCCGGTTCAAGATTTCGTTTTGCATAGGCACCACGAACAAGTTGGTCCAGATATTCAGTTTCTTTTCTAGAAATAATTCTACGAGATTGTGAATTACCGCCGCACATTTCTCTTGCCTTGTGAAATGCTTTAAACCAAGTGTCACAATGTTGTGGTAAAGAACAGTATGATGACACTGGCACACCTTCATACTCAATATCAATATGACGTTCCCATGTTCTAGCACCTTTAGCATAAGACATCATAATTGAAGATGACCAATCGTGATACTCGTGTGTGCTCAAACCAATAACATGATCGGGATATCTATTGCGAAGATAATCAATTTGATCTAATTCAAGTTCATCATCCTCGGATGGGTATAACGAAACACAATGATTAATAGCTAATGGGATATCTCTTTTTTCAAAGTAACGAACAATGTCGTCGAGATCTTTTTCGCTTGCGCCTCCTGTGCTTATAATAGTAGGGCGGCGGGTTGATGCAATCTTTGAAATAAGAGGCCAATCATTAACATCAGAACTTGCAATCTTAATAATAGGCATTCCAAACTCAATACATAAATCAACTGAACGTTCGTCAAATGGAGTTGCCATAGGAATGCAACTTAAATTTTTAATTTCGTCAACCATTTTAGCAAAGTCTTCTTTACTTACTTTAGTATCTTCAGTCTTTTTAATGTATCGAAGTTCTGTATTTCCTTTGAACTCTGGATGAATGAATTCATCAACATCTCGAAATTGTAACTTGATTGCGGCCTTAATACCGTTGACCCGGGCAACTGCTCCGTGATCTCGAATAATTTTTAATCCTCGATGTAGTTTACCCCAATGATTATTGGCCAGTTCAAGAACAAATAAATTCTCAAATATATCTCTGTCTCTTTGTTTAATAGTCATAATTTTTCCTTCATACCATTAGGCTCATGAACCCGTCAACCTTTTCTCCAATGTAGGCAATTTGCTCTGGAGTAATAACAGGGCTAGTACCGTGGAAGAATGTATGTGTCATAACGTGGGTTGCAACTGGAAAGTTATCTCTAGCATCTGCAGGGTTCATTAAGTGACTATAAGCAGGCTGAAGCATAATATTACCAGCAAAATAAGGACGAGTCTGAATGAGATTTTCTTCGAGATAATCCACAATATCAGATCTTGTAAATGGGGCACCTTTGCGTACGGTGAGTGGGAACGCAAACCAACTAGGGTCAGACTTTGCCTGAGCTCTTGGTAGGTGGAAGAATTCTTCATATTTTTCATAAATGTTAAACAATAATTGATAATTGCGTCTACGCAAGGAATGAATCTGATCAAGTTTTTCTAACTGAACCAATCCCATCGCTCCCTGTACTTCAATTGGTTTTAGATTATAACCAATTTCGTCGTACACATATTTGTGATCAAAAATTTCACCAGGCATTTCTGGGATCCATTCTTTAAAACGATTGCCACAGGTACCGCATTTTAATTTATTGGCTTCTGGTCCTACACAGTAACAACCACGACCCCACTCACGGAAACTACGAAGGATTACTTCTTGTTCATATGTGTTACAGGCAACATAACCACCTTCACCCATGGTCATATGATGTGCAGGATAGAAACTGCAACTGGCCATTTCGCCATAGCTACCTAGTGGTTTTCCATCGTAGGTACTGCCCAAAGCATCACAGCAATCTTCAATAAGGATAAGATTATGTTTCTTAACTAACTCCATAACTTTATCCATATTAGGCGGATTACCTAGTACATGAGCAAAGGTAATAATTTTAATATCTGGATTTTCTGCCAGTACACGTTCCGCATGATCAGTATCAATATTGAGTGTATCTATTTCAATATCTACAAAGACAGGAGTAAATCCTACCTGTAGAGTTGGATTAAGTGTTGTTGGAAAGCCTGCAATGGGCATCAATACCTTTGTACCTTTTGGCAAGTTAGCACCCCTCTTACTGGTTAGACTTGCCATCATTAACAAGTTGCTACTAGAGCCACTGTTAGTTAAAATACCATTGAGTTTACCAAACTGTTTTGGGAACTCTCTTTCAAACTTAAGACATTTGTCTCCCATAACTAACCAACCGTTTAAAAGGGTTTCAGCGGCACTTACAATTTCTTTTGAATCGAAATAAGGGCCTGCATAGTTAACAAAGTCTTTTCCAGCAACCCAGGTTTTATTAGATTGCTTGGTATCGATGTACGTTTTAATTTGATCTAGGATTTCTTTCATTTTATCTCACTATAAGGGTTGAATAATATTCTGCTAATTTAACTCGTTCTGGAAGGAAGATACCTGGCCATTGGATTACCCAATCACCGTGTTGCCATTGTCCGTTAGTTCCAAGAAAGTCATATGGTTTATAACGATCTCCATAGATCTTATAATCATAAGAATTGATATCTCTTTGGGGAACTACTTTAATTTGTTTCTTGTAATTTGGATAGCTATCCTTAATTGCCTTTTGTTCGCCTTCCCAATGCCAGTGCAATGTTGCAGTAACATCTCGAATCATTCCCCAGTACTCTTTACTTTCGGGGGAGTTCTTTATAAGAATACTATCAGAGTTAAAGCCATTGCAATCGGTTGCTATAATCATTTGGTAATTATCGTCAACTTTATCCTCCATTCTAGTAGTCATGTTGGTAATCATAAGATCACAACCCGTCCACCATACCCATTCGTAGTTTGCAGGATCATGCAACATTCGATTAATAAAGTCTACTTTATGCATCTGACCACCGTGACCATGCACAGTTAGAATTTCGTGTACTGCGGCATAGCCATGACGTTCACAATATTCTTTTTTATTTTGAAACCAAGTTATATCAGCAAGAGGCTGATATCCTTCGTCGTGGAAACTTATAATTGCATTCATGTCTCGATCCTTTAAAAATAATGTCCGTTTATTCTTGGGAACCAAACATCGCCCCAGCCATGCGGGCTTTTAAATGCATGCCAATCTTTTCTTGTTTCGCACCAGAATGTTTTACCTAATCCAATTGCAATACATAATGCTACAGATTGATTTCCCATAAACTGCTCACAACCTTGAATGATTTGAGCCATTTCGAGAAGATCTTTAATTGGACGATATTCTATTTTAACATTGAAATCTTTTTCAAATGCTTCGTGTTCGTCGGGTGTACCAATGAATACAGCATAATCTCCAAGTCCCTTGCTGACCCAATCTACCCATTGTTCGCCATTGCAGCCATACAAATAACGATTGGTTCTATTAATTACGACAGGTTTACCTGGAATTTTAATAGGATCTACAGGTGTAAGCCATGGTTCTAAAAGAAGCTTTTTGCTGAGTGCAGGATCATATATGTCCCATCCTTGTGTAAGGGCATAGCACTCTGTTTGATTACCTTGCCAGCCTTTAAGAAGGTGCATTTTCCAGTGGTCTTCAAAAGTATGTGTAGTTTTTTGATCAGTGTAGATTCCAACTTTAGTAAGATAGTCCTGTGCTTCTAGCAAAGGAATAAGCATTTCTGCATCTTTTTGAGTGTATCTTCCTTTATGGTACCCTTCCGGTTCCCTACCAAATAATTTTCTTACACCTTCATCCATTGCGTTGAGTTTAACGTACATTTCTCCACCGCCTAGTATTTTAACTACACATAAGCTGTAGAGGGAGTCGCCAAATGACCCGCCGGTCATAAAAATATTGTTATTGTTAGAATTCATAGTATTCATTATATAAGTATTTAATAGTCAATGTCAAGCCCCAATAAATATCTTCAACGTTAAGGACTACATGCGTAAACTTGATTTTTTCTCTGCCGAACAACAAGACGAATTTGTTGCCAATGTGTTTCGTCTTAAAGAAAATGGAATATTTTTGGACGTAGGGTCTGCACATCCAATTGTTGCTAACAACACCTATGCCCTAGAATATAATTTTAATTGGACGGGGTATTGTTTTGACCTGTACCGTATCATGCCCGGATATTGGGATGGTAAAGAAAAAGTTTGGGTAGATAGTAATTGGTATGACAAACGGCAGGCTCCTTGGTGTCAGCTAGATGTAACTTCTGAAGAATTTACAGATTTTTTAAGAAACCATTTTCCTAAAGGAACTATAGTTGACTATATATCTCTTGACGTTGACATGCCAGACCGCAGCCTTTCTTTAATAGCATTAGAACGAATTTTAAATTCTGAAATTGAATTTAAATGTTTAACTTTTGAACACGAAGTTTATAAATGGGGACATTCGTACAAAGAGGCAGCGGCTGATCTACTTCGTAAGAGAGGATTCGTATGTATAATAGAAAATACTCGGATGTACGGTGGCGGTATGTTGCCAGACGCCCAGCAGTACAACGAAGATTGGTGGGTCCACAAAGATCATTTTGATCAGGCTGTACTAGATTTCTATGTTCGAAATATGTATTATTTTGATGCCGTACAGGCACTCAGGAGATCTTTAGGAAATGACTACACAGCCCATCGCCACTCTAATCAAGCCTTTCCAACTCAGATGGATTACTTTATATCCGACACGCATCAACAGTCACATGTATGTTTAAACCATCCGTGGAAACCGGCGTACAATTTAGATTTAATTTAAAATGTTGTAAAAAAGCCACAAAATAGTAGTTGACACAGGGACTAAATAAATATACAATAGACACATAGATAGTTAAAAGGTTAAGTGGAACAAATTATTTTTGCCAAAATAGCAAAAAGAGGTTGACACAGAGACTAAATAACTGTACAATTAACACATAGACAGCAATGGTGCTGTTCATGTAAACAAAAGGTTTAGAGAGAAACAAATGCAATCGTTCAATAGACATCAACAATTTAATACGATGCCCAAACAGGCAGGCGTTATAGCCTGTTCTTGGTTATCGATTAATGCGGGAAGTCTATCATATGATCGTACACCAGAGATTTCAAGGGTCCGGAGGACTGTCGTGTAACACACACAAGTATACACAACAAACTTCAAGGACCCTAGGATTAAAAACCCTGGGGTTTTTTGTTTTTTAGATTGGAAAATGATAGAACAAGATAGTAAGAAACAACGAGAGATAGAATTTACGCGGCAGCACACGCTATCGCCTGAGCAGTTTAAAAAGCTGATTGAGGGAAAGATAGCTCGTGCCCAAGTATATTCTAAATCGGTAAGAAAGCGAGAGACGGTCCTTCAACAAGACTATCGTTAGAATCGCAGACGTGTTTATAGGAAACGAGATCCTAGTCCGCACGTAAAATATGGACGAATGGGCGGCCTACCGGATGGATTATCCTTGTGTGGATAAAAAAATGGTAGCGTATTAAAGCATTCTCAGGCCGCAAGGCAAGTGGGTTCATCCATGAAGAGTGCTTTAATACACACATTCGCAAGAGTGTGTTATGGAGCTTGATCCCTACGGCGGACTGTAAATCCGTTGCCTTAATATGTAGGGTGGTTGGCAATTAGGTTCGATTCCTTCAGGCTCCACCAGTTTTAGGATGTTTTCAGCAAATTAAAATCTTTTCTTGAAAAAAAGCCAAAAATACATCCTGTTGTATTTCCTCTTGTAGTTAAATGGTATAACAGTCGGCTGATAACCGGCCATTACAAGTTCGATTCTTGTCGAGAGGACCAAGTTTATGTAGGAGTGGCCGAGTGGTCCAAGGCAACTGATTGCAAACCAGTAAAACCGCCAGTTCAAATCTGGCCTCCTACTCCAGTTTAGGTCTCAAAGTGTTCATGGACGCACACAAGCCTGTCACGCTTGAAGAAGGGGATCGTTACCCCTTGGGACCGCCAAGTTTTATTCCACAGTAGCACAGCGGTAGTGCAGTTGGCTGTTAACCAATTGGTCGTAGGTTCGATCCCTGCCTGTGGAGCCAATTTTGCCCTTTTATCCTTAATGGTAGAGGTCCTGTTTTGTAATCAGGGTGTGTGGGTTCGATTCCTGCAAAGGGCACCAGTTTTAGGATACTTTCAGCAAACTCAAATCTTTTCAATGGATGAAAAAAGCGTATCCTGTTATTTTTATACTTCGTTCGTCTACTTGGTTTAGGACACTAGACTTTCAATCTGGAAAAACGGGTTCGAATCCCGTACGAAGTACCAATATGCCGTTGTAGTCCTCTGGGTAGGGCACCTGATTGTCTATCAGATTTAGGCGGGTTCGATTCCCGTCGGCGGCGCCAAGTTTTGTAAGTGTCAGCAAGAGAATGTCATGCTGTCTAGGTTTCTTCGAAGGACCGAAACAGTAGAAGGTGATGGGTTCAACTCCCAACCACTCGGAAGGGTGGTGTCTGTAACGGAGACAAACTGGACTAGTATCTCAAGTGACGTACCGAGTCCCGGCCGGCTTAATTACACGGGTGAATGGTGTCAATAACGATGGTGATACTACTTACAAATTCAATATGGGGGGAGCCGAGGGCGGCGGCGTTGCCTTGCAAGCATCGTGACTACAAGGGTTCGATACCCTGGTCCTCCACCAAATTTTGCCCCTGTCGTTCAATGGACAGGATACTACGCTACGAACGTGGGGATGGAGGTTCGATTCCTTCCGGGGGCACCAATTAAAAAACATTCTAAAGACGTATAACGCAATGCCCTTTGACGGCTAGAATAGAGTGTTTCTTAATTGGGGGATTCATATACTGGGTATTATGCCTGCCTTGCACGTAGGTCAAAAGAGTTCGATTCTCTTATCCTCCACCAATTTATGGCTCTTTAGTGTTAACGGCAGCACGACAGTCTCCAAAACTGCTAGTGGGAGTTCGAATCTCTCAGGGGTCGCCAAGTTTAGGTTGCGTTCAGCAAACTTTATACATTTGACTTTTAATCAAAACCGTAAAAAAGCAACCTGTTATTTTTGTTCCTCCATGGTGTAATGGTAACACAACGGGCTTTGAACTCGTTATCCTTGGTTCGATTCCAAGTGGGGGTGCCATGGTTTATCTGTGTGTAATGTCAGCCAGGTCAGACGGCTCGCCTTGGAAGTGAGAGGTCGCAAGTTCGAATCTTGCCACACAGACCATTAGTTTTATGTGCGGCGGTAGCGCAATTGGTAGGAGGCAACAGTCTTAAACTCTGTACAGTGTGGGTTCGAATCCCATCCGCCGTACCACATGCCCTTGTGGTGGAATTGGTAGACACGCATCGTTGAGGTCGATGTATCTGTAGGTTCGAGTCCTATCAAGGGTACCAAATAGTTTCTATGGTGTTAGTAGTGTAGTGGTCTGCACCTCGCTCTGTGAAAGCGATAGTATGGGATCGTTCCCCATCTAGCACCCCAAAAAAATTTGCCGCTTTAGCTGATGTGGTCATAGCACCGGTTTGAAGCACCGAGGAAAGAGGTTCGATCCCTCTAGGCGGCACCAAGTTTAGGTTGCGTTCAGCAAACTTTTATACATTTGACTTCTAATCAAAACCGTAAAAAAAGCAACCTGTTAAATGTTTAAAAGGAGTATAACATGAATCGATATAAAAATTTATTTCGTATAAAGCGTTTGCTCCTGGGCAAAGTAGAACACGAAATAACTGTTCGCAACATTAACGGCAACTACCACTGCCGGGTGTTTACAAATGGCGAATTGAATCAAGAGGCAGTTTGTTTGAGTAAGAGTGACATAGGTTACACTTGCCGCAATCTGTTGCGTTGGGAAGACAAGTGTGGCAACATTAGCGAATTTGCTAGTGCGGCTCGAGCACGACAAAATACAGCATATATTTAAAAGGAGAATGACATGAAACGTTCAGGTAAACGTTAGTGTCATCCTAGACCCCCGTATGGTCCTGGATGGCACGTAAAAGAAAATCTATTACGAATCCATCCACAGCTGGCGTTAACGGTAGCGTACTCGGCTCTTAACCGATGAGGTGTCAGTTCGAATCTGACGCTGTGGACCATATGGGGGTATAATTCAACGGCTAGAATAGCTGGCTTTTAACCAGTCTATCAGGGTTCGATTCCCTGTGCCCCTACCATATGCAAACACATTACACTGACTGCTTCAACAGTCAGACATATTTGAAGATATGCCGGATATCCATGCGGGTAGTGTGTTTACATATGGTGATGTAGCATAGCGGCTAATGCAGTTCCTTCATACGGAAAAGATCGTCGGTTCGAGTCCGACCATCACTACCAAATGTCCCGTTCGTCTAGAGGCCTAGGACAGCAGCCTTTCACGTTGTCAACACCGGTTCGAATCCGGTACGGGACGCCAACTTTAGGAGTAAATTATGAAAACAGTTTTTTTTGAAAATGTCTTTAACAGAGAAAAATTTTATTGTAAAGATACTAAAGATATTCGTATAATTGACGGTATAGAATATCTACGAGTTTTCAGAGATGGCACTCAACGAGATTGTCTAGTTAAGAAAGACAGCCTTAAAAAAGTACCTGAAAAGAAATAACGCCTCGGTCGTCTAATGGAAGGGCCCTGTTTTTACACAGCAGAGATGGGAGTTCGATTCTCCAACGAGGTACCATACAGACCCCGGTTTACACTTTAACGTTATTAAAGTGCGTCATTGCTAGATACGATAGTAGCACGGTGCATTGGATCTACCGCAAGGTTCTCTTTAGGAACGACTTGAGAAATCACAAAGGCGGGGACGCTTCCCGTCTAAATGGAAAAGAACGTGGACAGAGTAACAGCTCAGTTTAGGGCCTATGTGGTGTAGGTAGCTAGACACTTTATAAAAGCTCTTTGAAGTTTAACTACACTTGAGAACACGAGTTAGGTGCGAAGTCGACTACACACCGAAAGTGCAAGGAAGATACGGAGTTAGACATTTTGGTTCGATTCCAACAGAGAGCCTCTATAAAGTGAATATGCGGGTAGATAGGACAAGGGGCGTCCAGCAGCCTTCCAAGCTGACAATGCGGAGTTCGACTCTCCCTACCCGCTCCAATCATGGAGGGTTATCTGGGCTGGGCCCAGCACGGTCTTGAAAACCGATGGAGT
>Ga0315899_10009519_pt1 | contig 10443 bp, 4 predicted proteins | sample LakEriMetagenome_2_FD_203518 | JGI IMG/M metagenome (GOLD analysis project Ga0315899, IMG submission 203518) | Freshwater fungal communities from buoy surface, Lake Erie, Ohio, United States - Buoy 4 MA112 | ecosystem: Environmental > Aquatic > Freshwater > Lake | place: USA: Lake Erie, Ohio...
CGACATGCCTTGTGGTCCGTTGTTTAAACTCATGAAACGCGTGCCTGCCATTTCGTAAACACTCGCCATTGGGTTCTCAGAAATCAATTGAAAATCGGCAAAGACATTCTTGTAATACGCCGCCATGCCCTTTGCATCTTCCGCCCACAAACACGTTGAAAATTTCGTTGCCATCTTCTTAATTTTTCGATTCTACATAATTCTTAAAACGATCAAGAATCATCTGCCACCCCATGCGCTGCATGTCTTCCGGATTCTGATTTTCAGCTTCGAACTCTTCGGTCACCCTCACCCCGCCCTCAACTTCTTCAAACGTGGTATTCCACAAACGGCCATCGGCCAACAAAATATTTATTCTGCTTTGAGCAATCACTTCCGTGTATGTTCCCTCAAAATCGAATTGAAAAGAAGCGTCTCTTGCCGCCATGGTGAATGTAAAACTTCCACCTACAATTAAATCTATTCGTGCAGCAGGACAATGCCAATCGTCGCCAGCAAAATTCCAATTCATAATGTGCTCTGGAGTGGTCCAACAATTCCAAACATTTTCGAGTGAAGAATTGATCTGTGTTTCAATTTTTATCATTCCGCAAAACTAACAAAAGCAAAAAGAAAAAGCATCTTCATTCTTTTCGAAGTACATTGAAAAAAATATTTAATTATGTGTTTCTCAGCGACCGCTAGTTTTTCCGCGTCTCTTGTTATTGGAGCCATTGGCGTTGCCACTTTCAAAAAGAGCAAAGATTCCGATTTGAAATTCTTAGGAGCGATTCCTTTTTTATTCGCATTGCAACAGTTTACGGAAGGTTTCGTGTGGCTAAGTTTCACTCAGCCCGACTTTCAATTCATTCAATCCACGGCTACGACTTCATTTCTGTTTTTCGCTTGGGTCTTGTGGCCCATACTTATGCCTTTTTCCATTTACCACATTGAAAAACCTGGGGTGAAGAAGAAACTAAATTTCTATTTGTTTCTATTGGGAAGCGTATCTGGACTTCATTCCGTGTACACATTAGCGACAGGAAATCCGCAACCTTTGGTGAATGATTTTCACATCGATTACACTGTGAGCGCATCGACCTTCGAAACAAACATTCAAATCGTTCAGCAACTGACGTATGTGATTGTAACTGTTTTACCTCTTTTCATTTCAAGCTTGAAAGGAGCGAAGGTTTTGGCAACAGCGAATTTCATTGCACTCATTTCAGCGTTCATCTTTTTCAAGCATTCTCTTCCAAGTACGTGGTGTTTTTTCGCGGCCATACTGAGTGGAATATTTTACTGGATTGTTACGCTTGAAACAAGAAGAAGGAAGCTCTTTTAAATCACAGCAAACAAAAAAGCCCTTCCAATCGGAAGGGCTTTTCATTACCTAATAACTAAACTATCTCTGAACCATCATACGTTGTGTTTGAAGTTCACCGTTGTAGATGGCTTCAACAAAATATAATCCGTTTGCGAGCGGTTGCTCGAATGTGATATTCGTATTTAGAATACCGTCTACTGAGTAACGGTTGCTCCACACTTGACGTCCCATTGCATCCACTATGCGAATTTGAACATTGTCAGATTCAACTCCTGAAAGTTTAATGTTCACATCTGTTCCGTGTGTAGGGTTTGGATACAAGCTCATGTTCACTTCATTCGCAACAAGCATATCACGTGTAGCGTTTCCGTTCACCTCGCTTCCTTGTTCCAACACCATTCCAGCAGAACCAATGATACACATATAGTAGCTAGGTCCCCATTGATAGTTCAAACCAGTGTTTGGCAATATTGGAGCCGTTCTCACTGCGTAAGTCTTTCCGTTTTGAAGAGCAGATACAGTTCCAAGATTAATGAAGTTGGAAGATACGCCTCTATTCACTGCTATTGGAAGTCCAACAGTAGTCAATGTAATCGGATTAACTTCCGTGAATTCCCATCTCCAATTGGTCACACCGCACACCCATGGCAATGAAGCAACAACTGAACCTCTGAATCGTGTTCCGTTAACGCATTGATCTGAAGTTCTAAGAGAAGTTACTGGTTGTGCAACAGTTGACATTGAACACGGTGCTAATGCCGGCACGGCAATTATTTCAGTGTTACCCGCTCCATCTAATAAATTATATGTGCTTGTAATTAAGACACTGTAATTACTACCGAACGGCAGAGATGGAGTAACATTACTCAGTACACAGATATCTGAAGATTGTGTTCTCGTGTATACATTTCCGGCAGCTGCTCCGCTAAGACCAGTGAATGCGAAGGTGTAAACTGCTCCAGTACCTGCAAAGGTCGCCTTGAAATATTGACACAAGTTGTAAGGTCCTGGCCCGTAGTCGCAACCACCACGTTTCAGCATTTTCACGCAAATGGTGTAGGCACCAATTCCTAAAGCGCTGTTGTAGTTTCTTACACCAACTTTATAGATTTGACCTGCAGTCAAACCAGAGAAATTCAAAATCTCTCCGCCTATACCCGCAACAGCGTTCTCTGTTGCCACTACGATTCCATTTGAATTTTGTAATTCAAGTAAGATATCGTTTGCTGTTGATGATACTTGAATACTCACTGCTTCAGAAGTTGCTGTAAAGTAGTGCCATTTGTCTTCACCGGTTAAACAGATCGATTGTGAAGACAACGAAGGAACGAATCCTGAAAGGGTATGGCTTTGGGTTACACACGTCGGGAAGAAGTTCGTCCAAACATATTGCGCAGTCGCTGGACTTTCTCCAAACAATTGATCAGGCAAACAACCGTCGTTAATATTTCCATCGCAATCGTCGTCAATGGAGTTGATACAAATTTCAACTGCACCAGGATTGATTGCAGTATTGTTATCGTTGCAATCGCCATCAACCGTTACGTATCCAGACAACAGCGAACAAGTTGTTGAAATTAATGCTCCACCATAGGTGTCGCCATCGACATCTGAATAGTAACTGATCAATGGTAAATCTTCGTCGACTTGCGTATCGCAATCATCATCAACCATATTACATAGTTCCGTCGCACCAGGGTAAATTGCAGAATTGGTGTTGTTACAATCGGTATTGTTCGCAACCATTCCAATAGGAGCAGTACAAGCAATTGTTGCCGTACCTGTTCCAAAGCCGTCGCCGTCTGTGTCAATATAGTAAGATGTTAAAACAACTTCGTCGATTTGCGTATCGCAATCGTCGTCGATGCTGTTACACACTTCTGCTGCGCCAGGATTTACTGCTGCGTTGGTGTTGTTACAGTCGGTATTCGTTGTTACGAATCCAGTTGGTTGCAGACAAGCATTTGTCGGAGTACCAGCTCCAAAACCATCAATGTCAATATCTGGGTAATAGTCTGTAAATGTTAAATCCTCGTCAACTTGCGCATCGCAATCGTCATCGATGCTGTTACATACTTCTGCTGCGCCAGGATTTGCTGCTGCGTTGGTGTTGTTACAGTCGGTACTCGTTGTTACAAATCCAACAGGTTGAGCACACGCATTGGTTGCTGTGCCTGCTCCATATCCATCGCCGTCAACATCTGCGTAGTAATTCGTGAATGCTAATTCTTCATCGATTTGTGTATCGCAATCATCATCGATGCTGTTACAAATTTCAGTAGCTCCTGGGTTTACAGATGCACTACTGTTATCACAATCAGTGTTCGAAGTAACATAGCCCGTCGGAGCAGTGCATGCTGCAGTTGCAGTTCCTGCGCCGTACCCATCTCCATCGGTGTCTGCGTAATAGTTGTTTTGAACTCCTTCATCGATTTGCGTATCGCAATTGTCGTCTAGATTATTACAAACCTCTTCAAAATAAGTTACCGCAACAGCTGGTATAGTAGTCGTTGAATAGGTTGGATTTTGGTATGAACAAGTTTGATATACCCAATAATATTGGTAGCAACCTGAGCAACACGTCGATGGTGACCACCAACTACCACAAGAATAGGTATAGCAGCAACTGTTATAATAGCTGGCTTGATAAGAGCAGTCGTAATAAATCGTTTCGTAACCAACAAATGTTGTTAAAACTGCATAGTACGATCCAGTAACTGCAACAGTAACCGATTCTCCCGAGCCGACAAAATTTCCTGAAGGAGAAGAATACCAATCAACTGTTGAGTTATTTGTATTCTGTCCATTGGGCCAAGAAATACTAAGGGTAACCGGAACAGAACCTCCACATGTTAAATTTCCACTCACCGAAATAGTTTGTGCAAACGTAGATTCAGCCAAAACCAATAGCACTAAAACAATTAAATTCCGAAAAGGAAATAAAGATAAATTCATAAATTTTCTAATTAATACTTAAATCTAACTTGAAAATTTAGCGGGATTTAAATTCTGATTCAAAATACTCCTTTTAGAGTAGTTATATCTTCTGGGTTGTCAAGGCGAAATAAGAATCTTTTGCCAAATTGTTCCTGAATGAATGATATAAATGCCAGGCGTTAAAAATTCAAGTATTCTTTTACTTTCTTTCGAAGGCCAAATATCAAACACCAAACACTCTCGACCGCTTAAATCTATAAAACATACATTTGTGCACGTCGAAGAGGATGAATTATATAATTCTCCTCCTGACATAAAAAAAACTGGTCGATTAGAATTTAATTCCAATAATTCATTCGCCAATGGAACATATAACAGTGTATCATAAGTACATTGATTTCCAAAAACAAATTGACAATTGTAATTTCCCGATGACAAATTAAACGCTTCATTATTTGTGCCTCCTATCCAAATCAAACTATCGTATTCGCCTCCAGATATTAAAATACTGCCGTCCGTATTTCCATAATCAGGGTTTATATCAATAGAGATTATTGGGGTATTGTAATTTTGCACTGTAAATGAATGAGAATTGACACATCCATTGGCATCATACACCGAGATAATTTGGTTACCCGGACCAATAATACTTCCTGGCACAGCTCCTTGAAAGTTATAAGGCGGTACCCCTCCCGTTACTTCAAAAACAGCTTGCCAATTGTTGCCAGGACAAATCGTCACAACTTCAGGTGCTAAGATTTGCAACGGTTCCGGATGATTGATAAAAATTGTATCTAAATACGCACAGCCATTGAACAAACCCTCATTTATAAAATAGTTTCCGGAAGCTAAATTTTGATTTGAAGACAGCAACTCTCCATTTACAATTAAAGAATATGCTCCAGCCGAATCTCCAAAACACAAATTGTCAATAATTTCTGAAAGCACTTCAACTTCTCCTCCATTTTCTATTTGTACCGAAAGAAAAATCCTGTTGCCAAATCCATTGTTGACATTGGCTTGATAAATCCCTGGGGTATGAATCCATCTATTTAAATCAGTAGAACCATTCTCCCAAATAACATTTTGCCAATCTGGGAGTGAGAGAAGAATACTATCTTCTGCGTTTGGACAGAGGTAATCTTGACTTGTTAATATTCCACGCTGTGTTTCACCTTCATGAAATATGATGGTCTGATTTGCTTCCAAAGAATAATATTTATCTACGACACCACTTAACCAATGAACTTGCAAAGAGTCTACTACCGCGTGCTGCCCGAGCCCTTGAATTACATTTTGAGAATTCTGGGACAAATAACTCTCTGTTGAGAGTAATTGACCTGTAAAGGTTTCACTTCCCGCGTAAATCTTATAGGTAGTGCCGAAGCCGTTTCTATTTCCAATTGACCCTTCAAATCTAAATTTTAAATAATTAAGGTTCGTATTCGTAATATTAGATAAAATCTTAAACGGATAGTTCGTTTCCGGGCTGAGGAAAATATCATACTTCCCATCGTTATTAAAATCTCCCTTTACAGAAGTAAAATAGGGATACTGTATGTTTTCCAAACCGCTAAAAGTACTTTCCTCAAATTGTCCGTTTATATTTAATAACAAATATTCACCGAAAGCATTAGGATTATCGATGTTCAAACTTCGCTCATGCACAATTAAGTCTGAAAAACCATTGTTATCTACATCAATCCACAAGGCACCCCATGACCAGCGATTGAGCTGAACTCCATATGCAGTTGCGTTATTTACAAATACACTTGAATTGTTTACCAATAAAGCATTCCCAGGATCGGGGGTTGAGGGTAAACTATACTCGACAGGTGTGCTAGTTATATAAACATCTAAATCACCATCGTTATCAAAATCACACCACGAATTAGACATCGATTCTCTCGGGTAATCCAAACCATATTGAGCGCCACATTCCACATAAGCGCCATTGAGCGTTCTCTTGTAAAATTCATTCCCTTGATAGAAATCATTGATCACAAAAAGTTCTTGATAGCCATCAAAATCAAAATCCACCCAAACCGATTGAAAAGAATTCCTTTGATATTCCGTAAATGAATTCAATGTGTCAGCATAAAATTGAGTGCCACCATTATTCCAAACAAAAGAATTCACGCTTCCATCAGAAACACCATTATTTGCAATAGAAATATCGAGATATCCGTCACGATCTGGGTCACCCACGGCTCCTCCAAAACTCCTCGCACTTCCAAAGAAAAAAGTGGTATTATCAAATGGGATATTCAAAATATCAGAAACATCTTGAAAATCAGTGTTCGAAATGTTTTTAAATAATTGATGCGGATTGTCTCTTCGTACAATTAAAAGATCATTGTACCCATCATTATCATAATCAAACCAAATCGGTTGTTTCGATTCAGTCATATTTGGGAATAATTTGAAAAGAATGAAAGCTCCCTGATTATTGCGGTAAACACGCGTTGGCGATCCCGCAACACAAATAGTTAAATCATCCCACCCATCCTCATCGAAATCAAAAAAACTAACTCCTGTCCCCCAATAATTTCCACCATTAACAATGGCTAATCCCGAACTACTTGTGACATCGTGAAAATTCTGAGCCGAAATCTCTAAAGGAGTCACTAAAAAAGAAATAATTAACAAATTTAAAAATCTCATTCGAGTTTGTTTAATTCATAGATAAATAAACAAATCAAACTTAGTGATGACCTATTAATCTTCCCTCTACTCCATATGTAGTAGTTTTGATAACAGCATATTGATCTCAAACAAAAAAGCCCTTCCAAATTGGAAGGGCTTTTTCATTACCTAATAACTAAACTATCTCTGAACCATCAAACGTTGCGTTTGCACTTCACCGTTGAAGATCGCTTCAACAAAGTAAAGTCCGTTTGCAAGTGGTTGTTCGAATGTGATGTTTGTATTTAACACGCCGCTTACTACGAAACGGTTGCTCCATACTTGACGTCCCATTGCGTCTACAATGCGAATTTGAACGTTGTCAGATTCAACACCAGACAAGTTAATGTTCACATCTGTTCCATGCGTTGGATTTGGATACAAGCTCATGTTCACTTCATTCACAACAATCATATCGCGTGTCGAGTTTCCGATCACTTCGCTTCCTTGCTCCAATACCATTCCAGCAGATCCAACGATACACATCGTTTGCACAGTTCCAAATGCACCTTCACCATATGAGAAAACTGGTGCTGTTCTTACAGCATAGGTTTTTCCGTATTGAAGTGCTACAACCAATCCTAAGTTACAGTAGTTACTTGCTGCACCGCGGTAGTAGGTAATTGGAATTCCAACTGCATTTCCGCCTGCGTCTAATTCAGTGAATTCCCACTTCCAATTGGTCACTCCACAAACCCATGGCAATGAAGCCACAATTGCTCCACGGAACTTCGGTCCTACAGAACAACGATCAGCTGCTCTCAATGCCGTTGATGCCGCTTGCTCCATTGTTATTGAACATGGCGACAAAGCAGGCACTTCCACTTGCTCCAATGTACCTGATGCATCTGCGATGTTGTAAATCGTAGTTACTGTTACGTTATAGCTGCAACCCAAAGGTATTGTAGGTACTACAGTTGAAAGAGTTAAGTAATCGGAACTTTGCGTTTTAGTGTATGTATTTCCTAATGCTATTCCGCTTGTTCCAACAAATGTATATCTGTATTGAACACCCGAACCGGCCCAAGTTGCCTTGAACACTTTACAAAGGTTCAATGTGCTCGACCATGTTGCACTGGTTCCAGTATCACAACCTCCGCGCTTCAGCATCTTCACACAGATGGTATATGAACCAATGCCTAAAGCGCTGTTGTAGTTTCTAACTCCAATTTTGTACACTTGACCTGCGGTTAATCCAGAGAAGTTCAACACCTCTCCGCCTAGGCCAGCTACTGCGTTTTCAGTTGCAAGAAGAACTCCTGCATTCGATTGCAATTCAATCAAAATATCATTTGCTGTTGATCCAACTACAATGCTCACTGCTTCAGATGTTGCAACAAATGAATGCCACTTATCCTCACCGGTTAAACAAACCGATTGTGAAAATGAAGAAGACGCAAAACCTGAAAGCGTGTGTGTCTGAGCAGAACATGTCGGGAAGAATGTTGTCCAAACACTTACTGCCGTTGCCGGACTTTCACCAGCCCCATTTTCTGAACCACAGTTTTCATTTACAGTTCCGTTACAGTTGTCGTCAATGGCGTTCGAACACAACTCTGTTGCAGCTGAATTCACAGATGCACTAGCATCGTTACAATCGGTATTGTTGGTAACATAAGGAGCAGATAGAACAGAGCAAGTTACTGTTGCCGTTCCTGCACCATATCCGTCACCATCTGCATCGTTGTAGTATGTATTGCTCGCAATTCCCTCGTCAATTGAAGTATCGCAATCATCGTCTATTGAATTACAAATTTCAGTAGCACCTGGATTTACAGAAGCAACCGCATCGTCACAATCAGTGCTGTTTGCAACATATCCATATGGTTGTGTGCAATAGCTTAATGTTGAAGTAGCAACTCCATATCCATCACCATCAGCATCTGCGTACCAAGTAGAAGGCGTACAAGGCGCAAAAGCCACACCGCGATATGCCTTGAATGTTGTGCTTAATAAAGTAGAAATAATATTTAAAGTCGGAGTGGTTGTTCCGTTGTCATCGAAGTAAAGAACTTGTGTTCCGCTTGCATTCGATACTGTTGCGTATATTCTTGGATTCACACCCGCGTAGAAATCAACAGCTATACCGAAGGCACCTGTTGATGCACCAACACTCATGGTATAAGCTAATGTCCACGAACCTGCTGTGTTCACCCACTTCTGAACACCACCGCCTGCGCCAGTTCTAGAGTCTGCGATATAACAAACTGTTTCAGCCGTATTGAATTGGAATCCGTATGGACTTGCTCCTGCTCCCGTTGCAATAAAACTCGTAGAAACCTGACCGGTAGTTGTTGGCAAACCAGTTCCTACTTTGTAAAGACCGATTGTTCCTGAACCTGTAGTGAAATATAAATTTCCGTTGTGAATACCAACCGTTCTTGTATTTGAAACGGTGCTTGAAACAGCTGTAGATGTTCCTGTTCCGAGGTAGCTGATGCCACCTGAGGCGTTTCCACCCCAATAGTTGTTTCCCTCTGAAACAACGCTACGAAGGTTACTTCCTGTTGTTAATGTTGAAGTGATTTTGTTGAAAGAACCGTAGCCAATTCCGTATGTTCCAACTGAACGTGCAATGTTAGCTGCAGAAGCAACACCTGCTAGGCCAAGTGCAGCGTCGTAACCAGGAACAGACAATTTTGAAAAATCAGAAGAGCGAGAAAGCATCCCTTCCGAAGTTGAAGATCCTGCAACAACTAATTTGTTTGTTCCTGTTGTTGGAACTGTGATCGTTCCAACCAAACCTGTGTTATTGAATTCTTCAAGGAACAAAGCCGTGCCAGTAGAACCTAATGCCGCAGAACCTGTTCCAACACGAGTCACAACAATGTTACCCGCAGTGAAGTTCCCGTAGGTACATGTCGTGTTATCTGGACAGGTCACAGCTGCGTTGTAATTGTTTGCATTCGGATCAAAACATCCTGAAACAGCTCCTTCGTCGATACCCGCAGTACAGTTGTCATCGATACCGTTGCATAAGTTCTCAATAGCACCTGGGTTAACCGCCGCGTTGCCGTCGTTACAATCCGTAGTTGGAAGAACGGTTGCAGAGTAACCCGCTCCCGGATTTGTACAAGCCAATGTTGAAGAGGCTGCGTAGCCATCGCCGTCTGCATTCAAGTACCAAGCTGTAGCATAAGTACAAGATCCATCAGAGATATTTGCCAACGCATCGTAGTTACAAGCAGTGTTGTCCAAACAACCGTAATCTGCACAGATGGCATTTACGTTGGTGTTCAAATTAATATCAGTCGCAGTATAGTTGGTTACCGATTCAGTTCCCACTAAAATAATTGCGTAGTCTGTTCCTCCTGTTGTTCCTGCTGGAATTGTAACTGTAATTGAACCGGCTGTTCCAGTAATTCCTGTTGCAGTACCAACGATATTCGCTGCTGAGTATGTTGTGCTGTTCGCTGCAGTTAAATATGCAACAACATCATATGCTTGTGTGAAGTTGGTTGAAGTAAATGTTAAAGAACCTGAATATGACGGACAGAAATCTGAGGTGCTTCCGG
>Ga0315899_10009520_pt1 | contig 10442 bp, 11 predicted proteins | sample LakEriMetagenome_2_FD_203518 | JGI IMG/M metagenome (GOLD analysis project Ga0315899, IMG submission 203518) | Freshwater fungal communities from buoy surface, Lake Erie, Ohio, United States - Buoy 4 MA112 | ecosystem: Environmental > Aquatic > Freshwater > Lake | place: USA: Lake Erie, Ohio...
CCTACGAGGATAGTTTTAGCAGAAGAATCATTCAATATATATTCAATTTCTGTTTCAGAAAGGGTAGGATAGACTGAAACATTCACTGCACCAATTTGCTGAACACCCTGATCATATAATACCCAGTCTACCGAATTCTCAATAATCAGAGCAAGTCGATCACCTTTGTTGATACCCATCTCAAGAAAGTAGGCAGAAATAGCATCAGCAGTATCTAAAACCTGTTTGTAACTAATCTCTACCCAATCCTCTTTAACCTTATGCATTAAAAAGGTTGTGTTCTCATTGTGAACATACCCGACCACATTTCGAAGCAGATCAGGAACTGTGGTTGACTCTGTGATTGGATTCATTTTAAGCATCTTGGAAATTTTTTAATTAACAAGTATAACAGATTAGTAGTAAAAATGCAAAAGGCCCTTAAAAGGGCCTTTTGCATTGAAATACAATATGTTACGAATTAACGGATCCTGAAATTTATGATTAAACTGAAAAGCTCTCCCCACAACCGCAGGTTCTTGATGCATTTGGATTATGAAAATTGAATCCCTTACCATTTAATCCATCTGAAAAATCAAGTTCAGTACCTGCCAGATAAAGAAAAGATTTCATATCCAATGCTAAACGAATACCCTGATCTTCAAAGAATTGATCACCTGGCTTTTCTTCATTGTCGAAGTCCATTTTGTAAGATAAACCCGAACAACCTCCTCCCTGAACAGAAACACGAAGAAAATAGCCCGCATCGAGGCCATTCTCTTGCATAAGTTCTTCAACTTTGCTCTTTGCTTTATCTGTAACTGTTACCATTTAATTTCTCTAAAATTCTAAATAACCCTTGAGTGGGTTTTTTGTTTTTAGTGATGAGACTTAGCAGATTCTAATGCTTCCATTCCGTTTTTAACGCGGTAATCATTGATAGCTGCTTTAATGGCATCCTCTGCCAAAACAGAACAATGAATTTTTACCGGTGGAAGAGCAAGTTCTTCAACAATATCCATGTTGTCAATCTTCATTGCATCATCAATAGATTTACCTTTCAACCATTCGGTAGCAAGGGAAGAAGACGCAATTGCCGATCCGCAACCGAAGGTTTTGAATTTAGCATCGGTAATCATATGCTTATCGTCAACCTCAATCTGAAGACGCATTACGTCGCCGCATTCAGGCGCACCAACCAATCCGGTTCCTACCTTAGAACTACTTTTATCAAGCGTACCAACGTTACGTGGGTGGGTATAATGATCAATTACTTTTTCTGAGTATGCCATAATTTTTTAATTAGTTTTATTTGTTATCTGTTAACTGTTACATGTTACCTGTTACCAGTTTTCTGTTACCTATTTTGAGTAGCCTATTGCGAGTTATTAGTGTAGTTTATAAAACTTATAACCTATAACTTACAACTTACAAATTTTAGTGTTCTGCCCACTCAATCTTGTCCAAGTCAATTCCTTCCTTAAACATTTCCCATAAAGGTGATAGGTCACGAAGGTGATTAACTGCGTGTTTGGTTTGTTTAATTGCAAAATCTACCTCTTCTTCTGTGGTGAAACGACCCAGTCCGAATCGTATCGAAGAATGAGCCAGATCATCTGATAAACCCAGACTCTTTAATACATAGGAAGGCTCGAGAGAAGCTGAAGTACAAGCCGATCCTGAAGAAACAGCCAGATCTTTCATCGCCATCATCAAACCTTCACCCTCAACATATTTAAAAGATATATTAGCTACATGAGGTAAACGATGTTCTAAATTTCCATTTACATAGCTTTCTTCAAGTTCGGTTAGTGAAACCTGTAATTTATCGCGAAGTTTTGATAAGCGTTTTGCATCTTCACCCATTTCCAGACGACATAGCTCGCAGGCTTTACCTAATCCAACGATTCCCGGTACATTTAAAGTTCCTGAACGCATTCCACGCTCATGACCACCGCCATCCATTTGCGCAGTTACTTTAACCCTTGGGTTTTTACGACGAACATATAATGCTCCAACACCTTTAGGTCCGTACATTTTATGTGCAGTGAAAGCCATTAGATCTATTCCATCAGCATTGACATCCACCGGAATTTTACCAACAGTCTGTGTTGAGTCAGACATGTACAATGCTCCATATTTGTGAGCGATTGCAGAAATCTCCTTAATAGGCTGTATTACTCCGATTTCATTATTCGCATGCATGATCGAAACAAGTATTGTTTTCTCAGTCATTGCTGCTTCCAACTCCGCAAGGTCAATTAACCCATCCGATTTTACAGGAAGGTAAGTAACTGAACCGCCCAATTTTTCGATGTGCTTGCACGCGTCTAAAACTGCCTTGTGTTCTGTAACACAGGTAATGATATGATTACCCTTTTCCTTGTACATCTCAAAAACACCTTTAATTGCAAGGTTATCAGATTCGGTTGCACCTGAAGTGAAAATAATCTCTTTTTCATTTGCTCCGATAAGCTTTGCAACCTGCTCACGCGCATAGTCAACGCCCTCTTCAGCAGCCCATCCAAATGCATGATTCCTGCTTGCGGCATTGCCAAATTTAGCATTGAAGTATGGTAGCATCGCCTCAAGAACCCTTGGATCCATCGGAGTTGTTGCATTGTTATCTAAATATATCGGCAAATTCATTTTTATTCTTTTTTATACAACGCAAAGATAAGCAAATATTTTCTGCTTAATTAGAAATTCAATCTATGTAAGTATAGATAAAATCGTCATTTTTATGCCATAAATTTGAATCATGGACAAAATTGAACATATCGGAATTGCGGTCAGGTCTTTAAATGAAGCGCGCCCGCTTTATGAAACTTTATTAGGCTGCAAAAGCTATAAAACCGAAAACGTCAGCTCTGAAAATGTAATTACTGAATTTTTTAAAATTGGCGATAGTAAAATCGAATTACTCGAAGCCAGTTCAACTGAAAGTGCCATTGCAGGTTTTATCGAAAAAAGGGGGGAAGGGGTTCACCATATTGCTTTTGCAGTTGAAAATATTGTGGAAGAAATGGCTCGGCTCAAGGCCGAAGGGTTCAAGTTATTAAATGAAGTTCCGAAAAAGGGCGCAGATAATAAGCTCGTCTGTTTCATTCATCCAAAATCTGCCCATGGGGTGCTGATCGAACTTTGCCAGGAGATCAAATAAGCTGTTATGATAGCAGCCAGGTTCCCTTTGGTCGGTGTCACACCGTACCAAGCAAGATCTATCAAATGGTCGGTGATAATACCAGCCATAGGGAAATGATTTTGAAAAGCAATACCCGCGACTTATAGCTCAGTTCAGTCCTTTCCTCCGGGGTAGTTAGGGCACGTAATCCTGTTTAATAACAAATATAGAATAGCCCTAAGCTACCTCCTCCGGCAAGGTTTATTTTACATGGGCTTGTGTTTCATTGGTACGAGCAGCCCGAAGCTGCAGAAAGGGTTCCGCTCTACGATTCCAGCGAAGGCTGGAATCTCCTAATCCCCCAATAACCTTTGTCATTCCCACGAAAGTGGGAACCTCCAAATCCTTAACTTAATGACATTGAGCGAAAGCTGGAACCTCATTTGTTACTGTTGCTGTTGCGTGCGTGCCGCGCATTCCATCTAGTAAATAAAAAGCACACGCGACACGCGTGCGCCAGCGAGGATAGCCGGTCAAAAGGACCACAACCCTTTTGACATAAACCCGGGTGTCAGCTGTAGCTTTTTGCCAGGCAGATTTTTATACTTCAGCGGCATTTTCAGGCAAAAATTACGGCAGAACACGGGACTGGCGCGACCGAAGAATTACAGACCCTGCTTTTCAAGCTAAAAAACCTTTAATCTAAACCAAGCACGATCATATCATTGGTCGTTGATAGCAACAACCACAGGGAAACACTCCTTAATTAAGCTTAAACTATCCATCTTTCCTCTTTTCTTCAGAATATTTACAATTAACCTTTTAAGTAAAAATATTTTTTTCTATATTTGCACCTCTTAAAAAGTATTGAAGATGAAAGCTGAATTGCATCCCAAAAATTATAGATTAGTTGTGTTCAAGGACATGTCTAATGAATATTCTTTCTTAACTAAATCATGTATTGATACCAAAGAAAGCATCAAATGGGAAGATGGTAATGAATATCCACTTGTAAAATTGGAGATATCTCATACCTCTCACCCTTTCTACACCGGTAAAATGAAATTGGTTGATACCGCAGGTCGTATCGATAAGTTCCGTTCACGTTACGAAAAGAAATAATTAGGTATTTGATAATATTTTAAGTCCCGGCCCATAAGGTCGGGACTTTTTTTATTTTTGTTCAATGAGTGTAATCCTTTTTGATGATCAGTTTCGAAGTAATTTGCTTCCCTTGGTTTATACCAGACCTGTTTCTGAACTCAGGGTAGGAATTTTGACCATTGCCGATAAATGGAGGAAACACCTTAATACTGATCTTGCTTACCTAACCGAAAGCTATCTTCAGGAGAAATTCCCGCTAAAGTACTTTCCAAACAATCTTTTCATTAATGCTGCCATATGCCCAGATGAAGAGCTGATCCGTACCCTAGATACTCTCAAAGATGGAGATGCCCTCAGTTCCAATCAGCTGCTCATTGCAGTCCGCTTATCTGAAGCAGATGCCCGGGAATTCAGTCCCCTGCACACCGATAAGTTCAAGCCAATTGAATATATCAAACCTTTTGTCAGAATAGCTTTCCCCGATCATATTTTTAGTCATAATGATATTGAAATAAGAAAGGATTTTGAACTCATTACCAAAGGCCGTAACTCAGCTTCATTAAGCAGTACCAACATAATCTTAGGTGATCATATCTTCATTGAAGAAGGCGCTCAGGCCGAATGTTCAACCTTCAACACTAAAACCGGACCAATTTATATCGGTAAAAGAGCCCTCATTATGGAAGGCTGCCACATTCGTGGCTCATTTTCTATGGGTGATGATGCGGTTATGAAAATGGGGGCAAAGATTTACGGAATGACCTCCATCGGACCATTCGCAAAGGTGGGAGGTGAAATCAATAACGCTGTAATCTTTGCCAATTCTTCTAAAGGTCATGAAGGTTATCTGGGCAATTCCGTAATCGGTGAATGGTGTAATATTGGGGCCGACAGCAATAATTCTAATATGAAGAATAATTATGCTGAAGTAAGATTATGGGATTATCCTACAGAGGGTTTTCGTAAAACAGGTTTGCAGTTCTGCGGTTTAATTATGGCCGACCATGCCAAGTGTGCAATCAATACCATGTTCAATACCGGAACGGTAGTGGGGGTAGGGGCTAATATTTTCGGCTCAGGTTTCCCTAGAAATTTCGTCCCCGACTTCTCCTGGGGCGGAAACTCCGGTTTCGAAGTGCATCCACTTAAAAAGATGTTTGAAACAGCAAAAAGGGTCTATGAACGCAGAAATACAGATTTTAACGATACCGAAAGCGCTATTTTGAGCCGGGTATTTGAGATGACAGAACAGTACAGAAGATTTTAACAGCAAATGTATCATGAGAAAAAAAATAGTAGCAGGTAACTGGAAAATGAATATGAGCCTTACTGAAGGCCAGGAACTTTTCTCAGAAATTAAAAAATTAGTCCGCGAGGAAGTCCAGGGCAACCATGGAGTAATTGTTTGTCCGCCCTTTATCCACATCAGCAGCCTTTCCCAGTCTTTGACTGGTGATGATAGCCTTGCTATTGGGGCTCAGAATTGCCATCAGTCTGATAGTGGTGCCTTTACAGGTGAAGTGTCTGCTTCCATGCTGGCTTCTGCAGGCGCATCTTATGTGATTATCGGACATTCAGAACGCCGACTTTATTTCGAAGAATCGACTATTCAATTGGCGCAGAAGCTGGATGCGGTCTTGAAAAACGGAATCCTACCCATATTTTGCATTGGAGAAACTCTGGAACAACGGAATGATGGTTCTTATTTTGATGTAATCAAACAGCAATTAGCCGAATCAGCTTTTCATTTGCAGGAATCAGATTTCGCAAAGCTTGTGATTGCCTATGAACCAGTTTGGGCGATCGGTACCGGCTTAACTGCAAGTCCGGAGCAGGCGCAGGAAATTCATTTCTATATCAGGAAACTGATTGCCGAAAAATATAATCCAAGCCTTGCCAGCAATCTGACCATTCTTTATGGCGGTAGCTGCAATCCTAAAAATGCTTCTGAATTGTTTGCGCAACCGGATATTGACGGCGGACTCATCGGGGGTGCTTCATTAAAAGCCCGCGATTTTGTAGAGATCATAAAAGCCCTGGATTAGAAATGACCTATACCGAGCTGATCATTACACTTCAGTCTGCTGAAGATTTTCATAAAGATTTACTGATCAATGCTTTGTCTGAGATTGGTTATGATACCTTCGAGGATACCGATCAGGGATTTAAGGCGTATATCCCCGGATCTGACCTGAACCTAGAGCAATTGGATGAGATAGCCCGCTCTTATGTTGATCTATTCAGCTTTTCTTATATCCTGAATACAATTCCGCACCAAAACTGGAATGAATTATGGGAAAGTAATTTTAATCCCATTCAGGTTGGCGGTAAATGTTATGTCAGGGCAACTTTTCACGAATCCCATCCTGAATTTGAACATGAAATTGTGATCGATCCTAAAATGGCTTTTGGGACTGGACATCATCAAACTACAGCTTTAATGATGGAATTTATGCTGGAACATGATTTTAAGGGCAAAACTGTACTTGACATGGGCTGCGGCACCGGTATTCTGGCTATTTTAGCTGCAAAGCTCGGCGCAAAAGAAGTACTGGCCATAGATTATGATGAGATTTGCTATGAAAGCACCCTTGAAAATTCAGAACTCAATAAGATTAATACGATAAAGGCACTCAAAGGCTCTAAAGAAGTGATCCCGGAAAGACAATTCGAAATCATTTTGGCCAATATCAACCGCAATATATTGCTGGATCAACTGGAGGCCTATGCCCGTGTTTCCATACCCGGAAGTTCACTCTATCTGAGTGGTTTTTATCAAGACCCAGATCTGGCTATTTTAAAAGAAAAGTGTACTATCCTTGGCTTTAACTACTTAGCGCATAAGCAATTGAATAATTGGGTTGCCGCAAGATTTAGATTTGATTCCTGATCTATCTTAGTTTTTTATTGAGCTTTTTTATGTTTAAAGAACCTGTCAAGTGTTTCCATTTGATGCAGAAAATTTAAATGGACTTTAAGCCTTAACTGAAAATCCGCTGCACAGGCCTTTCAGAAATTTAATCAAAAATCATAGGCGGAACAACTGCACCAGAAAGAGAATTCCAATTTAGAATAATTTGCGCATCGTGGCATGCCTTTTACCGAAAGTAGCCCCGGTTGCTTCATGGATAGCGAGCATTTTATCATTAAAATCGCCTACCCAGGATAATTCCAGTTCTACATACTGATTCTTGGGAATCACATATTCCTTCAGTTTGATGAACAATGCCGATTCGAGTCCGTGTTTTTGAAAAGCTTTCTTTGTACCCATCACCACAGCACGCATCCGGTTAACCCCTTTCCAGCGGTAATAGAGGAATTTCAATTTTTCTATTAAACCTAGCTTTCCATTAAAGCTTTTAATCATTTGATTAGCATCCGGAAGGATCACAATCACAGAGGCTGGTTCATTATTGATATAGGCAAACCAGATCAGTTTTTCATCCAGCACCGTTTTCATTTTATTGAAGGTTTCAAGAATACCCTTGGTTTGTAGCGGAACGAAATTTTCAAAATCTTGCCAGGCATCATTGTATATTTCGGCAAAATCCTTTGCATAAGCTTCCAGTTTAGTCACTTCCAGGTGTTTGAAGGTATATCCTGGCTTATTGGCAACCCATTCGGCGATCTTGGTAAAACGCTCCGGAAATGGTTTCATCACCTGCAAATGATTGGTGATCTGCTCATAGAGCGTGGTAAAGCCATAAGCCTCAAAGAGCGCTTTATAATAAGGATGATGGTAATTCATTCCATAAGAAGGGGTGGTAAAACCTTCGATCAGGAGGCCCCAGAAACTATCGTTTTCGCCGAAATTAATGGGTCCGTCCATTGCTTTCATACCCTTATCTCTCAACCAGTTTTCGGCGGTGCTGAACAAGAGTGTTGCGGCTTCCGTATCATTGATACATTCAAAAAATCCAATTCCGCCAGTAGGCTGTTCAGGCTGGTAGGCCTTTTTCTCATTGACGAAGGCCGCTATTCTGCCGATTAAAGTCCCATCGTCTGATTTTAATATCCACCGCGTACACACCCCATGACTATGCAGCTCGTTTTTTTCAGGATCAAACACAGCTTCAATATCTTTATCAAGGGGACAAACCCAATGGGGGTCATTTTTATAGATGAGGCGCGCCACATCCAAAAATTCCCCGGCGCTAGATGTATTATTTACTTCAGTCAAGAGCATCGTATGATGGGGATAAAATAAAAAAAGCATTCAGAGTACTGAATGCCTGAATATTAGAGCAATTAGTGCTTAAAAGTCATCATCATCGTCTTCAAAATCATCGAATGGCGCAATATCATCATCAAGTGGAAGATCAAAATCATCTTCATCATCAATAACCGGACGAATCGGTTCCTCAGTATCAGACAATTCGGTCTTTTTCTTATCGGGATTCTTTGGCCCCCCGCTTTTTAATACTTTCTTTGGCGAATTCATTGGTGCAAATTACATATTTTAGGTTCTGAATTAACTTTTTATAAAATTAAAAAGTTTTTGAAATTCCAAACCTCTTTTTTATTTTTTATTTATTCTACGGTTTTTACTCTGTTTGTTCTCCAATTTCATTGCTTTCACTAATCAATTCGTTGATCTGCGGCAGGTCTTTACTTGAATTAATACCAAAATAATCCATAAAAAGACTGCTTGTAGCGTAAAGCAAAGGTTTTCCTACAGTTTCTGCCTTACCAACAATGCTGATCAAATCCTTTTCCAGCAATTTTTGTACGGTATAATCACAGTTTACCCCCCTGATCTGCTCAACCTCCAGCTTGGTAAGCGGCTGTTTATAGGCAATGATCGAGAGCGTTTCCATGGCCGCCTGACTCAGTTTCTTCTTGGAACGCTGAATCTGCAGCTGATTGATCACCGGATAATACTCCTTCCGGGTGAGAAACTGATAACCTCCGTTCAAATGAACCAGCTCAATTGCAAGATTCAAATCCAGATACTTCTGCCTAATTTGCTCAATCAAACCTTGGATTGCTGCTACTGAAAGCTGCTCCTCACTCATTTCTGCCAATACCTGCTGGATCTCCTCCACAGAAATACTCTTCTCGGAAGCAAAAATCAAAGCTTCAATGAACGGTTCAGGTGCTGATAAACTCATGGACAAACATAATGAGATTGCTTTTTAAACAAAAAAAATCTTGAAAAAATTTTAGAACTGATTTTTAAGGGATTCGGACAGTTTAAAGTGTATTCAGGCAATGTTGATTTTTTTAGATGGGTATGCTGATGAGGACTTCAGTGCCGGACTCACCGGTTTGCCTTTGGCTGATGTGGATGGAGGTTTTGTTGATTTTGTTGAGGAGGTGGACGCGTTCGTGGATTAGTTGTAAGCCACGACTTGTGTGTTTCTCGGCTGATTTAGATTTATTCGAATTCGAAATACCTATACCGTCATCTAAAATTTTAATAAGGAGTAGGCTGTTTTGGTATTTAAAATCAACATTTATAAATCCTCCATCTTCTTTTGGTAGTAAGCCATGCCAGACTGCATTTTCTATGAATGGTTGTATTAGCATTGATGGTATAGTTATCTCTTCAGATTCAATCTCTTCACTTATGTTAATTGCATAATTCATTTTATCAGCAAACCTAAGTTTTTCTAGAGAAAGGTATAGATTTAGATACTGAATTTCTTCTATAAGTGTGATGCTACTTTTTAAACATATTTCAAGATGTTTTCTCATCAGACGAGCAAAACCAGTAAGAATTTGATTTGCAGCTTTTGATTCATGTATTCCTATAAAATATTGAATTGTATTTATTACATTAAATATAAAATGTGGATTCATCATGGCCTGTAAAGCCTTTTGTTCAAGTATCGCTATAGTGTTTTGTGTTTGAAGTTCTTTTTCATGTTTTCTTTTCTTAGAAAAAAGAATAACTACAATTCCAATTAACACAGAAAGTAAAACAATTGAAATTATTATTGTTAATACCCACCAAAACTGGGTTTCTTTATAGTTTTGTTTTGCAATAATTAGTTCATTTTCCTTTATCTTTTGTACTTGCAGGTAGTTTAAAGAAGTTTTACCAATATTGTCCGACCTGTTTTTTGAAAGTTGTATACTATCATTGGTGTGAACTTCTTTTAAATACTTTAATGCCTTGATGAAATTTTTCTTTTTTTGTTCAATTTCATATGCTTTGTATAAAAAAAAATAATAAGAATTATTGTCACCTAGAATTTTGGAGTATTTTATCCCCTCAGTGATATAAAACTCT
>Ga0315899_10009523_pt1 | contig 10440 bp, 5 predicted proteins | sample LakEriMetagenome_2_FD_203518 | JGI IMG/M metagenome (GOLD analysis project Ga0315899, IMG submission 203518) | Freshwater fungal communities from buoy surface, Lake Erie, Ohio, United States - Buoy 4 MA112 | ecosystem: Environmental > Aquatic > Freshwater > Lake | place: USA: Lake Erie, Ohio...
GCAGGTCTCCCTTGTCGGAAATCGGTACGACCGTCGCATGCGAGTTGATGTCGCCAATCAGCGGCACCCCGATCTTGATCGTCTGCGTTCCGGCAATCCCATAGTAACCGAGGACCATATTCGTGCCCACTGCCGGAGACGGCCAGGGCGAGGTCTGCGGAGCATCGAAGTTGACAACGCCGCCGCGATTCACATTCCACCCATTGGCCACCGCAGTGACGAAGGACGTGTAGAATGCAGGACTCGGCACCTTGACATCGACGACGTTGGCATTGGTTGCCGCATCGTAGCGCTGTACCGTCTTCGCATGCGTGGTGATCTGCGCATCGGCAGCAGCGGCAGCAGCAAGGGTCACGGCGATGGTGATGGATTTCGTTTTCATAGAGTTGCGTTCGTTTGTGGTTTTGTTTCGTTCGGTTCTGCTTCAGGAAGGCGGCTGTATCACCGCATCTTCACAGGGGAGATCGCAGTCGCCCGCCGGATGGCTCAGAATTCGCCAAAAAATGTTTCCCGCACCTCGCCCGGTTCTGATAAATGCACCTCCCGTGGCGTCCGATCCCCATCTCTTTCACACCACGCACTGGAGCATCATCCGCAAAGCCGCCGACCACGGCAGCCCGGAATCCCTCCATGCGCTCGAAACGCTCTGCCGCGCCTACTGGTACCCTCTCTATTCCTACGTCCGCAGCACCGGCATCCGCCACGAGGACGCCTGCGACCTGACCCAGGATTTCTTCTCCCGCCTCCTCTCCAATGACCGCACCCTCGGCTCGCTGGCCCCGGAAAACGGTCGCTTCCGCTCGTTCCTTCTCGTCGCCATCCGCCGCCTCATCGCCAGCTCATGGCGACGGTCATACTCACAAAAACGCGGCGGCGGCACCCCCGCCATCGTCATCGATGAAGCCGATGCCCTCGCACGCTTCGATGCCGGTCACCACGACGGCAATTCCCCCGAAGTCGTCTTCGACCGCAACTGGGCTGCTTCCGTGATGGACCGCGCTCTCGCAAGGCTCGCATCGCACTGGCACGAAAAGGATAAACCGCTCGACCAGCTGCGCACTTATCTCACGGACGCACGCGGCACAGTTCCAGTCGCCGACATGGCAACGCAACTCGGCGTCTCCACCGCATCGCTCAAGGCTTCCATCTACCGTCTCCGCAAACTCTTCGCAGACCTCCTGCGCGATGAACTCGCTGCCACCGTAAGCGATCCCTCGGAAATCGACAGCGAACTCCGCTACCTCCTCACAGTCCTCGCAGAAGCAGGTTAGTCTCTGGCACCTCCCGGACCGCCATCCCCTCACGTCAGCCATGCAGGACCAGGACCCTACCAACAAATCCGCGCCAGCCATCTGCCCGCATTGCGCATCCCCGCTGCCACCCGATGCCGCCGCCGACATCTGCCGGTCCTGCCTCGCCGAAAACCTCCTGCTCATGCTCGACTCTTCTGCTCCCGATGAATCGGGAGCAGAAGAATCCGAACCGGAGCAGTTCGCAGGATTCATCTTGCGCGAACAACTCGGCCGCGGCGGCATGGGCGTGGTCTACCGCGCATGGCAGCCCGGCCTCCAGCGCGAGGTCGCCCTCAAGCTCGTTTCCAGCGGTCGATTCGCAGGCACCGAAGAAGTCCAGCGGCTCAAACTCGAGGCAGAAGCCGCCGCCCGGCTCACCCACCCGGGCATCGTAGCAGTCTACGAAGCCGGCGAATCGGACGGTCAGCCATGGCTCGCCATGCAGTACGTCCCCGGCGGCACGCTCAGTCAGCACGTCGGCAAGTCAGCCGCCCCGCTTCAATGGTCCGCACGTCTCGTGGCCGATGTCAGCCGCGCCGTCCATTACGCCCACCAGCACGGTGTCCTCCACCGCGACCTCAAACCTGGCAATATCCTCCTCTCCTCCGACGGTCACCCGCTCGTCGCTGACTTCGGCCTCGCCCGACTCATGGAACAGGACGATCACCTCACGCTCACCGGCCGATCAGTCGGTTCCCCCGCGTACATGTCGCCGGAATCATTCCGCGGTGAAACCAGCACCGCACGCGATGTCTACGCTCTCGGCGTCATCCTCTACCAATTGCTCACCGGCCAGCTGCCGTTCTCCGCCGAAGATCCCGCCGCACTCGCCCGCCGCTGCGCAGAAGATGACCCCACCCCTCCTCGCCAGCTCCGCAAGGGTCTCCCCCGCGACCTCGAAGTCATCACCCTGAAGTGCCTCGAAAAACTTCCCGCCCGGCGCTACGCCTCCGCAGCAACTCTCGCCGACGACCTCGAGAACTGGCTGAACTTCCGGCCGATCCTCGCCCGCCCCTCGCCGCCTCACCTGCGCATCGCACGCTGGATCCGCCGCCGTCCGCTCCATGCCGCCGCCACCGTCGCCGCCTGCCTCGCCGCCACTGGCTTCGCTACCCACCGCCACCGCACCAATTCCATCAAGGCCGCCGCCGCCGCAGAAACCGACCGCGCCAAAGCAAGCGCCCTCGCCAACCTCCAGCGCGCCAGTCTCGAATCGGCCCTCCGCGAAACCGAAGCCGGCTTCCTCGACCAGGCCCGCCGCATCCTCAGCGATATCCGCACGCTCGACCCGCTCACCGCAGATGCTTCCCCGGAATGGAAATGGCTCTGGTCCCGCTGCACTCCCCAGGGCCTCACCCTCACTCAGGCCCACAAAGGCGAAATCACCGCCGCAGCCTTCTCCCCGGACGGTCTCACACTCGCCACCGCCGGTCAGGACGCCCTCATCCACCTCTGGAACTGCCGCGACCTCACCAAACCGGATGCACACCCTATCCAGACCATCCGGACCGCCCACCTCACCGCCCCCATCCATCTCTCGTTCTCCCCCGACGCCTCCAGAATCTTCGTGGCCCGCAACGGCCAGCCGCTCTCCGCAGAATGGATCCCCCGCAACGGCAGCCCCGCAGAACCCGTCCCACTCCCGAAGTCCCCCACCGCATGGATGCAGTCGGTCATCAATCCAGCCGGCACCCCCGTCGTCTCGTTCCAGTCGCCTCCCGGCACCGCCGACGCACCGCCCGCTCTCTGGTTCGCTCCTCAGGACAAACCCACCCCGCTCCCCGGCCGCGCACCGTTCCTAACCTCAAACGGCACCAATCTCGTCCTCACAGGCGACTTCACCGACGGTCTCCAGCTGATCAAACTCGCCGCTCCACCAGAAGTCACATGGAAGGACCCCCGCACGCTCTACAGTCTCTCCGCCCTCGCACTGAGTCAGTCAGGCTTGTTCGCCGCCGCCGCCCATTCCGCCCCCACCGGCCTTTCCCAGATCCAGGTCATCAGCACCGCCAACCCATCCCAGTTCACCCTCACCGAATGCAGCGGCACCATCCGCAGTCTCGCCATCAGCGGTGATCAATGGCTCGCCGCAGGCGGCGACGACCGCGTCGTCCGGCTCTGGAATCTCAACGCGCCTTCCCGCTGCCACGCCCAGCCAGGTCACGCCCGCCCCATCCGCATCGTCGCCTTCAGCCCCGATGGTTCACTCCTCTGCAGCGGCGATCAGGGCGGCCGCATCGCCGTCTCCCCTCTGCCATCTGATAGGACAGATGCCGTCGGCCCTCCGCTCGCTGCGCCTCCAGACCTCTCGTTCCTCTTCGCCACCACTCTGCGCAATGGCATCCCGCAGCCGGAAATCGTCAGGGTCACCACCTCCGATGGATCAAACCTGAAATACCCGCTACCCGGCATCCCCGCCGCCATCGCCTGCGGCAGTCAATTCTCCACCGTCCTCTGCCAGCAGGGCCAGTCCGTCCAACGCTGCCGGATTCCCGCCGACGCACCAACGCACAACACCGATGCCTCCGCAGAACTCCCCGCGGGCACCCAGGCGGTCGCCCTCACCACCGACGGCTTCCTCTCCACAGAAGCCCGCTCTTCCAACGCCATCACCATCCGCTCCCACCGCTTCGGCACCCCGGAACCAGTCGGCAACATCCGCCTCGCCATCGCCCCATGGAGCACGCTCACCATGGCCCCAGACGGCCTTCATTGCTATCTGCTCGACGCCCCCGCCGGAAAACTCGCCTGCCTCACCCTCCCTTCCCTCGCTCTCCGTTGGCAGCAATCACTCCGCCAGTCGGTCACCATCGCCGTCGCTCCAGACAGCAACACCATCGCATGGGCCGGCGGATTCTACGCCGGTCTGCTCGACGCAGCGACTGGCAAGGAAATCTCCTCGTTCCGCCAGCCCTGCGAAATCATCGCACGCCTCACCTTCGCCGGCCCGCAGCACCTCATGCTCTCCAGCTACGACCACACACTCGTCTTCGCCTCCCTCGCAACATCCTCCGTCACCCTCGAATCCCGCCGCCAGCCAGCCTGCGCCGAACTGCTCTGCTCGCAGGACCTCACCCGCTGGCTATCCCTCGACCTCCAGAACCAGCTCACCTGGTTCCCGCCACCCTCCCGGAATCCAACGCCATGAATCGTTTCTCCTCCGCCGTCTTCTCCGGTCTCCTCGCCGCTGCCTCGCCCGTCATCGCCGATGGCGACACTGGCACGCCCACTCCAGCCGCTCTCACCTACTCCCGCCACATGGCCGCCACCAGCGGCATCCACGACCCCCGCTCCAGCTACACCCACCTCCCCGTTATCTCCGGCCGCCCCGTCAGTGATTCCCCCCTGATTATCTGCACCGCCAGTGGATGCGATATCCTGACATGGCTCTACCCGGGCATGTCTCTTTCCGTCGCGCTCCAACCGGTCGCGGAAGCCGAGGAAGCCGGCGGTCCCTCGGGCACAAGCCCTGTCCCGCCCCCCACCCTCGCAGACGGTTGCTGGCAACTCTACGATTCCTGCGGCTTCACTTCCTACCAATCGTGGCTCGGTTCATCCGCAGCCATCCTCGGCCTCGCCCCGTCAAGCCTGCTCCCGGACGCCGATCCCGACGGCGAGGGCATCACCAATGCCCGCGAGGCCTTCCTCCGCATGCACCCGTTCGACCACCGCAGCGGCTTCTCCCTCTCCCCTAACTGGCTCCTCACTCCGTCAGACCCTCCCGCCGTCACCGTCGAATTCGCCGGCCTCAGCGGCCGGGTCTATGCCCTCGAATGGTCGCCCGACCTCTCGCCAGGATCATGGCAGACGGTCCAGTCTCCCTTCCTCACCCCCGCTCCCGTCGACGAGGACACCGACATCGGCGAAGACCGCTACCTCATCTACTCGCTCACCGCTGACCTCCCACCGGAAACCTCAGGCCTCAGCCGCTACTTCCTCCGCATGACCGCACCCGACGGCATGGAAGAATCAGCCGCAGTCGCCGGCAGTGGACCGGGAGCCGCCGCCGCCAGGTTCTTCCTCGTCCCCCCGCCAGACGAACACCCAACGGAAAATTCCCCGTTCCAACCCGCCCGCCAGATCCGCGGTCGCTTCTTCACCCCGCGCAACCTCCGCGACGCCACCATCACCCTCAACAACAACTACGTCCTCAACCCAACCACCGGCCCCACCGCTCGATCCATCGACCTGCCGGACACTTTCGACCTCAACGACCCCGTCCGCGTCTTCGACGCTGTCTTCAACAGTCTCCCCAACCGCGTCCAGGTCTACCCCACCGAAAACTACTTCTACTGGTCCATCCGCATCGGCCAGCGCACGTTCCGCGGGAATCTCAACCTCTCCGTCCGCACCCGCGACTTAAACCGGGTCCCGTTCTACTACAGCGAACTCGCTGACATCTCGTCAGGTGGCCAGCCGCACCGGGTCCAGATCGTCGGCGGCGGCACGCTCGGCACTCCCGTCCTAACTCTCCGCCGCGACCCCCAGAACCCGCTCCGCTACCTGCTCAGCCGCGGCGACCGCACCGTCACCTTCGATCTCCACGATCTCTCCCAGGCCCCTCCTCCTCAGGGCGTCCTGCGGCCAGGCGAAATCTTCGTTGAACGCACCTTCGACGAAAGCGGTCTCCGCTTCCTCCTCATATTCCAGCCGTCCTCACAGACGCGCCCAGCCACCTTCGCATGGCTCCTCGACCCCGGACCATGGGACGCCCCATTCACCGCTCCATCCCCGGACGAATTCACGGAACTTCCAGACGCCCCTGGGAATTTCCTCCACACCCGCACCGGCTTCGCCTTCGCCGCCGACTCCCGCTCCCTCGCCTCCGCCCGACGCCTCGTCCTCATCGCCGTCACCAACGACCACGTCGCCAGCAATACATGGTTCGATGGCCCCGGCGACCAACTCGCTGACAACTTCGATCCCGTCCCTCTCAAACCTCTCCTCCTCGCCGCCTTCCCGGACCTCACCCCGGACCGCATCGACAACTTCGGATACTTCACCGATTCCGCAGGCAAGGAACGCATTGGTCTCTACCCCTATCATGGCTACGACGCCGAATCCGATCTCTCCGCATTCGCTCTCTCACTCCGCCCGGATCCCGACACGGATCCAGATACCCTCGCGCTCTGGAACACCACCATCAATGCCGTCCCACCCGCGGTCCCCCCGCCGCCCCTCGCCTTCGCCTTCAACGAGGGCGGAGCCGCCCAACTCCCCGATAACCTCATGGGCTCGGGCCTCAGCCGCGACCCGGTCAGCGGCAGCCTCACCGTCCAATCCTCAGAACCATGGCAGACCCCCACATTCCCGGAAGTGTGGATCACCAAATCCCAGAAGGGCTCCGTCGTCCGCATCCACTCCCCAGGCGACCGGCGCGCCACACTCGCCGCTGAATACCTGACCGCCCCACAGGCCGTCCACACTTCCCCCAACGCTCCCTACCCATGGCGCGATGGCTTCTCCCCTTTCCCCACCGCAGTCGCCGTCGACCCATGGGGCGAATGCTGGATCGCCAACAAAGGCGACAATGTCATCATCAATGGTTTAAGAATGGGCAGCGTCACCCGCATCGGTCTCGCCCTCGGCGGCACCCGCTGCCGCAGCGACGGATCACCAGACCCCTCCGGCACCTTCCTCAAACCGCCATTCAATTACCTCAGCCCTAGCGTCACTGACCGCGATGGCGACGGTCTCCTCCGCACGTCCTTCGGCCCAAACCCGCTCCCATGGCCAGGCAAAACCGACGTGATCAACCTCGACGGTTCCGTCAACGATGCCCTCGACGAACTCATCACAGGCTACGTCCGCATCCCCACCGCTGAGGTCGCCTCTCTCACCTTCCACAATGGCTTCCTCTGGGCCGGCAGCCCGGCACTCAATGCATGGTGCCTCATCAACCCCGCCACCGCACGCCCAGTCCCACCACCCGTTCGCACCGCCGGCGCCGAAGCAGGCATCGCCAGCCCCCGCAAGGACTTCTTCTGGACTCTCGGCAACGGGCGCTCCTCCCTCCACGTCTTCGATCCAGTTCGGCCGAATCTCCCAGTCTTCAAAACATCCCTCGATCCCACCCTCGGTCCCGCCGCCTCCCACGGATCAGCCATCGCTCCATGGATCAATCCCAATCCCGACACCCACGGCATCTGGATCGCTTCCCGTCACCCCAATCTCCCCAACGAACTCTCACTGGCAACACCCTCTCCAAACATCATCTCCCGCCTCGTCCTCAAGGACGCCAATGTGCTCTCCGCCGGCATCACCGCCCTCACGCAACTCACCCCGATTCCCGGACCCCAGAACTCTCTCGTCGCCCTCACCGAATCCTCCCTCCCCGAAAACCCGAACCCAGCCTCCATTCCCGCCGCCAATGGCTCGCTCTGGCTCGCCAATCCGGACAGAAACTCGGCCCGATTCATCCCCATCCCCGGCAACCCGGATGTCCCCGGCCCCTTCAACCACGGCCTCATCGGTCTCGCCCAGGGCCGCAACCGTGACCTCTGGCTCGCAGACTTCCTCGGCCACCGCGCCCTCCGCCTCGACGTCTCCGGGAATCTGACAGACGCCCTCCCCCTGTACTCGAAAATCGATCTCGCAGAAGCCGCCGCCGCAGCCGCCAGCACCGGATCCGACGATCCTTTCCACCTCCTCGCAGGACCATGGACCACAGGCGACCTGACAGGCCTCAACCCTTCGTCCCAGCGCAATTCCGCCGTCCTCGTCATCACCGCCGATGCCCGCCACCCGGGTTACCAATGGCAATCGGTCACATGGAAGGGCCAGAACCTCGCTCCCGGCAGCATCTCCGCCCTCGCCCGCGCCAGCAACAACCCGCTCGCCCCGCCAACCCCGCTCCACCGCATCTCCCCCGGCCAACCCCTCAAAGGAACCATCGGACGATTCCTCCAGATCTACCTAACTCTCTCCCATCCCATCAACTCCCCTCCCCCCTACCTATCCTCACTCACGGCCCGCTGATGCCGCCTGAACATTATACCTCAGCAGGGGGCTTCATCCATGAATCCCTATGCCACATCGGCAATCACCACTGCCATTCTTTGCTTCTTCTTTAAGTAATAAACAATACACGCAAAATTGCAGAGTGACATTACCGCAAAGACACGCACTGCACGCAATCTTTCGAAACTCACCGGTAACCACTGAATCCATTCCACAGAAAATCTGCAGATTTTTCCAATCAGCCACGCCCGCGACTCCGCTTCCTCATGCAGAAACCCCATGACAACTGCGTGGCCGACCCCAACCCAAACGACTCATGGCACCGCTGGATCGCCGAATGCGGCGACGCCTTCCTGCTCTACGCTAGACAACGCGCCAGATCCGAAGAAGACGCCCGCGACCTCGTCCAGGACGCCGTCACCGAATCATGGCAACGCTCCCACGGCAACGTCCCCGATAAAGCCCTCGTCTTCGCCACCATCCGCCGCCGCGCCATCGACCTCGCACGCGCCACCGACAGCCGCGCTCGCCGCGAAACCCAATCCGCACTCGCCCACCCCTCATGGTTCGAACCGGACTTCGCCGCCTCCGACACCCGCGACACCATCGCCGCCGCCCTCCGCGATCTCCCCGATGATCAGCGCGAAGTCGTCAGTCTCCGCCTCTGGGGCGGTCTCTCCTTCCCCGAAATCGCCGCCGTCACCGGCGTCCCCGCTCCCACCGCCGCCTCCCGCTACCGAGCCGCCATCGAACGTCTCCGCCTCGCCCTCAGCCCCATCTTCGCATGAATGATCCCTTCGACGACTTCGAAGCCCGGCTCCACTCCACCAAACCAGCCGCGCTCCCACCGGAACTCAAAGCCCGGCTCGCCTCCCCACCGGCCCTCCCTAACCGCCGCCGCCTCATCATCCCGTTCCTCACCTCCCTCTCAGCCCTCTCCGCCGCCGCCGCCGCATGGATCGTCTCCTCCCACCACCACACCCCTCCAACCCCCACGGACTCCAACCGCCCGCTCGTCGCCGAAAGCCGCGAATCCCGCGTCACCAACCTCCGCCCGGTCGGCGTCGTCTCCGACAACCACCAGCGGCTCTGGAGGCTCGTCGAGGTCGCATGGGTCGACGCCGACTCCCTCGTCTCCTCCCCCGATTCCCTAGCCGTCATCTCCCACGAACACCACCGCGCCATCGTCCCAGTCGCCATCACCTTCGAATAACCACACCAACACCACGCCAAACCAACCCACCCATCCTGACATGAAACCCCTCATCCTCGCCCTCTTCGCAGGCTCGTCCCTCGCCGCCGCCCAGCCACCACGCATCATCGACCTCGGTGATGGCTCCAAAGTCGAAATCGACAACGGCCGCGTCAAGGTCACCGGCAATTCCACCTCCGGCGGCAGCATCTCCACTTCCTCCTCCAGCCGCACCGACTCCAACGGCAACACCATCACCACCGTCACCAGCGAACACAACGGCCAGCGCACCACCCGCACCATCGTCACCGACAAAAACGGCCGCGTCACCATCGACGGCGCCGAACCTCCCGCCTCACCAGACCAAACCGACAACGCCCCCCCGCCAGACGCCTCCCCCGACAAGGGCGGCTGGCTCGGCGTCCACTCAGTCCCGCTCCCCGACGCGCTCCGCGACCAACTCGACATCCCCCCGGACAAGGGCATCCTCATCGAATTCGTCGCCGCCAACGGCCCCGCCGCCAACGCCGGCCTCCAACCCAACGACATCATCCTCTCCCTCAATAACAAACCCGTCAGCGATGTCGCCGACTTCAAGGCCCGCCTCAAATCCCTCCCCAAAGGCACCTCCATCTCCATGGACTGTCTCCGCAAAGGCAAACCCCTCCCCATCAAAGCCACTCTCGGCTCACGCCCACCGGAACCCGCCCCAGACTCCCCGCCAGACGCCAACCCCGCCGACGATCAGTTCCATTCCCCCGGCACCTCCAACTCCTCCAGCTCCGCCAGCGGATCCTCCTCCTCCTCAGGATCCCTCCGCCGCACCGTCGTCATCGAAAAAGACGGCACCACCCGCGTCCTCGAAGACGACCAAGCCTCAGACTCAGACGCCTTCGACCTCCTCCTCTCCAACCCGGACGTCCCCGAATCCACCAAAATCCAAATCCGCCGCGCCCGCGAGGAAATGCAGCGCCTCACCAAACCAACCGACTCCAA
>Ga0315899_10009524_pt1 | contig 10439 bp, 10 predicted proteins | sample LakEriMetagenome_2_FD_203518 | JGI IMG/M metagenome (GOLD analysis project Ga0315899, IMG submission 203518) | Freshwater fungal communities from buoy surface, Lake Erie, Ohio, United States - Buoy 4 MA112 | ecosystem: Environmental > Aquatic > Freshwater > Lake | place: USA: Lake Erie, Ohio...
TGCATTTGGTTGAATACTTCAATACAAAAAAGCTGTTGGCTTGAATTCTTTCTGCCGTGAAGTAAAAGTGTGAAATCGGAATCGTTTCCCAATAGCCGGGACCTTCATCGCCAGTGTCTGGACTTAAACAATATTTCAATCGTCCAAGCGAGCGTATGTAATTTTTGTGATGACCGTGCGCTTTGTAGCAACTGAAATCCTCAGTACCCAGCAGACGAACGATCTCTTTGCGCTTGGGCAGCTCGCTTTCGTCGTTCACATTCCAAAGCAAGATTGAGCCTTTGGTAATTTTTTCGAAAAGATTTGACATGGCCTTGTTTTCCATAAAACCCCTAAACCCGAAGGTTTAGGGGGTGAGGGAGATTGCTTTGTTTAAGCGGTTTGATTAATCGTCACGCCGCCAACCGTTTGGGTCTGGGGCGCATTGAGCATGGCTTCAGGTTGCACTGCGCCATTCACTGCAGGCATGCCACTGGGTTGATAGCCCTTGTCTCCAGGCTTCATGCCCCAGCCAGAAGTGATGCCCAGTTTTTCTCGCAAGACGTCAAGCTTTTGTTGCATGGCTTCCAGGTCATCTGGCATGCTGGCCTCGGCCACCAGGTTCAAGATCTGCGACTCCATGGACTCGTTGAGCTTGAAGAACCTGACCACGCGGCGCTCTTGGCCAATGGGATTCACGCAAACCGCAAACTCAAAGCTGCCTTGCTTTTTGCCCTCAACCACGGTGTTGAGCACAAACTGGTCATCCACGTGTACCACGGTTTGGCTTGACTTGGCATTGGCCAAAAGAATTTTGCGCAGCATCTGCGTCTTGGCTTCCTTGTGATCCTTGACGTTTTTGGCTGCTTCGGCCTCGTCCCTGGTGGCTGTGATCTTGCCAATGCCGCCACGGTCCTTGATGTAGTTGGGCAGCTCTTGAGCGGTCAGGTTTTCATCGTGCGCCACCTGTAGTACTTTTGAGTACGAGTAGGCGGTCTGCCGATCCGTGGGCAGGATGAATCGCAGCACAGTGGTGATCCAAGGCGTGTTGGCCTGGGTCTTGATTTCATGCTCTTCCTCCAAGCGCTCACGCATGCGCTGCAAGATGTGATCCCGCAGTGGCGACTCGTTGATCTGTAGGGCATAGCTGTAGATGGCTCCCAAGAGGGCATAAAGCTCCTTGGTGCCCCTCACAACGTAGGTTTCCACGTACTGGTCGTTCATCTTGGACAGGTTCTGGGCCTGCCCCAAAACCATGTCCACCTGAGCGTCGTTGGCGCTCTTGTCACTGGGTCGGCGGCTGTCTGAACCGCCAAGGGCGCGGTTCATAAGTAGGCCAAAAGCAAACTCATCCACAGCTGGAACCGCTGGGGCAGGGCTGGGTGGCACCCCATGAAAGGCAACGGTTTGGACTAACTCTTGATTCATAAAAACTCCTGTTGAAAAATAACTTTCGGGACCGTCGGCCAGGATGGACACGACAAGCACAGGTTAGTTTTCTGGCGTCGGAGGTTTTTCACTTTTTCGAGGGGGTGCGAAAAAATGAAAGTTCAAAGGCTGGAATGGTGTAGGCAAGAAAAGCTGGTTTCCTTGATCGCTGGTGGGCGATTGAGGTCTGAGGTGACCGCGCCCTTTATCCACGGCACCTACCTAGAGCTTTGGTGGCGCTGCCTCAAGTGCTCTAAAGAATTCACCCAAAGCGGCCGAACCGGCATATTCACCTCAGCCGGCGCATACAAGACCTACTGCATGTTTGGCTCAATAGAAGACATGACGTTTCATGACTGGTGGCTGAGCAAGGGCCATGAGTTTTTCAGTCAAAGCATTACAACCTTGCAAGTCACGCTGTATGTGAAACGCAAGAACATCAATGCATTTGCAATTACCGTGGATGCATTTCAAGATGTATCAAGTCAGCTGGCCGGAAAGGAATTTGGCTTTTGGCATGATCAGATTTGCCTGCTGAATGCAAAACAGGGTCTGTTGTCAGAGGCACCTTTATCCTGGCCAATTTTTCGCAGTCGAATTGGCTTGGATGCGATCGCTCAGCTGTTGAGCATCATGGAAACTCATGACCAAATCATCCGAAATGCTCCTGAAACCAAGCTTTGGCAGATAGGCGAACAACTCAGGCTGAACCCTAGGGCCAAGCCCAAGCATGATGACTTCCCAGTTGATGTGGCAGACAAGCACAAGGCCATGGGCCAGACGGTGAGCAACTATTTGAGGAAAGGGAATCGCCTAGTTAAAAATGCATGCAACGGCATATTTCCGAAATTCTCAACCTAGGGGGTCTTAAGGTATTTCTTTCTCAAGCTGCGAATTCACGACTCGTGACCAAGCCCGTAAAAGGCATGAGGTTTTGAGACAAACGGGGTTTGAGATGACTTTGCCTGGCCAACGCCACAGGCCGCAGTCAGATGTCCAAAGCAAAAAGCCCCAGGTGTTGCTGGGCCTGAGGCTGCCTCTTGGCCTGCTGAGCAGGTTTGAGGTCTTTGTACTGGCGGGCTAGAAGATACCAGATCGCAAACCGCCTAAATCCCCCAAGGACCAGCCGATTAAGCACTTGGGGTCTAAGTCAGCATTCTAAATGTTGAGACATCTTCAATTCGAGTAGCCGGTCTGGATAAAACACACCTTACCTAAACGTCAGGTTCAGGCGCGGCGCTTGGTTTTCTCGACGGACAGAGCGGTCATGAATTCAAAGACGAAGTTGCAGTCATCGTCCTGCAACACGCTCATGTCACCCATGGCAACCGGAGCCATATAGCCTCGAATAACTTGCAGACCGGCAATGCGTTCATCAATTTTCGACAATACTTCTCCCGCCAGTTGCTGTATCGCTTGTTCATCGAGGACGCCGTGATCGCGATCAGACAATAGGAGTGCGATTTCGGCCAGCGTGAGGCCGAGTTCCTTCAGATGCAATATGACCCTGAGCCGGTCCAGCGTTTCGCTGCCATATTGGCGATAGCCAGCTTCCGTTCTGCTCTGAGGTGCAATCAGCCCTTCTTCTTCATACAAGCGCAATTGACCACGGGTCACGTTGGCCGCCTTGCACAAGGCGCTGGTCGTCTGCAAAGTCTTGAATGCCTTTACGGTAATTACGCTTTTCATAGTTTGTTTCCGGTGACTGAGAGCTGGGGCGTTCCCCTGGAGCCTGCGTCAAGGCTGTTAATCCAAGTTAAGTTCGGAGTAGCTTGGACGACTACATAGCCTCAGCGCATGTTAAACCCGGTACCTTGGTACCAGGTCAAGTGTTTGTGTTCACCAAATCAAGGGAAAGAAATGTCTTGACCTGGCACCGTACTACCGGGTTTTTAATCTCCTAATCGACAAAACGACTATGGAGAATAATCTTGACCACACTATCAACATCCAACAAAACCGCGCTCATCACTGGCGCTTCATCTGGTATCGGCAAAGCGCTAGCCCACCAATTTGCGCATGATGGCTATCAGCTCGTGCTGGCAGCCCGAGGCGTAGCCAAAATGCAGGCCTTGGCCGATGAGCTGCAACGGACTTATAAGGTTACTGTCACTGTCATTGCCGCGGACTTGGAGACCCACGATGGTGCCGCAGGTTTGCATGCCGATATCAAAGCGCGGGGTATCGTTCTGAGTGCGCTAGTGAATAACGCTGGATACGGGGCCTTTGGCGAGTTCAAAGACTCTGCATTGATGTCTGAGCTGGCCATGATGCAGCTCAACATGAACACAGTCGTTGTATTGACCAAGCTTTTCCTGCCAGATCTCTTGGCGACACGCGGCAAAATTCTCAACACAGCCTCCACAGCGGCCTTTCAGCCAGGCCCCTACATGGCGGTGTACTACGCCACCAAATCTTTCGTTCTTAGCTTTTCAGAAGCTATTGCATCGGAGTTGGAAGACACAGGCGTAACTGTCACTGCACTGTGCCCCGGCCCAACAGCTTCAGGTTTTCAGGACAAGGCTGACCTTGGAAACTCTGCCCTGATTAAAGGCAAGAAACTGCCCACGTCTGAGGAAGTTGCTGAATTGGGCTACCGCGCCATGCAACGCGGACAGCGCGTCTACATCCCTGGCTTCGTCAATTGGGCGATGGCCCAAAGCATGCGTTTCACGCCGCGAAATCTGGCCACTAAGGTGGTGAAAATTTTGACCAGACCCATCTCATAAAGCCAACACCATGATTGATAACATGAACAGCTACTTCGTCGCAGAGAAGCAAGAGAGCGTGATTTTTATTGCCGTTGGCCTTCTGGCCTTAGCTATCAGCGTCTGGCTCTGGGTGAATGGGCACCGCCTGAAGTCTATGGCCTATCCGCTGGTAGTCATTGGTTTGATGCAGATAGTGGTGGGTGGCACCGTATACCTCCGCACCTACTTGCAAGTGTCAACCTTGAGCGCGCAGTTGCAGTTGAACCCTTCGGTACTAAAAGCCGAGGAAACCACCCGCATGCAGACCGTCATGAAAAACTTTTCGATCTACAAAGGAATCGAAATGCTGCTGCTGATCATAGGTGTCGGGATGATTGCCTTTTTGCAGCGCCACGACATGGCAGCGGGCATTGGCGTAGGGCTCGTATTGCAGGCTGCACTCACTCTGACGCTGGACCTATTTGCTGAGGCCAGAGGTGCAGATTACTTGTCAGCGGTGCAAAGAATAGCAATCTGAGTCACTTGGTCCCACGTGTGGTCGGATTGCGAAACTGCAAGGGCCATGCTTGCCCGTGCATGCACTAACCCCCCCGCTGAGAAAAAACACCTAGCCAACCGGTATGAACCTATATGAAACCACTGCATATAGGCATCAAGGAGCAAGGCCATGGCTACTAACAACACCTCATCTTCGAACCCACGGGCTGAAAAAATGGGTGACGTGCTGGACGTCCTGTCCAGCGGCATCGCCAAAACCGCAGCCAACGAACCCAAGTTCGAGCCCCAACTCCTGGTTGCAGAGGTCCCGGCCGAACCTACCCGTCAACTCCTGACCGAAATAATGCTCGCCGATCGTTGGGTGTGTTCAGTCGCACGCCTTCAGCGGTGGCGCACCGTCGGCGAGGGGCCGCAGTACTTGAAAATCGTGGGGAAAGTTTTGTACCGGCTCAAAGACATTGAGGCCTATGAAGAAGCCTGTCTGATCCGGAAAGTGCTCTAGGGGCGTACCCAAAGAGGCCCCGAACGAGTTGTAAATTGTTCGAACGAATTGGAATCAGTTCGAAATAGTCTTGGCGGAGCAGAACATGCTTCATCACAAACCGCCTAAGTTTCCCAAGGACAAGCCGATTAAGCACTTGGGGTTTAAGTCTGCATTCTAAATGTTGAGACATCTTCTTGTTAAAAGAGTTTTCAGAACATCTGTGTTGAAGTTATCCAGAATTTGAAGCTGATAGGTCGCTCCACTGTGCCCTTTCGACCCAAAGCGGACGTTTGCTCATCCAATAAAAGTTTATTAATTTAACCTCCAGTTTTTTGATGTGTATACCTCGAAGTTTGAGGCATATACTTCAAACTTATGTGGAGCGCTCTTTTTCTCACCCTGCCAACGCAACCGAAGGCAATTCGCCTGCGCATTTGGCGTGCGCTCAAAACTCTTGGGTGCCCTTCATTGCGTGATGGCGTTTATTTGCTGCCTGAGTCTCACGCTGAATTGTTCGATCCGCTAGTTTCTGAGGTACGCGAGAACGGTGGTCAGGCGCATGTGCTGCAACTTTCAACTCATGACGAAGCAATGCGCACCGAAGTGCTAGCCTTGTTTGACCGCACCAAATCTTATGCCGAATGGCATGTTGAAGTGGAGGCGCTGAACGCCTTACTCCCGGGACTTGACGAAACTGAAGCTAGGCGTCGCTGGCGGGGGGTCACAGAATCACTGCAAGTGTTGCGCCGTCTTGATTACTACCCTGGCGCTGCCGCCCAACAGGCACAAGCTGAACTTGATGATTTGCGCCAAACTCTTGACACTCGATTTTCAAAGGGTGAGCCGAAGGCGCAGCCAAGTCATGGCATCGCGCGCCTTGACTCTCTCAAATTCAAGGGAAAGCGCTGGGCGACACGTTCTCGCCCTTGGGTAGATCGCCTGGCTTGCGCTTGGCTAATTCGTCGCTTCATTGACCCAGAAGCATCTTTTATTTGGCTTGCCGACCCTGCGGGTGCGACACCTCCACCGCGCGGCGTTTTGGGATTTGACTTTGACGGTGCCCGATTCACACATATTGGCTCGCGCGTGAGCTTTGAGGTATTGGCGGCGAGCTTCGGATTGGATTCGGATCAGCAGCTGCAGCGAATTGCCCGTGCTGTTCATTTTCTGGACGTTGGCGGAATTCCCGTTGCAGAGGCAGCTGGACTGGAACTCGTTTTGGCAGGACTGCGGGAGGTCCACACCAACGATGATGCTCTGGCTCAAGCAGCTGCCCTGGTCTTTGATGCGCTCTATGCCGCCCCAGGAATATCTGAATGAACCTCGATCCCGTCACATCAAAAATTCCCACCGAACCCGATATGCCACCCGCGCCGGTGAGCTTTGGCGAGGCCTTTCGTTTTTGGCTCAAGCTTGGCTTTGTCAGCTTCGGTGGCCCAGCCGGGCAGATTGCCATCATGCACACTGAGCTGGTGGAGCGCAGGCGCTGGATCAGCGAGCAGCGTTTTTTGCACGCACTGAACTACTGCATGCTTCTCCCAGGCCCGGAGGCGCAGCAACTTGCCACCTATATCGGCTGGCTCATGCACCGTACATGGGGCGGTATCGTCGCTGGCGCACTGTTTGTGTTGCCCTCGCTTTTCATCCTGATCACACTGAGCTGGATTTACCTGCGCTTTGGCGACGTTCCGCTGGTAGCCGGTATCTTCTATGGACTCAAGCCCGCAGTGACTGCGCTGGTACTGCACGCCGCCCATCGCATTGGAACAAGGGCGTTGAAAAATCGTTGGATGTGGGCCATAGCCGCAGCTTCGTTCATCGCGATTTTTGCATTTGACACACCGTTTCCAGCCATCGTTCTCGCAGCTGCTTTGGTCGGTTGGTTGGGCTCGCGACGCTGGCCCGATGTTTTTACTCTCGGCGGCGGACATGGCTCAAACAAAACCAGTTATGGCCCCGCACTGATCGACGACCATACGCCTACACCTTTGCACGCAAAGTTTTCTCGGGCCAGACTTTTGAAAGTTCTCCTTGTAGGTCTCGGGCTGTGGTTGCTGGCGATGGTGACACTGATCGCGGTCAACGGCCTGGAGGGCACTTTGACGCAAATGGGCTGGTTTTTCACCAAAGCAGCACTACTGACTTTCGGCGGAGCCTATGCCGTCTTGCCCTACGTCTATCAAGGGGCAGTCGACACCCACCAGTGGCTTAGCGGTCCGCAAATGATCGATGGCCTGGCCCTGGGCGAAACAACGCCGGGCCCGCTGATCATGGTGGTTGCCTTTGTCGGCTTTCTGGGTGGCTGGTTGAAAGAGGTATCAGGCCCGGACGCCCTGTTTCTGGGTGGGGCGTTGGCCGCTACCGTGGTGACTTTTTTTACCTTCCTGCCCTCATTCATCTTCATTTTGGCCGGTGGTCCGGTGGTCGAGGCCACCCACGGTAAGCTGGGATTCACCGCACCCCTGTCAGCGATCACGGCGGCGGTGGTGGGCGTGATCTTGAATCTGGCCATGTTTTTTGCCCACCATGTCCTCTGGCCCCAAGGATTCGAGGGAAGGTTCGATCTGATGTCGGCTTTAATTGCCGCTGGTGCTGCAGTGGCGCTCTTTCGCTTCAAGGTTGGCGTCATGACGCTGCTGACAGGTAGTGCTCTGGTTGGCTTGGCGGTGTCCTGGCTGTTCCCCCTGCTGGGCTGAGGGATACAGGTCATCGATATTTTGTGATGGAGAGTTAAAGATGTTCATGATGTCGCGCCGGGTTTTGACTCGGCTGTTGGTGAGTTTTTTTGCAGTCCAGACGATGTGGGCATCGGCTGTGGAGGTTCGCTTTGAGCCCGTGGCGGACGGCGTTTACGCTTACGTGGGCGATATCGGCGGTCGAACGGTGGCCAACCAGGGCCTGAATGCTAACCTTGGGCTGGTCCTTACATCAGGCGGTGCCGTACTGATTGACAGTGGTTCGACGTTTCAAACCGCTCGTGCCATCCACGAAGCAGTGCGCCGAGTGACACAGCAGCCCGTACGCTGGGTCATCAACACGGGCGGACAGGATCATCGATGGCTGGGCAATGGCTACTTCAAGGCACAAGGGGCTGAGTTGATTGCCCACGCTGCAGCTGTGCCGGACATGCGCTCGCGCGGCGGCGATCAGTTCGCTGCACTTCGCACCTTACTGGGACCTGCTGCAGATGGAACGGAGCTGAGCTTTCCCAGCAGACTGCTGCAGGGGCCTGAAGCGCGATTGGAGCTCGGCGGTACCGTTTTCGAGTTTCGCCATCGCGGGGGTGGCCACACTCCTGGCGACTTGATGGTGTGGCTGCCCCACGTCCAAGTGGCTTTCTCGGGTGACATTGTTTATGTGGACCGTTTGCTGTCAGTTTTGCCTGTGAGCAGCACGCGGGCATGGGTAGAGGCCCTCAACGCTTTGGCTCAATGGAATCCAAAACGCATTGTTCCAGGGCATGGGCGCATCACTGACAGCAAAACAGCCAAGGCACAAAGCCACGATTATTTGCAAGCCATGCGTTCACACATGCAACGCGCTGTGGAGCAAGGTGTAGACATTAGCGAAGCGGTCAAGTCATTCAACGTCAAGCCTTTCATGAACCTGGCAAACGCAGCTGAGTTGCACCCGGGAAACGCCAGCCGCACCTACCTTGAGGTCGAGCGTGAGTAATGTGGTCGCTGTTGTGGAGCATTCGTCGAAATTGCACTTTACGAGTTAGGGATCTCGTGGGGATGGAAATTTACGAATGGTCTTTTGATCCAGACAGTGTTTTTTGAAACACATGCTGGCAGTTGATCGCCCGAACGTCGTTGCAGTTTTGTTCAGCTTGGCATTGCATGCTGCAGTCTTGGCGTTGGTCAGCGGTTATCAGTTCGGCTTCCGTAGTGCCGACAAAGAATCTTCCCCAAGTCGAATCGTCTTCATGCAGGTGTTGCCACCACCGCAAGATGACCTACCCATGGGGAGCCAGGAACTTTCGCCAGCGATCGATTCACCAAACCCAACAGCACTCGGCATTGCCCCAATCACTGAGTCGACAGACAGGTCACCGCCAGCCAAAGAGCCAGCCACCATGGAAGCGCCTTCAGCGCCAACAGCAGAAGAATGGGCTTTTGCGGGAAGTTACACAAACAAAAACAGCAAAGGCTATCGGTACAACTGGGGCCAACAGGTGCGCAGCATGATGGGTACTGTTGTCGAAGGGCCTGATCAAGGTTACGTTCGTTTCAGGATTGAAATTGCACCCGACGGGACACTGGCCAAGTTGGAAACCATTTGGACGACGTCCGCAGTGGCCGAGCAACTGGCGCGCAAGGCGGTTGAAAACATGCCGTCACTGCCGCCGACCCCAACAGGAAAGCCGCTTATTTTTGAGAAAACAATCTCGTTCACGCCGTTTGCTTCTGACGGTCCACCGAGTTACAAAGATGACTGCTTGCCGGATCCGCCTGTTTTTCGAAACCCGTTTGCGTGGGATGGCAAATCACCACAAACGGTGGCAACTCCACCAAAGGCTGAAAAGCTCGATCCACAAGCCATGGAGGATTGCCTCAGACAGTTGCCAAGAGACTCTATTGAAGCCGAAATGGCACGTGATAGACGTGAGATGGAACGATGGGGTTGGAATAAGTAAATCTGAACTTGTTAGCAATTCAAAACATCGTCAGAAGCTAATGCTTACCCGTGGGATGCACCAATCCACCCCGCTGAGAAAAAAGCACAGCCAACCGGTATGAACCTATATGAAACCACTGCATATAGGCATCAAGGAGCAAGTCCATGGCTACTAACAACACCTCATCTTCGAACCCACTGGCTGAAAAAATGGGCGACGTTCTGGACGCCCTGTCCAGTGGCATCGCCAAATCCGCAGCCAACGAACCCAAGTTCGAGCCCCAAATGTTGGTTCCAGAGGTCCCAGCCGAACCTGCCCGCCAGCTACTGACCGAAATAATGCTCGCCGATCGCTGGGTGTGTTCAGTCGCACGCCTTCAGCGCTGGCGCACCGTCGGCGAGGGCCCGCAGTACTTGAAGATCGTGGGGAAAGTTTTGTACCGGCTCAAAGACATTGAGGCTTATGAAGAAGCCTGTCTGATCCGGAAAGTGCTCTAGGAGCGCACCCAAATAGGCTCCGAACGGGTTGTAAATTGTTCGAATGACTTGGAATCAGTTCGAAATAGTTTTGGCGGAGCAGAACATGCTTCATCACAAACCGCCTAAGTTTCCCAAGAACAAGCCGATTAAGCACTTGGGGTCTAAGTCAGCATTCTAAATGTTGAGACATCTTCAATTCGAGTAGCCGGTCTGGATAAAACACACCTTACCTAAACGTC
>Ga0315899_10009526_pt1 | contig 10437 bp, 8 predicted proteins | sample LakEriMetagenome_2_FD_203518 | JGI IMG/M metagenome (GOLD analysis project Ga0315899, IMG submission 203518) | Freshwater fungal communities from buoy surface, Lake Erie, Ohio, United States - Buoy 4 MA112 | ecosystem: Environmental > Aquatic > Freshwater > Lake | place: USA: Lake Erie, Ohio...
CAGCGGGTGGTGAAGATTTTCAGGGAATATTTGGAAGAAATGGGGTTGGGGGAAGAATAGAACCCCAACCCCTTTGGAGCCACTTTTCCTTTATGCCTGATCGTTTGAATGATCAGCCTGCTTTCTTACTTTTCATGCCATACCTCAGGCGGCGGTGCTCGGTGTATCCCTCCACCAGCCAGCCCTTCATCACATCCCAGGTGACGCCGAACTGTTTGCTGAGATCGATGATGGAAGCCCCCTGGGCATGAAGTGCCCGGGCCTGGTCCCGCTGCTGGCGGTTCACTTCCGTGAAGTGAATGAGCTGCTCCGTAGGTGCGTTTTCGATTGTCCAATCACGCTGTTTTAGTTTGTCTCAAATACTTTAGCTAGTTGAATGGCGCTGCGAGGGAGCTGATGTGCTTGGTTGTCTAAAAACTAAATTTTGATGATAGGATCAGTCAATTATCTCGCCAAAAAATCAGCGATATCCTCATTTTTAAGGAACTCAGTTCAATAAGGCTGACCGGTGATATTCCAACATCGGAAGTTCAGGGTTAAATCATCAACGCCTTCCCCAAATTTTCAATAGGAACCATGCAATTAAGGTGACAAAAAACATGGATGTCTCTCCAGTAATCCTGGAGGTTGCGTCAAATACCCTTTCCTTTTCATGTAACGACGGTCACTTTTTCCTGTCCACCCCGGCTGACTTTTCCTGATTCCTCCTGGTGTACGGCGCCTCCGGGCCCGGTTCCTGCCGGATTTGGCCGGCAGGCATCCACCGGTCCCTGTGGCACGAACGGAGGAATCCCAGATGGAAAACCTTCTCTACATCCGGAAAAACGGGGTGAAGACCGGACCCCATGAACCGCGCCAGGTCCGCGACGGGATCCGCCGGGGTGATTTCGGGCCGGACGATCTGCTGTGGACCGAAGGGATGAAGGGCTGGGTGCGGTTGCGGAATGTCAAGGTGTTCGCCGGCCTGTTCGGGCAGGGGAAAGGCGTCTCCGGGGCGGGCGGCACGCCCGGGATCCCGCCGCTGCCCGTGCCCTGCCCGGCTGGCGCCCCCACCGCATTGGCCCACCAGCCCACCACACCCAGGGTGCCGCCTGTCACCGGACCAGCCCCCGCCGTCCAGTCCGTCTCCGGGTCCGGGGGCCCGCCGCCGGGCAGGCGCAGGGTCTGGATCGCGGCAGTGGCCGGCACTGCCGCCGCCGGACTCCTGGCGGTTGTCGGCCTGCTGGCGGGCAAGGCCGCCCTGGCCGGTGCGGGCGGCTCACCGTTCCCGGATTTCTCGGAAACCCTCACCCGGGAGCGGCAGGCCGAATGGGACCGGATGGCGGCCTCGAACAGGACCGTCAGCGAACTGTCGGACAAGATGATCGATGACCTCGAGAACCTCTTCAACACCAGCCGGGCGAGCAAGGGCCTGCCCGCCTTCCCGGTCAAGCTGGACTCACCGCTGAAGGCCTACCGGGCGAGGGGATCGGGGAGCCGGCAGCCGGCCCTGGTGCGGGAGGATGCCGACGCCCTGCATGCCAAGATGGTCGCGGGCGGCACCCGGTATTTCAGCTCCCATCCGGCCCCGCTGCTGTCGGTGGCACCCGAGATCGCGGCGGAGCTTGAGGCGGGCCTTCCCGAGAAGGTCCGCTACAACGCGCTGCCAAGGGGGGTCTTCCAGATTGCCAACCTGGGCCGGATCCCCGTGGAGAACCTGGACCTCAGCCCGAAGATCATCACGCAGGCCGACGGGATCGGCAGTGTCGACCATGTCCTCGTGGTTCCCTTCGGACTGCGGGCGAGGCAGCCGGTACCTCCGGCCCTCCAGGACTTTGCGGTTGAGGCGCTGGACCGCGACGGCAAGGTGCTGAGGCAGGGCCGCATCCACGCCCCGGTGCCACTGGACGGCGGCCGGCAGGTCGAGGTGAAGGGCTACCTCTGCTTCGCGACACCATCGGACATCGACAGGATCGCAAAGGTGATCGTGGTGAAGAAGCCAGACGAGGAACTCCTCCACTTCCAGCAGAGGCTCCGCAAGTCACTGGACACCGGCGCCACCGATGACCTGGTGGACCTTGCCGAAACCATGCAGCCCGCCTGGGGCAGGCACTTCCACGATGCCTGCGCCAAATCACTCGACAAGGCCACCCCGACGACGCGTGCCGGCATCGCCAGGGCGATGGGTCCGGTTCTCGGCCGCAACATCGACCAGGAGGGCTTCGCCCTGCTGGAGAAGCTGGTCAATGATGCCGACGCCTCCGTGGCGAGGGAGGCCATCCGGGTGGTCGGGGGACTGGACCCCTGCCCCCAGCAGGTCATCCAGCAGGTGATGCGGGCCGCCGCCACGAGGAAGGATGACGCGCGCAAGGACGCCCTGGCCTTCATCGGCGCCCTGGATCCCGCCGTCCCGGAGAACATCAGCCTGTTCCTCCGCGAGGCGTCCAGTTCGGACCCGGGGATCCGGAGCCTCGCTGCCACCTTCCTTGCGCGGGCCAAGCTCGAGGGCCCGAAGAACCTCGAGCTGGGGGCGCGCTTCGTGCGGGATGACCAGGAGGAGGTAGTCCTCGCCGGCGCCCGGATGATCGCCAAGCAGGCCAAGTCGGACAGGGCCGGCGCCATGGGACTGGTCCTCACGCTGCTCGGCAACCGGTTCAATTCCTGCAGGGCCGTGGCGGAGTCCACCTTCCGCGGCATGGAACCCTTCGGCCAGGCGGACCTTCCCGTCCTCGCCAAGGGGCTGGAGGAACGCGTGCCGGAGACCAAGTGCAAGGTGCTGGGGATCCTGGCCGGCATGGAAACTGACGCCCGGAACTTTGCTGCCAGCGTCGCGGGCCTGCTGATGGACGAGGCTGTGACCGTGCGTGCCAGGGCGGCCACCTGCCTGGTGGCACTCCATGCCGACTACCAGATCATCCAGGGGCCACTGTTCGTGGCCGCGACCCGCGACAAGGTTCCCGAGGTGCGGGCGGAGGCCATCCGCACCCTGTCGCTGCTGGGACGTGAGAACCGGGTGGTCAGCCTGCTCTTCGACAGCCTCGCCGACCCCGATGCCACGGTTGCCGCCGCCGGACTGGAAGGATTTGGCAACCTCAAGCCACCGGTCGGGAAGATGGACCTACCGGTCATCAGCCCTCGCCTTTCCAGCAAGGTAGTGGCCGTCCGTCGCCAGGCATACCGTGCCCTCCAGGCGACCGGCAAGGATGGCGAGGCCCACGCCTCTGCGGTCTCCCAGGGACTGGAGGATGTCGACCCGGAGGTCGTTCTTTCGAGCCTGGGATGCGCCCTCCACTACCCGGACCGGGTCCCGAACGGCCAGAAGTCCGTCGAGAGGATCCTCGGGGAACGGTTCGCCGAGGCCAGGGATGAACGGCAGGCGGTGGCCTGCCTCGAGTATCTGGCAAAATTCGGTCCCAAGGCTGCCAGTGCCATCCCGGTGCTGGAACGGATCGCCACCAGAATCGCCGAGGACAAGCTGGCCGCCAAGGACCGGGTCCACAGGGACAAAACCGTTCCTTTGCTGAAGCTGGTCCAGAGCATCGGTAAGGAAAGCCATGTGCTGGTGCCAACCCTGTGCAAACTGGCGGTCAGGCCCCAGGTGAACGGGGGTGTCCAAACCGAGCAGGATGCGAAGGTCCTCGCGAAGCTGATCCTGGAAACCGCGGACAACCAGGCCCTGCGGGACGCACTCGTGGTGACCGGCACCTCCGGAGCCAAGGCCATTGCCAAAAAACTGATGGACCGGGATCCCCTGGTGCGGGCTTTCAGCCTCCTCTGCCTGGAAAGCATGGGCAAAGACGCCCAGCCGGTGATGCCGCTGATCTACCGCTGCACGGTCCGGGAAAATGAGAAGAACCCGGCCGTCTACTTCCTGGCAAGGCTTGCCTACGGGAAGCTCCAGGAGATCCAGGTCGCCACGCGGTGACCGGAAAGATCCCCGGCCGGCGCGGCGGGTTGGCCAGGCCGGCCGGGGAAGGTGGACCAGCGTTAACGCCCCCCAGGCCACGGGCATCCACGCCGCGGAAACCTGGGCAACCAGTCATCATCAGAAAAAAGGTGGGAGACTGCCGGGCCGGCATGGGCCCCGCACGGGAGGACAGGGTCATGGCAAGCCAGTGGTACTACACGCGCAACGGCGACCGGATGGGACCGGTTGATTCCAGGGACCTCCGGCGCCTCGCCGCCGGCGGCGGGCTCGGTAACGGGGACCTGGTCTGGCGGGAAGGGATGGCAGGCTGGGAAAGGGCGGCCGCCATCCCGGGGCTGCTGCCGGCTCCAGCCACCCGGCGGACCCCGACCTGGCCATCCGGCCCCGGCCACGCGCCCCCGGCCGTGACCGAGTCTGCCGCCGGCGCCCCGAGGGCACGGCCGGCGGAGTTGGGCAACCGTGCCAGGGAGACCTTCAACCTCTACCGGCTGTTCTGGTCGCGGATTTGCAAGAGTGACTTCGGCCTGATCCGGGCCACCCCGGAGGAGGTTCGGGCCCTCGAGGGGGCACCGCGGCCGGTGCGCAGCGGGCTCGCCCAGGACTACGCGAGCTGGCGGCGCTCGCTGCTGATGGTCTGCATACTAGTGCTTGGGATTACGCTGGCCTTCTCGGCCAACGACCTCCGCTTCGCCCTGCTGGACGGCGCACGCCATCCCGTGATGAGGCTGCAGTCGGGGGTGTTCTTCCTGTTCCAGATCGTCTCCTTTCTGCTCTGCCTGCTCGCCGCCTTCCGCTGGGCCTCGATCCCGTCTTCCAAGGCCTATGCGCTGGTCGCCTGGCTGGTGCAATTCGCCGGCCCCTTCCTGGTGCTGCTGTTGCCGCTCAGCCTGTTCGTCTCCAACCAGATGGTGCTGCTCTCCCTCGGGCTGATCTCGCTCAAGACCCTGGCGCCCAAGGTCTTCGGACTGTTCCCCGGGATCATCCGGTGCAGCCTGTCGCTGAAGACCCTGCTGCCGGAAAGCCCCATCCCGGGATGGCTCTGCATGGTGGTCGCGCCGCTCTACGCGCTGTTCCTGGTCCTGGCCGCCATCGCCGCGCTCCAGACCTCCTTCGTGATACTCGGGGCCGGCCTGCTTCTGATCGCCGTGGGTACCGGTGTGGTCCTGGCTCGCTCGTGGGGGCTGCTGGCGCCTGTCAGCCAGGAGGGAGCCTCCAAGTACGTTGGCAAGTCAAGGAGGTTGCAGGCGCTCTTCCAGGGCGCAGGCCTTGGACTGGTGGCCTTCCAAGTCATTCGCCAGGCGGACATACGCTGGGAATGGATCAACAGCGTCATGGTGTTCACCTTCTCATTCCTGGGCAACGTCACCCTGCTGACCGTGGTGATGTCGGACTTCCTGCTGTGCATGATCCACGAAGGGCAGAGGCAGTCCGAGGCGTTCGCCGGCACCGGATTCGCCACCGGCTACCGGGATCGCCTGGGCCAGTTGGCTGATTGCGGGTTGACCGACCTGCAGGCCGGGGAGCTGAAGACCGTGGCCACCCTGGGCGGCCGGCTCACCTCCCTCGCCGGATCCATCCCAGGTGGCCGGCAAACCACCACGGTTCCCACCAGCGGGGCACGGACCGGTTTATCCGCAACCTGAAGTTTCTCACGGGGAACCGTCTCTCAGTCCGGGCGATCCCGCCCGCACTGGACCGGCTGGGATTGAACCAAATGTTAGTGGCAGGTGGGCAAGATTTGAATATACCAGAGACTGGCTTGTCCGACCTCACACCGTACAACTGACGGAGCACCAGGTCGATCCGCTAATGTAGGTTGTTGTTCTTCTGCCGATCTGGTTGCCTACGGCCTGAAGGTGTGGCACCTTGAACCGCCTCCTTCGGCACGCCATCTCAGGTTGATACCGCTTAGGATCAGAGCAGGCTGGTCCCCTAGACCGTCTGAGACCGGTCAGGGTACTGGAACGTGGAAAAGTGAAAGGTGCCAGACTCCATGCGCTTCTACCAGATCGAGTAACCTTCCGATCCCAATAAAGGATCTTCAGATGGTCCCCGCCTTTGCTGCTGAAGGTGAACCAGGAGCCCGACAGAGGATCACCGATAGATTGCCCGAACAATTGCGGAAAGTGAGTCGAAGCCCTCCGCATGTCCTTCGGCTAAAGGCCGAGATAAATCTGGACAATAGCGTATTTCACCATGAACCGGCGCAATCGAGGTCCTTGAAAAGCGTGGAAAGGATTGAGGGATCGCCTGATTTAACTTCCACAAAACGCCCATACGGGCAACAGACCCGAAACAAAAAGGGACTGGATTATACGGGAAGCAACCGCACGGGAAACAGAGTCTAGGTGCTTGCAACCGCCTTGGACCGGTCCTGCAACTTCCGGCGCCACAGGAAGAACTTGGATTCGCTCAAATGGTTGAGGCGACAGAACTGGGTGAAGCTCTGGCCGCTGGAGGCTTGACGCCTCATCACGCCCCGCCAACACCGCGCACGCTCCGGATGCCGAATTGATTGGCTCTCATGGTAAGGTGGACCGCAACCATTGGACAGTTTTTTGCCGTTACTTAGCTTCGGAAATTCCCCAAGGTCTATCCTTAGAGCCCCTAACACAACCGAGTATTGAATAGTGTACACCTGCGAGTGTTGATTGAATGGACCAACCTCCGAAATATGCACCAGGTGCAGTCATTTCGGAGGATGCGTTATGGCCAAGGAACTGGTTTCTGAGGCGTTTTGGGAACGGGTTAAGGACCTTATTCCGCCGAAAAGCCCACAACCGAAAGGTGGCAGGCCCTGGCTGGATGACCGGGCTGTTTTGACCGGGATCATCTTTGTTCTTCGGAGCGGCATCCCGTGGGAGATGTTGCCTAGGGAAATGGTGACGTGCCCCCCTAAAACAGTACCACTGGATGGTTTAAGCTTTACCCTGTCCGAGTGAGGGTAGAAGCATGAAGAAGCGTTTTTCAGACGAGCAGATCGTGACGATCCTGCGTGAGGTGGACACGCAGGGCAAGTCGATTGAGGACACCTGCAAGCGCCACAAGGTTTCGGTGCAGACTTTCTACCTTTGGCGCAGGCGTTTCGGGTCGTTGCAGGAGAATGAGGTCAAGAGGCTCAGGGAGATGGAGAAGGAGAATGCCAGGCTCAAGCGCCTGCTCGCGGAGCGGGACCTTGAGCTGGATGTGGTCCGGGAATTCCTGAAAAAAAAGTAGCGGGTGCGGCCGAACGGCGTGAAGCGGTGCGATTTTTGACCGCCAGGGGCCTGTCGGTCCGCAGATCGTGTGCCATCCTGCGGATTAGCCGCAGTTCCCTGGGATACCTTCCCCGCAAGGATGACTCGGCGCTGGTGCGGAAACTCAAGGAACTGGCGGCCGAAAACCCCTGTCATGGTTACCGCATGCTGAATGGGTCGCTTCTTATGGCAGGCTGGTGGGTGAACGCGAAATAGGTGCGGCGCTTGTGCCGACTCCACGGGCTGTCCCAACCGCAGCGCCGAAAGAGGAAACGGCGGGGTGCCGGGGCAGGCATGCCCTGCCGTGCGGAATACCTGAACCATGTGTGGTCGTGTGACTTCGTATCGGATTTCTGCGACAACGGCCGGAAATTGCGTTTTTTCACCGTGATCGAGGAATACACCCGGGTATGCCTTGCCGTGGAGGTCAACACCGGGTTCAACCACCTTCAGGTGATCAGGGTGATGGAGGACTTGATCAGGATGTTTGGAGCACCCAAATTCCTGAGGACGGACAACGGATCGGAATTCATCGCCAAGACCCTGGTCCGCTGGCTGAAAGATCAGGATGTGCAATCCAGGTTCATCGATCCGGGTTCACCCTGGCAGAACGGGCGGAACGAGCGGTTCAACGGCACCTTGCGGCATGAGTTCCTGAATCAGGAGGTATTCCACCATGTGGACCACGCCAGGGCTTTGGCCCGGTTGTATGTGGGGAGATACAACACCGAACGGCCACACAGCAGGCTGAAGTACCGGCCACCGCTGGAGTTCGCCTTGGGACAGGGCATGAAGGTCCGGCGGGAATGGTATGGATCTGGCAATTTGGCGAGGCTCCGGGGGCTCTGCCCCCAGACCCCCGGGATTTATCGCATCAGGCCTCCGGTCCAGGAAGGCAACCGGGAGGAGGTCTCCCGGTTACCCTGACCGTCTGGCCAACCTTCGGCGCTCCGGTTGCTTCCCAGCAGAGCCGTATCCTCCGAAAGGCTGGCCAGATTCTAGCGCAGACGGCCCCGGCAACGGGGATTTTTCAAGACCGACAGAGGAAGGTTTTAAATTATCCGGTGGTACTCAGAAGGGGGTCTGGACAGGTCACCCTTTTTTTGAATCCAGGCCTAAGTGGATGGAATTCATAGAAGCCGTCAAAAAAGCCCTAATTTCTATGAGCGAGAGCCGCTGAACTTTTTGGGACACGGAAAAAATTTTTTGAAAATATTCGCTGGCGTGCCTGGCAGCCAAAAAACCGTGACCATTTTGAATTTTTCAAAGGTCGGGTTAGAACATGAATCCGGAATCGAATCAGACAAATTGATCCATTTAAATCCTTCCGACTTTGTGATGAAAACCTGAGGCTTGGCAAATGTCCAACGAAACTCTGTTATCCAGGTGGAGCGTTGGGCAAGTCCTCTGGATTTGAGAAAGTGGACGCGCATTTTTTGAAACCTCCGTCCGCTCTCTCAAACGAATTTTGATTTCTGCATTTGGAAACCGAACTGAAAGATTTCCAAACGGGGGTCAGTCTGATGAACGCCTGCCAAGTAAATCCGTTCCCGCAAATGCGTTTCCAGGGGATCATCGATTCGCTGGAGAAGCTGGAAAGCCTGGTGGCAAAGGCCGGGGAGAGCCTGACGGTGCGTGAGCGTCTGGTGCTGGACCGGGAGAGGAAAAAGCTGAAGAACCGGGTTGTGGAATTGGTCCGGGAAATGGACCGAAGTTTTTCGGAGGCGGACAGCAAGCTCCGGCATCTGTTCGAGCAGGGGCGTTTCGGCAGCAAGCATGACTCGACCGCGCCCGATCCTGCGGCGGAGGAGAACCTGGTGCAGAAGTCGCGGCATTTGCTGCAATTGGCGCGTTTGGGCCAGCCTGACAAGGGCTACCTGAAGGCGCTGTGCCCGGATTACAAGCTGTTGATCAACCGGTACTTCCACATGGTGCAGGCCGGCAGTTTTACCAGCCATGAGACACGCAAGGAGGTGCAGGGCAACCTGGGTGAAACGCTAGACCTGATCAAAGGAAAGCGGGCATACCAGGTGGCTTGAGCCAACCAGCCAGTGCAAAGGCGCCGTGAAAGGGCATGTTGTCCCTTTCACGGCGTTTTTCTTTTGACCGGTGATCGGGAATCCCACATCCAATTTCATGTCTCATATCCGCCGGGCTTTTGATTCTCCTTTCGTCACCGCCTGATCGGAAATCCCGGGTTGGGAAAGATCGATTCAGGCCAATGGAGAGTCAGCCATGACGAGTTCACTCATCAGCAGGGAATTGGATAGCCTCAACCTGGATGGAATCAGCCGTCTGCTTTCCAACTTGGGCAAGCAATTGGGACAGAATCAGGCCATGAGCCGGGCCGAGGCGGTTTCCTTGGACCGGGAAAGGCAGAGCCTGAAAAACCGGTACACCTCGCTGCTGGTGGATCTGGACGGCCGTTTTACGAGGCTGAAGGAACTGTTGGTACCCGGTGACCGGAAGAAACCGGAATCGGAGGCGTTGGGTAGCGTTGGGGACTATTCCGGTAGTTCCCTGGGTGAGCATCTGTTGCGCCGCGCTGGGAGACTGAGCGCGGCCATCAAAAAGGCTACCGGTAGCCTGGGAAGCCAAAGTGACCTGAAAAACTCGTACCGGAAACTGGTGAGGCGTTACAACGCCCTGGTGAAGACGGGGAATCTGGCGAAACGGTCAGATCGAGACCGGGTCCGGGCCAAGCTGGTGGAAATCGCCCATCAGTTCCGCCAGGTGGAAAAGACCCGACACAACCGGGACCCCTGAGGTCCAAACATTTAAATGCAGAGCTTTTTAGTTTTTATTTTTGTGATGGCGAATAAGTTGAAGCCCGCCGGCCCCAAGTCTGGGGCCGGCGGCTGATGTGGTTAACCAGTCTTCCTTCGCTTCCTCCCATACCTCAGCCGCCGGTACTCGGCGTACCCCTTCACCAGCCAGCCCTTAACTCGCTCCCAAGTAACTCCATGATTTTTGACCAGCTCGGTCATGGGCATCCCTTGAGCATGAAGGAACCGTGCCTCATCCCGCTGCAGCGCCATGTTTTCGCTGAAATAATTTAGCTACTTCGTGGGGGCGGTTTCGATTGTTCATCACGGGGTTTCAGGGACTCCCAGAGGTCGTGCCTGGACATTGCCCACCGCGTGATGCATAGATGATTCTGGGGCTTTTTCCTGGCTAGCGGATTTTTTTGAAGGTTTCGTAGTGGTCGAGCGTGTAGTGGGCGCTGCCGTCGGAGCCGGTGATGAGGCGTTCGGCGCCGCGGTTTGTGCCGGGGCGGAGGGGGTTGACATCCCA
>Ga0315899_10009527_pt1 | contig 10436 bp, 8 predicted proteins | sample LakEriMetagenome_2_FD_203518 | JGI IMG/M metagenome (GOLD analysis project Ga0315899, IMG submission 203518) | Freshwater fungal communities from buoy surface, Lake Erie, Ohio, United States - Buoy 4 MA112 | ecosystem: Environmental > Aquatic > Freshwater > Lake | place: USA: Lake Erie, Ohio...
GGCATGATGTGCGCGGACGGTTGCGGTGGAAAAATTCAGCAGGATCTGCGCACCTTGCCCGGGGTAATCAGCACTGAGCTTGAGTTTGAAGATAACAGAGCGGAGAATATTGTAAAGATTGAATTTGATCCGGCCGTAACCGACGAAAAGAAATTGATAGATTGCGTGCAAGCTATTGCTGATGGGAAGTATATCGTCTCGCAAGTGGAAGTGCTGCATTACCATGGTCTGCAGAATAAGGCTACACACAACGGAGCAGCCGTATAATCTATGAAGCTTCGAAACATTGTAAGGCTGCTTGCGCAGATTTCTCTTGTGCTAACATTCGTAGTTATTGTGGCCGGAAGCGTTGTACGCATGACCGGAAGCGGCATGGGTTGTCCTGATTGGCCCAAGTGCTTCGGGTATTTGGTGCCACCGACCGACGAGGAGGTGCTGTTGTTCAAACCTCAACACACCTATGAAGAAGGTGAAATGATTGTGCGCAACGATACTTTATGGGTTGCCAATACTTCGTTCACCTCCTTCGAACAATTTTCGCGCAACGACTGGCATAAGTATCCAAAACACGATTACGCGATTTTCAATGTAGTGCATACGTGGGTGGAATACATCAATCGATTGGCAACGGTGGTATATGGTATTCCGGTTTTTCTGCTTTCTCTTTTTAGTTTGATACTCCTTATCCGCGAGCGGGATTGGATTATTTTTTTGTTGGCTTTTCTGACCGATGTAATGGTTGGTTTTGAGGCTTGGCTTGGTAAGTTGGTGGTAGATGGAAATCTGGTTGAAAATTCCATCACGTATCATATGGTGGGAAGCGTTGCGCTCGTGATGCTACTTTCAATAATCGTTTTTAGATTGAGTAAAGAGGAAGAAGTTTTCCGGTCTAAACGATTGTTGCGAGCGGCTTTTTGGACACTCAGTTTTCTCATTTTTGTTCAGATATTGCTGGGAACACAAGTACGAGAGGAGGTCGATATCGTGGCAAGAGCGAATGACAATAGAGGCGAATGGATTGATTTGCTTCCATCCGTTTTCTATATACACCGAAGTTTTTCACTTCTGATTTTAGTGCTGGCGAGCTGGATTTATTTCCAGTCGAAAGCCACACTTCGGTTGATCCAGTACAACTGGGCAATGCTGGTGTTGTTGTTGGAATTGCTTGTGGGCATTGTGCTTGCGTATCTAGAAATGCCGGCTCCTGCGCAGCCACTGCATTTGCTGCTTGGGGTGATGTGTTTCGCGCTCGTCTTTTATGCGGCCTTGCGCATTCAATTTAAGGGCGCCTGAACTATTTCTTTTTGGAAGCAATGTCCATGCGCAGCGAAAACACATTGCTATACAACACGTCACTTACATTGCCGATGTCGGAAAGTGCATAATCGATTTGCAGGTTTTTGATGCGAAGGCCCAAACCCAAGTTTGGCTGAAGTGTTAGACTTCGACTTCCATCGAAATTAGTTACCCGTTGAAAATTGCCCACGCCTGCGCGTACGAAGATGAGTTTACTGTAAATGGCTTCCAGCCCCAGGCTTGGGTCAATGCTAACCGGGTTGCCGCTAATTAGCACATTGCGTTTACCGTCAGTGGTTAGTGTTGCATTGGCTTCTGCCAGCAACGTTACTTTTTTGATTTCGAAACCACGTCCTGCACCCAATACAATTCGGGGCATGGTAATCTCCAATCCATTCTGCGGAATTTCATTACCGGTGCTTTCAAACACCTCCTTGGTGCGGTCGCTCAGCGAGTAGGACCATGCATTGAAAGTAGAAGTGATGTCTTTGGCAACAGCGCCAAAATGCCAACGGTTATAATCATATTGAGCGCCTGCATCTAAACCGAATCCCCATGCATTGGCAAAATCACCGATGTGGCGATAAATCACTTTGGCATTCACTCCCCAGCGAAACCGATTGCTTCGTGCCAAAGGATCAATGATTGTTTGAGATGTGGACGAAGTAGTATTTTTTCCCTGCCAGTCGTTGCGACCATAGGAGAAAATAAAAGCATAATCGACGGCAGAGAATTTTGTGATTCGATCATAGTCAACGTTGCCTCCTGCATCAATGAGTTCGGTTGTATTGGGAATATCATCTACGCCAAAACGAATAACCGAGAATGCCGCAGCACTCGAAGAATCGATGGCTTTCCCTATGGAGGCATAGTCGTATTTGGCGATACCTGCGAAATATTCCGAGTGCATGGCGGCTACTTGCAACCGTCGGCCCAGTTGATTAATTCCGGCGGGATTCCAGTATCCGGCTGTTACATCGCTCACCGTGGCCACCTGTGCCATCGACATCCCCAGCGCACGCGCGCCTACACCGATGTTGAGAAATTCATTGGAATACTTGGGCGTCAAGTCGGTTGATGAGGACTGTGCCAGCAGTGCATTGCAGTAAAATGCAGGAATGCAAATAGTAAGAATCAGCAAAACGAAGTTCCGTGTTCCGCCGATGAATCGCAAGTGGTTCATAGGTTCAAAAGTAAGATGCCCATGCATTAACCACGCAATACGTGAATTATTGTATCGGCAATGGAATGAGCCTCGAGCGATGGAGGGATGTGTATATGCTGCACAGCGTATTGCTTGAGTTCATCGCGGGTAGCTTCACCAAAGGCAATGCACTTCATATCGGCAGGCAGCGCGTGTGGGTTCCCTTTGAAAAAAGCGCGAACGTTGCTCGGGCTTGAAAAAACGTAGGCATCACACACGGCAACCGGCTCCCTGTGTTCAATGGTCTTATAAACCGGAAAATCGATGACTTGTTCTGCCGGCAGTGCCGATTGGATATGCTTTAAACTGTTTGCAGCACCAGGAAAAAGTACGGTTGAGGAACCAATTGCATCTGCGAAACGATAAGCGGAGTCTGTAATGTCTGAAGAGTCACCAACGAAATCAACCGAATGAAATGGTCGAATGGCATCGGCTGTAGCTTCACCAATGGCTCCTATTTTTTGACCCAGAAGGTTCGGGTTTTTTTCAAAAAAGAAACGGGCTGCATTCGATGAGGAGAAGAAAATCCAATCGGTAATGGGCAGATTGTTGTCGAAGGGAATTCCGATAGTTTCTATTAGCGAATGAGCACTTACGTTGATGGTATGTTGCTTCAGCAATTCAGCAATTGCCGCGCAATCGGCTGGGTTCCGTGAAATGAATACCGTTTGTTTCATTACCTCTGAATACGTTTCAGAATATCTTCAATCAGTTGTTCGCCGTCGTTTCCTTTGATATCAAAAGTCATCAATTGTTGATTCCAACTAGAAGCGAAAGCTACCCAAACATGGTATTCGTTGCTATGATATTGCGCATGTACTCCCAATGGCAACTGACATCCACCTTGCAATCGGTTGAGAACGGTACGCTCGATGCCTATGCATTGTTGTACTTGACGAGAATTGATCTTTTCAAGAGATAGGATAAGATCAGTATCGCTGACGCGAGTTTGTAAGGCCAGCACACCCTGTGCAGGAGCCGGAACTAGATCCGCAATATCCAACGCAATTGCGTGCAGGTCTGAAACATCGAGCTGCAAGCGGTCGACACCGGCTTTAGCCAGCAGTATTGCATCGAATTCGCCATCACGCAATTTTTGAATACGAGTTGGTACATTGCCTCTTATATCCGCCAGAGTTACATCGGGGCGTATGTGCAGAAGCTGTGCTTTACGACGAGAACTGGAAGTACCTACGCGAGCGCCATGTTTAAAATGCCACGCAGCATTTGAATCGATTGCATCGGGGTGTATGAGTAAGATTTCGCGAGGGTCGGCACGCTCGCTAACAGCTGCAATGGTGAGACCTTCAGGCGATTGTGTTTCGAGGTCTTTGTGCGAGTGTACAGCGAGATCTATACTTCCCGCCAGCAGTGCTTCCTCTATTTCTTTGGTAAAAAACCCTTTGCCTTCAATCTTATCAAAACTCAGGTTCTGAATGGCGTCGCCTTTTGTTTTGATTATTTCGATGGTGGATGCAATGCCTATGTCGGCGAGTTTTTTCTGAACAAAATGAGCTTGCCACAGCGCCAAATCGCTGCCGCGAGAACCAATGATAACTGGGTTTTTCAAACGGAAAATTTTGGACGAAGGTAGTGAGTGCCTAATTCTTTTTTACTTCGTCCAGCAATACATCCTTAGCCATTTTCATAGGAATGGAGATGTATTTTTTCTCCATGTAGCTCATAATTTTTTCGAGTACTTCCCTTGAGTGGTCATCTAGCGTTTCGAGATCTTTTGCAAATACGGATCCTAAAGCTGTGTTGCGAATTTCTTTGATGGTCTCAGGAATTGAAACCATCGCTTTTTCGATTTGACGTTCTTTGTGAACCTTTTCAAATTCGCGCAGCCCGTTTTGGATGATAGGCGTGCAATCGGCAATTGCCTGTTCGCGAAATTGCATGTTTTCGTGAGCCCATTGTTTGATTTGTTCCATGCCGAAATAGGTAACAGCGGGAGCTGTCGAAATTGCAGATGCTACATCTGCGGGAAGGGCCAAATCAATGATGATTTTTGTATCCTTTTCACCGTGTAAAAGCGAGTTGTACAGTGCCTCGTCTATTACAACACCCTGAGCACCGGTGCATGATATCAGAGCATCAAACCCTTCCGTAAAGGATGTAAGTTCATCGAGTGCCAGTGCCTTTCCGCCAAAAGTATCGGCAAGCGTTTGAGCATTGGCAAAAGTGCGGTTTGAAAAGGTGAGGTTGGTGTATCCGTTTTCCGAGAGAAACTTGGAGAAGTTGCGAATGATTTGTCCGGCGCCAACTAAAAGGACGCGCGCATTCACCGGTAGTTCGTGGTTGCGAAACTGCTCCCATGCCAAGGAAACAACACTTACGGGTTTTTTCGCAAGATCTGTTAGAGTGAAAACTTCTTTGGCTGTTTGAATGCACTGACGAGTGATGAGGCGAAGGTCGTCGCCTGTGAGGCCCATATCTGCGCATTCTTCGTACGCCTTGCGCAGCTGGGTGATAATTTCACGTTCGCCAATAACAGCAGAATCGAGGCTGGAGGCTACGTTCAGCAGATGCTCTGCTGCCTCGATGCCATTGTGTCTTTCAGCTCTTGCTGCTAGGACGCGAATTTCTTCATCAGACATTTCGACACCTGTGGACTTTAGCAGTTGCGCTGTAACTCCGGGGCATACGTAATGAGTAAGTGTGAATATGAATTCGACGCGATTGCAAGTGGATAGATACATCAATTCGCTTATACCGCAGAATTCTTTCACGCTGGAAAGGACACTTTTGCGCACATCATCGGCAATATGAAATTTACCGATGATTTCCAGAGGAAAATTCTTGTGGGTAATAGCAACAACACGCAGATCGTTCACGACAAAGTTCTTTGTCTGCAAAGATTTTTCGGAGATGACGTCAGATTGTCACGAGAAAGTAAAGGCTCCGACTGAGAAAAATCAATTATCTCGGTCTGAATTTTTTCTTCTTGTTGTTCTTATTGAACTTATGCTTGTTCTTCTTTCCGAAACGTTCGGTTTCGTATTCTTTGAAACCACCCGCTGTAAGGGGTTTAACGGTTTGAAGCTGGGTTACGTTTTCCAGACGAATACTTCCTTTGGACAGCATCGACAAATCTTTCAGGATTACGTCATCGTGCACAATATTGCGATTCCAGTTGGTCGCATTGTATTTCATCACGTTCGCAATAGTTAATGCGAATGCATTTTTTTCTTCTCCTTCCTCCATGGCGGCGCACTTGCGAATCATTGATTCTACATAGTGTCCGTAATGCCCAAAACGGATTTGATTATTCGGGTAGGGCATGGGTTCCGGTTTGCTTTGTAAATGCTCCTTATCGGGTTTGGGGTAAGGGCTGTCCACCTCGAGGCTGAAGCCCGACATGATGTGCAAGTGATCCCAAAGTTTATGATTGAAGTCTTCGATATCCCTTAGATGCGGAAACAATTGGCCCATAACGCTGATGATTGCGCGTACACATTTGTTGCGTTCTTCTCGGTCTTCCAGGGTGAGGGCATATTGTACCATGCGCTGAATGTTCCTTCCATATTCGGGAATAATCAGGTGTGGACGGTTGCTGTTATAGGGCTGAAGGTTCAGCTTTTCGTTGATAGTCTCTTGCATGGCAATGCTGGGGAACTCAAAATTAGACTGCACGAAAATAGGTCAAAGAGATTAAATCATACATTCATAGGAAAAAATCGAATCTAGCCTGGCTATTCAAGCAGGAATTTGAGCTTCCTTTTACTAACAGCTAAAGGTTCACTTTTTTGAAAAGTCGGTTTGCAAAGGCCTTGAATGTTGCTCTTTATTAGGCCAATCAAATTACCGTTATCGGCACTTGCCTAAAGGTACTGATAACGAGAGCCAAACCCATATCAACCAACATGGAAAACTCATTCAAATTCGATTTACCGGCCAACACGTCATCCATCATTAAGGTGATTGGAGTGGGGGGCGGCGGCAGCAATGCTGTCAATTACATGTACGAACAGGGCATCAAGGGTGTAGACTTCATCGTTTGCAACACGGATGCACAAGCACTCGACAAGAGTCCTGTTCCATTAAAAATTCAATTGGGCAGTACGCTGACGGAAGGACGCGGAGCCGGTTCCATACCCGAGGTTGGTCGCAACGCTGCCATCGAAAGCCTTGAAGAAATCAAAGCATTACTGAGCGACAATACCACCATGGTATTCATAACCGCCGGTATGGGCGGTGGCACGGGCACCGGTGCAGCCCCTGTAATTGCCAAAGTAGCGCGCGACATGGGAATTCTTACCGTCGGAATTGTGACCGTTCCCTTCATGTTTGAAGGCAAGAAACGTTCTAGTCAGGCCGAAATCGGTCTAGCTGAGATACGAGCCAACGTCGACACGTTGCTCGAAATTAACAACGACAAATTGCGCGAGCTCTATGGAAATCTTACGCTCAAGGCCGCATTTGGTCATGCAGATGAGGTACTATGCACTGCAGCCAAAGGAATCGCAGAAGTGATAACGCTGATTGGAACAGTGAACGTAGACATGAACGACGTTAAGACGGTGATGAAAGACAGCGGTAAGGCGATTATGGGATCAGGTCGTGCTTGTGGCGAAGGTCGCGCACGCAAGGCCGTTGAATCTGCGCTCGAGTCACCATTGTTGAACGATCGTGACATTACCGGAGCCAACTTTGTGCTCCTCAATATCACGCATGGCAGCGATGAGTTGTTGATGGATGAAATCAGTGAAATTACAGACTATATCCAGGAACAGGCCGGCATGTCTGCAGAGGTTATTTGGGGATATGGACAAGATGTTTCGTTGGGTGATGATGTTTGCGTTACGGTAATTGCCACCGGCTTCAAAGGAAATTCAGGCACGGATCAATGGTCCGACCAAACGGAAGCGCCCAAGAAGTTGTGGCTCGACGCAGAAGGAGCGAAAGAAGTTGTTGCTAAAGTAGAAAAGCCTGTAGCGGAAATTCCTGCGCTGAATGTGACACCAACAGTGGAAGAAGAATTACCAACGGAGCCATTCATCAAAACGATGGAAGCACCTGTGGAGTTTGAGTTTGAGGTGGAGAATAAGATTGATGAAAAAGCGACGGATATCGAAGAGGTACCGCTGCTTTCAGCTCTCAAGATGCGCGAAGAGGAGCAACCACTCGACGAACCTGTGTTTCTGGAGTTAGGCAGCAGCATTTCGGATATTGCTGCAAAATCGACCGAGGAGGCACCGGCCGCTTCATTGATGCACAAAGAAGAGCCGATAGTAAGTGATCGCCCGAATCGCACCGAGTTGCTCGCCCGCAACAAGGAGCGTGAAATGCGTATTCGCGAATTCACCATTAAGCTCAAAACACCCAACGGCTTGAGCGAGTTGGAAAATGAACCTGCCTATGCCCGCAAGAAGATTGCACTGGATAATGCACCGCATAGTTCAGACAGTAATATTTCACGTTATTCACTAAATGAATCGGTTGATGAAGCCGGTCAGCGTAAAGTGGAATTGCGTGAGAACCCTTTCCTCCACGACAACGTGGATTGATTCCTTAAACTGAAAACAATTAAAAAGCCACCCCAACAGGTGGCTTTTTTATTTCATGAAAATGAATGCGAATTAGTTTTCTTTTCTCTCTTTCACATTCTTCAAGCGAATGTTCAGTGACTCAACGATCACGGAGAAGAAGAGTGCTGCGTACCCGTAGGTTTTGATGTTTACGCCTTCCGGTAAATGCAATACATGCGCATCTTCCAAGGCTTCTAATACGAGTATCAATCCAATAACAACCAAGAATGCAAGAGCAAGCATCTTGATGGTTGGGTATTTTTCAATGAAGTCACTCACGTAAGGGGCAAACATCAGCATGGCTATCATGGCAATGACTACGGCCATAATCATAGTAGCCAATGCCAGCGCTGCATTTGGATTGTCAGATGTAACACCCACCGCGGTGATGATGGAGTCGAACGAGAAGACAATATCTATGAGTGTTATTTGCAAAATGGCTTGTGTCCAGGTAAGTTGGCGCGACTTGGCAGATTCTTCCTTATCAGCAATTTTGAACTTGTGATAAATCTCGGTTATTGTCTTAATGATGAGAAATGCGCCACCTCCAAAGAGTATAATTCCTCGTCCTGTAATGGGCACATGGCCTATGAAAAAGAACGGGTCGACCATCTTCGTGATGAAATTGATGGTCGATAACAATAAGATGCGCACTGCCAACGCAAGCATCAAGCCAATGAAGCGAGCGCGTTGCTGATCCTTTTTATTGGGTATGTAACCACAGATGATAGCAATAAAAATGATGTTGTCTATACCCAATACGATTTCTAAAACAACCAGGGTGAAGAGGCTGAAAATTCCACTGAATGTGGTAAAGACTTCAATGAATGCGTCGAGCATGAATGATGTTGTTATTCGGTGCGAAGATAGTGGTATGAACCTATCAAAGAAAACGCGCGGAAATTGTTGAATCTCCGCGCGTTCTATACGTTTTTGGCAGCTTATTTCTTGATGATACCGGAAGGGCCTTCCAGCGATACCGCGCTATTTCGCGCAGCGCCATTGGCTTTAATGAGAGAATCTTGTTTGCGCTTTAAGGCTTCCATTTCCTTCTCTTGGTCGAGGTATTCTTGGTAAGAAGGCAATTGGAATTCCCCCAGTTGCACTTTTATCTGTTCGTCTAGGGCTTTAAAATCGACATTTTCAGGGTCGTTTTGCAATGCGAGCGTGCTTAGACGATCGTTGATTTGAACGCGCATGGTAATGTCTTTTTCTATTTGTTTTCTGCGCGATTCATCCAGGCTGTGGTAATACTCGATTTGCTGGTTGTTGATTTCAATCATTCGCTTACTGAGTTCAAGGGCTTTTTCAGGGTACTCGGCATCGTACATCATGTCAACCAACTGCCACATAATTTGTGGCTGTTCGTAAGGAACATTGTATTCCGGCATCACATCAAGCGAGCGCTGGATAACTTCTCTGGCTTTGTCGAGTTTGCCTTCGGCAATGAGCTGCTCGGTGAGGTGTCCAAACTGCAGGCGCAAGTTGGTAGTCATCCGGCGATTGTTTTCATCCATATAGATAGGCATCTTATCCATGTTGCCCCATTGGAATTTATTCATCATGTTATCGAACATCAAATCGGAACAAACTCCGCCATCGATGTTTGGGTTCGTGTTCTTCTTGTGTTTGATAGGCGTGAGGCGATAGGCCAGTCCTTCAAGTTGGAAGTATTGTTCAAGACCCATATATGCATCACCCCCTGTTGTAACTGCAAAGTAAACAGGGCGTTTCCAGTCCATATTATTGAGCAAGTCCAACACTGCCAAGTTGGCTTTTGTGATGTAAGAACGAGGGCGTCCACCTTCACCCGCAAGGCTGAATTGTATGTCAGTAACAAGCGAATCGCCTTCATTCAGAAATTGACGGTATGATTCAGCTATGGCTTCATCTACTTTCAAACTGAATTTGTAGCTCGGCAGATATGCTATTTTATTTCTTCCATTATCGATGGTCTTGCTATCGTCGAGTGCCACAGCCATTGCATCGGCAATAGGCATGAACCCTTTTGTTTCGCGATTGGGGTCTACAAACATTACATCGCGAGTGCCCTGGCGATATTTCTGTTCAGGCATTTTAAAAGGAACAGGCGCTCCATCGTATGCTTGGCGCTTCATCTGATCGATGTACCAGTCGGTATTGAGCAGCGAGAGGTTCACAACGCGAACGTCGGTTCGAATGCCTTCTACTTCTTGTGCATACCACAACGGGAACGTATCGTTATCACCATTTGTGAAAATGATGGCATTGGGTTGTAGCGATTGCAAATAGTTAATAGCCATAGCCAGACCTGTTTTGCGATTGGCTCGAGTATGATCATTCCAGTTTTGATTGGCCATGAGCACAGGAGCCGCAAGGCAGATAAGCGTCACAGCAATCGCTTTGCCTGGTGTTTCGCCCTGCAT
>Ga0315899_10009528_pt1 | contig 10436 bp, 9 predicted proteins | sample LakEriMetagenome_2_FD_203518 | JGI IMG/M metagenome (GOLD analysis project Ga0315899, IMG submission 203518) | Freshwater fungal communities from buoy surface, Lake Erie, Ohio, United States - Buoy 4 MA112 | ecosystem: Environmental > Aquatic > Freshwater > Lake | place: USA: Lake Erie, Ohio...
ATCTTTTAAGCCCCGCAAATAAACTAATTGGGTGTAAATATTGGCGTCAACTTCATCGTGCAAAATTTGAATTAATTGCATGGCCATTTCGGCATCTTCTTCTAATTGCTCATCGACCAAGAAAGAAATGCCGGTTTTTTGTAAGTTATATTCTTCTCGAATCCGTCGCCATTGTCCCGCTGTGCGTTCCCAATATTCGTTAAATTGACTAGCATTTTGGGGCAAAGGATAGGCACTTTGGCTATGATTGCGTTGATAGTCCACCAACCAATTCCATTGATAAACGGTTTCGGCTCCTAACAAGGGGGTTTCACCATTAATTTCAATTAATTTAATGCGGCCATCTTCGGTTACCACTAAATCAAAACGGGTAGCTAAGGTTAAATCTTCCACGGGATCGGTGCGATGCCAACTGTTTTTTAAGGCTTGCCAGTATTCAGGACGAATTTTTAAGAGGGCTAATCTGTTGTTGATTTCGGCATCATCTTTTGGATCAAAAAACCAATCTAAAAATTCTACACACATTGCCCATAACGCTTCTGTGGCTTCGGCGATCACCGTTTCTTCGGTGGGGGTAAATTGAATGGCAAAGGGTTGGGGCAAAGCTTCTACCCAATATTGTTGGCCGAGGTCACTTAACACATCGGCTTGGTAAGCATTGTCTTGGATATGTTGCCGCCAGCGGGGACGACGACTAATTTTAATCGGTTGCATTTATTTGCCTCCCCGGCCTGTGCCTTTAAAACTGGAACCAAATCCCTTGGTGGAACTCCGCCCGGAAATGGTTCCTTTGGCCGCTGTTCCCGTTGGACGGGAGGGAGCCGGAGCCGTTACTGATTTGGGAGCTGACACTTTTCCTGTGGTGGGTTGGGAAAATGCCTGACCATTGGGGGTTACAACTTGGTTAGGGGTTACACTCTGGTACACCGTCGAGGGTTGATAGACCCGCCGTTGTACACCGCCAGAATAGATGAAAAGGGTCGGGCTGTAGGGGTTAAAGTAGGCACCACCAAAAATGGGTCGATAACCCCGTGTTGAATAATAACTGGGGGTCGGCTCACAGCGCACACCATCGGCTTGACAATCGGCTTGGCTGGCATAAACCGGGGCAGTACGGTCATGTTCCTGTTGGGCAGCCTTAAATTGAGCGTCACAGTCTTCGGGCTTGAGGAGAGGGGCCTTGGGTTGAATGGTTAATTTGCCAGCATCATAGGCTGCTTTTAAGGTTTGGTAATCTTTAGCTTGCTGGGCGGTATCGGCTTTACATTCCGCTGCACTTTTGTAATACAGGGCTTCGATTTTTTCTTCGCTTTGAGTTTGGGTATTGGGGACTGATTTATTGCTTTTACAACTACTGGTAATAAAGGCAAGCACAGCGGCGATCGCCAAATATTGCTTTACTTGGTGACGACAAATGATGTGGGAATGTAGAGAATGCTGGGGAGGGTCGGGGGAAGACATGGGGCTTGGCCGAACAATTTCAGGATCAAGACCATTTCATTGTAAGTAAGTATTTGCGATTCATCGCCCCACGGCTTTAACTTGTTATGTATTTTAATAACTTGTTCTATGACTTGGCGATCGCCGTTAACATCCCCGATCTTATTCGTTAGAGTTTGCAGAATAGCCAAAAACTACTGGACTGGTTCAGAATTTTTGATGCGTTCCTCTAGTTGATCAATAGTTTTAATCACCAAGCGCTTTGCTTCTAGCTGCCAGCCCCAACGCTGAATTTGAATGGCCAGCGGTAAGGCGATCGCCACTGCCAGGAAGTCCAATGGTTGTTGGAGGGAAATCCCAAATAATAGCCCTAACCCCGCAATGCCCCAGAAGGGTAACGCCGCCGTTTGCCGATTTTCTTCCACTAAACGGGGGAAAAAGCCTTGGGGCATAATGTCTAGCAATTCAGTTTTCAACGCTTGCTGTTGTTTGTAATTGAGAGCAAGAGCCATTTTTCGGCGTAATTTTTCAATTTTGCGGGCTTCACTGCTATATTCTGTCAGTTCATCTTCCGCCATACGAACGTAGGTTTTAAGATTGGACATAGCGATTTACAAGTACAAAATAATGGTGTGCATCTATCTATAGAATTTAGTTTAGGCTTTAAAAGACGTTAATATTTCTTCATTGGGTAGAGGTGAATTTTTTTCAATAAGTCGTATTAGAAGTCTTAAACCTTCATTAACTGCTTCTGCATTGGGAAACAGGACTGCTACATCCGGCTCAATGTCAACTTTTAAACCACTAGTTTTGCGACCAGGCCCCCTAGCAACAACAGTCATTTTTGCGAAGTCATACTCAGGCAGTAAGTCGTCATCTAAATCAAAATTCTGACTCATAGAATTTACGCCCCTCAATTGCATTGTTTTAACTCAAGACTTAAGCCTCTGCCAGTAATTTACCGATTAATTGATTGGTTAATTTCGGATCGGCGCGGCCACTGGTGCGTTTCATAATTTGACCGACAAAAAAGCCCTGCATATTACCTTTACCACTGCGGAATTTTTCCAGTTCCTTAGGATGATCGGCAATCACGGCTTTGATAATGGCGGTTAATTCTTCGGGATCGGATAATTGAATCAAACCACGGGATTCGACAATTTTTTGCGGTGATCCGCCTTTTTCTAATAATTCCGGCAGAATATCCTTGGCAATTTTGCCGCTGATCGTGCCTTTGGTAATTAAGCCAATTAATTCGGCTAGGGCAGTGGGTTTGAGGGCCAGTTCGTTAATGGTAATGGCAGGATTGCTGTTTAAGTACGCGGCAATATCTTGGGTGACCCAATTGGCAACTAACTTGGCATCAGCTCCGGCTATGACAGCGGCTTCAAAGTAGTCCGCCACTTCCCGATCTTCAGTTAAGACCCTGGCATCATAGGCCGATAAACCAAATTCGGCTTCATAACGGCTGCGTTTGGCGGCGGGGAGTTCGGGTAATTCGGCTAACCAAGCTTGTTTTTGTTCCTCAGAAACTTCTAATGGCGGTAAGTCGGGTTCAGGAAAGTAACGATAATCGCTCGATCCTTCTTTTTTCCGCATACTGATGGTGCGTTGGCTGCCTTCTTCCCATAACCGCGTTTCTTGATAAATGGGTTCGTTGTTGGCGATCGCCGTAATTTGCCGTTCAATTTCGTGATCAATGGCTTTTTGGATAGCGCTGAAGGAGTTCATATTTTTGATTTCCACCTTCGTGCCAAATTCCTTTTGCCCCACTGGACGCACCGAAATATTGACATCACAGCGCAGGGAACCCTCTTGCATATTGCCGTCGCTGATGCCCAAATAGCGTACTAATTGCCGCAAAGATTGGGCATATTCCGCCGCCTCTTGCCCGGTGCGGAGATCTGGTTCCGACACAATTTCCAATAAAGGTACACCAGTGCGATTAAAATCCACCAGGGAATGGGTTGATCCTGCCAGTCGGTCACTGCCCGCATGGACTAATTTCCCCGCATCTTCTTCCATGTGCAGCCGGGTAATACCGATGGTTTTACGGGTGACGTTTTTGCTTTTTTTGTCCACCAATTCAATTTCTAAGAAACCATGCTCCACAATGGGCAGGTCAAATTGGGAAATTTGATAATTTTTGGGTAAATCGGGATAAAAATATTGCTTGCGATCAAACTTACTATAGGAGGCGATTTGGCCATTAATGGCTAAACCCAGTTTCACCGCCGCTGCCAGTACCTGTTGATTCAAGACGGGCAAAACCCCCGGATAGCCCAAACACACCGGACAAACATTGGTGTTGGGGGGACTATCAAAATGGGTAGAGCAGTGGCAAAAAATCTTACTGGCCGTATTGAGTTGACAATGGGTCTCAAGGCCGATAATCGCTTCGTAATCCGTTTTAACAGCAGTCGCAGTCATGAATCAAAGGTGTAGGGGTAGCTCCCATTATAGAACTGCCTGGGTCTGAGAACGGTCTATTCTTCAACTCCCCCTTAAAAAAGGGTCGCAAATTGGCGCAAAATTAATCATCGGTGCTGTGGTGAATGATCAGAATTAGGGGAACAGTATTGATATTGAGACGGCGATCGCCAATGATCAAAAAATGGGGTACTCCCTCAAATCTCGTTAAAATTAAGCCTTAAATCATTGTTCTCAAACCGAAATCAGTCAGATTGTTTGGGATTGTGATGGCGCCGTTTCCCCCTATATAAACTAGTTTCATGCCCCGCATCTTTTGTTCCAAAACCCATCAAGCCATTGCCCTTCATCAAAAAATAGCAAGCAGTGGAGAAGGCGAGGTCTGGACGACGGATAACCCACGGCAACTAGCCAAGATTTATCATCAACCCACCAATCAGCGGCAACATAAACTGCTCACGATGATCGACTATCCCCCCAAAATGTCGTCGAACCAGAATTTTATTTCTTACGCTTGGCCAAAATCGTTGCTCCTGAACGACCCACCCCATAGCGGATCTCTCCGAGATCGCCAAATTGTGGGATTTTTAATGCCCCGGATTACAGGAGGGCGAGAACTCATTGATCTTTACAATGCCAGTCGGCGTAAACGGTTAGGCATTAAGGTCAATTGGCATTTCCTCCATGTGACAGCCCACAACCTCGCTAGTATCATTGAAACTCTCCACGAGCAAGGCATTGTTCTCGGCGATATTAAGCCCCAAAATATTCTGATCAATAATCAAGCCATCCCCGCCATCATTGATACCGATTCCTTTCAAATCAAAAATCCCTCCACAGGTTCACTTTATCGCTGTCTAGTGGGATCAGAGGGATTCACGCCGCCAGAACTCCTGGGTCAAGATTTTTCCCTAGTGACTCAATCTCCCTTGCATGACCGTTTTCGATTAGGGGTAATTATTTATTATTTACTATTTGGAAGTCACCCGTTCCAAGGGCGCTGGGTCGGCCAGGGTGATCCCCCAGAACAACATCAATTAATTAAACAGGGACAATGGGTATTTGCCCCAGGCAGTTCGCTGAAACCGTCTAAATTGACTATTCCCCTGACTATCATTCATCCTGCCCTACAAATTTGCTTTTGGCGTTGTTTTCAAGAGGGTCACAGAAATCCGAGTCAACGCCCCAGTGCGAAAGAGTGGCAACGGGTTTTGGCTGAGGCGGCGACCGAACTCAAGCAATGTTCAGTGGTCAAGTCCCATGTGTACAGTGCCCAGGAAGCGAGCTGTTATTGGTGCGATCGCCAAACAAACTTAAAGACCGATATTTTTGATCATTCTGTTGTCCCCGCCGCGCCCCCTAAACCGATTTCCCCCTTATCACTTCCCGTTATTCCTGTCCCGCCCTTACCCGCTAAAAATCCCGTCCCGTCTCGCCTATTTGTTCCTGTTAAGCGGGGCAACACCTATCGGTTTCAACTGGCGTTTTTACCCAGTGTTTTATTTTTTTCGGCGGGGGTAATGATAACTGCCGCAATGGTTAGCGTGGCTGCGTGGCTCAGTACTCCGTCGTTCCCCTCCCCCAAGCAAATTGCCCAATCAACCTTTCCTATTGTTAGGTCATCCCCCCTACCAGAGCCGCAGCCGACCCCTCAAACGGCGGCAATTTTATTGAGATCAGGTTACATCAACTATATTCAAGGTGATGCGGCCCAAGCCCTTAATGATTTAAATCAAGCATTAACCCTCGAACCGAGCTTAGCAGAGGCTTACTATTACCGCAGCTTGGCACAAAAAACCTTGGGGTATCAGCAGGAAGCAGAATGGGATTGGCATTTGGCCCAACGCCTAGCCCCAGAGAAAATGCCATTTAACCCCATGTTTTCGTCCTTAGACCTCGCCCTTCCTTTAGACCCGTTGAGTAAAGAAAGATATCCCAACCCAGATGAAGTCACGCCATCTGATGTATCACCGACGACCGATCCATCACCGCCTTCCATTGTCCCTAGTCCAACCCCCGTGCCATCAGCGGAAGACCGCCTAATAAAGTTACAAATAGAGCAAATTAATCAAGATATTGAGCAGCTTAAATTGGATATCAATCAAGAACCGACGAATCCCCCCCCCAAAAAATCAGGGGATTGGTCTCAACCTTAACGGGACTGGCGATCGCCATCTTCGCCATCTTTGGATCAAACCCTTATGACTAAAAAAACGGCGAGAGGAAATAACCGCCAAAAATTTGTAATCGGCAATAGTATTCTTTCGGGCGATCGCCGCCCCGACCCTGTAAAATTGGTCTGATTTACCGTTCAGGAGGCAGAGGGATTGGCTACTCGCGTCATCATCGTTCGACATGGGCAAAGTAACTACAACGCCCAAAAACGGATTCAAGGTCGTAGTAACAAGTCTGTTTTAACCGAAAAAGGCCAAGCCGACGCCCAATTAGTCGGGCAGACCCTGAGCCCATTGCCCATCGATAAAATTTATTGCAGCCCCCTGCAACGGGCAAAAAAAACTGCCGAAATTATCCATGGCTGTTTTGCCAATCCTCCCGAACTGATTTCCACCGATGAATTACTAGAAGTGGATTTGCCACTCTGGGAAAATATGACTAAAGCCGATGTGGCCAGTCAATTTCCTGAACAATATTACCTGTGGCACGATCGCCCCCATGAGTTGGACATGACCCTGGAGAGCAGCCGTGGCCCCGTGGAACATTACCCCATCGCTGCGTTATATGCCCAAGCCCAACGCTTTTGGCAAACGGTGTTGGCCGAGTCCGATGGGCAAACCCTGTTAATCGTTGCCCACAATGGCATTAATCGCTGTTTGTTAATGAGTGCGATCGGGATGCCCGTTTCCCATTACCAACGTATCCAGCAATCTAATTGCAATATTAATGTTTTAAATTTCAGTGGGGGTTGGGGTCAGCCTGTCCAGTTAGAATCCCTAAACCAAACCGCCCATATGGGCATTCCCTTACCGTCCCCCCGTAGTGAGCAGAATCGCCTCCGTTTATTACTGATTCGCCATGGTGAAACCGAATGGAATCGGGAATCTCGCTTTCAGGGCATTCGGGATATTCCTCTCAATAACAATGGCAAAGCCCAAGCCCAACAAGCAGCAGAATTTCTCAAAAACGTGGACATTAATTTGGGCATTAGTAGCCCGATGTTGCGCCCCAAGGAAACCGCCGAAATTATTTTGCAATACCATCCCGATGTGAGCTTAGACTTACAACCTGACCTTGTAGAAATTTGTCATGGTCTTTGGGAGGGCAAGCTCGAAAGTGAAATTGAAGCTGAGTTTCCAGGGCTGTTGCAAGCATGGAAAGATGCCCCTGAAACCGTCCAAATGCCAGAAGGGGAAAACCTCCAACAGGTCTGGGATCGGGCGATCGCCTGCTGGCAAGACCGGGTAAAATTCTACAGCCAAGGGGAGGGCAGCACCGTGGGTATCGTCGTCGCCCATGACGCTATCAATAAAGTGATTTTGGCCCATCTGTTAGGATTGACCCCCGCCCACTTCTGGAACATTAAGCAGGGTAACGGCGGCGTAAGTGTGATTGACTATCCCCAGGGATTGGATAAACCCCCCATTCTGCAAGCCATCAACCTCACTAGCCATCTCGGTAGTGTCCTCGACAAAACCGCCGCCGGAGCATTGTGATCAGGGTAAAGGGGCAACAGGGCTAATCTGACTTCACAAAATGTAATTTATTTAACGACAAACCATAAGGGGCGATGATGACCCGTCCCTTCCTTTCCCTTACTGTTTACTATAAACTTACCAAAAGTGCTATCCATTTCGTGTGCCAGGAGTCCGTCATCGTAATGCAGGCGACGCAACCGCTGCAAACCATTTCCCAAGCTGTCCCCAAGGAATTTTTACAAGCGGACGGTGGCATTAATCCCAATTTATTGATGTTTGGGGCAGCGATTTTATTGATCACACTATCGGTACTTGGGTACTGGCAATGGGGCTTTCCTCACTGGTTAAGTTTTTCCTGTAGCGTTCTGGCTTTACATCTGTCGGGAACGGTTATTCATGATGCTTCCCACAATGCCGCCCATCGCAATCGCATCGTCAATTCAGTGTTGGGCCATGGCAGTGCCCTGATGTTAGGGTTTGCCTTCCCGGTATTTACCCGTGTCCATCTCCAACACCATGCCAATGTTAATGACCCCGAAAATGATCCTGATCATTTTGTTTCCACTGGCGGGCCATTACTCCTAATTGCGGCGCGATTTTTCTATCACGAAATTTTCTTTTTCAAGCGACAACTGTGGCGTAAATATGAATTATTAGAGTGGTTTTTAAGCCGTTTGGTTTTATTTACCATTGTTTTTCTGGGTATTCATTACGGATTTATCGGCTTTGTGATGAATTACTGGTTTGTTCCTGCCTTAATCGTGGGTATTGCTTTAGGTTTATTTTTTGATTATTTACCCCATCGTCCTTTCCAAGATCGTAACCGCTGGAAAAATGCCAGGGTTTATCCCAGCCCGATTTTAAACTTGATGATTTTTGGGCAAAATTATCATTTAATTCATCATCTTTGGCCGTCTATTCCTTGGTATCAATATCAAGCGACTTATCGGATAACGAAGCCGATTTTGGATGAAAAAGGCTGTGAGCAATCCTTGGGATTATTGGACGGGAAAAATTTCTTAAGCTTTCTCTACGATGTCTTTTTGGGGATTCGTTTCCATGGTCATAAAAAGTCGGATTCCCAGGATTCATAAATCAAGTGTGATGGAGCTAATGTCAACGGCGATCGCCAATTTTTGCCAACCATCAATTGCAGGAGTTTAGCGAAAAATCGATCTCGGATTAGGCTTGTTAAAATGGCGTTGTAATTGCAAGAGGCAAACTCCGATGGTTCAAGCGTTAGAACAAGTGACTTGGACAATTCAGGACTTGGATGTTCTACCCGAAAATCCCGCGATTCGCTATGAGATCATTGCTGGAGAATTACTGATGACTAGATCGCCCCATTACCGTCACCAGTCAGTTTGTGTCAGAATTGCCGCCGCTCTGGAGTTTTGGTCTGAGAAATCCGGCTTAGGGTTAACCCTGGTGAGTCCGGGCATTATTTATACCGAGTTAGATAATGTCATTCCCGATGTGGTTTGGGTCAGCCATGGCCGACTAGCGGAAATTGAAGATGAAGCGGGGCATTTAACCGCGTCGCCGGAATTAGTGATTGAGGTTTTATCCCCCGGTGCAGAACAGGAAAGGCGTGATCGCCAAGCGAAGTTGAAGTTATATTCCGTTCAGGGGGTGGAAGAATATTGGATTATTGATCGCTTTAAGCAACAGGTGGAAATTTATCGTCGGGAACAGGGTCGCTTAGTTTTAGTGGCCACGTTATTTAAACAGGATTTAATCACCTCTCCTTTGTTGCCTGAATTTAGTTGTTCAGTTGATTTTGTTTTGGGGAATAAATCATCTACCTAATCTTGATAAATTTCCTCTTGATTTAAGTAATTAATAATAAAAAATAGGAATAAAATGATGATAGAGATAGTAATTTGGGAAGGAGCGAAGGCCGCAGGAATCGTTTTCTGGCCAGTTTTAAAGAGTTTAGCGGAAGAGTCAGCGAAGGATTACGGCAAGGATTTTTTCAAAGATTGCCTGAAAAAGGTGATTCATTTACCAGAGAAAGATGTTCAAAAAGAAGCCTATCTAACGGCCTTAAAGGAGTTTTTACAACTCTTTCAGCAAGAATTAAAGAATGCTGATTATCAGGAAGGTCAGATTAAGCAGTATCTTGAACCGATCCAGAAATTTATTGAACAGCCCAAAGTTGCGGCTATTTTAGGTAATGCTTTTGAAGTAAATTGTAAGAGTTTAGATATATCTTTTTTAGCGAAAACTTGGCAAGAGATGAATTTACCTTTTTTGCCAGAAGATTTTGATTGGGAGTTGATCGGAAAGCTTTACATCCGAGGCGTTAAACAAATTATTACTAAGTCTGAAAAGTTACGCCCGATTTATGAGGTTCAACTCCAGGCAAAACAAGCTGAAGGTATTCAAGAATTGGTGGGAATCGCGCCTGACTTTGATTTGGGACGTTATGCAGAAAGCTTGATGGAAACCTATAGTAACTTACGGTTAGATTCGTTAGAAATAGATGGTTTTTCTTACAGAAACTTACAATTATACAAAATTTTTATTCCACAAAATATAAAAGAGTGCCAAGAATTTTTGCCGCCAGAACTGCCCAAGGAGTATCAAAAGCAATCAATTAAAGAAGTTTATCCAGAACTATCACAGCATACAACAGAGGAATTAGAGCAACGTCACAAAAATTATATTAATCAAAAAGATCTGTTGATTTGGGAAGTGATTGGCGAACCGAATGTTAAGTTACCGCAAGGTTTGATTCAGCATACAGTAATTTTTGGTGATCCTGGTTCAGGAAAATCGAGTTTGTTACAATATTTGGCATTAAATTGGGCACAACGGCTAATTAGTGAGTTGTCATTATATCGACTTCCATTGTTAGTTGAATTACGCCTTTATGGACGGGATAAACAATTAGGTCATTGCAAAGATCTA
>Ga0315899_10009529_pt1 | contig 10434 bp, 6 predicted proteins | sample LakEriMetagenome_2_FD_203518 | JGI IMG/M metagenome (GOLD analysis project Ga0315899, IMG submission 203518) | Freshwater fungal communities from buoy surface, Lake Erie, Ohio, United States - Buoy 4 MA112 | ecosystem: Environmental > Aquatic > Freshwater > Lake | place: USA: Lake Erie, Ohio...
GAGTGGACAAAAGTTGCTCATCTGCTCAAAAAAATCGCTCGTGCAGATGTGGCACAACCGAGCAGCCAAGCAACTTGAAGTCATCGTAGATGGAAAACACGTCCAAAAGGTGCGAATCTGTAGGCTGTTCAAATATGGAATAATTTCCGCTTGCTGAGTCTTGCCCAATATTTCGTTGTTGTGATGTTGTTTTGCGTATCTCTTTTTGGGCGGACAGATGTCCATTTGTGCGAGGGGCGGAATGGTCATTCCGCCCCTCGGAGTCTTTGCTTTTGTGGCACCATAAATGCAGTTCTCCACACCCTTCCTTGCAACTCGGAGGTCCTCAATCGTTGACATATGTGCAGGTATGGGCGGGTGCAAGTCTGGCAGAGCTTCTAGTGCCGGCAGTGTCAATTGGATCAGCTACAACATGCAGCTTTGAAATCACAGATTTCTGGCATTGGTAACTTTATTTTATCAATAACCCATCTTGCGGGTTGGTGTGCCTCTCATATTCAATAAAATGTGCTTGTAATTAAACTCCATATCTTCAAGATACGAGGGGATGCTTCCAATCTGAGTGAGATGACTCATGCTCCTCATTTAACTCTGATACCGGTAATGAAATTCCATCATTAACATGCGTTGCGATGCTCCCGATCTGAGTGAGATGACTCATGCTCCTCATCTAACTCTGATGGAGTCGAGCTAGAAGATGCTCCCCGAAGTATCCCTACCGCTCCCCCTTTCCGTGCGCACTTCAAGCACCGCGGCCATGTGTCTATTGTTTCCATCTTTTCTTGCCGCTTTGCCATGCCGCAGTGCGCACATAGTATAATGGGTGATCTTCCGATTGCTTCTCGATCTTCGCTGGCATGCAAAGGCTTGCGGTGCTCTCGTACGTGGTGACGAGTTGGGCTGAATTCTGGGAGGGCGCCAATCCATCCGAGAATGAATCGTTCCTTGGTCCTGAGGCAAACAGAGTGCGGAAGAAAATTAAGGCAAAAGAGCAACATTCGGAAAGGTATAAAGTGGAAACACAAAGGGCCCCGTTCAGACGCGAACAGATCAGAGCTTGAACATTCGGTCACGAGAGTAGATCAGAGCTTACACATTCAGTAACACTGGCCGCATGCACAAAAAAACCGCGGGCAAACAATCAGCGAAAGATTCTGAATTAGCTCTGGCAAATGCAGGTAGAACATGAACACCTTCGATTGCGTGCACTTGAAATATGATGGAAAAGTTTCACCCAAACGGAGGGAATATCGTCATCGTCGTCATCCTCTATCGCTTTCTCAGGTTTATGTGCTGAGGGACTCGTCTTTGGTCGAGACAGGCTGGCTCCATGGTCCTTGTTTTTTTCGTCTACCGCTCCGTGGTTCCCATTGGTCTCGAAGAAAAACGTGGGTTGTGGCAACTCTACGCTGTTTCTTGTATTGCCGTTTTCGTCCTGGTCGACATCGCTTATGGCATTGCTCATCACACCTTCTCTGTGAACTTTTGCCCATGCTGTAAAGATTTCTTGAACCCTATAACTCCTTTTTGAGTCTGCCGACGAACCCTTCAACGTTTGATGGAACCTGTTGGATCATTGCAAGTGTGAGTGTCAAAACACAAATATGCAGCAAGGGCGGCAGGTGTCACTTCGGTTGAATCACTTACAGTATGTGTTCATGGACTTCTTTCTCTTTCTTGTCTCGACTCCTGCTCAACACGTGTCCAGTTGTCCAGTCACAGGGCCGAAATGCAACACACAGAAAAGGCATTCATGTGTTGGAAGATTGACTTACCCGAGGCACTGCCGAGCTGCGGAATAAAGCTCTGCACCCTGCAAGGCAGTTTGAGTTTGAGGCACTAGAGACTTTAAGTTCCATGGCGCTTTCTTGCCAGAGAGAGCTTTCTGACCGGCTTCAACGGTGTCTAGTGCATTCCTAGTAACGTTTGGCGAGGTTTGAAGAGGAGCTGCAGCTCGCGACGCATGTGGTATAGCCCGCGACTGCGAGAAGGCGTTCTCTTGCGGCTCATCCTCGGACTGGATCATATCAGTGAAGTCGATCATGACATTAGCACGGTCAGAATTCTCGTCAAGAGACTCGACCGACGAACCCATATCATCTGAGAAAGAAAATTCGTTGTCTGTATTGGCTTCTTCCTGATCCCCAACATCCACAACTCGAAATAAGGTCGGGATGTGTCGCCTTAGATCACTTTCCATACTGCAAACCTGGGCATTGATTTCATCTGCTAAATCTCGGGCGGTTTTCGTAGAACTGACATGTGGTAACATCCGCATCGGGCGAATGACAAGGTTGAGAGTGACAACATCCTTGATATCTGTCGACATGATCTCAAAACGAGCCTGATGCTCCCCAGTTGTCATCGCCAGATCACGATGTATTGCAAAACCCCACTCAGACAGTAGGTTTGAGTCGAGAGTCAAAGGTACAATATCTTCTGCAAAACTCAAAGCCAAAACAACGGGAGCTTCAGGCTCAGCCGACGGGATTCTCGAGTATGTAATCTGCGGCGCACCAGACTGCTCGGTAGTGGAACTTGCAGGCACAGGGGATTTTGACTGCACCGCAACACAATCCACTGATTCGAATCTCAAGAAAACGGAGGGTTCGCCGGCGCTTTTGTGTTTGCTTGCATTTGCACACTGCAAAGGCACTTTTCTCATGCCTGGAAACATCTTTTGGAGCTTCACTTCAGAAACCTCTGCGCACTGCGAAATATCGAGCGGTTCAGCATTCCGCATTCTGGAGTCGGATGCTTTTGAAGCAACGGGGCTGGATGGCCGAAGAAAGGACAACCCAGACAAAGCTTCCTCCATCTTGGAACGCCGCAAGAAATCTTCCATCGACGATCTAGAAATGCACACCCAGCCAACAATCTGATCCCCAGAATCATCACGTTGCTTGATCGTCACGGTCATGTCACTCGTTGCATCAGACCATGAGAAACGAAATTCTTCACCAAAATATGGGTCGATCATGTTTTTGTTGAGCTTGGTCGTGTTGGTCACATTTCCAAATTGAAACGTGGCAACAGTTCCGTGTGTTCCCAACTGTGGCAAGTCAGCGCATGCGATTACAGACACTTTGATGTCCTTCCCGTGGTCGTCGAGCAGCTTTCCCGGAGATCGGCTAAATTTGGCAAACAACTCAGGTGCCTGCAAACCCATGTCTGCCTTCGACTGGGCAGGCGGGGCAGCGGAACGCTGCCAAATGACCAAAAAAAATGGAATTTGTCAGGCTTCAAGAAGCACTTTGATTCAGATGTTTTCTATCTTCTGTACAGCCACCGCGGACGATTGACGGGTGGGGGATGCGTGTGGGAAGCACTTTGTGCTTCAAGCGAGAACGACATACCTGAATCTGACCAGCTTTGGGCCGTTCTGCTTTGGCGAAACCGTTGATGTCCCATGCTTGCTTTACAGCTTCCTCTGCGGGCTCGTCAACAACATCGCTAAACGGCTCAGTCGACAATTTCAAGACGAGGTACGCGGACATGCCTTCCCATGAACGAACTTCGGCCCTGCGTCACACAGTCACCATATTAGAACGGGCTGAGATCCATTTGCTACTGTTAGATGCTGCTGGCCAAAAGAGAGACAAGCAGTGACAGCGCAGGGCAGACATAGCAATAGCATGTACAAGGTTGCAAAGCGGCGGCTACATGGCAAAGTTGATGACACACCCGTCAGCTGTAAACAGCTTGTAGCTTGCCCTGTTGGATGAGTCGTCTGAATTCTCGCTGAATGCCGCAGAACTTGTCGATACAGCTTTTTCGAAGGCAGCCGAGCCGTGGGAGCTTTTGTCGAATGCCGAACTGGAAGATATGTTCTTGCCTGTCCAGGCCACAGAACTTGAAGACGTTGTTTTGCTCGGTGCCTTCTTATTGCCTTCAATAGTCTCGCGCAGCAACTGACCTATTGGCACCTTGACATATCCAATCACACGATCCATTTCCAGCATGTCCCAATCAAGCACCTGGATTTGCAGCTGATCCTTACGCGAGACCACTTCCAAGTCAAAAGTGTCTCCGCACCAATCGGGCTCGATGGTGGCAATACACTTGTGCGTCTGAAAACGTTGCTCCCCAATGCGCACTTTGCAGTACGGATTGCAGAACCTGAGTAAGTTGGATCGAAACGTTATGTGACGTGCTGCCACAATTTTGAGGTACAGACGCTGTCTGCAAAAATCTTCTCTGCCGTCAAAGATGGAGATTTTGTTGGAGATGATCTGTTGTGCATCCCGTGGCGTAACTGGCTTGTATCCCTTCTCAGTTACAATACCGGCCTTCAGGGCCTCGTCCATTTCCGCAGGTGCGCAGGGTCTGCACCGCGCGACTACAAGCGATGCCCGCCTCGTTTTGCCATCCATCACCCCCAACCCATCGGATCTTAAAATTTGAAATTCAGACTGTTGACCAAAGTCGTGGACCAATTTTTCGGCCGGCATACTTGCATGCCCGATGACGTTGTCCATCATTGTTCGATTCAAATCTACGACGGCGACCTGAACTACTTCGTCAGTCTGCAAAACAAATTTGAAGATGTTGCCATCCTGGAAGGCACCTGAGGAAGTAGTAGATGTTTGGAAATAAAGATCTCCTACTTGAAGCAAGCACACAAAAGAGGAGCGAGAAAATTCAGAACGCGGTAAATGCTTGCATTCAAGTTCCAGGACGACTGGGTACGATCCCCTCTCGCCCTGTCTACATATTTCGAAAAACTCCCCTTTTTTTGCAGAGGCGGAATCAAACTCCCCCTTTTTTGCAGAGGCGGAATCATCAAGAAGTCGCGGCGATCGGCCGGAATCGCCGTGAGGCTCCGGACCTCGAACATTTGCCCTTTCTCCAAAAATTCGAGTCATGTCTTCCACACCAGCTGACAAGCGTTTTGATGGACGCCCAAGTGGGCTTGTAGGTACAGGACTCGGACTCGAGGGCGCTTTGATAGGGACACCAGGGCTGGGAGTCGAAGCCTGGGAAACATTTTGAGGCCTTGCTGATTGCGAGTCATTGACTGTCCGCTCGATCACTTCTGGAAGTCGAGTCACTGCAGGAGAATCCTGAAGAGACGGATCCGGAACTTGTGAAATCTTGCGGTCCATGTCTTGCTCGAGCCTCTCCAGGTCCATGGACATCTGTTCCTCCGTGAGTTGAGTCTGCATCCGTATTTTCTCCACCTCCTCCTTCTCGGCTTTCATTTGCATCTCCTTTGCCGCAAACGATGTCTCACTACCCCTCCTGGACACTTGCTGATGCTCTTCACTCGGCTCCGCCAGGTGTGCTTCGGGAGTTTCGTAAGTCTTTACCAAATCGGGAGTTTCCCAAGTCTTTACCACGTGAAGATAAATGGCTGGAATTTCTCCCTTTTTGTTCTTTAGAGGCTCACCGTCTTCCTGAACTAGGTGCAGCGCAAATGCGCCCGGGTACGATTCAAAAATTTCTGCTTGTCTTTCAAGAGCAGATTGGGCCTTTTTGAATGACAGAGACTTGGACAGAGACTTTGTCAACGATTTCGATGACTTGATTTCAGATTGTTGTGTCATGTCGCGTTGTGCAGACCGTGGAAGAGAGGCTTTTGCCACATCCTTCAATTGCTCTACCGACAAAGAACACTTGCCGACTTCATCCACAGCGACTTGCAAATATGCATACGTCTCGTTAAAATGTAAAAAACATCCTTGTTCAATGATCGGATGCTCTTTGTTGTTTCGATATGAAGCCTCGAAGCTGATCCCTGATACACCGTTGGCATCACACGTTGATAACTTGATCATGCGCATACCCTGCCCCATGAAATTTTTGGTGGGTTGGTGCTGCGCTGAAATGATCCAGATCTTGAACGTATATTCCTTTGGAACAGGATCGGCGAAAGCAAATTCCTCAGCCCATTTCGGCAGCTTAAACTCGATGTTCACATGATCGTTTTGTACGTGCTGAGGCAATGGCGGCGCATCTCCACTCTGGACTTCGATAGACACGGGTGTCCCAGGCTGTCCTTTCAGAATAGAAATGACATCCTCAACATTGCCAGAGAGTCTGCACTCTTGGTCAATGGCTCGAATGATATCTCCGACCTTCAACTGTCCGCTCTGATAGGCAGGGCTATCTGGTAGCAAGTTAGCTATTTTCCAGAGGCCAGCACCATCCACATTCGGGCCAGCAGGTACAATTGTCATACCAATGCTGCCTGTTTCCCCGCGTACCAGCCGCACGATTTTGAAAGGGCCCGCTGATGCCATAGCCACAGTGCTATCTGAATTGCTTGTTTTTTCGCTTGTTTTTTCGCCCACTTTGTTTGCCACTTCACGATATTTGAGCATTTTGCTGACTGGGACGTCACGCATCAGCTCTACAGTGTGCATTGAAATTTTGTCATCCGTTCTCCTGGACGCTGTGATAGTGACAAAGGAGCCAGCAGGTCCTATCAGCAGTCTTTCGGCCTCTTCAGCTTCTACACCCTTAATGTCGACATTTTCTACTTGGATGATTACATCTCCTGCCTGCAAGCCAGCATATGCAGCACTGCTACCCGCTTCAAAGTCCTCAACACACAGCTCAAAAACGCTGTTTTGGCCTGAAATCGATATGATACCCACTGTCCACCTACTTGATGATTCTTCGATTGAATCACTTGATATCTTGTCATTGGCCATCAGCAGCGTGTTTGCATGAAGCTCGAGCATCGTTTCTGTGACAGGCGCTGGGGCGTGCCGCTGATCTGGTGTGTGCATAACCTTGATGTCCTGGGGTTCTTCCGTTTTCAGCACTAGTGCGTTTGCCATGCTATCAGATGCATGGTCCTGAAAACAACCCGATAAATCCTGCATGGTGTGAACAGCATTCGATACATTGCTGGACTTAGCTTGTGGGAAAGCTTGAACAAAGAGGAGGGCCTCGTCATTGTTGGGACCTTGCACTTCTGACCCGTTCTCCGTGAACAGCTTGTATCCTTTTGTGCCTGGAAAGATTGCAAATGCCTGTGGGTCCTTGTCACTGGGTCGGGATTGGCTTACAGATTCCTCGAAGGCCACTTCGCCATCTTGCACCAGGCGCCCCGCTGATATTTCAAGGAAGCCGATCGTTTCGTCGCGCTTCACATCATTCCAGTCCCAAACCACAAAACTTACCATTTCGTCCCCTTCTACCTCAAACTCCACTAGCTCCACCCACACCGGATTTGACGTCTTGTTGCGCCTATCAATCTCATGGCGCATGTTACCCACTTGCACTGTTACGTACGGGTCTGGCCTTTTCTTGCCCCCTTGGGACGGGAGATGCCGAGCACCAAGCACATTGATTGTCAGTGGCCACACTCGACCCCAGTATCCTGAAGCATCGCATTCAACTGAGACACTGTTGGTGGGGAACCAGATCTCACGGGGATACTTGGCAAGAGCATCCCATCGATCGTTGGGCAGATGCCAGCCCCTGGACATGCCTTCGCCATTACTGCCTCGAATCGCGATCAGGTCTCCCACAAGCAGCGCTTCTACTTTATGCGCTTCATCTGCAGGTCTGTATGCTTCCACAGTGACACCTACAACACTCTTTAACCCAAATACTTTCCAATGTGCGAAACAGCATCTGAGGGTGCCGTATGTTCTTGCATACTGCATATCCCGTAAACGAGATTCTCGATAAGCCGGGTCGACTGCATTCGAAATGTACTGGTGGCTGATGGTGAGCCCGCTTGCCACTACTGGCGGAGCAGCTCTAGAGCTGCGGGGCACTTGTCCTGCTATTGTCGCTGGAACGTGCATCTCAGGAATTTCAGAGCGCGAATCCATCAAGGACGTTACGGGTGGAATAGACTTCGGCATGCACTGGAGAATTGCACGACGCCAATCCTCCCCTGCCTGATCAGATTCAGCAAATAACTTTACCAATCGGCCTGTCGAGATGTGAATCAATGTCATATGTCCTCCCATCCTGTCATCAGAGTCGTCCATGGTCCACTGCGAGAGCTCGAGGGAATCTTCGATCGCCTTGTCCGCAATCGATCGGATGTTGAAATACCCCCCTTCCAAGGTACAGGCACACTTTTCTGACCCTAGATCCCACCAACTGCCGGTGGCATTTCGCAGCGACTCTGTGCTGTCGCCTCTGCGCCACATGACGCCAGACTTCTGCAGTACCCGTCCGAACTGGGGCGCCACAAAATAATAAGATTCCGGCGACGATGCTGGAGCAGTGTAAACAACCTCGCTCGAGACATTTTCGAAAGCCTGTCGTTGCTGAGCAGCACGTGCTGCGGTTTGTGGGGCACTGCGTGCCATATTGGGGTTTTCTGGCTTTTGCACCAGTAAGCTTTCATCGGCCTGCAACCCCTGAATGTCGAAAAATGCAGGGGGTGGGTTGCTTTGCTGCGAATCGCCTGCTGAGCGGCTCCCTCCCGTGCTGGGCGCCTTGCTTTCCGGCAGTGTGTGCCGAAGCAGGCATGCAGTAAAAAGCTCACCTGTCCGTCTGGCCAAGGTCAGGTGCACGACAGAATGTATTGGCCCGTTTAGCATTGCGCACAGTTGTTCGACCGAGGCATGAGAAGCCGCCATTCCATCCACGTTCAAAATTGTGTCGCCGGGAGAGATCGGTGGGTTTGAATAGCCTGGCTGGTTTTGCAACACCATCCACTACACAAGCGCACGGCATATCACACACAAACACAAACACCCACGTACAGGCAAGCAAGCACCCACGCACACACACAGACACCCAAAGCAGTGAGGCCAAAATGAGCTCGGACATAACAAGCTTCATTCAGTCGCGAGCAAGGTCACGGCTATGCACAGAACGTGGCAGCAATGGAGCACTTGCCTGGTCCATAAGGCCGACCGTAGCTTGGACAACGTATGGGATCTCTCCCGTCACCTGGAGCCCAACACTGGCCACGTGAATATCAGGCGCTGGCCGCGTGCCGTGGCGTGAGGAGGAGCCCGCAGATTGCCGGGTGGGGATGGAATCGTAGATGTTATCATCTTCCACGAAATATGACGATCCGCGCGTCGAGCGCAGCGACGCTCGGTGTGGAGTTGCGGACGAAGACATCTCCACGGCTCCGCCAACACCCACGTTTTCAGCCCGCTTTGAAGCGACGCCACATCAACCAGGCAGCATGCTTGAAGCGTGTGCGTGGACATGCCCCTGGCTGTCCTCCATCATTATCTCCGAATACTCCAGTGTAGTCCGGTGTAGCCGACCAGTAGACGAAACGTTAAATTTACCTCCGAGAATTGACATGTTATATATTTGTACCAGTCGAAACACGGTCAAAAGGGGGGCTTTCCGACGGCTTTCCTTGATCCAAAATATTCGAATTTGCCGACATGGAAAAGTTCCATACCGGCGCTGGCCGCAACGACGTTTCACCTCAGCGGGTTTGTTGCAACATCCTCTGCCAGGGAGCTCGACGCCAGCACCAGGGCCCAATGCCCTGCCCTTTGGCACGCCCGGCGCCACAGACGCTGCACAGGCGTTGTGTTTCGGCGCCTCGCCTCTGGTGCGCGCCACCGCTTTGCCGGCGCCCGCCGCCGCGGGTGCGGAAAAAAAGCGGCGCAAGGTGCTGCGTGAGCAGACCAACACGCCGGTCATTATGCCCGCGCCCACGGAGTGCTCAGCTCCGCGGATCAGGGGCAAGGCCAGATCGCGCACGAACGCGCCATCGGTGGGCGCGGCCCAGCGCCTGGGTCCTAATCTCGAGAAGCTCAGCGACACCGCCGAGTGCTTTGCCGTCGAGGGCACGGTGACGGGTGAGCTGGGACGCCAGCACTACGCCTGCGGGGTGGCGGTCGGCATCATCGGCGGGCGTGTGTCGCCGGGCTCCCGGGGAGGGCCCGTGTCGGTAGAGGACAAGAAAGCCGCCGCCGAAGTCTCTGAAACGAACGCTGACAACGTTAAAACTTTCCAGAGGCCAGCGGCCAGCGCACATGCCAGGTTCAACGAAAGTATGGGTGGGAGCCCAGTAATCGGGTGGGGCGCGAACGGAACACCAAAGAACACCTCACTACAGCGTCTCTGGGCGAGAAAGTGCGCGGCGTCTCTCATATCCGGTGGTCGGAATCTACCAGGCCTTTAGAAAGAGTGGGAGAGCGATGTCAGATGGGAAGTTGTGTGCACCGGAAAGCTGTTGCTGGAGGCGCTGCGCCGGCTGGGCACCAACACGCCAGGCTTAAAGTGGAAAGAGATTGACGAACAGGATGTTGACGATAATGATCTCAAGGAGGTCCTGAGCGAGGATCTGGCTTCAGCGCTGCAGGAAAAGCAGCGCTTCGCGCGAGAGGAGCTGGAGAGCTTCGAAGTCTCGAGGTTGTCGTACAACAGCTTCATTCGAGCTGGAGGCAAGTGTTTTCAGCCACAGATTAACAAGCTCATCCTTGCCTCTAAGCGCCTGACGGCGGCGGGCTGGAAGGAGCTCGGCTGCTTTCTGGCCACCGACTC
>Ga0315899_10009534_pt1 | contig 10429 bp, 14 predicted proteins | sample LakEriMetagenome_2_FD_203518 | JGI IMG/M metagenome (GOLD analysis project Ga0315899, IMG submission 203518) | Freshwater fungal communities from buoy surface, Lake Erie, Ohio, United States - Buoy 4 MA112 | ecosystem: Environmental > Aquatic > Freshwater > Lake | place: USA: Lake Erie, Ohio...
GAGCGCCCGGAGACTGTCGCGCCGAGCTGCGGGCTATGGAAGACCACGCTCGGCGCGGCCCTGGACTGCGGTGATGCTGCGCTGCACAGCACGAGCAGTGCGGTGCGTGCGGCCAGGCCCCGCGCGAAAAGGCGCCCGCAGGGCCGTACGCATGACATACACGAACCCTCTTTGTTCTTTTTGTTTTTGTTTTCCGACCATCCACCCATGGCATCTCACAAAACGGCAACCCTGCTGTTGGTTGCAGTGGCTGCGCTGGGACTGGCCGCGCTGACATACCCGATGACCTACCGCAGCGAGCTCTTGTGGAGCGGCCGGCAGGTGGCCGGCGCAGGTACATCTGCCCCCGCCCCCCGCCCACGTGCACGGTCGTGCCTTTTCGCACCTGCTGAGCTTGGAAATGCTAACGTGCTGTCATCGTGCGCTTGCTGCGCGGAGGAGCAGAGGTGAAGACGGCCTTTGACAACACGCACGCTATGAGCGCGTGGCTCTCGGTGTCGGGCCCCAGCGCCAAGTCGGCTGAGCACCATTTCCAGATGCCAGCCAATAGCGCAGAATTTGCGCGTGGGATCACCAACGAGCTGTTTGGCAAGGGCCCGCAGCTGCGCCAGCAGCAGCTCTTTGGTGGCAGGCACACATTCCCCGCCCAGCACGTTCTCGGGCTGCCTCACGTGGAGATGCCTGGGCAAATTGGCGTGACCACCACAGCGGACAGCGCAGTGATTGCGGCGAAAAGAGACATTGGGGTATACAAGGCAGCGCCGCAGCGCCGGAAGCGATCGCTCGCCGCCCCAACGCAAATGCTGTGGAACGCGCAGAAGACGCCGCCGTACAATCCCATGGCGCACTTGCGGCAGGAGGACAAAGTGAACAAAATGATCACGCAGTGGGAGAGTCACGCCGACACTGAGCCTGCTGGTAGCTACTCGGACTATTAGAGGAGTTGGCGTAATCTGACGGTAGCTAAACGACCTGCTGTAACTTCAGGAAGCCAACTTTCCCGAGGAGAGGGGGGGGGCGCGCGCGCGAGGAAAGCTGCGAGGAAATCTGGGGGAGCGCGGCAGAGAGAAGTTTATTGACAATCAAATAGATGACTGAAGGTCGCTAAGTACAACGCCTCTTCAGGGTGACACCGCCGCTGGGCACTCGTGGCCCAGCATGGGCGGCGATTACTATACCCCCACTCTCCGTTCGGCCTTGTGGTACGCGTTCAGCAACATACAAGAGGGACCACGGGAGCGAGGGAAAGAGAGAGTGCTGTTTCATTGCCAAATCAAGTGACTGAAGGCCCTGTCGAGTAACACTACATGTGGGCGAGGTAGCGCGCTGTCATTCATTAAAGAACACTAAGCCTGTTGTCGTGCATTGCCCATTGACTCGACCACCCTACGATGGAAATGTCCATCCCTACAGGGGAATCGCTATGTACGAGGCAGAGACAGAGCTGCTGCCAGCACCCATCACATCTGCCACGCGGCGCAGGCCTGCAAGCCTCCTATTCCACTCCCAGGGAGTGGAAATAGAACTTGTTTGCCAGAATGCTGCACGGTTTTCGGCATTGCTAAAACACGTTTGACACGGTGTTCTGTATTGCTGCCGTCGGCAGAAACCGTTGCGCTCGTTCCCGAAGCCTCGTTCCGCAATCCTTGTGGCGAAACTCGTATCACATCCTTGTTGCGAAACTCACATCACACTCCTGGGCAACCACCACGGCTTGGATTATCAAAGGCAGAGCGCCATGCCTGCAGTACGGGGTTTGGGGTTTAGTGTTTAGGGTTTAGGATTATCAAAGGCAGAGCGCCATGCCTCAAGTGCCCGATGAGCAGTCATCCACGCATCACTGCGCGCGGGAGCCAAGCAAAGACACCCCAGGAGGGGGGAGACGCCGCCAGGGCCCAAGGGCGGCGCGCGGCTGGGAGGAAGGCAGGAAAGCACAGGGAGGGAGGGAGGGAGGGAGGGAGGGAGGGAGGGAGGGAGGGAGGGAGGCCTGCAACAGTTGCTCATCTTCAATTGGTTCTGTCGTAGTCCCGTTGGCAAAGATAGTGTCGTACACGCACCTGTCAGGTGTGCGTGTGTGCATGTGTACGTGTGAGCGTATCTCGCAGGAGTAGGCCAGCGCGGTGCACAGCCAAAGTTCTAGCGGTTACACCCGCTTGTCTGAGGAGGTCGATATGTATTCATGTACACATGTATGATACATGTAGACGTATGTAGGTACACACGGAAAGGCGCTCCGCTTCGGTATGTATACATTCATGCATATCGACGACGGGTTTGAAGACAAATGGCGGCATGAACGCATACGTATACACATTTGTTCACACTCACGTACATGTACCTGATGTAACACTCGCTACCATGCCAGCCGAGACCAGAGCTAATGCAGCTCGAGAAGCATGGCGCATTGTGGTCTTCCACACGCTGCAGCAGGCGCCGTTTGACGCAATCTGCCGCGATTCTCTTCCCTTGGAATTTGTGTGTGTGTGTGTGTGTGTGTGTGTGTGTGTATGAGAGAGCGCGCGCGCGCGCGCGCGCGCGAGCGAGAGCGAGCGAGCGAGCGCGCGATCGAGAGAGAGAAAATCAAACAGGTATGAAAACGTGTAGGTATGCAAGCATGCATGTTTCTGTGCCCTCACATACCCGCAGGCAGACCTGCATAGCAGCGGAGACGGCATGAGGAGGGAGAGGAAGAACATGGGCGAACATGAGGAAGAGGAGGCAGAGCGAGAGGAAAGGATTGTAAGTAGTGAGGAGAAGGTGAAAGCGGTGTCGTGGGGGGGGTGATACCTGAGGAAATCAGCTGCCATGTGCATTCAGAAGAGGCTGTAGTTTGAGGGGCGGCGGTAGGAGCGATGGGAGACCAAGGGATGCAAATATGTTTCGGTAAGCGCGAGTCAGACAACCGTGTCGCTGTGTGAATCTGATTGCACATGTGCACGCGCATCAATAAAAAGATCGACACGTATATCGATTACATACGATTCAGTTTTGCACTTGTATACCAACCGAGTGTTAGCGTTAGACACACAGGCACAGACAAGGCGTACACATCTGTGTCAAAAGAGACCTAGTAAAGTGTCAAAAGAGACCTAGTAAAGTGTCAAAAGAGACCTAGTGTTAGCGTTAGACACACAGGCACAGACAAGGCGTACACACCAGTGGATCGCTCAGCACCTTCGGCTGGCTGACTACGAAAAAAGCGTAGAAACTATACAATGAGGAAATCAGAGCAGAGCGGAAAGGGGATGAGGTGGCGGGGATAGGGCCGGCGAAGGGAGACAGACCATCCGGGAGTTGGATAGGAATTTGTGTGCTGTACACTACCCTGCTGTACCCTTTCAGACCATCTGGGAGTTGCGTTTGAAATCGTGAAGAATTGCATCGGCCAGCGGCCGGCAAACTCACCAGCATCCCTGCCTGAACATGCGTATAGGTGTCATTGTGGGTGTGTCTTGTGTGCTCGGGTATGTGTGCGCGGGTGCGCGTGCGCACATGGATGATTTGTTGTTTGGCTCGGCCCAGCACTTGCCGGGTCGTGAGATTACCGCATTCTGATCCCATGCCTGAGCTGGGGAAGTCTCAGCCTACTGGTCTGTTTTGGAGGGGCGCACCGGCAGAAGTTGAGCCAGCATGTAGCCCCACACCTCCCACGGACGTTCACAGTCTGCAAAGCGCGTTTCAGTCTTCTTGCACCGTGTTCCAAGGGGGCGAGCATAACGCTCAGTCAGCATGTTGCGGCCGGGGATCAGGTCTTTTGGTGCGCACTCTAATCCGCCTGCCGCATCTGATCGTGCTCCACAGCCGTGCGCTACGACTGCACATTCTGGTGCCTCGCAAAGCCCATTGAGGCACCGCGAATAAGGGCCCCATTTGCCTGGTGCGTGCATGTGAGTAGATACACGTGAGCACATCTCCTGCCGTTCCTTTTGATAAAGAAATGACATGCATTCGCTCGCATAGCAACTCGGAGCGCAAGGGCTACAGCGGCCTGTCCAGCTGTACACCCAGCTGTTGTCCCATCCTGGCAAAACAGAAGAACCTCCGAAGTGCAGGTGAAGCTGTTGAAACGTCGTTGTGTTGGTGAGTCGGTTTTCCCTGGAGCACGGACGCCAATTCTGTGTGAAGCACAGAAAGCGCAGGTGAGTGCGAAACCGGGTCGAAACGAACGATGTTGCATCAAACTGCAAGCATGCGCGCATGACGCGTGACGCTGAGGGATAATCCTTTCCATGCACGTGCGTGTGCGTGTGCATGTGCACAGACGCACCGGTTCATCCCGGCAGAGCAGGGGTAGAGCAACGTCGCGCAGCATCAGATAGATGTTTGCTGCGTCGTTCTCCAAATTTTCGTTTCCTGCCCGTATTCAGGGGTTCAGTCACACTTGCTGCCACGCAGGCCAACGCCTGCGCGGCAGGCGTTCCCCTGCCCCCTACGTTCTCCATCTCTTTCGGATGTCGTGCCCTGGTCAACGCACCTTTCAAGTCGCTTCCCGAGCGGCTGAAAAGCGCCAGCTCGTGTGGGATGCTTTGTCCCCACAGGCACTTGCCCCTGCAGAAGCAGGCACAGCTGCACTGGGCCAGGTCCACACACTCGTCCTCAACACTGCTCTCTTGAGCTGCAATGCCGCTGTTGCCGGGAGGGTAGGATAGAGGCCGGCGCGCCCTCGTTGGCGACGACACCTGCTGCTGCTTCCACCCGGACGCTACCGCTTCCTCGAGCTGCCGGATCTCGTCGCTCTCGTGGGCGCGGGCAAAGGACTCCATGGTGATTGTGCCCGCTGCAAACGCCTCGCCCATCGCATCGGGGTCCACGTTTCCCTCCGGCGCTGCAGACGCGCACACTGCCAGGACGCACACGGCAGCGGCGGCGGCTCTTCTTCGCAGCCGCGCGCAGCACCCGCCCCTCAACCGGGCCGGAGCCGTTTCCCGCAAGCCGCCCTGACGGTGGCCTGCAAAGCCAGCGACCAAAAGCATAGCCGAAACCACAACTGCAGCCGCCGCGCCGCGCGGCCTGGTCCTGTTAAACATGACATCAGTGACGTTGGTGCGTGTTTGGTTAGCCTTATGCATGCATGCATGGACATGTGATGTTGCATGAACATTCTTAGTTTTGCACATGTGTGCTTATTATGCAGGCACGTATCACGAGGTTAATGACAGGTTAGTTGTACATATTGGCTTCTGTGAGCATTTGCCGAGTTGCGGACAGGGGCCGTGATAAGAGTACTCAGGCACGGGACCTCAAATATTTCATCACAGTTGCAAGTGCGGCAGAGCAAGAGCGGGGCCATCCAAGAGGATGGGTGCGGCTCTTGCCACACTGGCGGGCATCGGAACAAGCGTGGGCGGCGCGTCCATGTCGATGGCGAGCTGCGTGGCGTGCCAGGCGTGCTCGTGCGCCTCCTCGGTCGCCTGCAGCTACCTCTTCGGGTACGTTCCCGGGCCCCCCAATCGCGTGCTGCCGCGCCCGCGCCCGACGTCCACGCGCGGGCCGCAAGCGCCCTCTGCCGCTCGTCTGAGTGTTTGCGCAATCCCGCACGCCGGGCGCATGCGCGTCGCCGGGCGCGCCGGCCCCAGCGAGTCGGCGCTGACGCTGCGTTTTTGCATTGGTTTGTTCCGACTTGCTGCGCAGCAAGGTGTGCGGGGCCTCGTCCAAGGAGAAGGTTGTCTCGCACACGTCGCGACTAGTCTATTTTGGGCTGTTCCTCGTCACCGTCATCGGCGCGTGGGTCTTCCGTGACCAGCAGTCGCCCGAGTTCTGCGCGGCTACAAGCGACATCTTCTGGTGAGATAGCAGTCCTGCACGCGGCCATGCGCAGCCAATGAGCGCAGCAAGCGCCAGCGCAGCCTGCCCAGGGATGGGGTGGCATGTGTGTGCTGCGCTGGGCCGAGCCTTTTCTGGCCCGCCTTCTGCGTGAAGCTACAGCGCAGCCCGCCATGGCAGCAATCTACAGCTCTCCTCCAACGGTGTTGGAGGAGTGCTGTGTGAATCGCCGGGGAAGCACTGGACGTATGAACGCGCGCGCGCGCGCACGTGCGTGCGTGCCAGAGTCACGCATCTTACGTGCGCATGCTGGGTGCTGAACCCACCGCAGCAAAAACCTGAGGTGCCCGGCGGACCAACAGTCGCCCACATGCATGGCTCGGGCGTTTGTGCTGCGAGTAGCTTTCGCCACCGCAGTATTCCACTCGATGATCGCCCTCTTCACCTTCGGCGCCTCGGACTACTCTAACCCACGCATCATGGTGCATACGGCCCTGTGGCCCATCAAGCTCCTGATCTGGGTGGTTTTGCACCTCGTCGTCTTCTTCATTCCCTCGCAATTCTTCTTGGTAACAAAATGCATGTGCTTCCCCCTGCACGATGGCTGCTTTGGTTTGCAAGACTGGTGGGCGCTCAATCATGTGCCGCCTGCAGGGCTTTGGGTGGCTGGCGTTCGTCTCCGGCATCCTCTTCCTCGTTGTGCAGACCGTCATCTTTATCGAGTTCACGTTCGAGCTCAACGAGACCTGGATTGAAAATGATGGTACGCCACCCTCGACTGCGCGCACGTGAATGTACACGATGTTGAATGCCTGTGCGGCGCCCTTGCAAAGAAGGGGGTTGTTGCCTGCGTACGTTCATTTGCATACACACTCTTGCACGTTTGGGCTGACGAAGGGTGCGCGCAGGTGCCGACAACATGTCGGGAAAGTGGCACATGGCCATTCTGGCGATTTCGCTCGTGTGCTTTGGGCTCGCAATTGCGATGGAGGTTGTCATGTTCTCCTTCTTTGGCACCAACAACTACACAGGGGAGTCGGATGGATGTGAGCTCTTTCAGTTTTTCGCCTCGATGAACTTGATTTTGTTCGTCTTTCTCACCATCTTCTCGTTCCGCGCGACAGAGTGGATGCCAGCGACAGGCATTCTGCCGAGCGCCATGGTAGCCGTTTTCCTGTCCTTTAAGACGCTTTCCGCTCTCTACTCGCAGACGAAGTGCAACAAGCTTGCGGGCCAGATGGACCAGTACACCGCTCCGCCTGAGTTCGTGAGCGCCATGTCGATTGTCATCGCCGTCACGCTGGCAGCGTACAGCAGCGTCACCATCGGTGTGGGGTTTGACGAGGATGGAAGGTTCTGGGGCCGATCTGAAAATGCTTCTTCGCACCCCGAGAGTCGCACTGCGCCGTTAGTGGAAATGGACGCTGTCGCGTTGAATCAGATGAATGTCGACATGGAGGGCGGTGGTGCCAGTGAGGAGAAGCTGAAAGGCAGGATTGGGTATAACGTGGCGGCGTTCCATGTGGCCATCGCCTTCTCCATGTGCTACATCGCTATGCAAATGACAAACTGGATGCAGGAGTTCAGCAAAACGGATATGGACAAGGGCCTGGTCAGCATGTGGATCAAGGTGGTTGACGGCTGGATCCTTGCCGTGGCATTTGGGTGGGCGATGATTGCACCCAAAGTGCTCACGAATCGTGATTTCTGAGCTTTCCTGCGGTTGCTGGCGCAATGGGTGCGCGAAAAGGGCAGTGTGTTTGAGTGTGCGCGCGGGGGATGAGTACATTTAGGATTGTAGTGCGATTCTTGAGACACAAGCAACAACGCGTGTAGGCCACGCTTGTTTTCCAGAAAAACGCATGGCGTGACATCCTAGGATTGAATGCTGAGCGTCAATATACATGATAAGTTCTTAAGACAGATATGGTTTCAAGAAATGTCAACGATTGCTTGTTCCTGAACCATTGCATCTGTCTTGATCACGGACCGAGCCCCGTCTTGTATAATACAAAGCACGTGCAAACGCAAACAGGTGCCTCCTTGTCTCCTAGCACCTGGTCTCACAGCAAGCCCCCACTCCCTCCCTCCCCCTCGCCTGCGTAAGCGTCCACCTCGATAACTGCTTTTGCTTTGAACCCTCTTCGCCTCCTCTGTTTCCACCTGCCCTCGTCATCTTTCAGCCTTCTCGTCAGTACAGTACGCCGGTGGACACAGGCTGCTTGCTCTTGGTCAGATGTTCCTTGAGCGCTGGGATGGTTTTGAGGACCTCAGAAGTGCGGTGGGAAGTGAGAGGTGCCTTGAGCATGGCTTCTGCTTCTTGTCTATCCACATCTATCGTGCCTTGCGCAGCGAGTCTCTCCTGGACGTGCACGCTATCGAGGAAGAAGGGGGGCTGGAATGAGTTCCAGTGCTTTTTGTTCTTGAGGCACGCGCTGTCAAAGTCTGCACTGATGACATGCAGGTGCAGCAGCTTGAGGGAGGGCACACTGTGGTAGCCTACGCGAAAGCCCTCGCACTTGCCTGCACCAGCCTGCGTGCGTAAGCAGGAGACCACGTGCATAGCCACTCGGTGTAGGTGCCTGAGCAGGGGGAGGTGGTGCGAGCGGAGCTCGGAGATGGACATGACTTTTTCCTTGGGCAACACCAGCAGATGGAACCTGGCCTTCGGGTAGGCATCATAGATGACGAGGCAGGATGCGTCCTGCATGAGAATCACTTCCTGGTGCTTCTTCGCATCCTCCATTATGCGCACCAGCGCCCATTCGAAGCCGCCCTGAACCCCAAGCGCAGGCGGGGGCCTCCTGTGGTTCGGAATATACGCGGCGACAACAGGGAGCGGCGGCTCTCCTCGCCCAGCTTCTTCTTGTCCTGATCCTCCTTCGCCTCCTGCGCCTGCGCCTGCGCCTGCGCCGAAACGAGAAACGCCTCCGCCTTGAACCGGTCTTTTTGAGGGGAGTTCATCGTCGACGACTTGGTGTTGAGAGGGATGTTGAGAGGAGGCGAAGTGGGGCAGGGGATTGTGTGCAGAAGAGGTGGCTTCAGCGTGCATACATACATACAGGCGCATATACATGTATGTATATACATGTATGTATATACATGACACGTCCTAACTAGTTCGCGATTACGTCCTCACGCTGTGAACACTTCCTAAATTTGCGTCCTGCTGAAATTTTACTTCATAAGAGAGCTCGCCCAAGGGTCCCCCCTTGTAATGTCTTTAAAAAAAAATCCTTTTTGAAATTTTTGGAAAAAAAAACACTTTGTAAAAAATACATTTTACTGCTCGAGAGAGGCCACCCAAGGGTCCCCCCTTGTAACGTCCTTAAATTTTTTTTTTCAATTTATGAAGCAAAACACTTCAAAAAAATTTAAAAAAAAATTCAATTCATAAATGGCTTAAAGACATGACGCCTATATATAATATATAGATATTAAGACCACTACCACTTGATATTTTTGGCACATCATCTAACATTAACTTTTTAGCTTTAAACGATGATACGTATGTATGTATGTATGTATGTATGTATGTATGTATGTATGTATGTATGTATGTATGTATGTATGTATGTATGTATGTATGTATGTATGTATGTATGTATGTATGTATGTATGTATGTATGTATGTATGTATGTATGTATATAACAGCGCAACATGCGATTTTTCATCGGGGCGCATGGTGAATGGGGGAGGTGGCAGGTAGCGGAGTGAGGCTGAACTGCAGCACCGCCGTCGCAAACTCGCGCAGGCGAGATCAGTTGCTGTGTACCAATGATGTCAGCGCATGAGCGTTTGGCTTCTGTTCCCTTCTTTTCGCGCTCGACATCTCTGATGGCTTGCGCAGGGAGGACTAAGGCATACTTCTCTTCGTTCCCTGCATCGATCCACTCCCTGCGCGGAGGCAGGCGGGGGCAGCAGGCGAGATTATAGGAATCAACCCAGGAGAGGAATGCGAGGGGTGGGCATGCACGGCAGAGGGAGCGCCACACGCACGTCTTGTACCGCTTAGTGAGCATGTCCTCCATCCACGTCAGCGACTTCACCGCTTTCTCCCCGGCACACTTCTCCCACAAGCCCTGGACCTTGAGCATCAGCGCCGGTTTCTGTTCAACTTCCTTGGTCGCCAGGAAGAAGTCAGCACCGTCCTCCACGCTGCTCACCACAACGCCTCCGTTCTTCTTGATGTTCGAAGTGAAGATGGCGAGCCTCATCGCGCCTGCGACAAGCAACAGCAAGCAGGAGCGTCGGGCTTTCACTCGGCCGGGACTGTGCGGGACTGTGCGGGCTGGGCTTGCGGCAGCAGCAGTTCCCACCTAGTCCGATGGGAGCAAGGAAAAAGCGCTTGCTCCGCAGCATTGCTGCGGCCCCCGTCGCAGCCAGCGCAGCAGCGGCGAGCCACGACAACGCGACGGCTGTCGATGTGACAGGAGCGCGCGCTCGCCACAATACCAATACCGCTGCCCAAGAGCCGATTCCCGGGCGCATGCAACCAGAGCTCTGGTTTGCTCCCGCTCCTCTGCCGTCATGAACCTTGAGGTTCGAATCTTTTGCAAAGATCGAAGGGCGACGAGAGCACGTGCGCGGTGTGCCTCGCTGAGCGGACGGACAACATGGTTGGGGGAAAGCTGGGCGATCACCGTGTGGGAGATGGGCGCGCGA
>Ga0315899_10009535_pt1 | contig 10428 bp, 9 predicted proteins | sample LakEriMetagenome_2_FD_203518 | JGI IMG/M metagenome (GOLD analysis project Ga0315899, IMG submission 203518) | Freshwater fungal communities from buoy surface, Lake Erie, Ohio, United States - Buoy 4 MA112 | ecosystem: Environmental > Aquatic > Freshwater > Lake | place: USA: Lake Erie, Ohio...
TGTATTTCCTTTCGTTAGTCGTTACCAGGAATTTCCTAGTAGCGGCTTCGAGATGAGTCGCACGTGCTGACGCATCTCTTTCCCCCCGCAATATCCGGATTGCAGGAGAAACCTGTTTGTTAGGTCTCACTTTATTTGACCCCTTTGGCGCCGACATTAATCGCCTGAGCAAGGATTGAGCTCTTGCTAGAGTTCAAAATTATACGGGTAGTAATCTCATTTGGAATCACATCGACATCTAACCCACTAGTAGCCGCTACAAATAGGGCTGAATCCACCGTTGAATCTATATATATGGTGGCTGTTAAGAGGTAGTTTCCGTTGGAAAGACGGGTCATATTGGAGGCGGAGCCGGATTGGGTTAGAGGAAACCATGAGCCAGCGACCGTAATTGATGGGCTTGCGTAGTAAGAGGTGCCTGAACCATCCACTGTGATTGATTGTGACATTAATAAGTTGATTACCTCTGCGCCAAATGATTGGAGATAACTAACTAAGACATAACCATCTGGATTTGTGATTGTAGATTGCTCGGATAATCCAATTGATCCTACCTCGCCAGCCTTATCTGACACTGTAAACCCAGTTGGAAGGCCATCCTTTGAAAGGCCAGCAAATAAAAACTTAGCCGTCCTAAAGTTTATTAATGAATTTTCTTCAATTAATCTTTGAGTAGAAAGTTCATCATTATTTACGGTTGGCGATTGGCTTAAAGGAGTAGATTCAGGTGATACAGGAATTTCTTGTACTAATGTCTTAATAGTATTTGAAGAATTAAACTCAGTTCCTGTTATTGAGTTAAAACCAAGGAAGGAAACCATCACAATAAGTAACGAGAGTGCCACTTTAGAAGATTTCTTAGCAAGCTCGGCGGCTTTCTTATAAGTTCCAGAAAGGGCATCAAGTGCTGTTGAGCCAGTATTTTCATCTACTACCCATTCAGAAAGAATTCGGACAAATGAAGCGCGAGCACGTTGCACAACATGGCGAACATTCTTCTCACTCGTACCTATTGCTTGAGCAATCTCTTTAGTGGTCCGACCCTCAACCTCCCACATAACAAGTGCTGTTCGTTGCGTCTCAGACAAACGAGATAACGCTTCGCGGATAAGAGATGCATCCTCTGCTGCAGCAAGTGTTGAATCCATTGGGATGTGATTTTCTGCTGCGATTTCAGATAAGCGCTTTTGAGTGGCATCTGAATCAATTGCAACTAAGTTGGGGCGAGATCCTGTAGCGCGGATTACATTCAGGCATAGATTGTTAACTGTGGTGCGCAGATATGCCATAGCACGATCTGCAGTATCTAGCTCTGGGGCTGCCAAGATAAATTTCAGGAAGGCATCTTGAACAACCTCTGCTGCATCAGCATCGCTTCGAAGAATTCGGCGGGCTTGAGCGATAAGTGATGAGCGATTTTGGGTATAAAGGGTGGATAAATCAGAAACAGACCACGCAGCAACAGTCGCTGGGGCCTGAGCCTTCTTACGAAGTGACACTTTGATTTCCCGCTTTCAGCTGAGCCAACGTCTTGACCCCTCTACCTAGTAAGACACTAAAAGGGGGTAAATGTTGCCCTTGATACCTGGCTTGGTTCTCAAGATGTCTAAATCAGGCTCCCAACCCACGCCTTGGCCTGCCCTTTGGCACGGTTGGGCTCAGAATTAGTTTTTGCGCCCTCTGAGAGGAAAAACTCCAGTGCTTAACTCTAGTGAGGTGCCTAAACCACATAGAAATCGATCAAAAACCTAATTAACTGAGCATATAAGGCTGAAGAACAATAATGAACAATCTAAACTGAGAAATTGCCACTAAAACCACTGGCCGCAAAGCCAATTCTATTAAAGTTAGCCAACGCTTGGGAACGGATAAAAAAATTTATATTTTTTTACGAAGTAGCTTGCGAAAAATTTTTTCCATGTTCAATTTAGGTTTAGTAAAACAAAATGATTTGAATCATTTACGTCAAACACAAATTGCTCATCAATGCCTGGTTAACAAGTTGGATTTTTTTCTAGAGCTACAAGATCGTGCACCAAAAAATCCAGAAAGTTCAAGTTTTGAAATTCTTAACCAGCCGAATCTACTCCTCGAATCTAAAAGTGAAAACGGGCAAGATCTGTTTGCGCTATTTGCTAATAGATTTAAGCGAGAAGGGACATTCCTTGAATTCGGGGCATACGATGGAGTTACTTTTAGTAACACCTTTTTACTTGAGAAGCGATTAAATTGGTCAGGTGTGCTAATTGATCCAATTCCTAAACATTTTAAACAAATGAAGCTAAATAGAGGTTGTATTTCAATTCATGCTGCTATCACAGTAAGCAAGAAGGAGTTTGTAAAGATTTTAGAATCACCAGCCTCAAACCTTTCAATGCCTGTGAGTAAACGCAGTATCATCGGTAAAACTCATAAAGTTCCTGCATTCACTCTAGTAGAGATAATAGACAAATACTTTCCAGCAAAATCACTAGATTATTTATCCATTGATGTTGAAGGAGAAGATTTAGAAATTTTGGCGTCTGTGGATTTTAGCAAATATGAAATTAACGCTATTTGTGTAGAACACAACAATCGAATTAATTCTAAAGAAATACTCAAATACATGGAAGAAAGCGGCTATGAACTTGTGTGGAGTGAATACTCTGGAAATGATTTTTGGTTTATCCGTAGAGTACAAGCGGTATAGGTGGTGGCTTGATTAACCTGGCACTTAATAATATGGTTTTGCAATGAGAAGAATACTTGTCGCTGGTGGTGGTGGTTTTATAGGTGGTTGGTTGGTCAAGGAGCTTTTAGCTCAAGGTAACCAGGTTTCTGCTGTTGACATTAAGCCAATCAGTGAATGGAGTCAGGTTTTTCCAGAGGCTACAAATTCTGTAAGAGATTTATCTAATCTTGAAAATTGTTTTAAATCAACAACTGAAATTGATGAAGTTTATAACTTGGCCGCTGATATGGGAGGTATGGGTTTTATTGAGAACAATAAAGCGGCCTGTATGCTTTCCGTTTTGATTAATACACATCTATTAATGGCATCAAAAGAAAATGGTGTCTCAAAGTACTTTTTTGCATCGAGTGCCTGCGTCTATAATGCGAGTAAACAAAATCAAACAAATATTGATCCACTTAGAGAAGAGGATGCATACCCTGCCATGCCTGAGGATGGCTACGGCTGGGAAAAACTCTTTTCAGAACGTATGTGCCGCCACTTTTATGAGGATTATGGATTAGAAACCAGAGTTGCCCGTTATCACAATGTATATGGTCCAAGTGGAACATGGGATGGCGGCAGAGAGAAAGCCCCTGCGGCTCTTTGCAGAAAGGTTGCCAAGGCTAAGGCATCCGGCATTAATTCGATTGAGATTTGGGGAGACGGAGAGCAAACTCGAAGTTTTACTTATATTGAAGATTGTATTAAGGGAAGCATAATGCTTATGAATAGTGATACTCGCGAGCCGCTAAATATTGGAAGTAGCCAAATGGTTTCGATTAACTCCATGGTAGAGATAATTGAGGGTATTGCTGGAGTTGAATTAACACGTAAGTACAATTTGGAAGCTCCTAAAGGAGTGAGGGGCAGAAATTCTGACAACACGAGAATTCAAGATTTACTAAACTGGCAACCATCAATTTCGTTAAGCACAGGGCTTTCAGCAACGTATAAATGGATAGAAGAGCAAGTAAACTCCCACAATGGTAAGTGAGAAATTAGCCGTAATCGGTTGCGGTAAATTGGGTGCACCTTTAGTAGCGTGTCTTGCTAAAGCTGGTCACTCAGTAGTTGGAATTGACATCAACGAAAATCTCATCCAAAACTTAAAATCAAGAAAAATACTTTGGCAGGAGCCAAATTTAGTAAATTACCTTGAAACATATAAGGATTTGATAAGTTTCACTTCAAATTTTGATGAGAATCTTCAAGAAGTTACCACCTCTTTTATTATTGTCCCAACACCCAGTGATTCAAATGGTGTGTACTCTATAGATTTTGTCTTGTCTGCAGTTAAAAATTTATGTGAAAAAATCAATGAGACTATTTTTGAATCTCATACAATTGTCATTGTTAGCACTGTTATGCCTGGAGATACTGAAGGCAGGATTACAGATGCTGTGAAGTTGGCCGTAGGCGAAAAGTTTGAAAGATTTAAAATTTGCTATTCCCCTGAATTTATCGCACTTGGCTCAGTTATTTATAACATAGAGAATCCAGATATGATTTTAATTGGCCAGTCTGATGAAACAGTTGGCAGTAAATTGGAAAAAATTTTGTCTTCCATGACCGTCAATACTCCTATAGTATTGAGATTGACCACAGCAGAGGCTGAAATCGCAAAAATTGCTATCAATTCTTTTGTAACAACCAAAATAAGTTTTTCGAATCAAATATCTGAAATATGTGAAAATTTCTCGAATACCTCCTCTGTTAATGTCTTAAAAGCTATAGGAACAGATTCAAGGATTGGAAATAGCTACTTAAAGCAAGGAACTAGTTATGGGGGGCCTTGCTTTCCCAGAGATAATCGCGCGTTTGCTAAATTTGCTGATTCGCTTGGAATTTCACTTGATCTAGCTTTAGCTGCCGATAGCATTAATAATAGACAAAACCAACGCCTAAGCCAGCTTTTAAATAAGATTGTGCCAACAGTAAAAAATATACTGGTTGTTGGCTTTTCATATAAACCAGATACAGATGTATATGAAGAGAGCCCAGCCCTAAGTTTTATTAAATCTAATTTAGATTATCAAATTTATGTATTAGATGAACATATTAAGGGTGCGAAAAATCTTGATAGTATAAAGTTTATTGAAAACAGTGATTTATCAAGGGTTAAAATTGATGTGGCAATTTTATTTGTTCCCGCGGTGGCATATTCTGCAATACCAAATGACCTAGATGAAGGTGTGATCCTGATTGATTACTGGGGGTTATGGAGTAAGTATAAAAATCTTGAAAGCAATAATTACATAAAGATTGGTGACTATCTTGGGCGATAAATCTTATTTACATTTAAAGCTTGCTGGTGGCTCAATGGCCCAGTGTCTTGGCCTTGTTAATGGTTTGTTTGCTAGCCAAAAATTAGGCAAACCTTTAAAAATTTCTTATTACCCGTATTCCACCGGAACATATTGGCCATTTGCCATTGAATCTCTTCTTAGCCCTAGCGAAATCTTGAACTTAAATGTCGGTACTAAAGGCTTAAAAATGAACAAGGTGGCACAAGTTGGAAAAATTCTTACTGAACACCCTCTAATGACAAAGCAGTTTTCTTATGAAAAATTTCTTTCACTTCTTAGGAAATTGCGCCTAGAACCATTCCTGCAATTTATGAGAAGAGAGCTTGCTGTCATGGGTATTGCAAAGAGAATTGTTAATGTTAATAGCTATTACAAAACAATTTCGGGTGGATTTGCTGTTTTGAACATGCCTAAAGTTAACGAGCTTATGCACCTAAGGTTTCAAAATGCCAATCTTAAATCACCATTCAGTTCAAATATTGATGGTGCAGATTCAGTAGTTATCCATTACAGATTAGGTGATAAAAAGGCAGCGGGGCACCACCCTGCAGATTTCAATGCTGACGCAATCATAGATCCACAAGCTTTTGCAGACGTTCTCAAGAAAGAAGGTTTACAAGACCACAAGAACATTACTGTGGTTTCCGATGAACCATTGCTCGCAAAAAGTTTATTAAGTCAAGTTAGTGTAAAAGCTAACATTTCCTCAAAAACGGGCAGTATTTGGGATGATATATACACAATGTCACAAGCAAGTTTTTTTATCGGTAGTAATAGCCAAGTGTCCAAATTTGCAAGTATTTGTGTTGAAAATAATGGCGGAAAGTCTTACCTACTTAATGTTGATAGTCCGAACAATTTTTATAACTTTTCAAATACAACCTTTACAAAGGCTGCTATTCTAGATTTCGAAAATAAGATTTACTCTTTAGATTTTGATCTTGAAGAAAATGCTCACTCTGCCTATAAGAAATAGTATCCAAATTTAGGTAGATGTAGTTTAAAAACCAAGTGGGCCCTGTCGGGATCGAACCGACGACCCACGGATTAAAAGTCCGTTGCTCTACCGACTGAGCTAAAGGCCCTGGAATTGATTACGTAACGAATTTAAAACAAGTCTAATACATTTATCTAAAGGATCTTACCCAAAAGCCGCTTTAGATAAACGATCAGAGATTGCCTCTTCTAGACCATTACCCTCAGGAAGAATCACGACGATCGTTTTAAGTCCCTTCGTATCACCTAACCTCAGGGCTGAGTAGATTTGTGCTGCATATTGATTTACATCCTTAGGTGATGCCAATCTGATAGCACCGCTCGGGGTTAATATCTTTGATAATGCTATAAACCCATCACCAGGTTTTGCTATTCCCGATAATTTCACTTGAGCTTTAGGCGAGTAGTGAGATTTAAAGGAACCCGAAAATTTAGTTTTCGTCTCTTCAACGCTTAGAAATAACTTTGTGCTCAAACAATTTTCAATCATTTCGCCAGTAATTGCTCCGGGCCGTAAAACAAATGGAGCGTCCCTGGTGCAATCAACAATTGTTGACTCGATTCCAATACGACTAGAACCCCCGTTTATAACTAGATCATTAGCGTTAAGGCGACTACCGATCTCATCAGTTACATCATCCGAAGATGTAGCTGACACAGCGCCAAATCTATTAGCGCTAGGAGCGGCAATTCCAGATCCGCCTAATCTCTCAAATGCTTCTAACAATTTCTGGGCGATTGGATGTGCTGGTATCCGAAGCCCTACCGTGTCTTGACCGCCAGTTATGAAATCTTTTGCTAAGGGACTCCTTTCCAGTATCAAAGTCATTGGCCCAGGCCAAAATTCTCGTGCAAGTTTGATTGCATAATCAGGTATGTTTTTGGCCCAGTTCTTTAACTGCTCAATAGATGAAATGTGCACTATGAGAGGGTGACCAGTTGGTCTTCCTTTTACTGAGTAGATTCTGCTAACTGCTTTCTCATTTGTAGCATCAGCGCCTAATCCATAAACAGTCTCTGTTGGAAATGCCACGAGATGGCCATCGATTAATGCTTTGGCGGCCTTTTCAATTTCATCTTGTGTTGGATTGCTGATTATTTCCATGTCTAAATCATCCCATTTAACTAGTTTTGATCTGTCCGAATTGACCGATACCCTTGCCCTTCAGGTCCCCATCGTCTAGTGGCCTAGGACGTCGCCCTTTCACGGCGTTAACACGGGTTCAAATCCCGTTGGGGACGCGTCAAGGTTGAGTTAAGTGCTCATCTTTGAAGGTAAGGCCCAGTAGCGCAGTTGGTTAGCGCGCCGCCCTGTCACGGCGGAGGTCGCGGGTTCAAGTCCCGTCTGGGTCGCGAGGTGCTTAACTGCACTTTGTTTGGCTGAGTAGCTCAGTTGGTATGAGCGAACGACTGAAAATCGTTAGGTCGCCGGTTCGATCCCGGCCTCAGCCACCGCCTCTCAACAATTCACAGTTAGGTATCGATGATTTCAAAACTGAAGTGCTTGAAAAATAGATATTTTGACTACTCGATGCTTCGCTGGGCACTCGTCGGCGCAAGTACAACAGTAATAGATTTTCTCCTGTTTATTTTTCTCTATGGACAGATTAATTCAGTTTATTTGGCTAATTTAATTTCTGCTTCTGTTGCAACCTCTATAAACTACATCACCCATCATCGATGGACTTTCAAGAGCGGTGAGAACCACTCACGTTCAGGCTTTAAGTATTTACTAAATCTCTGCTTCTGGTGGCTAGTATCAACAACGCTCATAAAATCACTAGTTGAACTGGGTTTTGACCCAAGAGCTGCTAAATTAGCTCCCTTGTTCCTTATTGTGCCAATAAATTATTTTGTGTTGAATAAATTGGTTTTCAAAAAGAAAATCTAATTGTCTTTTGTTCTGAAAAACAAAACAAAAAGCATTATCCAAAATATCAATGACCCAAACATTAGAAATAATGAAATTTGCTGAGTTGATTTTGACAACAAAATAGCAATGCTTGCAAATAAGCCACATAATGCCCAAAGCACAAAGGCTGATTGCTTTCTGGATAATCCAAATCTGATTAACCTATGGGAAAGATGATCCTGTCCACCTTGGAATGGTGAGGCGTGTCTTCTTAGCCGAGAAAATACAGCAACAGATGTATCCAATATTGGAATTGCGAGCAGAAAAAAGGGGGTTAAATAGGAGCCAATTTGGGTTCTAGAAGTTGGTTCAAATCTAACTGTGAGTGTTGCAAGTAGCACTCCAAGAAATAATGCTCCTGCGTCCCCCATATAAATCTTGGCTGGACTCTTATTCCAAACTAGAAAACCCAGAGTAGCCCCAGTTGTAACAATAGAGAGTGCTGCAATCAAATACTGATCGCCATTTAATGCCAAAAATGCTAGAGCGATTGAGGATATTGCTACAGCCCCAGCAGCACCTCCATCTAAATTATCAAAGAAGTTTATAGAGTTACATATTCCAACTACCCAAAAAATTGTTATAACGGAATCAAATAAAGTTGAACCGGTTGGATTCCCAACATTATCTGTAACGATAAGAATACTTGCAGTAAATATTCCAGCTACTGACTGAGCAATAAATCTTGGAAGTGGAGATAAATTTTTCAGGTCATCCCATAATCCGATTAGTCCTAATAATAGTGCTGGTCCAAGTACCGATGTCGCTAACCAAAACGTAGTTGAGGTAAAATCTGAAATTATTGAAGCTGAGTAAGAAACAAAAATTACTCCGATGATTATCGCTACGCCACCAAGGTATGGAACCGGTTTTTTGTGAGATTTATGTGGTGAATTTGGTCTATCTACAACATCTGTCGCGATAGCAATTTTTCGCATTAATGGGGTCAGTGCTCCAACTAGTAAATAGGAAGTTAGAAAAAGTAAAAAATACTCTTGATTTGTGATTCCCATTTGACTAAATCGTAATTGTTATGCTGATCCAGATTTGCGTCTGTGCATCTTAGGTGCTGATCCACCTGTCTGACCTGAGCCAACTTTTGAACCAGATGTTGGTCCAGCACTTTTCCCAGAATTGCTTCCTTTTTGTTTTTTTGCGAGCGCAGCTAGCATCTTCGCCTTTGCATCTTCTGCCTGATTCTTGCCCTCACTCATAATTAATTTCCACCATTCTTTGTGCTGTTATTAGGTGTTGCAGAAAGAAGCGCTTTAACTTCAGACTCTTTATACCGGCGGTGCCCGCCTAAGGTTCTAATTGAAGTTAGCTTTCCTGACTTTGCCCAACGAGTCACAGTTTTTGGATCTACTCGAAATAAGGAGGCAACCTCAGAAGGTGTCAATAGAACCTCTTGATCAGAGCTCACATCCACTACCTTCCCAAGAATTCTTTTCGTAAATGTCCATTTCGTACCTTATGGGGCAAGTATTGTGGTTTTAAACAATAAATGCCATTTATTTGCTCACATTGCCTGCTCAAAGGATGCAACTTTGCGCCAGCGAGTTACTAAACGCTCATAGCCTTGGCCTGCCAACGCCCCATCACCTGCTGCTAATCCAGCAAGGGATTTAGCAACATCCTCAATTGAAGTATCAGCAGTTAATCCAGGCTCACCATTTTCAACAATTGATTTTTCTAGATAAACAGCTAACCCTCCATAATCACACTCGACAATTGATTGATCGTTAAAGATTCCAAGCCATTGCAGTAAATCTGCTATTTCCTGCTCGATCGGACCATTACCAAATGCATTTACCACCGCTTGATGAGCAAATAGACACCTTTGTTTGGCATTTGAAATTGAGGTTCGAATAATTGTGTAGGCGCCATCTACATTGCTTCCACGAAGTCGATCAGAGGGCTCAAATAACGCAAACCAGCGAGGTGGAATACTCCAGGTAGCGGTAATGATGTGTGAGACCTTGTCCTCTACTACCTCTGAATTTACATTAATGGCATCCTCTATTTTTGGGGGTAGAAAAAACTTACTTAAAGTTACAGGTAATGAAGATTTAAAATCATCCAGTGCTGCCCAGCATCTAGCAGCAGTTGACCAAGGGGCGATATATCTTTTTCCTTCAAGCTCTAACACATGAGCACCATCTGGCTTTAAAGCAGGTGGTTCGGAAACAATTGTTCTACGCAATGCTTTCTTTTGTTCATCCCAACCAGTTGGAGATGTAACTGCGATTTGATTCCACCTTGCTTGATCATCTGGTTTAAAGGCGGTTATTGGCTCATAGACCCTTAAGGATGCAACATAAGGTGTTGGTCGCATTTAGTAATTTAATTAATTACGAGGGGTGTAGTTGTCATTAGAGGAATCATCATCAAATCCTTTATCCTCTTTAGCTTCACCATGTAACTCTTTTGCTAATCGCTCTAAATCCATATCTTGATTTGAGTATTTAAGATCTCTTGCCACTTTAGTTTGTTTTGCTTTT
>Ga0315899_10009536_pt1 | contig 10428 bp, 12 predicted proteins | sample LakEriMetagenome_2_FD_203518 | JGI IMG/M metagenome (GOLD analysis project Ga0315899, IMG submission 203518) | Freshwater fungal communities from buoy surface, Lake Erie, Ohio, United States - Buoy 4 MA112 | ecosystem: Environmental > Aquatic > Freshwater > Lake | place: USA: Lake Erie, Ohio...
GCCTTCGCTTTGTGCCTCGACTCAACCAGGGTGAGGACGTCCGGTAGGGTGGTCGTTTGTCGGTGCGCGCCTCCTCCGTGGATCCGGCCTCTCCCACTCCCGCAGGCAGCCAAGGCTCCGCCGAAAGCCGCCCCATCCAGTCGGCCGCAGAGGAGCCCGAGCTCGGCCTGGCTGATTCCCTTGATCCGGATGCCAGGACCGGCTTCCTGGCGAGCACTCTGGCGGAGCTCGGCAAGGTGGTCTGGCCTAGTCGTCAGCAGCTGTTCAGCGAGTCGGTGGCGGTGATTCTGATGGTGGCCCTTTCGGCCGCGGCGATCGCGGCGATCGATCGTTTCTACGGCTGGCTGTCCAACCTGGTGTTCCGTTGATGTCCTCCGCTCCCAGTCCTGTGTCCGAGCTTGATCACGACCTCCCCCCGACACCGGAGTCGCCCTCGGACCCGGCTGCCGATCTTCTGGTGCTTGGCGAAGCCCCCGAGGGAGCCGAGGGAACATCCGATCCAGACGGCGGCAAGCCCCAGGTGGCTCGCTGGTATGCCGTGCAGGTGGCTTCGAGCTGCGAGAAGAAGGTGAAGGCCACCCTGGAGCAGCGGGCGGTCACCCTCGGGGTCGACAACCGCATCCTCGAGATCGAGATCCCCCAGACCCCCGGCGTGAAGCTGAAGAAGGATGGCAGCCGTCAGTCGATCGAGGAGAAGGTGTTCCCCGGCTACGTGCTGGTGCGGATGATCCTCGATGAGGACACGATGATGGCGGTGCGCAGCACCCCCAACGTGATTAATTTCGTGGGGCAGGAGGAGCGCCGCGCCACCGGCAAGGCCCGGGGCCACATCCGCCCCCGCCCCCTGAGCAGCCAGGAGGTGAACCGCATCTTCAAGCGGTCCGCCGAGAAGAAGCCCGTGGTCAAGGTCGATCTGGCCGAAGGCGATCAGATCCTGGTCACCGCCGGTCCGTTCAAGGACTTCCAGGGCGAGGTGATCGATGTCTCGGGAGAGCGCAGCAAGCTCAAGGCCCTGCTTTCGATCTTCGGCCGGGAAACCCCGGTGGAGCTTGAGTTCTCCCAGATCAGCAAGCAGAGCTGATCACCCCCGGCCGTCTCCCTGCGGAGGACGGCCCCGGTGCTCCCCCACCACGGGCGGGCACCACCCAGCCGGATCCTTCGGGTTCCGGTTATCCGCAGATCCTTCCCCGTTCCCACCGGGGGCCCCGTTCCCCCGTCTCCCCTAGGAGACCCAACCCCAGCCCAGCCGATGGCCAAGAAAGTCGTAGCCGTGATCAAGCTGGCCCTCAATGCCGGCAAAGCCAACCCAGCTCCCCCCGTGGGCCCAGCCCTTGGACAGCATGGCGTCAACATCATGGCGTTCTGCAAGGAGTACAACGCCCGCACCCAGGAGAAGGCCGGCTATGTGATTCCGGTGGAGATTTCGGTCTTTGAAGACCGCAGCTTCACCTTTATCACCAAGACCCCGCCCGCTTCGGTGCTGATCTCCAAGGCGGCTGGCATCGAAAAGGGTGCCGCCACCTCCTCCAAGGGCAGCGTCGGCGCCATCAGCCGCGCCCAGCTCGAGGAGATCGCCAAAACCAAGCTGCCCGACCTCAACTGCACCAGCGTTGAGTCGGCCGTGCGCATCATCGCCGGCACAGCCCGCAACATGGGCGTCACCATCAACGACTGACGCTCCCCGGCGTCGGCCCGCCTGCCGGTCTGACCCCGATTCCTGTCCCACTTCCATTGACCCCCCGGGGGAGACCACACCGGTCGCTCGCACCCCATTCCCGCCATGACAAAGATCTCCAAGCGTTTTGCCGTCGCCGCCGCCAAGGTCGAAGACCGCACCTACGCCCCGCTCGAAGCGATCGAACTGGTGAAGGCCAACGCCACCGCCAAGTTTGATGAAACCCTCGAAGCCCACGTGCGCCTGGGCATCGATCCCAAGTACACCGACCAGCAGCTGCGCACCACCGTGGCCCTCCCCCACGGCACCGGCCAGACCATCCGCATCGCCGTGATCGCCCGGGGCGAGAAGGTGGCCGAGGCCAAGGCCGCCGGCGCCGATCTGGCCGGCGACGACGAGCTGGTGGACTCCATCGCCGGTGGGGCCATGGACTTCGACCTGCTGATCGCCACCCCTGACATGATGCCCAAGGTGGCCAAGTTGGGCCGGGTCCTCGGCCCCCGCGGCCTGATGCCCAACCCCAAGGCCGGCACCGTGACCACCGACCTAGTCGGTGCCATCGCCGAGTTCAAGGCCGGCAAACTCGAGTTCCGTGCCGACCGCGCCGGCATCGTGCATGTGCGCTTTGGCAAGGCCAGTTTCGATGGGGCCAAGCTGCTCGACAACCTCAAGGCCCTGCAGGAAACCATCGACCGCAACAAGCCCAGCGGTGCCAAGGGCCGCTACTGGCGCAGTCTCTATGTCACCTCCACCATGGGTCCTTCCGTGCCCGTGGACTTCTCTGCCCTGCAGGACATCAAGCAGGAAGGCTGAGTTGCCATCCATCGATCTATGGCTGCCCTGCGCTGTCCTGAATCGATCTCAAGGCTGTGCCCCAGCTTGTCTGTGCGATTCCTCTCTTCCTTCCTAGGTAGCAGATTTCAATTCTGAATCGGCCACTTTGGCGTGGGCAGCACATGCTTTCTGCTGCTCCCCATGGGCGCATCCACGGCGCTGTGGCACGAGCCATGAAGCGCCATCAGGTTGCTCCGGCACCGATGGGGTGCGGATTGACAGGGTCGTGGGGCGAACCCCCACGGCCCACGACCTCATGCTCCGACCTGCAGATCCATAACAGCCGCAGGAAAGCACATGCAGCGTTATGTTTGGGGATGGGAGCGATACAATCCACTAGAGACTTCCAGATTCCCTTGTTCTTGTCACAAAATGCAGAACACTGTCGACAGTACCAAGGCCAAGATTTTCTACAAGTTGCTCTTTGAGACTGAAAAATGGCAGAAGCGCGAGAACCTTCGACGTATCAAGAATGTTGTTTCTGGGCGTCTGCAGGCTCTTGAAGCGTCTGTGCCAACCCTGGTGATCGGTAATGCGATTCCGAAAAGTGGCACCTATTTGCTTAATGCGATCATCAGGACGCTTGGTGGCTGGCAGAATCCTGGCCTGCATGTCATGAGCCATACCTTGGTGGCCATGGATGAAGGGGGTAAGAGTTCACAGGTATACAGCGCACTTGCCGCTGATGTTATTGAGTCGATGCCTGCTGGGATTACTGTCGCCGCCCACTTAAGGTACGACGTCCGATTGTCAAGTCTACTGGCTAGCAACTCCAGTATAAAGCATATTTTCCTGTTTCGCGACTTTCGCGATATCTTCTGTAGCTTTGACAACTGGATGGTCAGGTTTGATGAGGCAGGTCATTCCACGGTCACAGGCGAGAAGCAGCGCTTCTATCGCGACATGTTTAACGATACGGACAGCAGTCTTGCATACACGATATGCTCAATGATGGAGAGTGAGCATTTTGAAGGCTATATTCCCTGGCTGAAGGATCCAAATAGTCTATGTCTTCGATTTGAAGATCTCTACAGCGAAATTGTCGACTGCCCTGCATCGGGCTTTGGGCCAAATCTGCGAATGATCTTTGAATTTCTTTCTGTTGATTCCTCAACACTTGACCCTGTTGAGTTTTCTCGACAGGTTCTTGGGAAGGGTTGGACATCTTCTGGTCAGCGCAACAAAATCGGCCAGTTTAGGCAAAAGTTTAAACCGCAGCACTATCAGCTTCTTGATAATGCGCGCTTTCGTGCATTGATGCAGTCGTATGGCTACACTGTTGACCCGGCAATAGACTGAATTCTCCAGTCTCGCTTCAGGAAGTTGTATGGTAACCGCCGCGATTGGCGCGTTCTCCTGCCCCTTCCTCAGGCGGGCCCTGCTCCTCCCCAGCTCCCGCCAGGGGACCCCATCCCGCACTCCCCCAAGGAAGTTCCGTCCCCCAGTCAGACCATCCGCATCGCCGTGATCGCCCGGGGCGAGAAGGTGGCCGAGGCCAAGGCCGCCGGCGCCGATCTGGCCGGCCACGACGACCTGGTGGACTCCATCGCCGGTGGGGCCATGGACTTCGACCTGCTGATCGCCACCCCCGACATGATGCCCAAGGTGGCCAACTCGGGCCGGATCCTCGGTGCCCGCGGCCTGATGCCCAACCCCAAGGCCGGCACCGTGATCACCGACCTAGCCGGTGCCATCGACGAGTTCAAGGCCGGCAAACTCAAGTTCCGTGCCGACCGCGCCGGCAGCGTGCATGTGCGCCGGGAATTTTTTGTGTGGATCGGGTGGGCTGGGATCGGATGGGCTGGGATCGGGCTGCTTCTGCCGGCATGCCATCCCCTTGCCCCCGGGCGGCCCCTGGCCGGTTTCGATCGAGGCTCCTCCGCTCCTCGGGCCGGGAAGACCGTGTCGCCCGCAGCCCCCCTGATCGCCCTGGGGGATTCGATCACCGCGGCCGGTCCCTGGAGTGAGGCGTTTCCTGGTCGCTCGGTGCTGAATGCCGGCATCTCCGGCAACACCACGGTGGATCTGCTCGGGCGCCTGGATCTCCTGCCCGGCCTGGGCGGGGCCACGGTGGTACTGATGGCGGGCATCAATGACCTGCTTCAGGGCGAAGCCCCGGCTCCGGTGGCCGACCGCATCCTGCGCATTCGGCAGGAACTCCTGGCCCGCGGGGCGGACCGGGTCGTGGTGGTCGCCACCCTGCCCTGTGAAGCCGCCCGCTGGGGCCCCCGCTGCCTCGCCCCAGTGCAGGACCTCAACCGCCGGCTCCGTGGCGCCGTTCCCGCCGCAGACTTCCTCGATCTCACGGACCTGCTGGCCGATGGCGCCGGCCTGCGCCGTTCCATGGGACTGGATGGCCTGCATCTCGGGCCGCAGGGTTACAGCCTCTGGTTTAGGAGGTTGCAGGCCATGTTGTAAGTTATTGAGCTGGCTTTAGCCAGAAGGGCACGCGCCCTGACCCAAGACAGCAGGTGAAGGAAGGCCCGGGTTCGCCGAGGTCGCTCGTTCGTAAGTCCTGCCGAGGTGCACGCATTCACGGCAAACCCGTGACCTGACTTTGCGATTCCTGGGGTTTGTCCCTACGGAGAGCGGAACAGGCCAGCGGCCTCGATGGTCCCCGCCGCTGATTGGCGCAGGGGATGGATGGCGGAGTCTCCCTTCAGGGAACTCAGCGATCCTTGGGCCGCGTACCCGGCTTGTTCCCCTCGATCCGTTCCTCATCCCATGGGCCGCACGCTGGAGAGCAAGCAACAGATCGTCGAAGAGCTCAAGGGGCTCCTCGGTGAAGCCGAAATGGCGCTGGTCCTTGATTTTCAGGGCCTCTCCATCAAGGAAATGTCTGATCTGCGGACCCGTCTGCAGGCCAGCAACGGTGTGTGCAAGGTGACCAAAAACACCTTGATGCGCCGAGCCATTGATGGCAATAGCGCCTGGTCGGAACTCGAATCCCTGCTCACCGGCACCAATGCCTTCATCCTCGTCAAAGGGGATGTGGGTGGTGCGGTGAAGGCCGTGCAGTCCTTCCAGAAGGACAGCAAGAAGTCGGAAACGAAGGGAGGCCTTTTTGAAGGCCAGCTCCTCTCCGCCGCCGACATCAAGGCCATCGGGGATCTGCCCTCCAAGGAGGTGCTCATGGCCCAGATCGCCGGTGCGATCAACGGCGTGGCCACCAAGCTGGCGGTGGGCATCAACGAAGTTCCCTCCGGCCTCGCCCGGGCGCTCAAGCAGCACGCCGAATCCGGCGAAGGCTGAGGACCAGCCCCTGTGTCGCCTTCGGGCACACGGGCCTGCGCTCCACCGAGCTCCACCGATCCGACTGTTCAACCCAACAGATCTGTTGCTGATTCCCAAATCATGTCCGCTACCACTGACCAAATTCTCGAACAGCTGAAGACCCTCTCCCTGCTGGAAGCTTCCGAGCTGGTTAAGCAGATCGAAGAGGCCTTCGGCGTTTCCGCCGCCGCTTCCGCCGGCGTTGTGATGGCCGCTCCCGGTGCCGCCGCCGCCGCCGAGCCCGTCGAAGAGCAAACCGAATTCGACGTGATCCTCGACAGCTTCGACCCTGCCGCCAAGATCAAGGTGCTCAAGGCCGTCCGCGAGGCCACCGGTCTCGGTCTGGGCGAAGCCAAGGCCCTGGTGGAGGCTGCCCCCAAGGCCGTCAAGGAAGGCATCAGCAAAGCCGATGCCGAGGCCCTCAAGAAGACCATCGAAGAAGTTGGCGGCAAGGTCACGATCAAGTGATCCCCGGGCGTTCTGCCCCGATGCGATCAAGCCGGTCCCTAGGACCGGCTTTTTTGTGTCCGTGCCCGGCTCGACGCACCGACCCGGCCGCCAGCGCTTGCTCCCGGCGGCCGGGTCGCCGTCCGAGCATGAAAAAGCCCCGCTGATAGCGGGGCTTGAAGGTTGGAACGTTCCTGGGGAGTCTGTCCTCGTTTCGACCCTCGGGTTCGTTCCTCACTCCTCACACAATCAGAATTTAAACAGAAGCTTCCCGAAGGCCGGAGGGGGACGTTCGGATTATCAAGTGGCCTCCCCGTGGGCAGCTCATTCGCGGAAGGGAATCACCTGCAAGGCGATCGCCCGGCCCTCGCCGCCGGTTGCCATCGCCGGTTGGGGGGCGCGTCTGCCCCGATCCGCAGAGGGCGCCAGCAGGCCGCTGGCCGGCGGTGGTGGCGGCGGCAGCCGCATCGGGCTCCAGGCTCGGCGGGCGCCCAGGGGGCCCGTGGGCGCCGGCTGAGAGGCCGCCACGAGCTGCTCGGCACTGGCCGCGTTCGCGAAGTAGAGGTGGTTAAGGGTCTGGCCGCCATAGCGGCGCCGCTGCAGTTCCCAGCCGGGATCGAGTCGCAGGGCCACAAAGGCATCGCGGTCGCGGGCTGGCACGGACGCGCGCCCCACCACCAGATCCTGGCTCAGGGCGGGGGAGCTGGCCAGCAAGCGCAGGTCCTGGCCGCTCTGCTCCAGGCGCAACCGCAGGGGGCCGGCGCTGAGGCCGCTGCCCTCCCGGTTGCCCAGTCGCAACGAATAGCCGTTGCTGTCGAGGTAGCGCCCGCAGATGCCGGCGAAGTCGAAGCGGTTCAGGCTGGGGTCCACCAGGCCGTCGGGGCGCGGCTGCCAGCACAGGGGCGCTGGCTTGATCTGCTCCAGCACCAGCAGGGTCCACTCCCCTTTGCCGAGGGGGCGACCCAGCACCGCATAGCGGCCGGGATCCACCGGCCCGGCTTCGAAGAGCTCTCCGGCCTGCCCCCGGGGCGTGAGTCCGAAGCCGGCCACAGCCCCGGCGGCGGCCGTGGCCACCAAGGCACCTCCGGCCAGGGCCAGGTAAGTTCGCTGCATGGCAGGGTCTCCGGTGCCCCCGGGGCATCCGGGTCGGCCGCCGGGAAGGGCCCCCAATTCAAGCGAACCTGACAAGGGGGGTGGCCGATGGGCGACGGGGCGACTCAGGGGCCAGCGCAGGTTGTGGCAGCGGCCTGCGATGGGGCCTGCAGCGGTAATCCCGGCCCCGGGGGCTGGGGTGCCCTGCTGCGCTTCTCCGATGGTTCCGTGCACGAACTGGGAGGGGCTGAGGGCGCCACCACCAACAACCGCATGGAGCTCACCGCGGCTCTGGCCCTGCTGCGGGAGCTGCGGGAGCTGCCCCGCCATCCGGGCCTGGTGATCCGCACCGACAGCCGCTACCTGATCGACGGCCTGCAGAAATGGCTCCCGGGCTGGAAACGCAAGGGCTGGCGCACCGCCTCCGGAGGCGCGGTGCTCAACCGGGATCTCTGGGAGCAGCTCGATGGCAGTCGCATCCGGGGCCTGGAGCTGCAGCATGTCCGCGGCCACAGCGGCGATCCCGACAACGACCGCTGTGACGCCATCGCCGTGGCCTTCTCCCGCGGCCAGAGCCCCCAGCTGGAGGTCGGAGAGCGGCTCACCAGCGCCGGGCTCGAGGCCGGCCGGCCGTCTGCCCCCTTGCCCTCCTCCCCACCCGCGAAGGCGGTTCAGACCGACCTCCTGGCAGCCGCGCCCTCCGATCCGGCCCCCCCGGCCCTCGGGCGCCTGCTGGAGCGCCTCGAAGTGGCCGATCGGCTGGCTCGGGGCGGCTATGCGCTCAACCTGGTGGAACTGGCCCAGTTGGTGGATCTCCCTCTGCGGCAGCTGGAATCCCGCAGCTCCGCCTGGACCTGGCGTGACTGGCTTGTGCAGCCGCTCGGCGATGGGCGCTGGCGCCTGGACCGTGGCGCGGGAGGATTGGCGCAGCCGGAGTGACCACCGTCGCGCCATGGTGAGTGATCCATCCCCCCCCCTGCCGCGGTCGGGAGCCACCGGCGGGCTGTACCGCCGCTTCGTGGAGCCGCTGCTCCGCACCGATGAGGGAGCCGACGCCGAGCAGTTGAGTCGGATCAGCCTCGGGATCCTCGGAGAAACCGCCCTGCGCCGTGACTGGCCGGTGGTGCGGGACGCACTCCAGGGGCTGGCCCAGGAGCTCCAGCGCCGTGATCCGCGGCTTCAGCAGACGCTCTTCGGTTGCCGTTTCGCCAATCCGGTGGGCCTGGCCGCGGGCTTTGACAAGAACGGTGTGGCCGCAGCCCTTTGGGACCGCTTCGGTTTCGGCTTCGCGGAGCTGGGCACGGTGACCTGGGAGGCCCAGCCCGGCAATCCCAGGCCGCGGCTGTTTCGCCTGGCGGCCGAGCGGGCCGCTCTCAACCGCATGGGTTTCAACAACGAGGGGGCCCGGGCGGTGCGCCGCATCCTCGAACGCCAGAAGCTGCCCCCACCGGGGCAGCGGCCGGCGGTGCTGGGCCTGAACCTCGGCAAATCGCGTCTCACCTCCCTGCAGCTGGCTCCCGACGATTACGCCTCCTCCCTGGAGCTGCTGGCCCCCCTGGCGGATTACGCCGTGGTGAATGTCAGTTCCCCCAACACGCCGGGCCTGCGGGAGCTGCAGGAGGAAAGCCAGCTGCGCCGTTTGGTGGAGCGGCTGCGGCGTCTGCCGGCCTGCCCGCCCCTGCTGGTGAAGATCGCCCCCGACCTGGAGGATGACGCCATCGATGCGATTGCCCGTCTCGCCTATGAGGAGGGCCTGGCGGGGGTGATCGCGGTGAACACCAGTCAGGATCGCTTCGGGCTGGGCCAGCGGCGGCTGGCAGCCACGGGCCGTTTGCTGGAGGAGGAGGCGGGGGGGCTGAGCGGCCGGCCGCTGCGGCAGCGTGCCCTGGAGGTGCTGCGGCGGCTGCGGGCCACGGCGGGGCCGGCCCTGCCCCTGGTGGGTGTGGGGGGGATTGACGGACCGGAGGCCGCCTGGGAGCGGATCACCGCCGGCGCATCTTTAGTACAGATTTATACCGGTTGGATCTACGAAGGTCCCATTCTGGTGCCGGAGATCCTGGAGGGACTAGTGCAGCAGCTTGAGCGCCACGGTCTGGCAACCCTCGCGGAGGCGGTGGGTTCCGGGCTGCCCTGGCGATCAGCTCCTCAAGACTCGCCTGGTAACAGCTTGTAATCTGGCGACAAGATCCGGAAAATTCGGTGATTCACCGATAAGTTGTGTCTAACACGTAAGCGTGGCGTTGGAGATTTCCAGCCTTATCGAGGATCTGCAGGACCGGATCCGGCCCCTGCAGGCCCGTCTGTTCCCTCGCCAGGTTCTGCTGGAGCTCCGCGATGATGGGATTCAGGGGCAGGTGCTCGCCGATGGCAGCCCCGGGAAGGTGCGTTTCGATGCGCTTCTTCCCCCTTACACCTGTCGCAATGGTATGCCCCTCGAGCGCGAGCCCATCGGCGACTTGATTGGGGACCTGATGGTGCGCGACAACCTGATGGAAGCCTTCGTGATGGCGGCTCTTCCCCCTGCCGCGGCGGCCTGGCGGGTGATCGAATGGCCAGCCGGTCTTGCGGTTCCGGACGATCCCATCGAGGCGGTTCGTGAACTCGATCCCATTTCCCTGCGGCTTCCCTTCTCGCTCAGTGAGGCCGTGATCGACATCAGGCCCATCGCCGGTTCCGGTTCCAAGGCCATGCTGGCCGCCAGTTCCCGTGAGTTGGTGGATTCCTGGATCCAGGTGTTCAACCATGCCGGGGCCCGGCTGGAGCGCCTGGCCCCGGCCCAGTCCTGCGAGTTCCTCGCCCTGTGCGCCCATCTGGAGGGGGTGTCCAGCCGGGATCTGGTGCTGCTGCTCACCCCAGGACCCACCACGACCCGACTGCTGATGGTGCGTGATGGCACGCCTCGCTTCGAGCGCTCCGTCGCCGCCGCAGGCCACCAGTTGCTTGAGGATGTAGCCCGCAGCGTTGCCTTCTACCGCCGCATGGATCCCGAAGTCCGCGCCGTGCGCCTCCTGCTGGCCGCGCCCATGGCCGAGGCCGATGCCCTGGCCGCACGGCTGGGGGTGCAGCCGGAGGTGATTCACTCCACCCCCTTCGACTCGCTGGTGATC
>Ga0315899_10009537_pt1 | contig 10427 bp, 6 predicted proteins | sample LakEriMetagenome_2_FD_203518 | JGI IMG/M metagenome (GOLD analysis project Ga0315899, IMG submission 203518) | Freshwater fungal communities from buoy surface, Lake Erie, Ohio, United States - Buoy 4 MA112 | ecosystem: Environmental > Aquatic > Freshwater > Lake | place: USA: Lake Erie, Ohio...
TCAAGGCCCCAGGTAATCTGGCCGGGATAAAACTCGACGGCGGCAGCATCAGCAATACCGGCACCGGCACCGCCAACCAGTTGGCCACGCTCGAAGGCTCAGTGGCTGTCACCGTGGTTCAAGTGCTGGCCAACGGCAATTTGGTGCTGCGCGGCGAAAAACAATTGGCACTGAGCGAAGGATCTGAAGTGATTCAGGTGGCCGGCACCATCCGCCCTGAAGACGTGGCCCCCAACAACACAGTCCAGTCCCGCCGGCTGGCCAACGCCCAGATCACTTACCGTGGCACCGGCGACCTGGCCGCAGCCTCTAGAGCAGGCTGGGGCACCAGTGGCTTGCTCAAGCTCTGGCCTTTTTAAGCAACAGCTGGCTTAACCCAAATTTTGACTGAACAAAACCCATGACGTTCCAACCCATTTCTTGTGTGCTGCGCGGCTTGCTCGCCAGCCTGACCCTGGTGACTGTTCTGGCCCCCACGCTGGCGCATGCTGACCGGGTCAAGGACTTGACCAGCGTTGCCTCCATGCGCAGCAATCAGCTGATCGGCTACGGTCTGGTGGTCGGTTTACAAGGTACCGGTGACGGCTCTGACGTGTCATTCACGGCCCAAAGCTTGAAAACCATGCTCAGCCGCATGGGTGTGAGCATGGAAGGCCCTTTGGCTGACTTTGAAGCCGCTTCGCAGACCAAAACGTCCAGCGCCATGGACATCAAAAACGTGGCTGCCGTCATGATCACGGCCGAACTGCCTGGCTTTGCCAAGCCCGGACAAAAAATCGACGTCAATGTCTCTGCCATCGGCAAAGCCACCAATCTGCGCGGCGGCAATTTGCTGCTGACCAGCCTGCGTGGTGCGGACGGCGAGGTGTATGCGCTGGCCCAAGGCGCGCTGACCGCCACCGGCATTGACGCCAGTGCCGCCGGCTCCAAAGTCAACATCGGCGTTCCCACCTCGGCCCGCGTACCTGCAGGCGCCACGGTTGAGCGCATTGTTGAAAACCCATTTGCCACAGCCGAGCAGCTCATTTTGAATGTGCGTGAAGGCGACTTCACCACCACCACCGCCATCATCAACGCCATCAACAGCCGCTTCGGCCCTGACGTGGCCAATGCCCTGGACGGTGTTTCCATCTCGGTTCGTGCACCGCAGGACTTGAGTCAGCGCGTGGCTTTCATGAGCATGATTGAAAACCTCGACGTGCTGCCCGGCGAGCCACCAGCGCGTGTGGTCATCAATTCACGCACCGGCACGGTGGTCATCAGCCGCAATGTGCGGGTGACAGCGGCCGCGGTCTCGCACGGCACGATCTCGGTTGCGATTGCGGCCACCAACGAGGTGTCGCAGCCAAACGCTCTGGCGGCAGGCACCACCACACCTGTGCAAAACGCAGACGTCCGGGTGACCGAGCCCAACAAACCGATGTTCCTGTTCCAGCCCGGTATTGACCTGCGCCAGATCGTTGACGCCGTCAACCAGGTGGGCGCATCGCCCTCCGCGTTGATTGCCATCATTGAAGCCCTCAAGAGCTCGGGCAGCCTGCGCGCCGAGCTAGTGATCATTTAAGCCAGCTGCCTTAGTTAAGCAACAAACAAAACACAGCCCATGGACCCGGTCAACCCAACGGACACCACCCGCTCTTACCTCGACTTCGAAGGTCTGGGTAAGCTGCGTGGTCAGGCGCGCCAGGACGGCAAAGCCGCCCTGCGCGAGACCGCGCAGCAGTTTGAAGGCATGTTCCTGCAAATGATGCTCAAGTCCATGCGCGAAGCTACTGTCAAGAGCGACCTGGTCGAGTCTTCAGGTGCTGAAACCTTTGAAGCCATGTTTGACAAAGAGGTCTCTGTGCAGCTGTCTAAACGCAACATGATGGGCGTGGCCGACATGCTGGTGCAAGCCCAAAGCCGTCAAATGTCGCCACCGCCCAGCACTGAAGAGTTGCTGAAGTCGCGCGACACCGCGGCCAAAGGTTTTGCGCTCAACCCTCCTGGCAGAGCCTATCCGCTGGATGCGGCAGCGCCCATGCTCAACCCCTTGAAGCGCCCTGGCGGCCCGTTTGCATTGCCCAGGATCGATGACCTGAGCACCAGGAGCAAACCATGAGCGACTTGCTTGGCATCAGCGGCAACGCCGTCATGGCCTACCAGCGTGCGCTGGGGACCGTGAGTAACAACATCGCCAACGTCGCCACAGACGGTTATTCGCGCCAGGACGTCACCTTTGTGTCTGGTGCGCCGCGCCAGCTCGGTAGCGCATCCATTGGCACCGGCGTTATTTTTGACCGCGTGCAGCGCCAGTACGACGCATTTGCCGAGTCCAACCTGCGCAACAGCAACTCTGAGCTCCAAAGCCAGATGCCCATGGTCGAGTACGCCAACCGCGTGATCGATGTGATGGGTGCTGAGAGCATGGGTCTGGTCAGCGCGCTCGACCAGTTTTTTGCGTCTGCCCGAACGCTGTCGTCCAACCCGGCTTCGACGGTGCTGCGCGGCGCGTTTGTGCGCGACGCTGAAGGCTTGACCGCTCGCTTTGGCTTGCTGTCCACGCAGCTGGACCTGATTGACAGCGAAACCCGCGAAGCGGTACAGGCCAGCGTGGGCGAGATCAATACCCTGGCCCAACAACTGGCCCAGGTCAACCGCCAGCTCAGCAAAATGCCGTCGCTTGAAAAGCAACCGGCAGAACTGCTGGACCAGCGTGACTTGTTGCTGCGCAAGCTCTCCGAGTTCAGCCGCATCAACACCAGTTTCAACAACAACGGACAGGTCCTGGTCAGCCTGGGCGCATCGCTCACGCAAGACGTCATTGTTGACGGCAGCAAGGTCACCCTGGTCGGCGTCAACTATGACGCAGCTTCCCCCGAAAAAATCGGTTTGTTGCTGGACCCTTATGGCCAACCCAAACCCCTGGTGGGTATCACCAGCGGGAATTTGGCTGGTTTGATGTCATTTCGTGAGCAAGTGCTGGGCAGCACCCGCAATGCTCTGGATTTCATTGCCACCACCGTTGTGCGAGAGGTCAACAGCATTCACCGCGAAGGCATTGACGGCTACGGCGAGCCTGCCGGCGATTTGTTTGCCATCGATGCCAGCGCCAGCTCTGCTTCCGGTGGTATCCATGTGGTGATTGACGATCCGCTGCGCATAGCGGCGGCAGCCCGTTTTCGCGTCATCAAGAATTCAGAAAACACCGGCAGTGCGGACGCCCGCATCAGCTACGAGCCCAGCCCCATGGCGGGCCCCGGCGATATTTCGACCATGCTGCTCAACAATGCGCACCCCAGCGCTGCACGTTCGCTGGTGCTCGACGCCAGCCGTCCGGTTGCCGCTGTGGCCAGCATTTCTGCCGGCCTGAAGGATGTGACCATCTACCTGGATGGCGCAGATGCCGGTCAGCAACTGCAAGTCATTACCCGCGACGGCCGGCATCTGCTGGGCCAAGCTCTGAACGAAGCACAGCAAGAGCTGATCGTCACGCCGTCTCAGGGCGCCAGCGCCGGCGCCACTTACAGCGACGATTACCTCAACCGCTCCGGCCTGAGTGGCTACAAGGGCATGGGCATTTTTTACGGCGCTCGCGCCAGTGTTCAAACGCAGGCACTATTTGACACACAGGGCCAGATCGGTACCGCCACCATCACACCCAATTTGCTGTCCGGTGCGCGTGTTCCGGCCGGCGTGGCCGGTGGGATTGCCGCTGGTGCGGTCAGTCTCAATGGCGTGCCGCTGGGTTCTGTCTACCCGATCACCGGTCAAACCCTGCAAGCCAACGACCTGGCCCAATGGATCAACGCCGGCGCAGCCGTGGGTATCAGGGCCACTGCCAGCAACGAAGTTCGGGTGTCCATCAACGGGTTGCAACTGACAGAGCCGCTGTACCTCAACAGTACCGAAATCGTAGGCCCCGGCGGAGCAACAGGCTTTGCCAACGCGACCGAGCTGCAAAACGCCATCAACGCCCAAAGCAGCGCTACCGGCGTGAAGGCCAGTATTTCCACCGGCAACGAACTGGTGCTCACCAATGTGAGCGGCCAGGAAGGCAAAGACATTTTGATCACGCCCGCCGCTGCGGGTAACACGCTCAACGTCGCCGCAGGCATTTACGCCGGGCGCTTGAGCATTGAACGCACATCCGGCGGCAGCAACACCGGCCCGATCGAGCTGGGCTTTGGCCCTAACGGTCAGCCCGCAGACCTGGCGCGCCTGGGTTTTCCGGTCAGCATGCCTGCTGTTTTGTCGGGCTCCCGGGTACCCGCAGGGCAGGCTGTCAACATCACCGCCGGTTCGCTGGAGATCAATGGCGTGGCGCTGGGCAGGCTCAGTATTGACGCCAGTGCCACCAACCGCGCCACCCAGATTGCCGCCTGGCTCAACACCGCCAACGCCCCCGGCGTGGGCGCCACCGCCAGCAATGAAATACGGGTGAAGGCGAGCAGCCTTAATTTGTCCGGCGCTTTGAGCCTGTCTACTTTGGCGGGCAGCACACTTAATTTAGGCCCTTATGCCAGTGCCTCTGCACTGGTTGCCGGCGTCAACGCCAATACAACGACCACCGGTGTCAGTGCGGTTTTCACGCGCGAGGGCGACATCGTCCTGAGCAACACCAACGGCACAGACATCACCATCGGCCCCAACAACGGCTCCCCCGGCAATGCGCTCAACCTCACGGCCGGCACTTACACCGGCCAGGTGACGGTGACCCGCAGCCTGGTGGGCGGCAAAGATACACCGGTTGAAATCGGCTTTGGTACTGGCGGCACGCCGTATGACTTGGCTCAGCTGGGCTTTCGCACGAGCGCCACCATCAAGGGCACTGTGCCTGACGATGTGCTGGTTTTTGTCACCGGGGCAGGCACCACCGCGGTGGCGGCCAGCTTCAACGGCACAGCCACCGACAAAGCCGTGGCCTTGCGTGCCCAGCCCATGGAAGTGACTTTCACCGCCGCAGACCGCTACAAGATCACCGACACCCGTACCGGCACCGTGCTGGCCGAGCGCAGCTTTGACGCCACCCAGGTCAACGCCAGCATCGACTACCAGGGCCTCAAACTCAAGTTCACCACCGCGCCCAAGTCCGGCGACCGCTTTGTGATGGACGGTAACAAAGACGGCACCGGCAACAACGAAAACATGTTGCGCCTGGCCGCTCTGGAAAGCGCCGGTCTGGTGGCCGGCAAAACCATCAGCAGCAACTACATCGACCATGTCAATGACATGGGCAACATTTCCCGTCAGGCCAACATCGCCCAGGAAGCGCTCACCGTGGTCCATGAACAGGCCGTGAGCGCACGCGACAAAGTCTCCGGTGTGAGCCTGGACGAAGAGGCCGCCAATTTGATTCGTTTTCAGCAGGCCTACCAGGCATCTGCCAAGGTGATGCAAGTCGCCGGCGTGCTGTTTGACGCTGTGCTGGCCGTGCGCTAAGCCACCCAGGAACTTTGAGGAACACGCATGAAAATCTCCACCAACGCTCTGTTTGACCGCGCCACCCAGCAAATGGGCACGGTGCAAACCACGCTGGCCAAGTCACAGGCGCAGCTGGCGGCCGGCAAACAAGTCATCACCCCCAGTGACGCACCCACCCAGGCGGCCAGCATCCAGCGCCTGAGGTCCATCATGGCCCGTCAGGACAGCTACGCCGACACCCTGGCCGCCGTGAAGACCCGCCTGGAAGACGAAGAGTCGGCCCTGCAAGGCGTCAGCAACATGGTGGTGCGCATCAAAGAAATCGCCATCCAGTCAGTCAGTGACACCCTGGGCCCGGCCGACCGCAAGGTGCTGGCTGTTGAAATGCAGGGCCTGCGCGACCAGATTCTCAGCATGGCTAACGCCCAGGACAGCTCGGGCAATTACCTGTTTGCCGGCAGCCGGGTAGACCAGCCAGCCTTTGCCGAAAACGGCTTTGGCGACGTCACCTACCAGGGCGACCAGACGCGCATGCGCGTGTCTGTGGGCGACCAGCGTACCGTGCAACTCAACCGCTCAGGCTCTGAAGCCTTTGTGCGCGTGGTGCGCACCGACGCCAAAGGCGTGTCCTCCGGCGTAGGTTTTTTCCAGGCGCTGGACCAGCTCACCGCCGCCGTGCAAGGCTCCAGCCGCATAGAAATGCAGCGCGGCATTGGCGAGATGGATGCCCTGCAAAACGGCCTGACCCTGGCCCTGGCCCAGGTCGGCACCGACATGAACGTGGCAGACGCCCAGACCGCCGTGCTCGAAGAAACCCGCTTGAGCCTGAAAACCACGCTCTCCAACATTGAAGACCTGGACTACGCAGAAGCCATTGGCCAGATGAACAAACAAATGCTCTCGCTAGAAGCTGCCCAAAGCAGCTTCGGCAAGATCTCTAAGCTCAACCTTTTTAACTACCTGAACTGATGTGCGCCGTCACCGCATACCCCGGCTCGGCCGGCCGCCAACTGCCCCCCTTGTTGCCTCCCCAGGATGCACCCAGGGGCTTTGCGCGCTGACAGCCCTTTAAAACAAAACAAGCATGGCCACCACCGCCACCACCGCCGCTACATCCAGCACCAGCAGCGCTACTCTCGACGCGCAAACTGCTGCTGCGGCCAAGCGCGCCAGTGCCCAGAAAATCATCACCTCACTGAGCGCCGGCTCCGGGGTGGACGTAGCTGCGCTCGCCCAAGGCCTGGTGGACGCCGAGCGCGCCCCGCAAGAAAACGTCATCAACAGCAAGATCACCAAGAACGAAGCCCGGGTGTCGGGTTATTCGGCGGTCAAGTTCATGCTGAGCAACGTCAAAGACGCAGTAACCGCCCTGAAAGACGCCAACAGCTTCAATGCCTCCAGCGTCAGCAACTCCAACACCGCCGCACTGAGTGTGACTGCCGGCACAGCTGCAACCCTGGGCGCACGATCGGTCGCCATCACCGCGCTGGCCAGCGCCCAACGCAATATCTCCTCCGGCTTTGCCGCCAGCTCAACCGCTTTAAACGCCGGCAGCAGCTTCACCATGGACGTGACGGTGGGCTCCGCTTCCACCTCCACGGCGGCGGTTTCAGGCCTCACCATCAACGGTACCGCCATCGACGCCGTGTCTGCAGACCCGACCATCGTCACCACGCAGGGCGCCGCGGGTCAAACCGAGTCATCCGTCATTACCTTCTCTGCACTGGGCGCCGGCCAAAAAGTAACACTCAACGGGCTGACTTTCACCGCCACCGCCGCCATGACGGCGGACCAGGTTGCATCAGCCTTTGGCGGCTTGACCTCGGGTGACACCGACGGTAACACCACGGGCGCAGCACTGGGCACTTACAGTGGTAGCTTCACGGCAGGTTTCACCACAGCCGACTGGACGACAGGCACTTCTGTCACAGCCACCAGCACGTCTGCCACCACCGCTGTCGCCGACATCGCCATCACAGCCCGCAAGTTTGACAACCTGGCGATTGCCATCAACGCCAAAACCAGCACAACAGGGGTTTCTGCCGTCAATGCATCGGGTGCTTTAACACTGAGTGGTGCCACTTTCAAACTCGGCACCACGGCCGCCAGCACCGAGGCCATCACCGGCATCAGCGCTTACAGGGTCACAGTCGCGGCCGGCTCCGACACCCCCCAAGGCCTGGTCAATGCCATCAACACCGCCGGTCTGGCGGTCACCGGCCGGCTGGTCAACACGGGTAACAGTACGTCTCCGTCTTACAAGGTTGTGCTGACCGGCGCTACCGGGGCAGACAAAGCTTTCAGCATGAGCAGCACCCCCGCTGGTGTATTGACAGCGCTGAATTTCACACAAACGGCTGCCAGCGACGCGGTGCTGACGGTTGACGGCGTGACTTACACACGCAGCTCCAACACCGTGACCGACGTGGTGGACGGCCTGACCATGAACTTGCTGGCCGCCGGCACCACGGCCAGCATCAGCTTAGCGCGTGACACCACCCAAGTGGTCAGCAAAATCGACGCCTTGGTGACGGCCTACAACGAAGCCAACAGCCTCTTTACCGAAGTCACCAACCCCAAGTCTGTGCTGGAAATCTATGGCGCCACCCTGGTGGGCGACAACACTGTGCGCCAGGTGCGCAACCAGCTGCGAGACGTCCTGCTGGGTGCCTCATCCACCCCTGGCACCAATGTGGGTGCCGCCTGGCAAATGGGCCTGAGTGTGGACAAAGCCGGCGTCATGACGCTAGACAAAACCAAGCTCACGGCAGCGTTAACCAACAACTTTGCCGACGTGGTGACCACCTTCACCGCCAACCAAAACAACCGCAGCGCCACCAGCCCACCGTACAGCAGCAGCACCGGCTACAGCTCGGCCACCACAAGTTTGAACAGCGGCGCGGCTTTCACCGTCACGCTCACTTCCAGTACCGGCACGGCCCATGTCTTTCCGGTCGCGGCCGGCAACACCACACCTCAAGGCGTGGTGGACGCCATCAACGCCGCCAATATAGGCTACACCGCGCAGCTGGTGCAAGACACCAGCGGCACCACGCCTTACAAAATTGCCGTACTCGGCAACATTGACGGCGCCAGCTTTACCTTGTCGGCGGCCAATGCAGCTGGCACCAAAGTGGCAGACCTCAACTTTTCAAGCAGCGGCGCCGGCATTGCCGGTGACACCCTGCGCAAGATCACCACCTGGCTGGCCACCACCAGCCCGCTGACCACGCAAAGCGTGACCGCCGAAAAACAAAACACCAAATACGCTGACGCTCTGGCCGTGCTGAAAATCCGCATGGACGATCTGCTGGCCCGTTATACCAAGCAGTTTTCTGCCATGGAAAGCCTGGTTGGCAGCATTAACAGCCAAAAAACCAGCTTAAAGAGTACTTTCGACGGCATGATGTCTATGTATACCAACAAATAAACTAATACCGACACCAGTGGCTAGCCCCTGAACCGCCCTGGCCCAAAAGGCCCGGGCTGCACCTTTTTGTAAAAAAATCTCCGGAAAACCCTCAAGTTATCCGCGGAGGGGTCGATCCTTCCTGACCGAAGCACCCTTGCACCAACCAGTGGCAAGGATTCTTCGCCTGTTTAACCGCAGCCAGGAAAGGACTTCATCATGATTGAAATGCAAGGTGGCCCCAGGGTCACCGCTCCCAGCGCCGCACCGTCTGCGCGTTCAGGGGCAGGTTTTCCTGCGCAAGCAGCAGGGGCACCTGTGGCTGCGCTTGCGCCGGAAATCACCCGCCCCAAAATTATTCCCATAGAGCGTCCCCAGATCAAGGTAGACACCGAGGGTGACAAGAAACGCCTGGACCAAGCCATCGCACGCATGAATGAGCGCATGCAAGACGGCGGCCGTGGCCTGGCTTTCAAAATAGACCCCTCAATCGATCGCCCTGTGGTAACGGTAACTAACCAGCAAACTGGCGAAGTGATTCGCCAGATACCTAACGAAGTCGTCATTCGCATGGCCCGCAGCATTGACGAGTCCAAGGGAAACTTGCTCAACGCAAAAGTTTGATTTTTAAGATCTTTAGTTCATTTTTTGGAACCAATTTGAAATTCGTTGCTTTTAAGGCTCAAGTAAATAAACAAGCTTCCGATTCATTGAGCAACAAGACTTCACATTGGATTCTTGTCAACTTCATTTAACCCTCTCGAAGGAGATAGTCCATGTCAGTTATCAACACCAACGTTAGCGCCCTGAAAGCTCAGGATGCAATTCGTGTCAACAACAGCAGCCTCGCGAATTCTATGGAGCGTCTGTCAACTGGAAGCCGCATCAACTCTGCCAAAGACGATGCAGCTGGCCTGGCTATCAGTACCCGCATGACCTCGCAAATGCGTGGTCTGTCAGTGGCTATTCGTAACGCCAACGATGGCATCTCAATTTCACAGACAGCTGAAGGCGCGATGGGCGAGGTCAACAGTATCTTGCAGCGCATGCGTGATCTGTCTGTTCAGTCCGTTAACTCGGTCAACAGTCCGCAAGACCGTGCCAACATGAACAACGAAATCAAGTCTTTGAACGCTGAGATTGATCGCATTGCTGGCACAACAACCTTTAACAACCAGAAGATTTTGGACGGCAGCTTCACGGGCAAGAAATTGCAAGTTGGCGCGAATGCCAACGAAACCATTGAAATGAACATAGCCAATTTGTCGGCTACGTCTTTGGGTCGTGTCAATCTGTCTTCTACGGCCATGGCCACAACGGGTGCCACTGCCAAGGGCACGCCAGCAGTTGAAACTGTGGCGCAACTAGCCTTCTTCGGCAATGACACTTACACCTTCAAAGTGGCTGGTGTCTCCGTAACGGGCGCGGTAACCAATAGCAGCCCTTCTGCTTTGGTTGATAACATCAATAACAACCTTAAAGCAGCTAGTAACACGACAGTGACTGCAAAGCTTGTCAATGGCGCAGTGGAGTTGCGCAATTCGCTGGGCGGAAACATCGGAATTACCGACTTTTCCTCGGCATCCAACGGCAAGGCTACTTTCACGGTGATGTC
>Ga0315899_10009539_pt1 | contig 10426 bp, 10 predicted proteins | sample LakEriMetagenome_2_FD_203518 | JGI IMG/M metagenome (GOLD analysis project Ga0315899, IMG submission 203518) | Freshwater fungal communities from buoy surface, Lake Erie, Ohio, United States - Buoy 4 MA112 | ecosystem: Environmental > Aquatic > Freshwater > Lake | place: USA: Lake Erie, Ohio...
GAGGCGCTCACCACGCACTACAACCGGGTGATGCGATGAACCAGCGCGTCCTCGTCACCGGCGCCGGCGGCTTCCTCGGGGGAGCCGTCGCCCGCCTGCTGGTCGAGCACGGCTACCGGGTCCGCCATCTGTCCCGCCGCCGCTATCCCGCCCTCGACACCCTCGGTATCGAGCAAACCACCGGCTCGCTCGAAAATCCCCAAGCCGTCCGCCGTGCCGTGGCCGGTTGTGATGCCGTCTGCCATGTCGCAGCCAAGGCCGGCATCTGGGGCAGCCTGGGCGACTACTGGCGCCCCAATGTCCTCGGCACCCGCCATGTCCTGTCGGCTTGCCGGGCCGAGGGCATTCCCCGCCTGGTGGTCACCAGCTCCCCCAGCGTCGTCTTCCACCATGGCGACCAGCAGGGCATCGATGAATCCACGCCCTACCCAAATCACTACGAGAGCCTCTACAGCCGCACCAAGGCCGTGGCCGAACGCGAGGCGCTCGCCACCAACTCACCCACGCTGGCAGTCTGCGCCCTCAGGCCCCACCTCATCTGGGGCCCGGGCGATCCGCACCTGCTGCCCCGCCTAGCCGCGCGCGCCCGCGCCGGCCGCCTGCGCCGGGTCGGCCCCGGCGGCCTGGTCGACACCACCTGTGTGGAAAACGCCGCCCACGCCCACCTGTTGGCCCTCCAGCGCCTGGCACCCGGCGCGCCCTGCGCCGGCAAGGCCTACTTCATCGCCAACGGCCAACCCACCAACCTGTGGGAACTGGTCAACCGCCTGCTGGCCGCCGTGGGCGAACAACCGGTCACCAAAACCATCTCACCCAAGCTGGCCTACGCCGCCGGTGTGGCCGCAGAACTCGCCTGGTCCTGCCTCCGCCTCCCCGGCGAACCCCCCATGACCCGCTTCGTCGCCCGCGAACTCGCCACCGCCCACTGGTTCAACCTCGCCGCCGCCCAAACCGACCTCGGCTACCAGCCCGTCCTCCCGCTCGACACCGCCATCGCCCGCCTCGCCCGCTGGCACAGCGCAGGCGGTAAAGTGCCAAGCGCTCAAAAGTAATCCCTATTTTTAGGACAAAAACGAATCATCTTGACTTAACGGGCGAAACGAGCGCTTTAACGGCACCTTGCGGCATGAGTTCCTGAATCAGGAGGTATTCCACCATGTGGACCACGCCAGGGCTTTGGCCCAGTTGTATGTGGGAAGATACAACACCGAACAACCGCATAGCATGCTGAAATACCGTCCACCGCTGGAGTTCGCCTTGGGGCAGGGCAGAAGGTCATACAGGAATGGTATGGATCCGGCAGATTGGCGAGGCTCCGGGGGCTCTGCCCCCAGACCCCCGGGATTTATCGCATCAGGCCTCCGGTCCAGGGAGGCAACCGGGAGGAGGTCTCCCGGTTACCCTGACCGTCTGGCCAACCTTCGGCGCTCCGGTTGCTTCCCAGCAGAGCCGTATCCTCCAAAAGGCTGGCCAGATTCTAGCGCAGACGGCCCCGGCAACGGGGATTTTTCAAGACCGACAGAGGAAGGTTTTAAATTATCCAGTGGTACTCAGAATGGGGTCTGGACAACAGCAACTTTTGGACAAAGCAACTAAAATTGACATTTTGTATGGTTCCCAATTTAAGCCACCAGTAGGAGGATAGAATGAAATTTTACAAACTTGATCCGGAAGTTGCGGGAGGATGGGGACCAAACACGGATTTTGTTCGAACACCTGGTATGCCGGTGGTCGTTCGCAAGCTCCATTATCAGTTCGATGGATGGCTTGGTGACGAACTTTTGGAAAGTAGCTCCTGTTACATCGTTACGGAAAGGCTTGCCGAGTCGATAAGAAGCCAAAAATTTTCTGGAGGGGAGCTGAAAACTGCCGAAATTTCATTATCCGACCAATTTCGTGAAATTTACCCTGGTCGGCAACTTCCAAAATTTGTTTGGCTCGATATAGCGGGAAAGGCAGGTGTAGACGATTTTGGGATGGATTCAGATGGACGACTCGTTGTATCGGAAAGGGCATTTTTGGTGCTTAAATCAACTCAAATTAGTAATTGTGAAGTTTCGGATTTTTCCTAAAACTGACCTTCCCCCAAGTTTGTTGCCAACGACTAATTTAGTCCACACGCCAAGCTGTGGATAACCTGTGTCTCCGAATTTGGGAGCGGGGCGAGTCCAATCGGAGACACAGGCAATGCTGTGTCTAGACCCCATTCTGAGTACCACCCGATAATTTAAACCCTGCTCCTGTCTGTCTTGAAAAAAATCCCGGAGACCTTCTCCAGGTTGTCCATGTTGACCGGCAACCCTGTTGCGGTAGCTCCATAAGTTCATTTGGAAGAATTCCCCGTCCTAATCGCCTGTGAGCAACCGTACCAGTTATCAGGAATCACCATTTCCTGGCTCATGGCAAATTCCAATGGCGTGGGGTAACCCAACCTGTTGTAGGGCCGCTCCGAGTTGTACTTCCGGACATACAACCTAGCCAAATTCCTGTGTCCGTTAAAAACCTTCTGAATATCAGGCGTAGACGGTGGTGTCTGTCAAGTTGCGCACATTTGTTTTGTGACCTCGTGATGTCAGGGTCGTTCTGAATGATCAGGGCCTATCCAGCCCCGACCACCTCAAGAGCCTCCTTTCTTGGGTTTTGGTTTTGAAGCTTGTCCATGTCCAGGTAACGCCTCGATCCCCACTGGGTCGCCGCGACATGCGTCAGCCTGGCAGATACCAGAACTCAAGCTTGGCCAACCTTTCACCGTCTGGGCCTTAACCAGCGTCCGGTAATCTTTTGCCAGTGTTGGGCCAATACATGGCAGCCATTCGTTCCGCTATTGAGATCCTCCATGCAAAAAGTGCAAAAGGTTGGTGAGGAGGTAGGCCCATATCTGGGTAATGGTGCCTAAATGGGCTCCGCACCGTTCCATGCGAGTGCCGGAACAAAAAGGGGCCAAATAAAAACAAACAGGCCAAGCCAGGGATACTGTAGACCACATGGCTTCATCCTGTGTTCCAGCAACCTTTTGACTTTTTGACCTTTTTTCAGGTGGTGTCTCGAGGGCAAAGCAAAGATATTGGCCAAAGAAGGGCCAGGATAAAAGCTTGTCTTTATTTAAAAGCATCTATTTATATAGATTTATATTTTATCATGAACACTCAGCCATTGATCTCAACCTTGGCTAACCATGGCCCACCTTCCAAGTTCGCATCTCCGAGACACCCCCTGCAAAAAGGGAAAAAAGAGCAATTGGTCGGCAACAGGGCAATGCATTTGTTTTGAATAACCCCGCTCTCAACCTCACCCAGCTTCGCGGTGATAACCACCTGTCCCAAACCTGGCTGATTAGATTGGGCCAACATCAAACAACATCATTCTGCCAAGCAAGAGCCCTGATCGACACAAACTGGAACAACACCGCCCTGGTCAACACCAGCGGCACCATCCAGGAATGTTTCACTTACAACCATTTTGGGTAGGTCACCTTCCGAGATGGCAGCGGGTCCACGCTGTTTGGTTGGGCAAAGGATTGGATCTTTCTGCACCAGGGGGGAGATAGCATCGCGGCGGGGGAGTTGAAAGCCGGTGATCAATTACTGGCAGCAGATAAATCCAAGCTCCCAGTGGAAAATGTGTCCAAAACCGGGGATACTGAAACTGTCTACAACTTCCGGGTTGCGGACTGGCATACTTATTTTGTGGGAAAGGAGGATTGGGATTTTGAAGTCTGGGTTCATAATGCTTGTGGGCCAATTAACCAACCACCAAAAGTTACCCGTCCCGCAATTGAAACTTCATTGCCTGGAAAAGTCACTAAAGAGCTCCCACCGGGACAAATCCGGACGCCAATTGAGGTCAAGCAATCTAGAAATTTTTTGAAAGAAATCGGGATTCTGCTAGAAAGTGGCACGAACAGCGAACAGGTGAGACTTGGCCCGAGAAATTCACACATTACGAACATCCACGACCAATAAAGGACGTTGGTGATCCATTATTTGTCAAGCCTGGTTTTGGTGGCCACAAAGAGCCCCACATGATTCCTGGTCCAGATGGCCTAACTGACTTCCAACAATGGGGAAAATTGGGGGGGGGGCGACCACCCATCCAATAAGAGGAGGCAATTACAGCATGTATGAATGGTTGGTGGAAGAAATAAACCACATCCAAACCCCAAAGTTCCATCTTGTGGATGGCCCGGCTTTTGCAGAGCTTCGGCAGGCTGTGGAGGGATGTGATTTTCCACTTCCCCCTTCATATAGAGATTTTGTATTACGATTTGGGAATGCCAAACTCTATCGAAATGGCAGCATTTGGTTGGTTCAGGTGTATGCAGGACCAAAAGAGGCGGCGATCGAAAAAGCAGAATCCCTCATTCACTTTGGGCGCACCGAAACTTCCCTTGCATACTTCAAAGAGTCATTGCTGAAGCCTAACATGGAGTCGCCGGTCTTCGAATGGGGACATAGACAAGGAATTCACCAATCTGCGGAAAGTTTTGAAAAGTGGCTTATTGCCAAGTGCGTTTCTGCTCGGAGAAGATTCAAGAAAAAGGACTGGGAAAGTATTGAGAAAGGCCCACCACCCTTCACGGATTACGAACAATCGATCGTTGAAGCGCGTAAGCGTTTCCAGTGGAAAGTCGTCGGTATCACCCCAAATGAAGACCTGCAATTTGAGATTCACAATAGTTCGAGCATGATACTGCCATATTTATCTATTGGTGTATGTGGAAAAATGCGACCACCCAACACCGGTCCGCTAAAAGGTGGGGCATATCTTCCTGTGGCCTCAATTTGTCCTGGTGAAACTAAAGTTGTTGAAAAGGGCTGCTACAAGGAGTTTATTGCGCCACAAGATGTGGAGGTTTTTGCCTTGCCTGATCCTGGGCCGGAAGACAGAGAGCAGTATTGGGAATTCAGAATATAGGCCCAGTCAAAAAGGGGCCATTCTAGAATGGCATGAAGTTAAGCTATAAGTTTTTCACTGCGTAAAAATTGCGGTTTTTGCTATTTGGTATTTCGGAAATCCTTGATTTCCCATCAGACTGGTGTTGTTCACGGCACCATTCCTCCAGGAGGCGAAGGATGGACCTCACTATCACCGCAGCAATTGACCAAATCAAGGCTGATGTCGCGCACTACCTGACCCCGGGCGCCATAAAACTCGCCTGTCGCAAAGTCGGCCACACTTGGCGGGAACGGTCCCTGTTACCGCAATGAACCGCCAAAGAACAGGACCAACTCCCAATCCTTCCGGTTACCATGCAAGAAAAGGTGACAGGACAATGGAAATTACGAAACGGCCGAGTGAGTTCGGTGGTGTCTGTCAAGTTGCGCACATTTGTTTTGTGACCCCGTGAAGTCAGGGTCGTTCTGAGTGATCAGGGCCTATCCAGCCCCGACCACCTCAAGAGCCTCCTTTCTTGGGTTTTGGTTTTGAAGTTTGCCCATGTCCAGGTAACGCCTCGATCCCCACTCGGTCGCCGCGACATGCCTCAGCCTGGCAGATACCAGCATCCAGGCGGACCCCAAAGAAATGGCCAGCAAAAACAGTAAACCTGGTGTGCCATCCTCAACCAACACCATCCAAGTAGCCAAGCCAGATTCAACAGGTCCAAGGAGTCAGGGGGCGAACCCCCTGAAAGGGGGTCGGTCTCTTGCCCCCTTGCCCTGTTAGCTAAGAGATCAAGCGTGCAGAGGCCAACGCTTACCCCATGGTTTTTGTCCCCTTGGCCCTCTGCCCACCCCCCCTTTGGCTACTTAATCCACCAAATAAACCAGTCATAATCCCTTGATGGCCCCATATCCATTGGGCCTTCAGCCACCGGCATTTCGCTGGTGGCTTTTTTATTGCCAAGGGAGATTCCGACCGTGTCGCACACAGTCACCATAAAAACGAAGATCACTGACATCCAAGCTATTCAGTCAGCCTGCCAACGCCTTAAGTTGCCCCAACCCACCCAAGGCGAAGTCCAGCTTTTCGACCGTGTCGCTTCCGGCATCGGTGTCCAGTTACCGGTTAAAAACTACCCCGCCACCAGGCCCCCAACCCTGTAGGGGTTGTGCCCTTAGCCCAGGGCATCGCCCTGGGTTCTGAATCCCGCCGCCTCAAACACCGCCCACCAATCCCGGCGGTCCCAAACCCAGGCAAACCTCCCATGTCACGGCGCCGCTGTTCTCCCAAGCGGTTTCGCCTTTCCTTCGTGCACGTCGCGTCTTCGTGGTAAACCTCCGGCCTTCCGTCAGCAAACGCGCCCGGCACCTCCCGGTGACCGGCTCACAAAGACACAAAAGGCACAAATAATCCCTCCCGCCTCGGGAGGGTGCGGGTGGGCGCTATTTCAACCCTGTAGGGGTTGTATTCTTTAGCCTGGGGCAAGGTGAGTTCAACGAACCGCCGCCACAGGTTCAAGGCCTCACACCCCCAGACGGCGCATGGGCACAGACCGTCTTCCGCAGAGCCGGGCCAGTTTCCTGCCAACACCAGAACCCGCGCACTCCCGCGCACGGCTCGCCTAAAACAAAACCCGGAATCCTTTTCTCTCCTACCGGTCATACTCTTGTTTTCCGTCAGCACCAGCGGCCCGGGCGCTCCCGCACCCGGCTCGCCAAGACAAAATCCAATTGTTGGTAAGCCCCCGTCGCCAGGCGGGGGGTGTCTGCCTGCCGTGCGGCACCTTGAAAGCCCCCGCCAAAACCAGCCTGCCTCCAGTCAGCGCCAGTCACCCCCCAACTCGCGTTGGGGGCTCGCCAGGCCTCGCCAAGCTTCCCCCTCCCCATTCATGGGGAGGGGGTGCCCGAAAGGGCGGGGGTGAGGTTTCAGAGCCAGGCTGCCATGAAAACCAATCCAGTTGCCCAGATTATTTCCGTCAGCACCAGAACCCGTGCACTCCCGCGCACGGCTCGCCAAAAAAAAAGACAAAAATCCTTCGCGCCCTTCGCGTCTTCGTGGTGAAAAATTTCCCTCAAATCTCAGCACCTACGCACCAACACATTCCCATTTTCATCAAATATTTTTCCAAAATTTTCCCCAACTGCTCTCTGAACATCGCCACCTGTGCGTCAACAATCCAATCATGTGGAGAGGGATAGAAGCCAGTCCGGCTTGCATGGCCAGCAAGCCCCGCCTGACGCCACCTGACCCGATTCCACGGCGGCCCGTGTCTTTCGATCTCAACAATCGACTGCCATGGCTGGTTTGCTCAGCCCTGCCGGATTCGTCGCCACGGTGGCGGCGGACCGTCGGCCCGGCTAAACCTGCGGAAGCGTGTTGGATGTTCCCCATGGCTCTCCAAGCCCTCCGCCCAACCGCGCGCCAACGGCGGGAGTCTGGCGCCAAGGGGTGCGACCATTCCGGGACCTTCCGACCCCGGAACCGCGCTCTGGATTACTCTGGTTCCTTTCCGGCGACCCATCCAAGGATGCGTTTCTGGCTTTCAGGTGGCGCACCGCCCAAAAAGCGGTTTTCCGGCCGAGGTGATAAACCCGGCCAACCCCTGGTCCGCTCTGTGTCACATCGGATCGCGATGCCCCGGCTGCACGCCCCGGCCCATCGCGGCACAGACCCGCCAGGGGTTTCCCAAACAAATTTTCCCTCTCCATGCATGGAGAGGGAAATGCCCGCAGGGCAAAGGGTGAGGTCAAACGCCTGTTCCCCTCCCTCCACGGGTGGGGCTGAAGGGGCGGGTATGCTCGCTGGGCACAAATTCAACCCTGTAGGGGTTGTAGACCTTAGCCCAGGGTAAGGCGAGTTCCACGAGCCGCCACCCTGGGTTCAGAACCCCATACCCATTTCCAATCGCCCTCCCATCCATTTGCCCAACGACCGCGGCACCCCCCAACCCCTCCAGAAAAACCAACCTGCCTTCTGGCAATTACCCAGGCCCAGCCGTACACTCGATCCAAATTGCAAACCTTTCCCAAAACGGTGCAAGCATGACCATCACCCGTCGCCAAGCCGCCCGGTGGACTGCCCAGTTGGCCACCATGGCCACCGTGGCCCCGTGGATCAAACCGGCAGCCAAGGCCGCCCCGTCCGATCGCCTCCATGTCGCCGTGGTCGGCATCCGGGGCCGCGGCAAGGCGCTGCTATCCGGCTTTGCCAAACTTCCCAACAGCCAGGTCACCCACCTCTGCGATGTGAACACCGAGTACTTCCCTGCCCAGTCCAAACAGGTGGCCGACCTGCAGGGCGGGGTCACCCCGGAATGCGTCCAAGACATCCGCAAGCTGCTCGAAAATAAATCGATCGATGCCATCGCTGTCGCCACGCCCGACCACTGGCACGCCTTGGCCTCCATCTGGGGCTGCCAGGCCGGCAAGCATGTCTATGTCGAAAAACCCTGCTCGCACAACATCACCGAGGGCCGTCGCATGGTGCAGGCCGCCCGCAAACACAACCGGGTCGTCCAGGTCGGCACGCAGAGCCGCAGCTCGCCCCACATGATCGAGGCCATCCGCTATGTGCAATCCGGCAAGCTCGGCGCCGTCCACATGGCCCGCGCCTTCAACAGCCAACTCCGTCGCCGCGTCCCCGCCGTACCCGATGGCTCCGCACCAGGCACGCTAAACTGGGACATCTGGCAAGGCCCCGCACCCGAACGGCCCTTCAATTCCAACCGATACAGCTACGGTTGGCGGTGGTACTGGGACTACGGCACCGGCGACATGGGCAACGATGGCGTGCACGATCTCGACATCGCCCGCTGGGGCCTTGGCGTCGAGACACCCGACAGCGTCCACGGCTTCGGCACCAAGCTCTTCTTCCAGGGCGACACCCAGGAAACGCCCGACACCCAGTCCGTCGTCTTCACCTTCCCCGGTTCACCCAAGGTCCTGCATTTCGACCAACGCCTCTGGACGCCCTACCACATGGAAGGCTACGAGAACGGGGTCGTCTTCTACGGCACCGAGGCTTACCTCGTCCTGGGCCGCGGCGGCTGGCGTGTGATCGAGCGTGGCAACAAACTGGCCTTTGAGAAAAAAGCCTCCTTCAGCGAAATGCCCCACCTCGAGAACTTCCTGGCCGCCTGCCAGGGCAAAGCCAAAGCCACTTGCGACATCCTCGAGGGCCACCGCAGCACCACGCTGGCCCACCTCGGCAACCTCTCCAGCCGCCTCGGCCGCCCCCTGAAATTCGACCCCGCCACCGAATCCATCCCCACCGATCCCGAAGCCAACGCCCTCCTCGGCCGCAAAGGCCGCGGTGCCTTCGTGATCCCAGAATCGATTTGAGGAAGCCCACAAAAATGGAAGTAACCGTTGCTACGGCAACTCTACCGGAAGAAAAACCAATCGTCGCCATCTACACGGCAAGCGCCCAGACTTACATGGAGTCTTATCGCCAATTGAATCCACCGATTCTCAGCCCTTTCAAAACCTGGGCCTGCAATACCGTTTTCTTCTTGATGTTTGCTGCCATAATCTGGCGCATCACGACTGAGTTTCAATCTACTGGCATTTTCGACTATGTGAGCCTGCTGGGGTTTGGCGGAATATTATTTCGAAGACAGTTGCTAAATTTGCTTCTATACCTGGCCGCCAAGGGATGGTTCAAAAGGCTTAAAAAGCAAGGTTTTGACTTCGTGCATCATCTGGAAATATTTCCCGAAAAATATGTCATCAAGACAAACATTCGAACCGTGGAAACCCCTTGGTCCGGTATTATCCGTGCAAAAATAGCACCCATGGGCACTGGTCTCTTCATAAGTCCGTCCGATTCCTATTGGAACCCCGCTTCCGCTTTCGAATCGCCTGAAGAATATTCCCGATTCCTGGCCCTGGTTCGTGAAAAAGTCAAAACAGTGGAAGAACTCAACTGACCGTTCCAAAACCCTATGGCTTCTTGCCCACCCAACCCTTCCGCATCCCCTCCCACAAACGGTCCGCGATCACCTGCATCCCCTTGTCCCCCGGATGCCCGCCCACGCCCGCATGCTCATACTGCCGCTCGGCACTGCCCAGGTTGGCCGCATCCCCTGCCGGCCCGCCAATGTCCACATACAGCACCCCGGCAGCCTCGCAAGCCTGCCGCACCTCGGCCTCCTTGGCCGGTTCCGCCCAGAACTCGCTCCGCACCACCACCCGCGCCTGGCTTTTTTCCCGCAGCGTCTTCAACAGGTGAAGGTACGCGGCTCGGTAGTTGGCCTTCTCCTCGGGTGTGCCTGGCTCCTTGGCATTCCGGCCAATCGCCACCACGATCACAGTCGGCCCATAAGCCAGTTCCTCCCTCAATTCCGCCGCCAGGTCATATGCCATCAGGTTCCGTTCAAACCCCGCGATGTTTTTCACCCGCAGTTCCACCGCCCCGCCAGATGCCCGGGCCAGATGCCCCCGCAGCAGATGCGCGAAATCCTTGTCCGCGGCGCTCGCGGCCATGCCCCAGTTATGCTCCCAGCTCACGCTCTTCAGGGGCCCGTGCTGGGCCACGCTGTTCCCCA